>ENA-OUQF01001988-OUQF01001988.1-human-gut-metagenome-genome-assembly--contig:-NODE-1988-length-11174-cov-4.088047_pt1 | contig 11174 bp, 9 predicted proteins | sample MGYA00237947_ERZ548826 | MGnify/ENA primary metagenome ERZ548826 (study PRJEB26490, sample SAMN05194701) | human gut metagenome | biome: terrestrial biome; feature: human-associated habitat; material... | reverse complement strand
TTTTTCAACTTAAATGTAGATGACAGAAAGGTAGTTGTAAAAGAGGGAGATACCCTTGAGCTGGGTCAGCATACACTTACATTTATAATGGCACCAATGGTTCACTGGCCTGAGGTTATGGTGGCATATGACTCAAAGGACAAGGTGCTGTTCTCGGCTGACGGCTTTGGCAAGTTTGGTGCACTTGACGCCGATGAGGACTGGACCTGTGAAGCAAGAAGATACTATTTTAATATTGTAGGAAAGTACGGTGCACAGGTTCAGGCACTGCTGAAAAAGACAGCAAGCCTTGATATTCAAACAATATGCCCGTTGCATGGGCCTATTTTAAACGAAAACCTGAGCTATTATATTGACAAGTACGACATTTGGAGCAGCTACCGACCGGAGGATAAGGGCGTTATGATTGCCTACGGCTCTATGCACGGAAACACCAAGCAGGCGGCACTGGAGCTTAAAGCCCTGCTGGAGGAAAGAGGAGTGCAAAAGGTTGCCGTTGCCGACCTTACAAGGGACGATATGGCAGAGGCTATAGAGGACGCATTCAGATACGACCGTCTTGTAGTAGCCTGCCCAACATATGACGGTGCATTATTCCCGGCAGTTGAGGATTTCCTATATCATCTAAAAATAAAGAACTACCAAAGCAGAAGGGTTGCGCTAATAGAAAACGGAACATGGGCACCAATGGCAGGCAAAAAAATGAAGGAATACTTTGAGGGGATGAAAAACATTACACTGTGCGACACAGTTGTAACTGTAAAATCCACCTTAAATGAAACCTCTGCAGAACAGCTAAAGGCTTTAGCAGACGAGCTTGCAGATAATTAAATCATTAAAAAGCATTAATACAGACTAGGCTGTTTATATTGATTTGATACTAAATTCTCCTTTCTTTTTACGATAAGTCTTTGAACACTTATTGTAACGGATTGGAGAATTTTTTGTATAACCCTTGTCGCCCCCAACATCGGGCGTTTGTTCCGCTAATTAGGTGGAATCGTCTAAAAAACATTAATTAAAATCGCCGCAGCAGTTAAAAGGCTATAACTGCTGCGGCGATTTATATGTTGCTATAAGCTTTTCAAAACAGCTTATGCTATTTTAGTTTTCAGCATAAAATGATTTCGGTCAAAACAGCCGTAGCTGCCCTTCATATTGAACATAAGTCCCAATAAATCCTCATAGTAAGGAATAAATATGCCTCTGTGTACCATTTCCTGAATTTCCTTTAGGCTTGCCCATTTAACGGCAATTACCTCGTCAAATTGAAGCTCCAGCTGTTCAATATCAATAGTATTGTCAAGCTCCAGCATATAAATATCGTCAAAGCCGTTTTCAAAGTTTACAGTCAGCTGCGGTCTTATGCCGGTAAAATCCATTTTAAGCCCAAGCTCCTCCTGCAGCTCTCTTGAAGCCGCCGCTTGGCTTGTTTCGCCCGACACTGCACAGCCGCCTACGGTAACATCCCACATACCGGCCCATTCCTTTTTTAACGGCTGGCGCTGTTGAATAAGCATTTGTCCCTTGTTGTTAAAAATGCAAATATGTACGGCCAAACGGTACTCGTCCTGCTGCAAGCTACAGCCTCTCTCTACTGTTCTGTCTGTTTTCTCTCTGTTTTGGGTATAAACATCCCATTTCTCCATAAAAATACCTCCAAAAGCACATATACCTTGTATATGTATAAGCATTAAACAAATAATTTATGCCATAAAATAAGACACTACCATTAAACAATGAATAGTGTCTTACTGACAAACAATATAATATTATATTTAAATTATCCTGTCAAGGGGAAATCAGATACCCATTAATTTTTCTCCGGCTTCAACAAGCTGGTCGGCAATTTTTATGGCAGATTCTTCATTTTCACCAACAGCTGTAATATACAGCTTTATTTTTGGCTCTGTACCACTAGGTCTGACAGTAATGGAACAGCCGTCGTCAAGCATAAATGCAATAACATTTGACTTTGGCAGTTTAATTTCAGCTGTAGTACCGTTTGCCTTGTCTGTTTTCAGACTTAGCTTGTAGTCATTTACAACAGTAACCCTTCTGCCGCAAATTTCGTCCGGGTGGTTTTCACGAAGAGATGTCATTATGCCGCCCATTTTCTCTAAGCCGGCGGCACCGTCAAATTCAAAGCTGACCGTCTTGTTTTTGTAGTAGCCGAACTCCTTGTAAAGCTCTGTAATAACATCGTCAAGTGACTTGCCCTGTGTTCTGTAGTAAGCCGCCATTTCGCAAATAAGCATAGAAGCTACTACTGCGTCCTTATCTCTTACATATGTGCCTGCCAGGTAGCCGTAGCTTTCCTCAAAGCCAAAGATATATCTTTCTTCCTCGCCTGCTTTTTCAAGCTCCAAAATCTGTTCGCCAATGTACTTAAAGCCTGTAAGTACATTTCTAAGCTCACAGCCAAACTTATCACAAATTTTTGCAACAAGCTCTGTAGTAACTATTGTTTTAACTACAAACGGATTCTGCGGAAGATTATTAAGAGCCTTTCTGCAGGACAAAATGTAGTTTGTAAGCATAATGCCTGTTTCGTTGCCTGTCATAAGTCTAAAGGAGCCGTCCTTTAGCTTTACGGCAATACCCACTCTGTCGGAGTCTGGGTCTGTAGCAAGCAGCAGGTCAGGCTTTTCCTTTTCGCACAGGTCAAGTCCAAGCTGCAGTGCCTCTTTAATTTCAGGGTTAGGGTATGGACAGGTAGTAAAGTTGCCGTCAGGCATTTCCTGCTCCTTAACAACCACCACATTGTCAACACCTGTTTCGGCAAGAACTCGTCTTACAAGCTTATTTCCTGCACCGTTTAGCGGAGTGTAAACAACCTTTAATCCTGCACCCTTACAAATGCCCGGATTAACAGCCTGCTTCTTTACATTTTCAATGTAGCTGTCATATACCGTATCATCTATATACTCAATGCTTCCGTCTGCCAAGCCCTGCTCAAATTCAATTGTTTTAACATCGTTGAAAATGTCGATGCTCTGAATTTCGGAATAAACTGCGTCTGCACTTTCGTCTGTCATCTGACAGCCGTCGCTGCCGTAGCACTTGTAGCCGTTGTATTTAGCCGGATTGTGGCTTGCTGTAACCATAATACCTGCCTGACACTTTAGCTCTCTTACGCAGAAAGAAACAACAGGTGTAGGCTGAAGCTCTCTTGCAACATACGCCTTAATACCGTTTGCCGCCAATACTCTGGCTGCTTCCTTTACAAAAACATCAGACTTAATTCTTGAGTCGCCTGCAATGGCAACTGACGCTTTGTCGTAATTTTTCTTTAAATAATTAGCCAAACCCTGTGTTGCATATCGTACAACATATATATTCATTCTGTTTGTACCTGCGCCCAAAACACCTCTCAGACCGGCTGTACCAAACTCAAGCTCTCTGTAGAATCTGTCATAGACAGCGTCCTGGTCGTCCTTAATGCTTTCAAGCTCCGGAATAAGGTCAGGATCCTCCGTTGCATTTTTCAGCCATAGGTCATATAGTTGATTTGTATTCATTTTCAGCACTCCTTACTAAAAAATATGAAAAGCATAAATGTGAACAGTCGATTCACCAATACTGTTTTATAGTACCATAACAGAGCGGGAATTTCAATGTTTTTTACATATAAAGCAAATTTATAAAATAAAAAAGCCACACCGCCGCTAAGCAGTGTGGTTATATACAGAGCATAGACTGTAAATTACTTGTGCTCCTCAATATACTTTACAAGATCGCCTACAGTCTTTAGATTCTCGATTTCTGTATCAGGAACCTCAACCTCAAACTCGTCCTCGATTGTCATAAGCAAATCAACAACATCAAGTGAATCGGCGCCTAGGTCGTCTTGAATAGTTGTTTCTGCTGTAATTGAATCCTCTTCTGCGTCAAACTGGTCAGCCAAAATAGCCTTTACCTTTTCTAGTACCATAATTAAATCCTCCTAAAAAATTTTTGTTTATACCTACTAATGCACAGCCTGCGGTGGACAAACCCACCACTTTTTGGTACAATATAAAAGGTGTACCCGGGTACACAATGTAAGTAAATTAAGTACAAAATTATATTATTGGTAATTTGCGACTTTGTCAATATATATTTTGCTTTTTTTTTTAAAATTCCAACTTTTGATAAACTTGCACTAAAAATTAATAGAAATGAGGTTTTATCTATGTCAAAAAAAGAATATGCAGTTATTGGCCACCCTATCGGCCATACAATGTCGCCTTTTATACACAACAGGCTGTTTGAGCTGTCAGGCATTGACGCCCAATACTCGGTAATTGATGTAGAGCCACAGCAGCTTGAAAGGGAGTACCGTGAAAGGCTTTCTAAGCTTGACGGCTTTAACATTACCATTCCACATAAGTCCGCTATTATTCCGCTGCTTTCGTCACTGGACAAAAAAGCAGAGCTGTACGGCAGTGTAAACACAGTAGACGCAAACGGAAAAGGCTACACAACAGACCCTGACGGCTTTTTGCAGGCCCTAAAAAGCAACGGCATACCTGTAGACGGCAATGTTGTTATTTTGGGCACAGGCGGCGTGGCAAGAACTATGGCGTTTGAGGCGGCTAAGGCGGGTGCGGCTATTACTATAGCTGTAAGGCACGAGGATATTCATATGGTTTCTGCCCTTGCCTGCGAAATTATGGAAAAAACAATTCATCCTTGCATTTCTACCTGCTACATTGACAGATTAAGCCATGTAGATAAAACCATCGACCTGTTGGTAAACGCAACGCCTCTTGGTATGTACCCGAATGTTGACGCTATGCCTGTAGGTGAGGATATTATTAAAAACTGCGACGCAGTATTCGACGCTGTGTACAATCCTTTGGAAACAAAGCTTGTTAAAACCGCAAAGGCACTGGGCAAAAAGGCTGTGGGCGGTATGACTATGCTTGTATGGCAGGCCGTAGTTTCTCACCAAATTTGGGACGGCTCTACATATGATGTTAAGGACATTGAACAGCTTTGTGCAGACGCATCTCAGGAGCTGAAAAAGAAATTCTGATACAGGTGATATTATGGGAAAAAGCAATATTGTTTTGTGCGGCTTTATGGGCTGTGGAAAAACAACGGTAGGCAAGCAGCTTGCCAAAATAACCAATATGGAGTACATAGACCTTGACCAATATATAGAGCAGCAGCAAAGCACAACTATAAGCAATATATTTGCACAGCACGGTGAGGAATACTTTAGAGATTTAGAGCATAACGCCGCCAAAGAGCTTAGCCAAAAGCAGGGCTGTATTATAGCCGCAGGAGGCGGCACACTGCTGTACAAAAGGAATGTACAGGCTCTAAAGCAAAGCGGTACGGTGGTACTGCTGAATGTGCCGCTGAATACCATTAAGCATAGACTGCGTTATGACAAAAAACGACCTTTACTGCAAAGGCCGGACAAGGACAAGGTTATGGAGGAAATGTACAACAGCCGTTTGCCGCTGTACAGGCAAGCAAGCGATGTTGTAATAAACGCCAACAAATCCCCCCTTGCCACAGCCGAGGAAATAAAGGCACAGCTTTTAAAATAAGCACAACAACTATAAAAATTTGTGTTTCAACACAATATATTACCCTCCCTTTAAATATTGTATTTTTCTAACTAAAATCTTCACTTTAATCAAGCATTTATTATCCGCTTTAAGTATTTGATACATTACGGTTTTGGTAAATCAATATTTATGTATTTATTTGGCACTATTTCTATCTAATATGTGCAATATAAAAATTATTCTCTACAATTTTATTTCAAAAAAGTTCAAATAATTATTAAAGCACAAAAAGGTCACAGCCGTTTGCATACACAAGCAGGCTGTGACCTTTTTATTATTTTATTATTCGTTTTTATTCCGATCTTAGCACCGAGGCACAGGCCTCCATAGCCGCCACTGCAACAGGGCCGGCTGTACTAAAGCCGTAGCCGCCGTTTTCTACTATTACGGCAAAGGCAAGAGGAGCGTCTTCGTCTTGAGAATAGCCTACCATCCAGGCGTGAGGCTCTTTGTTTTCGCCTACCTCGGCAGTACCTGTTTTAGCACAAACAGTAAGGCTTGGAAACAGGCTGTCACCGTAGTAGCTGGTAACATCGTAACGCATATATTCGTCAAGCTTAGCCGCCAGGTCGGAGTCTATCATATCCTTTGTGCCGCCGTTAATCTCCATAACGCCGCTTTTAATCTCATTTGGCAATACGGCTGTTCCGCCGTTGGCTATAGCACCGCACATTATCGCCATTTGCATTGGGTTTGCCTCTACAGTATACTGACCTATACCGGACCAGCCCAGTCCGTTTTCGTCCGCCTTGCTTACATTGTAAACCTGCCTTGCGGTTTCTGTGCTGTTTACGATAACACTGCTGTTAAAGCCCAGCTTTTCTGCCATTGCGGTCATTTTGTCCTTGCCGAGTCTTGCGGCAAGCTCAGAGAAAACAACATTGCAGGACTGTGCCAGTCCCTCCTTCATGGTAAGCTCACCGTGAATGTGCATACAGGTTATTTCGTTGCCGCCAATATTTGTACTGCCGTTGCAGGTAAAGGTTTCGTTTTCAATATCAGGAATATTTTCAAGAGCCGCCGCCGCAGTTATAATCTTAAAGGTAGAGCCGGGAGCATATAAACCTGCAAGCACCTTGTCAACATATACGCCGTCGTATTCCTTTTCGTTATCCTCTGTAATTTCCGGAGGATCCATTGGGTCGTAGGTAGGGGTGCTTACACTGCACAGCACCTCGCCTGTTTTATAATTGTACACCACCACAGCACCGTTGTATCCGCCTAAGGCATTGTAGGCGGCATTGCAGGCGGAGGAGTCTATTGTAAGCGTTATATTGCCGCCTGCCTTTAATGAGGAGGGCAGACCTAATCCCCAAAGGTAGTTAAAGCCTATTAGCTGAGAACGGTAAGAGCTTTGAATTGCAGAAGAAATATTTAAGCTGTCGTCCCCTACTACATGCAGTGTGGAAAGCCTGGTTGTATAGTCGCTGTTATAAAGTCTTTCACCGTCTTGGGAATACGCAAGTGTATTGCCGCTGCGGTCAAATATTTCTCCGGCGGAGGAAAGACCGCCACTTCCGGCTAAATGGCCGTTGTACGAGTGCTGAATCCACTGTCCGGCATTCAAAAATATTTTCACAATAAATACGCACAGTCCAACTATGGCAAGCAATGCAATTATAAGCACCATAGTAGACCTTGAACGGGTTTTTCTCATAAAGCTGCTCCTTTCGCTAAAGGATTATACATTTCGTTTTATCTTTTTAACCGCATAGGTGCGTTCGTCTGCCGCCTTTATAAACGCCAGCAGGCACCAGCAGGAAATCATACTTGAACCGCCGGCACTTATAAACGGAAGCGTTACGCCTGTAAGCGGGAGAATGTCTGTAGCTCCAAAAACATTAAGCACAGTTTGTACAAGCATTAAGCCTGCGGCACAGCAAGCCGAAATTGAATAAAATGTAGAGCGGCTTCTTGTGGTAATGGCTCTGGCATATATAACTAAGCCTATTATGCAGGCAACAATAGCAACAGCTATAATTAAGCCAAGCTCTTCACAAAGCAGTCCAAACACAAGGTCGCTTTCGGAGGCACCCACATATTTTAGGTAGCCGTTGCCTACGCCTACGCCGGTTATACCGCCGCTTGCTGAATATGTAAGAACTCTTGCCTGCTGGTAGCCTGTAGAATTTGCAAGCTCAAAGCACTTGCCCCAAGCACTGAAACGGTCTGCTATATACGGCTTAAACGAAAGCACCACCGTTGCACCCATAACAGCCGCAGCAACAGCGAGAATAACCGTTTTAATATCTCCGCTTCGCATAAACGCGATAAACAAAAAGGTGCAGAAGAATATTAACGCCGTACCAAGGTCGCTCATAATTATAAGAGCACCTACGCATATTGCGGAAAATATAATAAAGTAAATAAGATTTCCCTTTGTAAGCAGCTTGTCCAGTGCAGATGCACTTACAAAAATATAAATAACCTTAACAAATTCAGACGGCTGAATAGAAATGCCGCCAATGCTAAGCCAGTTAGCCGCACCGTAGGTTACCTTTGCAAACAGAATGTTTACCGCCAAAAATGCCATAGCCAGCAAATAAAGAGGTATTCTGAATTTTTCTATTCTGTCGGGATTTTCAATGACCTTTATAATAATGGCAAAGCAGACCATACCGGCTGCCATTGCGGCGGCCTGCACAAGGCTTTGCTTAAACACCTGCCGCACAAGCATCATAATGCCTGTACCGCTCATAAATATTGCCAAGGACTCAAGCTCAAAGCTAACCCTTTTAAGTGCCTTGGTGGATATATGATAGAATGCCCAGCTTATCAGCATTATAACGCCCCATGTCGCAAAGGGCATAAAGTCCTGAACATCTACGCACAGGCTTGCCTCCACCGCCATAAAAAACAAATAAATAGATATAAGCACCAGCAGAAAAGCCGGCTTTATTGCCGCCTTGCTTTTAGGACGGTTAAAAAACCATGACCTGTTGTCCGCTATAACATCGTCTGTTCTTTTTACTATATAGCTTGTATCTCCTACACTAATCACATCATCTATCATTATAGGTGTGCGGTCTTGGGTTTGTCTGCCGTTTACATATGTGCCGGACTTAGAGCCAACATCGTTAATAAACCAGCCCTCTTTTCGCCTTAAAAGCACTGCATGCTCTCTTGAAACAGTCGGGTCGGAAATAAAAATGTCGCTTCCCTTACTTCTGCCAATTGAATTTTCCCAGTACAGTACAGGCGTACTTTCACCCGTTGCCTGATTAACCAGCATAATAAGAGCCTGCTCATCCCGACGGTGACGCCGCATAGAGCTGAAGCATTGAAACACTATAATAACAGCCAAAATCGGCAGTAATATTCTTATAACCAGAAGTGCTATATCAATAACAACATCAAGAAAAGGCAGGTTAAACCATGAAAGAAAATCCATATATTCACACCTTTCTCAGCAGGGTGTGCGGTCACAGTATTATTTATATGTAAATGCACCGCCCCAAAATAAAATAACATATTTTTTCTCTTTATAAATTAGATAATATTCCATACCTCTGCAAAAGTCAAGAAACATTGTGTAAATAAATAACAACAGTAAATTACAAAAGTATGTCAACCGGTCTACTGCAAAAATCGGGTAATAGCGAAAGCAGCAGGCAAGGGCTTGCCCTATATTTTCCAATAAATTTTCACGGAGTATTTTTGAACGGTATTAACAAAAACTGCGGGCAGCAAGCCTTAGAATGCATACCCACAGTAATACTTAACACTGTATATTAATAAATTTCGCCCTGCACCTGCCAAATACCTAAAAATCTCTGCCGCACTCACTGTCTGTGCCTTCTGTATTCTCTGAATTTTCGGTATTTTCTTGGTCAGCGGAATTTTCCTGACAAGCCGCTTCCGCATTGACAGACTTTTTCTCCTCCTTCTTTTTAGTAAGAATAGAGAACGGTGCACAAATTAAAATTACACCATAATATGTAATTACTCGCCAAAGCAGCAATGCAGATTTTAATATAGCCGTACCATAGAATATTTTGTAGAAAACCGAGAACGCCAGCTCAGCCGCACCTGTTGCCCCCGGCAAGGGTATCATAGCGGACGCAAGGGTAACAAACGCCTGCGAACAAACCATATCCACCGGTGAGGCACCGCTTAATCCGAATGCCCTGTAAATACAGTACGGAACAAGCATCATTAACAAAACCTGTACAAAAACCAACAGGTATGATTTTACCAATAGCTTTGGCTTTCTCATAAGGGCTTTGTTGCCGTTGTGAAACACCTCTACCTGGTCGGTAATGGATTTTATATATTTTTCCGGATTTTTAATAAGCTTAATTTTTCTTATTAATTTACTGCATACCCTTACTGCCCAGTTAGAAAAGCGTTTGTTAAAGGAAATAAAAACAAACAGTCCCGTAACCACCACCTGTGAGAAAAAACCGGCTATGACAAAAGCCCAAAGCACAGGCGTGTTTACATGGCTGATAAAAAAGTCGAACTTAAAAACAAGTGCAAAAACACTAAATGCCGTAGAGGTTATTTGAAACACCACAAACTTCTGCGTCATACAAGATGTAGCAAAGCCGGCGTCTATTTTTTTGTTTGCCATAAATACAACCTGCATAGGCTGGCCTCCTGTTGAGGAGGGAGTTATGGCACTGAAAAAGCTTCCTACACATGAGGACTTTATTCCATCCAAAAAGGTAAAGCCGCTGTAGTCATCTTTTATATACATATATGTTACAACGGAGTCGATAAACATATTCCCCAGCTGACACAGTACCGCAAGCACCACCCACAAGGCGTTTAGGCTTATATCTGAAGAAATAAGGTCAATAAGACCGTCCTCCGACACGCAAAAGTATGCAATTAAGCCTATTGACAAAGCAATAACTATTATGTTAAACACAACAGCAAAGCTGATTTTTTTCTTCATACTAATCCTCGTAAATTCACTATAATTTTGGCTTAACATAAGCATACCAAAGAAAATCCGTATTTTCAGGCATATTTTCTGCATCGGCCTTAAATAATTTATTATATAAAAACTCCAAAATCAGCTGCCGTTTTACACAGCAGCTGATTTTAATTTTTCTAAAGCATTTTATATAAGAGTTAAAAATTATTATAAATTACTTACCGTACCTATTATAACCGGCAAATAGCTTTCATTGTCTACAACAGCATAAATAAACGGTCTGTCAAGCACCAAGCCTTCTTCTGTCTTTGGAGCATTTTTGTCTGCCTCACTCTGATTATCGGAGGAAATGCCGTTTTTATAATATGAAAGAAAACTCTTCACAAATTCAATATTACGGTAAATGAGTTCCCGAAAACGAAAAATAAAGCGGCGTTCAAATAAGATGCCACAAAAAATGACAAAGGCGAAAGAACCATACTTCAAGTATTTTGTGCTTTGCTGCATCATTTTACTTGTAGGTATATTTCTGCCAGAACGTTTTGGTATTCATTATCTTGAATTCTCTTTCTTATATTTAATTGTGCTTCCAATATGTATTGTAGCAGCATTGTATTTCATTCATATAAAGAATCTCCGTAAGGGGTCTTTATATATGGTGCGTTGGACTGTATTTTGCACAACGTTTACACTATATGCAATTACAAACCTCATATATACCAATGCGC
>ENA-OUQF01001982-OUQF01001982.1-human-gut-metagenome-genome-assembly--contig:-NODE-1982-length-11191-cov-4.242367_pt1 | contig 11191 bp, 8 predicted proteins | sample MGYA00237947_ERZ548826 | MGnify/ENA primary metagenome ERZ548826 (study PRJEB26490, sample SAMN05194701) | human gut metagenome | biome: terrestrial biome; feature: human-associated habitat; material... | reverse complement strand
AGTTTATGCAGTGCGACATTGATATTCTGGGCGAGCCCTCCAATCTGGCAGAGATCGAGCTGATCCTTGCCACCACAACCACGCTGGGGAAATTAGGATTTAAGGGCTTTCAGATCAGGATCAATGAAAGGCGCATTCTGAAAGCAATGGCGGCATACAGCGGTTTTCCGGAGGAAAGCTATGACAGTGTGTTCATTACATTAGATAAGATGGATAAGATCGGTCTTGCAGGCGTAGAAGAGGAACTGCTTGCAAACGGCTTTTCCAGGGAGCAGGTAGAAAAATACCTTTCTCTGTTTAAAGGACTTGAAGAGCAGAAGGACGGCCTTTCCTATCTGGCAGAGGAGCTTGGGGCATTTCTGGAGCCGGAGGTAAGAACAAGCCTTCAGGAGATCATAGAAAGCGTCAGCGCAACAAAGGACGCTGATTTTGAAATGGTCTTTGACCCCACTCTTGTAAGAGGAATGTCTTACTATACGGGTACGATTTTTGAAATTGCAATGCCTCAGTTCGGCGGAAGCTGCGGAGGCGGAGGAAGATATGATAAGATGATCGGCCGCTTTACCGGAAATGATGTTCCGGCCTGCGGATTTTCCATTGGCTTTGAGCGGATTATCCTTCTGCTTCTGGAAAACGACTTCCAGGTGCCGACACAGCCTCAGAAAACAGCTTATCTGCTGGAAAAGGGACTGCCAAGCGACATGCTCTGCAAAGTGATCGAGGAGGCCCAGGAGGAGCGGAAGGCAGGAAAGCAGATACTGGTTGTCCGTATGAACAAAAATAAAAAGTTCCAGAAGGAACAGCTATCCAAGGAAGGGTATACAGAATTCAAAGAGTTTTATAAAAACCCTTTAAAGTAAGCTATGATCAAAATTTACCGGAAGAAAATCGTATGGTCTGAAAAAGAAACGCAGCTTTTTTCAGACAAAATAGAGCAAAGAAGGCAAAATAACTTGCTGCGCACCGAAAACAAAAAGGTTTGGGTGCGCAGTTTTACTACAGGACGGTTGCTGCATCATGCATTATGCCATTATCTGGAGATGGAGGAGCAGGAAACACCTGCATTTCAGATAGGCTACGGGGAAAATGGAAAGCCTTTTTTGCTGGATTATAAAGAGGTGCATTATAATCTGTCCCATTCAGGCGACTGGATCCTATGCGCTGTTTCTGATCAGCCCGTAGGGATTGATATTCAGCAGAAAAGCAGTATGAGAAGGGGGCTTTGCGACAGAGTGTTTTCCGAGGAGGAAAAAAAGCTCTGGCAGGGCAAAGAAACAGATGCGATCTTCTTTCCCATATGGTGCGTGAAGGAAGGCTACATAAAGCTTACAGGGGAAGGATTAAAAAAAGATTTGAGGCAGCTTACCGTTTCCTTTGGGGAGCAGCTTGTTATAGATCAGGGAAAGGCGGCAGCTTATTTTGTGCAGGGGAATTTCGGGAAGGACTATTGTTTTGGGGTTTGTATGTTCCAGAGAGAGCAGCAGGTAGAATGGATGGGAGAAGACATAGATGGAACAGGAAGAGAATAAGAAGAAAATCCTACTGGTTGATGATGAGCCGATCAATCATAAGATCGTACAGTTTCTGATGAAGGCAGAAGCAGAATATGAGATCCTGGGAGCCGATGGAGGAAGACAGGCCCTTGAGATTTTAAGGGAACAGAAAGTGGATCTGGTGCTTTTAGATATTGAAATGCCGGATATGAATGGAAAGGAAGTCCTTTCCAAGATAAGAGAATGCTATGAAATACCAGTGGCCTTTGTTACCGCAGGGGAAAAGGCGGATGAGGAAGAGGAGGAGATGGAGCCTGTGCCCCTGACCGCCGCTTCTGACACCGTGCGCACGGCGAAGCCTGCAAAGCCGCATGCGAAGATAGAGCGCATCCAGCGCGAGACCGTCACACTCGACGATATAGACCGCGTCCGCCGTGAGCGCGCGGAAAACCCCTCCCCGGAGGCTAGCCGCGCCCAGCGCGACCAGGCCGTGAAGGCCGCGATGGACATCCCTCTCCCCGATGATGACGATGAGGAGCTGCCCCTTGCCGACACGCGCGGCCGCACGACGCAGCCCTATTCCGCCGCGCCCGCGGATTCCCGCACGCGCGGCACGAAGAAGCGCCCCGCCCCCATCATCCGCGAGGACGCGCCAGAGAGCGGCGAGGCCGCGGCACGCGCTGCCGGTGTGGACGTGGACGAGCTTCGCAGTACTGTGGAGGAGATAATGCACCCCGTCGCCATGAGCACGGAGATCAGCGACCCGCCCAAAAAGAAGCTCAGCCGCGCCGAGCTTGACGCCGAGGCCAAGGCCGTGGAGGCGGCTGTCGCCTCCGCCGGTGACGGCACGGACTATGAGTTCCCGCCGGTCAGCCTGCTGCGCGCGGGCACGGCGGCCAATGTGGACGCACGCGAGGAGATTCTTATCAATAAGGAGCGCCTTGAGGGCGCGATACACAGCTTCGGCATAAACGCCGCCATCGTCGGCGTGACGCGCGGCCCCACGGTCACGCGCTTTGATATCGAGCTTGAGCAGGGCGTCAAGCTTGCCCGCGTGACGAATCTCGCCGGTGACCTTGCGCTTGCGCTTGGCGTTGTGAACGTGCGCATCGCGCCCATTCCCGACAAGATATCCACCGTCGGCATTGAGGTCCCCAATAAGATCGTCAGCACCGTGTACCTGCGCGATATCATTGAATCGCCCAAGTTCGTCAATGCAAAGTCCAAGCTCAGCTTTGCGCTCGGCAAGGATATCGGCGGCGACTGCGTCGTGGGCAATATTGCGAAGCTTCCGCATATGCTCATCGCCGGTACGACCGGCTCCGGCAAATCCGTCTGCATGAACTCGCTCATCCTCAGCCTCCTTTACAAGGCGCGGCCGGATGAGGTGAGGCTTATAATGATCGACCCCAAGATGGTCGAGCTGGGCGTTTATAACGGCATTCCGCATCTTTATGTGCCCGTCGTCACAGACCCCAAGAAGGCTGCCGGTGCGCTGCAATGGTCCGTTGTGGAAATGCTCAAGCGCTACCGCCTCTTCTCTGAGGTCGGCGTGCGCGACCTTGAAAATTACAATAAGCACTGCACGGCGAACGGCGAGGCCGCCATGCCCCGCGTCGTCATAGTCATCGACGAGCTGGCAGACCTTATGCTCGTCGCCTCCAAGGAGGTCGAGGAGAGCATCTGCCGCGTGGCGCAGATGGGACGTGCTGCCGGTATGCACCTTGTTATTGCAACGCAGCGTCCGTCTGCGGACGTTATTACCGGCCTTATGAAAGCCAATATCCCGTCGCGCATCGCGTTTGCAGTCTCGTCCGCGATGGAGAGCCGCATCATCCTCGATCAGGGCGGTGCGGAAAAGCTCGTCGGCATGGGCGATATGCTGTTTTCTCCCGTCGGCTGCGGAAAGCCTGTACGTATCCAGGGCGCGTTCGTTTCCGATGAGGAGCGCGAGGACGTTATACAGTTCATAAAAGAGGGCGCTTCCGACGTGCAGCAGAACAGCGAGATAGAGGAGTTCATGAACAAGGCCGCAGAGGATAAGGCTGCGCCCGACAGCGGCAAGGCCGCGAAGGATGACGGCATAGGCGGCGGCTATGACGAAATGCTGCCCCAGGCTGTCGAGGCCATTCTTGAAACGAAGTCCTGTTCCGTATCCATGCTCCAGCGCCGCGTCAAGCTCGGCTATTCCCGCGCCGCACGCATCGTGGATCAGATGGAGGAGCTTGGAATCGTCGGCCCGTATGAGGGGGCGAAGCCGCGCAATGTGCTTGTGGACTATCAGGGCTGGCACGATATTCAGGTGAAGCTCGGCCTCGCGTCGCCGGACGATCTGCCGTCCGCCGCGGAGATGAGCGCCGGCGCGCAATATACCGATTACGAAGAAGAAAGCTGAAATAAAAAAGGGCGCGTTTTTCTGTGAATGCGCCCTTTTTCAACGTGTGCGGATCACCCGCATGGAGGATACATGGACTATTTTTGCCCGCATATGAGCGCCGCTGAGGTCAACGCGATCAGTATGCTTGGCCTTGCGCATATCGGCGACGGCGTTTATGAGCTTCTCACGCGCACCATGCTCTGCAAGCAGGGCCACAGCGCGGCGGCGAAGCTGCACCGGCTGACGGTGTCCTATGTGAACGCGCCCGCGCAGGCCGCCGCCGTGAAAAAGATAATGCCGCTTCTCACCGCGCAGGAGCTTGCCGTCTATAAGCGCGGCCGTAACGCGAAGGTCAATTCCGTGCCGCAGAAGGCCACGGAAGGGGAGTACCACGCCGCGACAGGGCTGGAGGCGCTTTTCGGCTGGCTCTACCTTCAGGGAGAGACCCAGCGTATCGACAGCCTTTTTGCCGCGATAATGGAGGATGACGATGCCACTTGACGCCGTGACCGTAAGCGCCCTCGCAAAAGAGCTGAGCGAAAGGCTCGAGGGCGGAAGAATAGATAAGGTGCAGCAGCCCGAACGGGACATGCTGCTTCTGTCGCTGCGCGCAAAGGGGGAGAATCTCCGTCTCGTCATCGCCGCAGGCACGGGCAACGCGCGCGCCGGGATCACGCGCGGCAGCTTTGAAAACCCGGCGGAGCCGCCCATGTTCTGCATGCTCATGCGCAAGCACCTTGTGGGCGCGCGCATCCTTTCGGTCACGCAGCCGGAGTATGAGCGCCTGCTCATCTTTACGCTCGACACGCATGACGAGCTTGGCGTGCAGTCCGAAAAAAAGCTCGCCGTCGAGCTTATAGGCCGCTCCGCGAACGCGGTCCTCATCGGCGCGGACGGCCGCATAATAGACTGTATGCGCCGCATGGACTTTGCCGGTGACGCGCTGCGCCGCATGCTGCCCGGCATGATCTACCGCCTGCCGCCGAAGCAGGAAAAGCCCGTCTTTTTCGCGCTGGATCCGGCACAGCGGCGCGCGCTCATCGCCTCGGCGGATAAGACCGTTCCCGTTGACAAATGGCTCATGGACAGCTTTTCCGCGCTCTCTCCGCTCATCTGCCGTGAGCTTGCATATCGCTGCAATAATGATTATGTAAACCTGCCCGACGCCTGCGACGCGCTCTGCGAGGTCGTCGCCGCGGGGGAGCTTGCCCCATGGCTCATCAGCATCGACGGCAAGCCGAAGGATTTCAGCTTCATGGCCATCTCTCAGTACGGCCCTGCCGCCCAGCTTGAGCGGTACGACAGCTTTTCCGAAATGCTGGACACTTTCTATACCCGCCGCGACCGGGCGGAGCAGCAGCGCCGCCGCAGCCACGACCTGACAAAGACCGTGCGCACCCTGCGCGACAGGCAGCAGAGGAAGCTTGCCGCCCAGCGCGAGGAGCTGCGCCGCACGGAGGGGCGGGAGGATATCCGCCATCAGGCGGAGCTTGTCACGGCGAACATTTACCGCCTCCGCCGCGGCGACAGAAGCCTTGAGTGTGAGGATTACTACGACCCGGCATGCCCCGTCGTGCATATAGAGCTTGACCCGCTCAAAACGCCGCAGCAGAACGCCGCGGCGCTGTATAAGGAATATAATAAGCTCAAGGCGGCGGAGCAGCACCTCACGGTGCTCACGTGCGAGGGGGAGCGCCAGCTCGATTATCTCAACAGCGTGCTTGACGAGCTTGAGCGCGCCGAGACCGACCGCGACCTCTCCGATATCCGCCGTGAGCTTACTGAGACCGGCTATATCCGCGCCCGCAAGGGCGGCAAGGCAGAGCGCGTGAAGCCGCAGTCGCCGCTGAAATTCGTCTCTGACGACGGGCTTGAGATACTCGCCGGCCGCAGCAACGCGCAGAATGACGAGCTTACGCTAAAGCTCGCCCGGCGCACAGACTACTGGCTGCATACCCAGCGCGTGCACGGCAGCCACGTCATTATCCGCTGTGAGGGGGAAGAGCCGCCCCCGCGCACGCTGGAGCAGGCGGCCGGCATCGCCGCTTACTATTCGCAGGCGCGCGGCGCTGGCAAGGTGCAGGTGGATTATACCATGGTGCGCAACGTGCGCAAGCCGTCCGGCGCTCTCCCCGGCAAGGTGATATATACCGATCATAAAACCATGCTTGCAGAAAGCGACGGCGCGCTTGCCGAAAGATTGAAGCGTTAGAAAGACAGGAGAATGGATAAATGCCTGCACAGTGCGTGATGTTTCTTATCATATGTTCCGGCAGTGTTTTCGCCATGGCCGCGTTTGACTCCCGGTTTGAGCGCGTCCTTCCGCTGACCTGCCTTTCGGCCATAATGCTTGTGTATCTTTTCGGAATATGCGGCTGGCTCAAGGGCGGTGTGTACGCGGTGCTTGCGGCCGCAGCGGTGCTGTATGTCTTTGCGGCTGTATGTGTTATTCGGCGCAGGAGATTAAAGAAATTTCTCCGGGGCTTCGTCTCCCCGCAGTTTATTGCCTTTGCCTTGATATATGCCGCGCTTATCTATCTCAATTACGGAAAGCTCCCTGTGCATGACGATGAGCTTTCCCATTGGGCGGATATAGTCAAGGCGATGACATGGCTGAACGATTTCGGCACGAATCCCGCCTCAAATTCGCTGTTTAAAAGCTACCTGCCCGGCATGGCCGTTTTCCAGTATCTCTTTGAAAAGATCCATCTCATGCTTGAGCCGGGCGCGGATTTTTCCGACTGGCGACTGTATCTGGCCTATCAGACGCTGTACGCCGCCTGTATCCTGCCATTTTTCGGCTCTCTGCGGTTTAAGCGCCCTCTCAGCGCCGTTCTGTCGCTGTTTGCCGTGTTCTTTGCGCCGCTGGTTGTGTTTCCCACGTTCTTTGCCGTTCTGCAAATAGACGGCTTCGTGGCCGTGCTTGCCGGATGCGGCTTTGCCAGTGTTGCTTCGGAGGGGGATAAGGACGGGCTCTATAATGCGCGTATACTGCTGACCGTCGCGGCGCTTGTGCTCATGAAGGATGTCGGCCTCCTGTTCGCAATTATGCTTGCGGCGGTGTTTGTGATAGATACGCTTCTGCGGAATAAACAGCCTGACGGCAGGAAATGCGCATTTGCCGCTCTTGGCGCGGCGGCTGCCGCGGCGGTGCCGAAGTTATTGTGGAATTATAATATATCCGCCAATAACGTCGAAAGAATGTTCGGCGGAAAAGTGGATGTACCGGCACTTGCGGCAGTGCTGACGGGAAAGGACGCTTCATGGCGAAGCGACGTGCTGCAAAATTATGTTCATAAGCTCTTTTCGGAAGGGGAGAGTGTAGGCAGTATTGCGTCCGGCGTTTATTTGCCTTATTTCCTTATGCCGCTTATCCTGCTTGCACTGCTCGTGCTGGTTTGCTGGGCATATGGGCGCACCGGCAGCCACGACAGGGGCACGCGCATTGCGATGCTGTGTACGCTGACTGTCACGGCGCTTGTGTACGTGCTCGGCCTGTGCGTGATGTACATGTTCAAATTCAGTGAGTATGAGGGCGTGCGCCTTGCCTCGTTTGAGCGCTATTTCCGCATCCTGCTTCTCACGCTTTGGGAAACGGCGCTGCTCATGACCGTCGTGCTTGTCGGTCGTGCGGAGTCTCGCCGCGGGCTTGCACTGTGCTGTGCCGCTTTCGCCGTCACGGCGGCGCTACTGCCGTACCTACAGCTTTCGCTGTACCTTTCGCGTGAAAACGTGGCCTATTCCAGACGCACCATGCAGCCGTATTATCAAATGAGTGAAAATATCAAGGCACACTTGACGGATACCGATGAGAAGGTGTTTCTCGTCTGTGAGGGGTCTTCCGGGTGGGAAAGGCTCGTCATGCGCTATGAACTGCGGCCGTATACGCTCAGCGATAAATCGGGCAGCATCGGCAGGCCGTTTTATGACGGCGATATTTGGACGCGCGACGTATCGCCGGAGCAGTGGTTTGACGAACTCACCGGAGAGAACTGCGCCTACGTGCAGCTTTTCACTATCAATGATTATTTCGTCGAGACTTACGGCGACCTGTTTGAGGATCACGAGGTCGAAGAGTATACATTATACCGCGTCGATGCGGACAGGCATGCGCTGGTGAAGTGCGCTTGACCGCGCTTTCGCGCCGCGCATGTTGCATTGCCCGTCTGAAAGCGTTATAATCATACAAGTTTTGCTTCAATTTCAGCTTAGTTTATTGTAAAGGAGCGTGAGAGCTTGAAATATCTTATGTCCGGCAACGAGGCCATTGCCCGCGGGGCGTATGAGGCGGGAGTGAATGTGTGTTCGGCATATCCGGGCACGCCCAGCACGGAGATATTTGAACAGCTTCCCCAATATAAGGACTCCCTCTACTGCGAGTGGGCGCCCAACGAAAAGGTCGCCGTCGAAGTGGCATATGGCGCGTCCATCGCCGGTGCGCGGACGCTCAGCGCGATGAAGCTCGTCGGGCTTAACGTCGCGGCGGATCCGCTTTTTACCGCCGCGTATCTCGGCGTGAACGGCGGTTTCATCATCGTCGATGCCGACGACCCCAGTATGCATTCCTCGCAGAATGAGCAGGATAACCGCTGGTACGCAAAGCACGCGAAGATCGCCCTTGTTGAGCCGTCGGATTCGCAGGAGTGCAAGGACTTCATGCGCACGGCGTATGATATCTCGGAGGAGTTCGACATGCCCGTGCTCTTCCGCACGACGACGCGCGTCTCTCACTCAAAAAGCCTTGTGGAGCTTGGCGAGAGGACTGAGCACGAGATAAAGCCCTACACGCCGAACCCGAAGAAGTTCGTGTGCACCCCCGCGGGGGCATACCGCAACCGTGCCAAGGTCGAGGCAAATATGAAGCGCCTTGAGCAGTACAGCAATACCTGCGCGCTGAACCGTATGGAGCTCAACGGCGGAAAAACCGGCGTTATCAGCGCCTCCATTGCCTATCTGTACGCAAAGGAGGTCTTTCCGGAGGACACCTCCTTCCTCAAGCTCGGCCTTACATATCCGCTTCCGATGGAGCTTATCCGCGACTTCGCCTCCAAGGTGGAGAAGCTTTATGTCATAGAAGAGCTTGACGGCTTTATGGAGGAGCAGATAAAGGCCGCCGGTATAGACTGTATCGGCAAGGCTGTCGTCAGCCCCATGTATGAGCTTGGCCCCGAAAGGCTGCGCGAGGAGATATTCGGCGTAAAGCCGCAGACCTGCGCCGTCGATGCCGCGGCCGCGCCGCGCGCCCCGGCGCTTTGCCCGGGCTGTCCGCACAGGGGCTTTTTCTACTGCGCCTCCAGAATAAAAGACGCCGTCATAACCGGCGACATCGGCTGCTATACGCTTGGGGCCGCGCCCCCGCTGAACGCCTCCGACACCTGCGTGTGCATGGGCGGCGGCTTCACCATCGGCGCGGGAATGGCGCAGGCCTTTGCCATGACCGGTCAGAAAAAGAAGATATTCGGCGTCGTCGGTGACTCTACGTTCTTCCACAGCGGCATAACCGGCGCGATAGAGATAATTTATAATAACGCCGCCATGATCCCCGTCGTGCTGGATAACCATATCACCGGCATGACCGGCCATCAGGATAACCCCGGCACGGGCTACAGCCTCATGGGCGACGTGGCCGCGGCCATAAGGATAGAGGACGTGCTGCACTCCGTCGGCTTTGAAAATGTCATCATTGTCGATCCGAACGACCTCGCCGCAATGACAAAGGCGCTCAACGACGCAGTTGAAAGCCCTGTGCGTGCCGCCGTCATTGCGCGCCGCCCGTGCCTGCTCATAAAGCGCGGCAAGCATGAAAGGGCACAGTGCGTCGTCGATGCGGCAAAATGCGTAGGCTGCAAAAAGTGCATCGGCATCGGCTGCCCCGCGCTTATGATGAGTGGCGGCAGGGCCGCCATTGACGCGCAACTGTGCGTCGGGTGCACGGTCTGCGCGCAGGTCTGCCCTAAACAGGCCATTAGCCGGAAGGAGGGCTGAACAAATGGAAACACGCAGCGTTCTTTTGGCCGGCGTCGGCGGTCAGGGCGCGATCCTTGCCGCGAAGGTGCTGGTGGACGGACTTACGCACGCCGGGTTCGACGTGAAAATGTCGGAGGTGCACGGCATGAGTCAGCGCGGCGGCAGCGTGACCACTCAGGTGCGCTACGGCACGCGCGTATATTCGCCGCTCGTCGGGCTTGGCGGGGCAGACGTGCTCGTGGCCTTTGAGAAGATGGAGGCCGTGCGCTACGCCAATTTTCTCAAGCCGGACGGCGTCGCCGTCATAAACGACTTTGAAATGCCCTCTGCCGCCATCGCCGCCGGGCTTGCGGAATATCCGCAGGGCTGCATAGAGGCGATGCAAAAGCGCTTTGCCTGTCACGTGCTCGACGCCGCGTCGATCGCCGGTGAGCTCGGCGCGCCCAGATGCATGAACATCGTGCTTTTCGGCGCAATGACGAAGGCCCTCGGACTGGGGGATATCGACTGGGACGCGGCCATCCGCCGCACTGTTCCCGAAAAGTATGTTGAGCTGAATCTCACGGCCTATCGCGCCGGGAGAGACGCGGTCTGATATGCTCCTGCCGGAGCAAAAAAATTGCGGAACATTTTTCCTCGGCGTCAGTCTAATATAATGCGACGGAGATCGCATCATATTTATATTAGGTGAAGGAGAATGTGCGGCACGCCCGCACCGGTAGAAAACATGAAGAAAATTATTGCGGCATTCCTCTGCGCCGTTCTGGCGTCGTCTCTGTGCGCCTGCGGCGCGGAAAAGCTTGCGCCGGGCGCGCAGTATAAGGAAAGCGAGTACAGCGATGCTGCCGTGAACGACAAGGTGCAGCTTTTCATAAAGCAGCGCACAGTCACCGATGAAACGGAAGAGGTCACCATCACGCTTGAAAACCTCACCGACACGGACTATACCTATGACGCGGTGCAGCGCCTTGAGATCTACGATGGGTCGAAGTGGCGCGTCGTGCCTGACAAGCAGGACGCCGTGGTGCTCATCATCTATACCCTGCCTGCCAGCGGCAGTGATGAAGTGAGTTTTTATTTCACAAATCACTACGATAAGCTTGAGACCGGGCGCTACCGCATAGTGGTGCCGCTCGTCGCGCCGGACGGCAGTCAGGCTCTCGCCGCGGCGGAGTTCAGTATCGGCAGGGCCGAGAAGTAACAGCTCAATAGAGCACAGGCCGGGGTCGCGCACCCCGGCTTTTTCAACTGGTAAAAAAGCCTCGCAGAGTTTCGCGTTCGCAGACGCGAAAGCAGCAAGATCCGTTTTCTGCCGCGACATGTGCGTGGCAGAAAACACTTTGCGCGGAGTGAG
>ENA-OUQF01001981-OUQF01001981.1-human-gut-metagenome-genome-assembly--contig:-NODE-1981-length-11195-cov-3.936176_pt1 | contig 11195 bp, 8 predicted proteins | sample MGYA00237947_ERZ548826 | MGnify/ENA primary metagenome ERZ548826 (study PRJEB26490, sample SAMN05194701) | human gut metagenome | biome: terrestrial biome; feature: human-associated habitat; material... | reverse complement strand
CAAGTCCCAGCAGCACATAAACCAATATAGCCGCAGTGCCACGCTTCCAGCCCAGCAAGCCTGCCGCAGCAAATACTCCCAAGGTCTGCAGTGTAAACGGCACAGGGCCTATAGGTATTTGAATTTGTGCACACACGGCAATAATTGCCACAAACATTGCTGTAAACACAATATCAAGCAAGCCGCTGCGTATGTTTAGCTTTCCCTTATTATTTGTTTCTGATTTGTTCATTAAGAAGTCCTCCTATTGTCAACTTAAATTTGTTAATCGGTTGACAATATTATAAGCTTAATCCAACAGATTGTCAACACAATTATCAAGATAAGGTAAACAATTATTTTTATACAAGCGGCACAATTAATAAAGCAGGGTGTAGTCACGCTCAAAAAGCTCGTAGCACAGGTTTTGCTTCAGTACATCCTCCGGCAGCTTTTCAAGTATTTTTTGTTTTACAAACAGCTTGCTTTTCTGCTTATATTTTGGAAGATTATTTTTTGCCAGTATGTTGTTAAGCTCCAGCCTCCACAGCAGCTTAATCTGGTACTTAACCCTTGTATGTGTATTAAGCAGAGGCTTTCTTACCTCTTCCACAGCAACGCTGCCGCTGTCCTTGTATATGCAAATAATTCCCCATTTAGGCGGTATATGCTTGTGAGCCTGCCTTATATGGCTTTTACCCACAGCTATATAGTTGTAGTCAAAAAAATGGTCATAATCTTTTATTTGCGTTGCGAGTCTTGCGTAGGTGTCACAGTCACTTTTTATTTCAATTCCCGTCAATGTGTTTTCCTTTACCACAACAACATCTGCTATAGATTTTCTTATGGCAAGCTCTTCAAAAATACGCAGCTTCTCCTGTGTATTTTCAAGGTAATTAAACAGCGGCTCACGCATTTCCTTGTCGTTCATAATATCACCCAAAATATTCTACCATTTATTATATTAATATTCAAACAACAGCTGCTAATAAAGCAGACTGATTACAAAAATAAAATTTCACCTTGTCAGTCAGCATTTATATGGTATAATTAAACACAGCTCATTAACGAAAAGGAGGCAGCGTTATGAAAAAAGCAATAACAACAGCTGTATGCCTGTTGGCGGCAATGCTGACATTAGTCGGCTGCTCCTGCAGCACAAACAGCACCGCACCTACCGAGGGTACACAGCAGGCCACAGCAGCACTTGACGACGAAAAGGACTACAGCAGCTATAAGCCGGTAAAGCCCTCTAAGCTTAAAGATGTTATAGATACAAATAAGGTTGCAAGGCTGTCAAGAATTAACAACGAAAAAAGGGTTTTCAGCGAAAAGAGTGATGATATAGCATTGTTTAAAAGCATAATTGACCTTAGCGTTGTTAATTCCGATTCAGGCATCAAACCGGGTTCCTTAAATATAAGGGTACACGACAAGGATGGCAAGGAGCTTTACAACATTTCATCAAGAGCAGTAGACAGCGGCATAATATACATAGAAGAAAACAAAACCTATGTAAGCTTTAAGCTTAACAAAAATGACGACACAAAGCTTTTGCAGCTGTATATTTCCTTAATCGGTGAATAAAGCAATAATTTACCAAAACAAAAATACGGGCAAGCACAAAGGCTTATGTAAGCCGCTGTGCTTGCCCTGTTTTAATTTTCATTATAGACCGTTAGTTAATTCCAGTTGTCTATAGTATCCTGATATACATTAATATAATCACCTGCTGAACGAGCCCATGAGTTGTCACTTGTCATTGCTCTGTAAACAAGGGCACGCCAACCGTCACGGTTCCAGTAACCGCCAATTGCTCTCTGCAAAGCGTTGTTCATATCAAGAATATCGTAATTTCTAAAGGTAAAGCCGTTTCCGTAGCCGTCCTGACTGTCGTGAATAGAATCTCTAAGTCCGCCTACCTCACGAACAACCGGAATACTGCCGTATCTTAAAGCTATCATCTGAGAAAGACCGCAAGGCTCACTCTTTGACGGCATTAGGAATATATCGGAGCCGGCATAGATTTTACGGGCAAGCTCAGGCACATAGCCATGACAGAAGCAAACTCTGCCCGGGTACTTGCTTTGCAGATACCAGAAATAATCCTCATATTCCTTGTCACCGGAACCAAGTACAACAAACTGAACATCATAGTTATCCAAAATATGCTCAATACCGCCACGAACAAGGTCAAGCCCCTTATGACTAACAAGACGAGTAACCATAGCAATAAGCGGTATGTCGCCTCTTTGTGCAAGGCAAAGCCTTTCCTGAAGCCTACGCTTACACTCCTCCTTACCCTGCGGATACTCAGGAGTATAATTCGCATACATATGGAAGTCGGTTGCAGGGTTGTAGCTGTCGTTGTCTATACCGTTTAGTATGCCGCACAGCTTATATGCCCTGTGCTTTAAGATTTGATCCAAGCCGCAGGAAAACCAAGGGTCAAGAATTTCTTTTGCATAAGACGGGCTAACAGTAGAAACTCTTGTAGAGGTTTCAATAGCACCCTTTGACATATTCAGCTTGCCGTCCATTTCCAGCATTTTTGTGCAGTCCTCAGGTATACCCACGCACTCTGTGTTTACTTCCCAGCCGTACATACCCTGATACTGTATATTGTGAATAGTATAAAGGCTCTTAATATTGTGGTACCAAGGATTTTTTGAATAGAAGAAGTAGTAATAGGTAGGTACAAGAGCTGTCTGCCAGTCGTTTGTATGAATTAGATCCGGATGAAAATCTATATAAGGCAGCATTTCAAGAATAGCTCTTGAAAAGAAGGAAAAACGCTCTGCGTCATCATAAAAGCCATACAGGCCGCTTCTTTTAAAGTAATACTCGTTATCTATAAAATAAAAGGTTACACCGTCATATTCTGCCCAGAAAACACCACAGTACTGTCTTCTCCATGCAGTAGGAACTGTAAAATTGGTTATGTAGTGCATACCGTCCCTTAAATATTGCGGGATAGTGCCGTACAGCGGCATAACCACTCTGCAGTCTATTCCACGCTGACGCAGTGTTTTAGGCAGCGACGCCGCAACATCTGCCAAACCGCCCGAGCCTGCATAAGGGTTAGCCTCACTGGTACAATAAAGAATTCTCATTGTAAAATTACCTCCATATATTTAAATAAATTCCATATTATTCATATAGATTATAGCACTTTTTCACTGGGAATGTAAATAGGAAAGGAATTATATCCGCACAATGCCCTTCCGTCCTTAATAACTACATCCTTGTCGCATATTACATAACTTAGGTTTGCATTTTCGCCTATCTTTGTGTCCTGCATAACTATGCAGTTCTTAACCTTTGAGCCTTTTCCTATGCGCACGCCTTTTGATATAATACTGTTTTCAACTTCACCCTCAATAACGCAGCCTTGAGCAACCAGTGAATTTTTTACTGAAGAGCCCAGTCCGTATCTGCTTGGCATATCGTCACGCACCTTTGTATAAATAGGTCTGTGTACATTAAACAGCTCTTTTCTGTTTTCTCTGCTCAGCAAATCCATATTGGCTTCAAAATACTCCTCTATTGAAGATATGAGCGAATAGTAGCCCTCGTGCTTATAGCCGTAAAATCTATATTTATTTACATCCTTTTGGAAAATGTTTCTAACATAGTTCAGCTTATTGGTGTTGACACATTCCTGTACAATTTCCAAAAGCAGACTGCGGCTTGTAAGTATAGCCCCTGCGGCTATGTTGCACTCCGCCTTTGCCCGTGGCTCTACCAAAAACTCTGTGATACGCTCGTCGGTGTCTGTAATAAAGGTTACGGCGTCTCGCCTGCTTTCACTGTTTAAGCCGTTTATGTACAAAACGGTAAAATCGGCATTTTTATCAATGTGCTGCTGAATCATATCGCTGTAATTAACATTTGCAACCAGGTCGCAGTCTGCTAAAAGCACATATTCCTCGGTAGCGTCATTTAAAAATCTTCTTATTGAATACAGCTTTTCAATAACAGTATCTCCGGATGCCTCGCCTGACTGAATAAACGGAGGAAGCAGGTGAACGCCACCGTTTTTCCTTGACAAATCCCAGCTTTTACCCGAGCCTACATGATCCATAAGTGAGAAAAAGTTTTTATCTACAATAATTCCTACATCTGTTATTCCGCAGTTTGACATATTTGAAAGGTTAAAATCCACCAGTCTGTATTTACCGCCAAACGGTACCGATGCCATTGTTCGGTGTGATGTTAAAGACTGAATTCTTTCAGCGTGACTATTACCAAAAATAATACCCAGTACATCGTTATTTCTCATTACTTTTCTACCTCCGTAACATCAGCGTCTATCATAGCCTTTGGCTCTACTACACAGCCCTCGCTTACTGTTATTCCGTCGCCTATAACGGCAATTCCCCATTTGCCCTCTTCCTTAATGTTCTCAGGTCTGCCGCCTATATGGGCATTCTTTTTAATAACAGCATTTTCAGAAACTATGGCATATTCGACCGTAGCACCGTCTTCAATTGTTGCTCCCGGCATAAGTATGGAATCGGTTACAGTTGCACCTGTGCCTATAGTAACACCCGGGAACAAAACCGAAAATTCTATTCTTCCGTCAACATCGCAGCCGTCAGATACCAATGAATTTTGTATATTTGCATTTGGGCCTATGTAATGCGGCGGCATTGATGGATTACGGGAATATACCTTGTCTGTTTCGCCGCTAAGGTCAAGCGGAACCTTAGGGTTAAGCAAATCCATATTTGCCTCCCACAGGCTGTCTATAGTACCTACATCCTTCCAGTATCCCTCAAAAGGATAGGCAAACATTCTCTCTCCTGCATTTAGCATTGCAGGCAAAACATCCTTACCAAAGTCGTTGCTTGAGTTAGGGTCTGCTGCGTCCTCCTCAAGATATTTTCTAAGCTTTGACCAGTTAAATACATATATACCCATAGAAGCGTTTGTACTTTTTGGGTGTGCCGGCTTTTCTTCAAACTCATAAATAGAACCGTCAGGATTAGTATTCAATATACCAAATCTGGAAGCCTCCTCCAGCGGCACATCAATAACCGCAATAGTACAGTCCGCCTTATGCTTTTTATGGAAAGAAATCATCTTTGCATAATCCATTTTATAAATATGGTCGCCTGAAAGAACAACCACATATTCAGGGTCGTACCTCTCAATAAAATTCATATTGCGATAAATAGCATTTGCCGTACCTGCGTACCAGTGTGCACCGTCCATTTGCTGATATGGGCTTAAACAGGTCACTCCCGAATACATACCGTCCAAGTCCCAAGGCTGGCCGTTTCCCACATACTCGTTCAGCACCAGCGGCTGGTACTGTGTAAGTACGCCAACAGCCTCTATGCCTGAGTTTACGCAGTTAGATAAAGGAAAATCTATAATTCTGTATTTTCCGCCAAAAGGCACAGCCGGCTTTGCCAGCTTTCTTGTCAGCACTCCTAATCGACTGCCTTGTCCTCCTGCCAGTATCATTGCCACTGTAGTTTGCTTTTGATACATCGTATTTATTCCTCCTTAATATTTCCTATTGTTTTATAATCAACTATTAGATATTTATAAACAAATTTTTTTATGGTATTAAAGCCCTAGCTTTTAGAGCTGTCTTTATCCTGAATTTTTTCGGATATCTCTTTAGCCTCCTCTTTTAAAGGAACAGCCTGCATAGGCTTTTTAGGCTCTGCGGCTTTTTTAATTTCCGCGGCTTCACCTTTAGCACTACTGACGGTTGGCTGGGTAGGTTTGGTTTCTTTCACCTTTTCCCGCACCTTAGGCAACGAATCGGCATCACTGTCAGAATTTTCTGTTTCTTCTATTTCGGCTATTTTTTCGTTAAGCTCTATAAGCTCCTCCATAGTTTCCTTGTCCTCTTCGGCTACATTTATTTTTTCGTTTTGGTCTTTACCTTCAACGCAAACAAAATACATAACCGACAACGGAGGCAAAGTAAGCTTTATGCTTTGGTCATACCCGTGCATAGGAACATCCTCTGTAGCAATGCTGTGTCCGTTTGAAATACCGGAGCCTCCATACTCTGTAAGGTCGGTGTTTAGCACCTCTGAATAAGCCCCCTTGTAAGGAACGCCAATATAATAGCCCTCCCTCTTAATAGGTAAAAAGTTGCACACAACTATAATACCGTTTCCGTTTTTGTCAAGTCTTCTAAAGGCAAGCACACACTGTGTATAGTCGTCATGGTGAATCCAGTGGAAGCCCTTCCATGAATCCTCTATTTGATACATAGGCGGATTATCTGCATAAAACCTGTTCAAACACTTTATAAAGTGCTTTAGCTGCTTGTTTTTAGGATATTCCAGTACGCTCCAGGCAAGCTCACTGTCGGTGTTCCATTCTTCCATTTGTCCTATTTCGGCACCCATAAAGGTCAGCTTTTTGCCCGGGTGCATCATAGTGTATGCCATAAATATTCTTACCTGGTCAAACTTACTGTTGAAATCCCCCGGCATTTTACTGAACAATGACTTGTTGCCGTAAACCACCACATCGTGCGAAATCGGCAGAACAAAGCTTTCAGAGAACGCATAGAAAAATGAAAATGTTAAATTAGCATGGTTAAACGGTCTGTAAAACGGATCCAGCGACATATAGTGCAGCATATCGTTCATCCAGCCCATATTCCACTTAAAGTCAAAGCCTAAGCCGCCCTCTTTAACAGGCTTTGTTATCATAGGCCATGCTGTGGACTCCTCGGCAAAGGTAATTACGCTTGGGTAAAGCCTGTGCAGGCTTGTGTTTAATCTTTGTATAAACGCAACAGCCTCCAGGTTTTCTTTGCCGCCAAATTGGTTTTTTGCCGATTCCTTACCGGTACGGTTATAGTCAAGGTAAAGCATAGCGGCAACATTGTCCAGCCTCAAACCGTCAATATGGTATTTTTCAATCCAAAAGGCTGCACTGGAAAGCAGAAAGCTGATAACCTCATAGCGTGAATAGTCGAACACCAGCGTACCTTTTTCTTCACGGTTTGCCTTTAACGGATCGTGATATTCGTAGCAGCAGGTGCCGTCAAACAACGCCAGGGCATAGTCGTCCTTTGGAAACTGAGAAATAGGCCAGTCAATAATTACCCCGATACCGTTTTGGTGGCACTTGTCAACAAAATACATAAAGCCCTCAGGGTCACCGTAGCGTGAAGTAGGAGCAAAATAGCCCGTTGGCTGGTAGCCCCATGAGCCGTCATACGGGTATTCCATAACCGGCATAAGCTCAATGTGTGTATAGCTCATTTCCTTAACATAAGGCACAAGCTGGTTTGCCAGCTCCTTGTAATCGTAAAAATTGCCGTCGGGGTATCTTCGCCATGAGCCAATATGAACCTCATACACATTCATAGGGGCTTCTTTTACATTAATATTCTTTCTGCTTTCCAACCATTGACTGTCATTCCAACGGAAATTATCCAGACAATAAACTCTGGACGCATTGTTTGGCCTTGTTTCAAAATGAAAGCCGTAGGGGTCGGATTTATATAACCTTCTGTAGTCCTTTGCTTCTATACAATACTTATAAGAGTCATACTGATTTACATTATTTATATAGCACTCCCATACATCGCCGTTTCCTATGCGTGACATATAATTTGCCGTTTCGTCCCAATTATTAAAGCTGCCTATTACCGATACCGACAAGGCGTTTGGTGCCCACACCCTAAAGACAAAGCAGTTTTCGTCGCCAACCCTGTGCGAGCCCATATATTCATAAGCGTTACAGCTGTTGCCGCTGTAGAACGCCTGTAAATGCTGTTTTTCGTCCATTACATTCTGCATAAAGATAGCCCTTTCCTCTTTGTGTTATCCTCTACATCATTCCATAGTAATATAATACCAACGCATTCAATAAATTTCAATAGATTAGTTAAATTTCATATGATTTTTTAAAGATTATATGCAAATATTTATACACATTGCGGAATTTTTACCACAACTTTAATTTTTTCTTTACAATGGGATATGCCATTTTACAAAATGGATTTATAAAAATTTACATTTCTGTCATTGTACACAGGAAAGCTGCTTCGCAATTTTTCAATATCATACCCCAAGCCTGCATATACAATTTCTTCGTTATTGCCGCATTCGGCAACAAGCTCACCGTCGGGAGCTATTATGCAGGAGCCGCCGCTGTAGCTTACACCGCCTATGCTTCCTACACAGTTTACCGCAAGTATATACAGCTGGTTTTCTATTGCTCTTGCCTGTGTAAGCACTCTCCAGTGGCCTTCTCTTTTTTGCGGCCAGTTGGCCGGCACAGCTACAGCTGTAACCAAACGGTTTTTGCTTATGCCCCGAAACAGCTCCGGAAAACGCACATCATAGCATATTGCCGTAGAAAAACAGGTATTCTCTATTTTATACTCTGTCAGTTCTTCGCCCTTAACAAAATATTTATCCTCACCGCTGTAGGAAAACGGGTGAATTTTTACATATGTACTTAAAATTCTGCCCCTTTTATCTAAAACAGTGTAGCAATTTTTCGCCTTAGCACCGCACTGCTCTGTCCAGCCAATTCCCATGGCAATACCGTATTTTCTGCAAATGTCCTGTGCCCGCAGTACGGTGTATTTGTCGGCCTCGGCTGTAGCTTTTATATTCATAGAAAAGCCCGTTAGGCTCATCTCGGGCAAAAAAATAACATCTGCCCCGTTTTGTGACGCTTCTGCCGCCGCTCTTTCAACCTTTAATAAATTTTTCTCTTTATCTTCCCACTCTATATTCATTTGAAATATTGCCGCTTTCATATAAATCACCTTAATTTGCACTTCTAAAGCAGGTACTGATTCTCTACGATAATAATTATACACTAATTTAATGTAAAAAAAGCATTTTTACTGCGTACATTTTAATTTGTTTTTCAGAGCAGGTTAAGTATATATTTACCAAAAACAGGGCTGCTCGGAAAAATTTATACTCCTAAGCAGCCCGTTCGATATAAAATCACTAATTTATAAATAATCTATATAATCCGCAGAGAAAAGTGTGTTTATGATTAATTACTTATTTTCACCTTTTCGGTTTTCTATTATTTTTGCTGCAATACTTTCCGGAACAGGCTCATATCTTGCAAAGGCTGTTTTGTAGCTGCCCTTACCCTGAGTTACCTGCCTGAGATAAACCGAAAAATCGCTCATCTCGGCAGCCGGAACCTCCGCCTCAACAGTCTGCAAGCCGTCCTCGCCCGGGTTCATACCCAGCACTCTGCCACGGCGCTTGTTTACCTCGCCCATAATGTCGCCCATATTTGCATCGGGCACCATTACCGACACAGACTCTACCGGCTCAAGCAGTACCGGACTTGCCTGCGGCATACCGTTTTTGTAAGCTACCGCAGCCGCCATTTTAAATGACATTTCCGACGAATCTACAGGGTGGTACGAGCCGTCATACAAGGTTGCCTTTACGCCCACTACAGGATAGCCTGCCAGAGGGCCCTTCTTTATGCTCTCTCTAAGTCCTTTTTCTACTGCCGGGAAAAATCCCTTTGGCACTGCACCGCCTACAACCCTCTCTGCAAACTCCAAGCCTTCGCAGTCTGAAGGCTCAAACTCTATCCAAACATCGCCAAACTGACCGTGTCCGCCCGACTGCTTTTTGTGCTTGCCCTGCACCTTAACGCTTTTGCGTATAGTTTCACGGTACGCTACCTTTGGCGTGCTTAAAACAACATCAAGATTGAATTTATTTTTCAGCTTAGACACTACAACATCAAGGTGCTGCTCGCCCATGCCTGCAAGAATCATTTCCTTTGTTTCCTTATCTGCCTGTGTTACTACAGTAGGGTCTTCCTCTGAAATTTTAGCAAGAGCCTGTGCCACCTTGTCTTCTTCACCCTTTGTTTTAGGTGCAACCGTCATTTTATATGTAGGCACAGGGTAGCTTATACCCTCTAAGGTCACCTTTCTGGTTGGTGCACAAAGAGTATCGCCTGTGTTGGTTGAGCTAAGCTTTGCCACCGCACCAATGTCACCTGCTGTTATGCACCTTGCTTCCTCCTGCTTTTTGCCCTTTGGAATAAGAACCTTGCTTATTTTTTCTACAGCACCTGTTCTCATATTTACAAGTGGACTGTCAGGCGTAACCTTGCCTGATACTACCTTAAAGTAGGAAAGCTTGCCTACAAACGGATCGGCAACAGTTTTGAAAACTATAGCAGCTGCGGCTGCATTCTCATTTGCCTTTAGCTCTACAGGCTCGCCGTTTGTGTCAACTGCAATTTCAACCCTTTCGTCTGCTGACGGAACAAGCCAGTTAATGCCGTTCAGCAGATGCTCTATACCATATGTATTTTGAGCGTCACCGCAGAATACCGGGGTAATAGTACCCTCCTTTACGCCACGGCTGACGCCTACAATAACCTCCTCCGGAGTAAACTCCTCACCGCTGAAGTACTTTTCAAACATTTCCTCGTCGGTTTCTGCTACAGCCTCATAAATAGCCGTACGCAAGCCCTCAAGACGGTCGCCCATATCAGGCATGGCGGTTTGAGTTATCTTGCCGTTTTCATATCTGTATGCCTTATACTCAAGAATATTTACATAGCAATTAGCCTGACCGTTTTCTATATACGGCACAACAACAGGACAAACAGACGGGCCGTAATGTGCCTTTAGAGTTTCAAAAACTCTGTAAAATCTCGCACTTTCGTCGCAAAGACCGTTTACAAAGAACACCTTTGACATACCCGACCTTTCAGCCATTTTAAAGGCCTTGTCTGTACCAACGCCAACGCCGTCCTTGCCCGAAACAACTATAAGTGCCGTGTCAGCGGCACGCATACCCTCACATACGCCGCCAACAAAGTCGAAAAGTCCGGGAGTATCTATAAGATTAATTTTATAGCCCTTCCACTCAATAGGTGCTACTGCCGACATTACAGATACTTTTCTTTTTATCTCCTCAGGGTCAAAATCCATAACAGTGTTTCCGTCGTTTATTCTGCCAAGACGCTCGGCAGCTCCCGACAAAAAAATCATAGACTCGGCTACAGAGGTTTTTCCACATCCGCCATGTCCGCATAAAACTATATTCTTTATTTTTTTAGCTTCGTACTGTTTCATTGCTGTTGTTTCACTCCTACACTTTATTTTAACTGTATTAGCATTATGCACAAATATGTAAATTTATGTTAAGAACATTATATACTATGCATACATTTAGTGCAATGTTTTTTAATTAAAAACTAAAAGTTCAGCTAATATTAAC
>ENA-OUQF01001980-OUQF01001980.1-human-gut-metagenome-genome-assembly--contig:-NODE-1980-length-11197-cov-8.553491_pt1 | contig 11197 bp, 9 predicted proteins | sample MGYA00237947_ERZ548826 | MGnify/ENA primary metagenome ERZ548826 (study PRJEB26490, sample SAMN05194701) | human gut metagenome | biome: terrestrial biome; feature: human-associated habitat; material... | reverse complement strand
AGTGTAACCAGGATGAAGACATTTTGTTTCTAAATCATAATGACTCATAATCATAATTCCTTTCCGCTAGAAATTCGATAGCAATCTTAAATTCATAAAACTTTCCGTCAAGAAATCGCTACGTACATATATTTACGTCCATTATACCCTCTCTCGCTATTAATGAACAAGAATGTTTTTAACAATCTTCTTACCCTTTAGCGAGATTTTCTTCTAAATTGACAAACACATTTTCAATTTTTTGCAATAACTTTTCTGGACATCCTCCCCCTCAAAATCTTCAAACACCCCATTTAAAAATTGCCACCACCCCCTTTCTGTGTTACCTTTGAATAAGCAACACAAACGGAGGGAATCATGAAACGCAAACTGATCACACTGGATTTGGACGGAACAACGCTTAACGGCAAAACGCAAATCACGCAAAAGACAAAAGAAGTTTTGAACAAGGCTCAACAGGCGGGACACGTCGTTTCAATCGTCACCGGACGGCCCAACAGAATGGCCGTGGGCTATTATGACGAACTGAAGCTCAAAGGTCCGATGATCAACTTCAACGGTGCTTTGGGATACATCCCGCACAAGCAGTGGGAGCACGAGTATCAGACGACGTTTTCCAAAAACATCGCCTTCGACATTTTAGAGGCAAAACAACGCCTCGGAATCAAGGTCGTTTCGGCAGAGGGCAAGACGATGGCGCTGTCAGACGTGCCGAACACGCTGATCGACGGTTTCTTTCCGGCGGCTTTGCGCAAGGATCAGGTGCTGAATCGAACGAACCTCAAGCACGATCCGGCCGCAATGACCATGCTTGTGGATCAAAACAGCAAGGCAGACATCGTCAAAAAGCTTGAAAAAGCGTTCGGCAGCAAAATCAACGTCGGTGTCTGGGGCGGACCGAACCCGATTCTCGAGCTGTCGCCCAAAGGCATCAGCAAGGCTCATGGCGTTGAGTTTTTGGCCAGAACCTACAAGATCGACCGCAAAGACATCATCGCCTTCGGAGACGAGCACAACGATGCCGAAATGATCGACTATGCCGGGCTTGGCGTCGTGATGAAGAACGGAACCGACAAGCTCAAGCGAATCGCAGACGACGTGACCGAATTCGACAACGATCATGACGGCGTCGCAAATTATCTGCAAAAAGCTTTAGGATTGTAAAAGAATTGAATTCTTTATTTTAAATGCTCCTTAGCAGACGCTGCATTTGGCAAAATCGCTGTCGTTTACGGACACGTCGATGAAAATTGAGATTTTGTCCGTAAACTGGCTGCTCGAAAAATGGCGATTACGGACAAAATGGGCAAAAATAGCTGTTTGTCCGTAAGATTTTGGAAGTTTCGACCCGAGTTTTACGGACAAACGCTCCAAAAAGCCAGCTTTGTCCGTAAATCCTCATCATAATGGGCAAAAATTTACGGACAGATTGCTGGAAAATGCCTGTTTGTCCGTAAAATGCGTTTTGCTTACGGACAAATCAGCAAAAACTGGCGCCTTGTCCGTAAATTTGAACGATATCTTGTTCAGATCAATTGAGCAGCACTGTATCTTATAAAATAAAAAATGCCGAACAAAGTCAGTGCAAATCGACCGTACTTGTTCGGCATTTCATTTGATTCAGAATGGTTCCCAGACTCTTTTTAGTCTTCCAAGCCTAGTTCGCACGCCATCATGTCGGCATACGTTTCTCTTCTGACAACGAGCCTTGACTTGCCGTCTTCGCAAAAAACGACGGCAGGCCGCGGATTGCGGTTGTAGTTTGAGGCCATCGTATAACCGTAGGCACCGGTCGACGGCATGGCCAGGATGTCTCCCGGCTTGGTGTTCGGCAAGGCGCAGTCATGGACCAAAACGTCGCCCGACTCGCAGTACTTGCCGACAACGGTGACCATCTGCTCGCGCAACGCGTTCGGACGATCGGCAAGATATGCCTCGTAATGCGCATCGTAAAGCGCAGGGCGGATGTTGTCGCCCATTCCGCCGTCAACGGCCAGAAAGTGGCAGACGCCGTCGACGTCCTTTCGCGAACCGATCGTGTAAAGCGTCGTTGCGGCTTCACCGACCATGGCGCGACCGGGTTCGATGATGATTTCAGGCATCTTGAGCTCGTATTTTGTAACCAGTTCCTTGACGCGTTCCACGATTGCGGATACGAATTCTTCGGCCGGAAGCGGCTGATCGAAATCGTTGTAGCGAATGCCGAAACCGCCGCCAAGGTTCAAAACGTCTGCTTCGTATCCGAAACGCTTCTTCCAGTCGGCCAAAACTTCGACCAGCTTTTCTGCCGCCATCAGGAAACCGTTGACGGCAAAAATCTGCGAGCCGATGTGGCAATGAATCCCCATCAGGTTCATCCGCGGATTCTTCATCAGCTGCTGCAGCGCCTCTTCTGCTTGACCTGAACGGATGTCAAACCCGAATTTGGAATTCGACTGCCCGGTCATGATGTACTGATGCGTTTCGGCTTCAATGCCTGGCGTGACGCGCAAAACGACGCCGATGCTTGCATGCTTGCGACGCAAAACGTGATCGAGCAGTTTGATCTCGCGGAAGTTGTCGACGACGATCGTGCCGATTTTTTCATCGACTGCCATTTCAAGCTCGTCCTGAAGCTTGTTGTTTCCGTGAAATTCAATGCGTTCAGGCGGCATCCCGCCCTTTAATGCCGCATAAAGCTCGCCGCCGGAAACGATGTCGCATCCGAGCCCGTACTTGTTGATCAGCTGATACATCGCAAGCGCGGAAAAAGCCTTGCTGGCATACGAAACCATGTATTTGACGCCGGCATCCTCAAAAGCCTGTTTGAATCCGCGAATCTGCTTTTTAATTTTCTTGACGTCGTATGCGATCAGCGGAGTGCCGTACTCTTCTGCCAATTTGACGGCATCGACCCCACCTATCAACAAATGTCCCTGTTCGTTTACTTCAACTGAATCTGCCAACTGCACTCTTCCTTTCCCGACGCTGAATTTGTCATATATAACGAAAAAGCCGCGGATCTCCTCCCCGGCTTCACGTATTGCTTATTTTTCGTCGCTCTTGAGCACGCCGCCGACCGAATAGCGGTCCTTGCGCATCTCGCTCAAAACGACGTGCACGTGTTCTGCCGGAGCACCAGTATTTTTAGTTACGGCATCCGTAACGTCTGCAACAAGATTTTTGAGCTGCTCTTGCGTGCGACCTTCGATAAGTTCGATATGAATAAGTGGCATTTAAAACATTCCCTTCTGTTCACTGTCTATGTTAACATTATTGCATAGATAGAGATTAAAATGCAATTAGAATTTGGCCTTTTATGCGTTTTTTTCAAGTTTTGTCGAAGACAGATAAGCTATAATCTAATTGCAGAAGAGACTAAAAAAGGACGTGAACAAGCAATGCTGCAACATAATTTTGAATTTTCCGCCTGCACGAGCATCCTCGTCGGCAAAAAAGCCATGGCCGACGGTTCGACCGTCATCGGCCGCAACGAGGACTCAAAAAGCGCCTGGCCAAAGCATATGGTCATTCATCCGCGCCAGACGTTTGCTGAGGATCAGACATTCGTTTCAAAGGACAACGGCTTTGCGATGCCGCTTGAAAAGACTCGGTTCAAATACAGTGCCACGCCGGAGTGGACGGACGAGTTCGGTCTGTTTGAAGAAGACGGCATCAACGAATACGGCGTCTGCATGAGCGCGACCGAAAGCGCCTATGCCAACGAGCGCGTTTTGGGCTTTGATCCGCTGGTTGAAAAAGGCATCGGCGAAGAAGCGATGGTCACCGTCGTCTTGCCGTACGTCAAGACTGCAAGAGAAGGCGTCAAACGGCTCGGAGCCATCGTTGAAAAATACGGAACCTGCGAATCAAACGGGATTCTTTTTTCGGACAAAGATGAGGTCTGGTACCTTGAAACGGGCTCCGGTCACCACTGGGTCGCACAACGCATCCCTGACGACTGCTATGCCGTCGTGGCCAACCAGCTTGCCATCCAGGAAATCGCCTTCGATGATCCGGACAACTTCATGTTTTCTGCTTCCATTCAGGAATTCGTTTCAAAAAATCATCTCAATCCGGATGAAACGTGCTTCAACTTCCGCAACATCTTCGGAACGCACACGCTTTCTGACGAAATTTACAGCACGCCGCGCGTTTGGGACGGCCAGCGAATTCTTTCTCCGAGCCAAAAACAAGATCCGATGAGCGAAGAATTGCCTTTCATTCGCAAACCCGATCGCAAGCTTTTCATGGACGACCTGGAATACGTCATGGGCGCTCACTTCCAAAACAGTCCGTACGATCCGCTCGGCAAAGGTCCTGACGATCTGAAGCACAAGTTTCGTCCGATCAGCCTGGCCAAGACGCAGGAATCTCACCTGCTGCAGATGCGCCCTGGATTTGCCCCGGAAATCGCAGGTCTTCACTGGCTTGCAATGGGCGTGACCTGTCAAAGCGTCTTCGTGCCGGTCTACGCTGGCACGACCGACGTTTTGGACGCATACAAGCATGGCGAAAAGACCTACTCCAAAGACTCCGCCTACTGGGCATACAAGCTCCTGGGAATTTTGGTCGATCCGCACTATCCGCTCTTTGGAACGAAACTTCACGATCTTCAAAAAGAATGTGCAATCGAATTCAAGCAAAAGATTCTTGAAACAGATAAAAAAGCTAAAGAACTCAAAGACGAGGCGCTTTTTGAACTGCTGACGAAGGCTTCGCTCGAGATGCAGAGGCTTGCTTTGGACAAGGTCGAAAAGCTGACGGCCGAACTGATCACCGAATCAACGGATCTTTCGCCGCTCAACTTCAAAACCGATGCCAATCTGTAAGAGGTGAACGATATGGAAAACATCTGTCTTGATCCGACGGACGCAAGCGAGATGCACGAAAAAGACCATGTCTTCTTTACGCATCTGACGACCGAACTGGTTCATCTGCTGCCCGTTTTGCCTGAAAAATGCACAGCGTTCACGACACAAGAGATTTACAAGCTGCTTCAAAAACTGAATCGGTACTGCGAACTTGGACTTGATTTTCCGAAAAACCTGAAAATCTTGCCTTATGACTATCCGCTGAACCTTAAAAATCTTTGCGTCACTGCCAAAGCAAGCGACGACGGCTGGTTTGGCGCATGCGTTTTGCTTTTGGAAGACGAAAATGAAAAGATCGGCTATGCGAAACGCTTCGTTGCGCACGGCCTGCATAAAAAACGCATCAAAAAATGGAAACAGTTCTTCAGAGATCAAGCTTTGAGCGCATTGATCCTCGGCAAAGATCTGGTTGAAAACAAGGACTCGCTTTTGCCTGATTTCAAAAAGATCGCAAAAGAACTCGAGAATCTTGAAGAAGGCGCTGCAGTTTCAACGAATTTTTCTCTTTATGATCCGGAATCTTTGGCCAAGCTGAACGATTTGTGTCAAAAAACAGGACACCGGCTGCTTTTGACTCCTCTTCAAGCAAACATTGCCAAGTCCTTCTTTCCGTTTGACGATTTCGAAACGGGAACCGACAGCGACGTGCTGATCGCCGACTTGCGCCAAACGTTTGACGTCGTGTGCGAAACGCAAAGCCCCAGCGAAATCGACGACCTGATCAAAATCATCGATCCAAAAGAAGTCAGTTATCGCTAAGCAAAATATTTCAATTTTGATAAGTTCAGTGTTATACTTGGAACATGGAAAATTTAAATGACATCTATAGCGAAATCAAGTCCGACCCGGAAAATGCAAAATATTCCGCAAAAAGCATCGATCCGCTCTACTATGCGACAAAAAACGCTCGTATTTTGATTATTGGGCAGGCTCCCGGAAAAAAAGCCCAGGATACGGGCATCGTCTGGAACGATCGCAGCGGAGATCGCTTGCGTGACTGGCTCGGAATTGACAGGAACGTTTTTTATGAATCAGGCAAAATCGCCGTTTTGCCGATGGACTTTTATTTCCCCGGAACTGGCAAGTCTGGTGATTTACCGCCGCGCAAGGGCTTTGCCGCCAAATGGCATCCCCGTTTGCTCAGCGCCATGCCGGACATTCAACTGACTTTGCTCGTCGGAAGCTATGCGGTCAAGCATTATCTTCATTTGAAAAGCTCACAGAAATTGACGGGCGTCGTAAAAGACTACAAGAGCTTTTTGCCGAAGTATTTTCCGCTCGTCCATCCTTCGCCGAGAAATCAGATCTGGATGAAGAAGAACCCGTGGTTTGAAGCAGAAGTTCTGCCGGACCTTCGCAAAAAGACGGCCGATATCTTGAAATAGCTCATTCTGAAAAGGATGGGCTGTTTTTTTGATTCTAAAAATTATGTCAGTAATCTAAGAATTTAATTTCGCAACTTGCCTTTCATTTGTCAATATAAGCTCTAAAAAAGACACCGGAATCCCGGTGCCTTTTCGTTGTCATGCCATTAATTAAGCTTTTCTGCGATCGCTAAGTCCAAGCATTGCAAGAATACCGGCAAACATTGTCATGATTACACCGGCCGTTGCTGCGTCACTGTCTTTTTCGCCCATTTGAGGAAGATCATTTGATTTGACTGTATCTTTTCTTCCCGTTGCAAATGAGACTCCGGCAACTCCGTTATCAGTCTTGGAATTACCGCTCTTTTTCAAGACAAGCGGTGTCGTATCCGTATGACTTGTCTTATCGTTAAGCTTTGCCTGTTCTTTCTTGAGCGCATTCTCAAGGTCAAGCTGGGCTTTAAGCGTGTCATAGGCTTTCTGCTTGAGTACAGTTTGTGCTTTTGCCTGTTCCAGTTCAGCCTTAGCCTTGTCGAGTGCCTCGTGTTTTGCCGTCTTTTCGGCTTCTGCCTGTGCAAGCTTTTCCTTTGCCTGTTCCAGTGCCTTCACCGCATTATCATAATCTGCTTTTGCCTTTTCGTAAATTCCCGGTGCGTTCTTAAGATTTTCAAGCACCTGTTCTCTTACTTCAAGTTCCTTCTGAGCCGTTTCCAGTGCGATCTTTGCGTTGGCGTACTCTGTTTCAGACTGTGCAAGGTCTTCCTTTGCCGATTCAAGTGCTTTCTGTTTTTCGACAAGTGTCTTCTGCGCTTCGGACAGTTTCTTCTGTGCCTGTGCAAGCTGATTCTGTGCCATAATCAACGTGTCTTTTTCATCCGTTGTCATACGGGAATTCTGATTTGCAAGAACAGCTGCCTTCGCCTTCTGATAAGCCTTTCCCGCATTCTCAAGTTCTGTCTGTGCGTCTGCGAGCGCCTTTTCATTTTTGGCAAGTTCCGTCTTCTGCGTATCAAGTAATGTACGAACCTCGGCAAACTGTCTTTCGAAAATGGCGAGGTCTGACAGTGCTCCATCACGTTCCCGCTTGGCGGAATTATAGTTTTTCTGTGCCTTGTTATATGCAATGCGTGCCTTGTCATAGTTTTCCTGTTTCTGCTGTTTGTCAGCGATGTAGAAGGAAAGCGCACGTTCTGCCTGATCAAAGTCAGACTGTGCATTGTCAAGTGCGACCTTTGCGTCATGCCATGACTGATTGCGTTCCAAAACGAGTTTCTTCGCCTGGTCTGCCTTTGCCTGTGCACTGTTTACATCATCAAGCGTGCTCTGAACCTTGTTCTTCTGAGCATTAAGGGCACTTTCCGCAAGATTTTTCGCCTTTTCAGCCGTCGCGAGGGATGCTTCTGCACTCTGCGTCTGCTTCTTTGCATTCGCAAGTTCACTGGTTACACTTTCATATGGATTGTCGATTTTGCTAAATCCGCCTTTTTCCTTGAAAATCTTTTCGTTTTCTTCAGCCGTCTTGCCATTAATTGCCTGTGAAGGAATGAATTCACCCGTAACCTTGCTCCGGAGATTGGAAACTAAATAGAAATCCCAAATGTTGCAGCTATACCGTTTTTCATTTCCCGAGCGGTCTAAGCCATCCCATTCACCATAACGAGTTGTTGCGCCAAGATATGTTTCCGAGCATTTACCATAAGCGTCTAGATTATCAATTCCAGTGATTGACATTGCATGGCCTATCAGCCCGTCATCAAGGTCAGTCATTGCGAATGTCCAGATTGTGTTTTTAATCGACATCTTCAGATCATACAATGTGGAAATGTTTGGTTCACATGTTGCACTATCATACGCAACCTGCACCCCGAATTTATGAGCATTGTTCTTATTTCCGTTCACGACATTAAGCATGGCAAGCATTCCCTCTGTCACTGTGACCTTGCCGACATACGGAGTAAGCCCGAGGTCGTCACGGAGGCTGTTGATGATCCAGCATGCGTACTGCGAAATTTCCTTCTGCTGTTCACGTGTGAGATGAGCCACGTCAACGGACACGTCCTTGTCATCTTCGTTGCCCGTGAAGATGATTTCGCCGTTTTTGACGTTAAGGTTCTTCTCATTGTCATGCAGGGAACGGAGAAAGTCCATGTATGCATTTTCCCATTCTTCGTTATATCCCTGATCATTGAGCGGTCTGCCCGCCTTTTCCCATTTATCGAAGACTTCAAGCATTTTCTTGGCCTTCTGCTTCGTGGTTTCACTGACTAAAAGCTTTGCACCCGCAAGGTCATCGGCCTTTTTCTGAGCACTGTTTTCCTTTTCCTTTGCAGTGTTATAGGCCTTCTGCGCAGCTTCATAATCTGAAAGAGCCTTGTTGTATGCGGTCTGAAGTGACGAAAGATCTTTCTGAGCCTGTTCATGATTCAAGCGGGCCGTTTCAAGTGCCTTGTTCAATGTGACAAGCTCGTTCTGTGCACTGTCATATTCAGCCTTTGCCTGATTGTAAGTCTTTTGTGCATTCTCAAGGCTTGTCTTTGCAATATCGTAAGCCTTCTGTGCATTTTCGAGTCCGTTGTTCTCAAGAGCGCTCTTTGCATTCTCGAAATCGGCTTTCGCCTGTTTCAGTGCAGCTTCAGCCTTGTTGTAATTTTCCTTTACGGACTGAACACGCTTTTCAAAGTCCTTGGCCTGGCTGACCGCATTGTCATAATTCTTCTGAGCGGCTGCCACGTTATTCTTCTGACTGTTTACGGCATTCTGCGCATTGTCGACGTCGTTCCTTGCCTTGTCAAGACCCTTCACGGCATTGTGGGCATTCGTGTTGTTTGTCTGAGCCTTGTTCACGTCATTCTTTGCACTGTTGACCGCATTCTGAGCCTTGTTCACGTCATCGGTCTTCGAGTTCACGTTATCATGAGCGCTGTCAAGATTGTCATGAAGCTTGTCTGCCGTGGACTGCTTATTGTCAACGTCTGTCTTTGCGTTGTCAACATCCGTCTGTGCCTTGTTGACGTTGTCCTGTGTGGCATTGTTCAGATTGCCCTGTGCCTTGTCAAGATCCGACTTTGCCTTGTCTGCATCCGTCTGAGCCTTGTTCACGTCATTCTTTGCGTTTTCCGCATTCTTATCTGCCTTGACGGCATCGGACTGTGCTGTGTCGGCTTTTGTCTGAGCCTGTTGTTCGTTGTTTTTTGCGTCATCGAGTTCCGACTTGGCTGTTTCTTCCTTTTGTTTCGTTGTTTGAGCTTGGGCTTGAACCTGTTGTTCGTTGACTTCGTTCGTATGTAAGTCCGTTTCGTCCGCCTTTGCCGATACTGCCGAGCCGGCAACTGCAAGACCGACCGCTCCCATTGCGATAATCTGCTTTCTCATTATGTATACACCTCTGGTTAATGTTATATATTTACAAAGTATATATATATATATAAATTCATCTATACTTGTACTGGTATTATATCACATCATTTCCCTTTTGGCTTGGAATATATGAAAAATACATTGATTCGTCATATACAATTCGCCCCCTCAGCTTCTCTCATCGTCACCCGCCGTCAGAAATGAAAAACGGTGCTGGTGATCCTTCACCAACACCGTTTACACCACCGGTCTTTCAGCCGATTTCCCTGACCGCTTTACATGTCTCTTCCAGGTCAACGGCAACAAGTCTGACAACCGCTTCCCGGTTTTTCTCTCTCACTTCGTCAATGTCAGAGGCTTCAGGAAGGTCATCCATATCATAAAGCATCAGTCCCAGAGCCTCTGCACCGTTCTTCAGGGCCTGATCGATTCCCTTTCCTTCACTGACCGTACCGGGAACGTCGGGAAACGTCACCGTATACACGTCATCGGGATTGGAGCTGTTATTCAACACTGCTAGATAAGTCATTTTTCTCATGTATCATTTTCCCCCTGTTCTACGATAAAACGATATCATCGAATAAAAGTCACATCAAGAAAAATGCCTGTAAGTTGTCACGCATCCTTTGCAATTTTCAGTTAAAGTAACACCATACTGTTGTTGTTTATGACAAGTAATGCTACAATTAAATCAAAACAACCAGCACCGAGGCGATGAAATATGGCATTCCCCTATGAAAAACAGTTCCGGCATTATCTGACCAACAAACGCGTTTTGGCCGACAGCACCCAACAAGACATCTGCAGCGACGTCGAACGGCTTTTTACTCATCTCAGGCAGTTCAATCTGGTCTATCGCTTGAACCCGAGCCTTTCAAATATCGAAGAATCTGACGTGCGCGATTATCTCAACATGCTTCAGGTCAAGCGCGAAATCAAAAATTCGACCTACAACAAGACCCTGACGCATCTGAACGTTTATTTCACTTTTCTTTTCACTCATAAGCTGTCGACTTCTTTGCCGACGATTTCCTTAAAAGGATTGAAAAAGGAAACGGAACAAGTCGTGCCCTTGAACTGGGCCGACGAGCTGGAAGACTGCTTAAAAAATCAGCAGCTGACGTTGTACACCCGCATGGTTTTGCTTTGTCTTTCACATTTTTATACGATTTCGGAAATCATTCAGCCGGGATTTTACAAGGTCCTGGCTTCTGAAACGTTCAATTCCTTTGAGCAGACGTTCATTGACGAATTCAACCGGGGAACTTCCGAACTGAAGCGTCGTCAAAACTGCGAAGATCTTTTTTTAAAGCAAAGAATCAACCTGCTTGAACCATGCGTGACTTTGCCCGGGATTCACAAATACCTGAAAAAAGACCAGAAGCTGACGGATTTGCGCCTGATACCGCAAAAGCTTTATCAGGCAAACGTTTTAAACTTCATTAAACAAAACCAACAGCTTGTCGATGCTGATCTGTGCAAAGCGATGCATCTTGCGCCTGATTCGCTGAATTATTACCGCATGAAGCTTTCAATGCTTGAATCGACAAAAGAGGCTTGAAAACATAGAGTGCACGGACTGACATTGTCGAAGAAGGTCACACACTTTCGCATCAGCTGAAG
>ENA-OUQF01001978-OUQF01001978.1-human-gut-metagenome-genome-assembly--contig:-NODE-1978-length-11210-cov-12.336979_pt1 | contig 11210 bp, 9 predicted proteins | sample MGYA00237947_ERZ548826 | MGnify/ENA primary metagenome ERZ548826 (study PRJEB26490, sample SAMN05194701) | human gut metagenome | biome: terrestrial biome; feature: human-associated habitat; material... | reverse complement strand
GAGCAAAGTTATCAGGATCAGTCATTGAAAATTCATTGAACATATTCAATGCACTTTGGTTTCCATACTTTTTAATAGGAAGAATACCTGTCATATAGGCTAAACCAATATAAGGATTATCTTTAAAGATTGCTTTTAGCCACTCTAGGTATTTCTTTAGACTGTCAGGATCTTCTTTTTTCTCACGCATTATCCAATCCCACTCATCGATTACAACAACAAATGGAACTTTAGAGTAGTTATAAACTTCCTGAAGCGCTAAATCTAAAAATTCTGGTGTTGAAATTTCACTATTTGGGTATGCTTCTTTTAACTCCCTAACAATTGTTTTGGTTAGATAATCTGTCATAGATTTAACATTATGGCTGGCTCTTGCTAATTCATCTGATATATTGATAAAAATGACATCATACTGATTTAAATGTTTCTTATAGTCATCAAATGAAGCTATTTTTAGCTCATCAAACAGAGGTGAACTATCTATACCTCTTGCATAGTAAGAGCAGAGCATTTGAGCAGTTACTGACTTTCCAAAACGACGAGGCCTACTTAAACAAAAAAAAGTTTTCAGTATTAATATTTTCAATTAATATTTCAAAAATACCTGTCTTATCTACAAATACTTTTGTTTGTTTCAACTTTTCAAATCTTGCTGAAGGAGGATTTAAGCAACTACCCATAGATAAAACCCTATTTATATTTAATTGCACAGCCTTCTTTCCTATTGTAAATGGCTGAAAAAAATTCACAGTTAAGTCTCTTTTCTACTCGTGAATTCACAAGATTACTTTTCCTCGATAATGACATTTTTTCATAAGCAATATTTTCTAAAATCACTCATTTACTAAGGCTCAAGCGGTAGAATATGTCGTCTTTTGAGGATGGGATGACATGACTATTGATATCTATGTATACCTAATCGTTTTACCTTTCATGTTTTTAGCAGGTTTTGTCGATGCTATCGCAGGCGGTGGAGCCTTAATTGCACTCCCTGGTATGTTCATAGCAGGACTTCCAGCTCATACTGCCTTAGGTACCAATAAATTTGGAGCAATGTTTGGCACTGCTTTTACCTTCATTCGCTATTTGAGAAACGGTTTTATCGATCTGAAACTTGCTTTTATCATTGCTGTTTTCACCATCTCAGGTGCTGCCTTAGGCACTAACTTGGTTTTAATGGTATCTAGCAACAGTTATAAGATTGCACTTTTAGTAGGACTTCCAATTACCGCATTCTATCTTTTAAGAAAAAGAGCTTTAAGAGATTACTCTGAGGAAATTCCCTACAATAAACTTCTCCTTCGCTGTATTCTCATCACCTTTATTGTGGGTATTTATGATGGCTTTTATGGACCTGGAGCTGGTACTTTCTTACTACTAGGATTCTGTGCCTTTGCTCATATGAGTGTGCAAAAATCTAACGGTCTTACTAAAGCTGAGAATATGATTTCAGATATCACTTCTATGATCTTATTCTTAATTCATGGAGATGTACTCTTTCCTTTAGCTATAGGTGCTGCGATTACCAATATTGCGGGAAACTATTTTGGAGCGAAGTTCTTTGAAAAGAAAGGTGCTTTTGCGACCCGTCCTATTATGATTGTGGTCATAAGCTTGTTTATTCTAAAGGTAGGCTATGATGTAATCACTGGTCAGTAAAAGAATTAAACTTCTTTAGAACTTCTGAAAAAGAGGGCTGTAACTCATTGAATTATACAGCCCTCTTTTATTGACTTAAGCTTAAATTTAGCTACGCTTTGCCTGCTTTAAGATCTTGAAACTTACTAAAGCTACTACAAACACTGCTATGCCTAAAAGCTCAAATGATCTCTCTAAAGATGAGAGCTTTGAAACATAACCAATGATCACTGGTCCTAGTAAGATACCTGAATAGCCCAATGAGTTAATAAGTGAGATTGCTGATTGAACCTTTATACCTGGAACTGAGCCTGCAAATGACACTAATTGAGGCACAATATTACCAGCACCAAGACCGATGATAGTAAAGCCAATCATCATACCAACATAATGCTCAACTGAGGCTGTAATAAAGAAGCCTGTTGCCACCATGATGGCACCTAAAACAACGGTTCTTCTGCGACCAATTGCTGTTACAAGCTTATTACCAGAATATCTAGCTACAGTCATAGTTACAGCAAAGAAAGTATAGAAATAACCTGCAACCTCTGGTGTGATACCTCTGTTTTGTGTTGCAAAAACAGTAGTCCAACTTAAAAGCGCACCTTCTGAACCATACATAATAAAGCACAAACAGCCTAAAACTAGGATCACAGGTGGTACTCTATGGTGTTTAGTATTAGTAGTTGTTTGAGCTGCCTTTACATGTTCAGCGTTAAAAGATTTGATATCAGAGAACAGGGCTCTACAACCGATTAAGGTTACGCCTGTCATGATCAAAAAGATTAAGAAAGAGCTCAAATGAATGCCTAAACCTATGGTTAACAGTAAAGACATAATCATAGAGCCTACAATCGTACCTAAGGAATAACCACCATGGAAGCCAGACATTAAAGGTCGTTTAAAGATACTCTCGACTACAACTGCATTTACATTTGATGCAACATCGATAGCGATCAGACTTGCGCCAAAAACAGCTAAAATCAGACACAGAAGCCATTCGTGGTTTGCAAATGAAATTCCTATCAATGACAATCCCAGAACAATACATCCTGTAATGGCCACAAGCCTCGGACCAAATCTTGAGATAAGCGGGCCTACTGTAGGTAGAGCACATAAAGAGCCAATACCCATAGATAACAGCAATCGACCAAACTGCGCATCATCTAGGTTCATGCCCATTTTCACAAATGGAACCATAGGTGCCCAAGCAGCCTCAATTGCGCCTAAAACACCAAAGGATAACTGATTTGATATTAAAAGCTTACGATTCTGATCCATATAATTTCCTTAAACCTAAAGGTTAGAGAACCGACTTTTAAACTATGTTAATCAAAGATAGGAAAATTCTCTGCCCTGATTAACTTCCTATTTTTCGTGATTATAAGATAAGTTTTTTTGATTGTACTACACAGATTTTATACACAAAATTAAACTAAATCATGCATATTCAACGTTTACAAAGCGAACATTATACAGAATTGTACACAAATAGAGATATACTTCAAAAATTATAAAAAATTTAGGCAGGATAAAAAGAGAATTTCAAAAATTTAAAAGGCCGTAGCCCTCAAAGAGCTACGACCTTCACAGAATAAAAATTATTTAAGTGATGATTACATCATGCCAGGCATTCCGCCCATGCCACCCATAGGAGCTGCAGGAGCTGCGTCATCCTTACGAGGAGCATCAGCAATCATGCACTCAGTGGTTAACATTAAGCCTGCGATTGAAGCTGCATACTGCAGTGCTGAACGGGTAACCTTGGTAGGATCCAGAATACCCATCTCGATCATATCGCCGTACTGCTCTGTACCTGCATTGTAACCATAGTTGTCTGAACCGTTACGAACTTCGTTAGCGATAACAGATGCTTCCTGACCTGCGTTGGTTACGATCTGACGTAAAGGAGCTTCCATTGCGGTTAATGCAACCTTGATACCTACGTCCTGATCCTGATTGTCGCCCTTTAAGCCAGCAATCTTCTTAGCAACGCGAACTAATGCTACACCGCCGCCTGGAACAACACCTTCTTCAACAGCAGCACGAGTTGCGTGCATAGCGTCTTCTACACGATCCTTCTTTTCTTTCATAGCGACTTCAGTTGCAGCACCAACCTTGATTACTGCTACGCCACCAGCAAGTTTAGCAACACGCTCTTGTAACTTCTCACGATCATACTCTGAAGTTGACTCTTCGATCTGCTTACGGATCTGAGCAACACGCTCTTCAATAGCTTTTGAGTCACCCTCACCATCGATAATGGTGGTGTTATCCTTGGTGATTACAACACGCTTTGCAACACCTAAGTCATCTAGGGTAGCCTTATCAAGTTCCATACCTAATTCTGATGAAATTACAGTACCTGCAGTTAGAATTGCGATATCCTGTAACATTGCCTTACGACGGTCACCAAAACCAGGAGCCTTAACAGCAGCAACCTTAACAATACCACGCATATTGTTAACAACTAAGGTTGCTAAAGCTTCTGACTCAACATCCTCAGCGATGATAAGTAATGACTTACCAGCCTTTGCAACACCCTCTAGGATGGTGATTAAATCACGGATGTTTGAAATCTTCTTGTCGCACAGAAGAATGTATGGGTTCTCCAGTTCAACTGTACCGGTCTCTGTCTTGTTTACGAAGTATGGTGATAAGTAACCACGGTCGAACTGCATACCTTCAACTAGATCTAACTGATCCTCTAAGCCCTGACCATCTTCGATGGTGATAACGCCATCACGACCAACCTTCTCCATTGCGTCAGCAATCAAATTACCAACGGTTGCATCTGAGTTAGCTGAAATGGTACCAACCTGAGCGATTGACTTCTTGTCCTCACACTTGATTGATAACTTCTTTAACTCTTCAGTTGCAGCAGCAACAGCTTTATCAATACCGCGCTTTACGTCCATTGGGTTCATACCAGCAGCGATTGACTTTAAGCCTTCGTTAACAATAGCCTGAGCTAAAACAGTAGCGGTAGTAGTACCGTCACCAGCTGCATCGTTAGCCTTTGATGCAACTTCCTTAACCATCTGGGCACCCATGTTCTGGAACTTACCCTCAAGCTCGATCTCTTTAGCTACTGAAACACCATCCTTGGTGATTAGTGGGGCACCGTAGCTCTTATCTAGAACTACGTTACGACCCTTAGGGCCTAAGGTTACCTTAACAGCGTTGGCTAGAACGTTTACACCCTCTAACATCTGGGCGCGTGCTTCGTTTCCGAAAATTACTTGCTTTGCAGACATTCTAAAATCTTCCTAAACTAAAAAAAATTATTCTCAGGTACCAGTTTTCACTAGTCTTCTACGATTGCGAATACGTCAGTCTCAGAGATGATGACAACATCCTTGCCGTCAAGTTTCTCTTTCTTGCAGCCATAGCCTTCGTTATAGATAACAGTATCGCCAACCTTAACGCTCATTGGAGATGTTGTGCCGTTCTCAAGAACACGGCCCTTACCTACTGCAACAACCTTACCGCGAGTTGACTTTACTGCTGCGCTACCTAATAAAATACCGCCTGATGATTTGGTTTCTTCCTCAAAAGGCTCAACAATAACGCGATCATACAAAGGAACTAATTTCATTTGTTTCTCCACGGCTATCTACCGTAATATTCTTTTAGTCGGAAAAAGGCGTCCGACTGTCACCACAGCTTCCATCCATTAGTACAAGACAAAAGCATTTAAACTTTTCAACAGTACTAGAAATGGGGATGAATTTTTTCTTTTCAAGAGAAAACTGTAAAAAAAATAAAAATTTTTTTATCTGCTGTTTCAGATATATTTTTACAGAAAAACCGTGATCTCAGTCTGCAACAGATTAAGTCTCTGCACCGTGTTCAGGGCAGAATTTAAGGAGTGATAAAAAAGCGGTTAAAAAGTAACAGGTTAAGAAATTGCCATACCTCAAACATCTTTGCCGTGGTGAATTTGTGCTCTTTCCTTTTCGATAAGACTCTGTTTAATCTTTGCAACTGATCCTGATGAAGGTCTTACAGAGAGTTTTGCCTTTACAGAAATAATCATTCCTGCAACAACTATTAAAGCACCGATAAACTCTTTTGATGAAAAGTCTTCTCCTAAAAGTACAACGCCAAAGACAGCGCCAAAGACTGGTATCAGATAGACAAAGGTTCCGCCCTTGCTCGCTCCCACCTTGGTGATTGCGTAATTCCAGAAGACAAAGGCCACAACACCTGTTAACAGGGATAAAACCAGAAAGGCGATGATATAGGTTCTGGTAATAGAATAGACCTGCAGTTCATTGAATGCAAAACCTGTTATCGTACAGAATACTGCGCCAAAAAGACCAGTCCATGCGGTAACCGCAAGAGCATTGACGTTCTTTGACAGTTTCCAGCTTATGACCACGTAACATGACCACATCGCCTCACAGACTATAATAATCAGCTCTCCTATGTTTATCTGAAAATGAAGCAGAGTATCAAGTGAGCCTTTACATACTATATAGCCAGCGCCAAAACAGGAGATAAAAATTCCGAGCCATCCTATTCTGCTTAATCTTTCACCTATAACAAAAAAAGCCAGTGTTGAGGTGATGGAAGGTCCAATACTCTCAATCAGGGCTGCGTTTGAGGCAGGAGTGAATCTTAAAGCTTCAAATAAAAGGGAATTATGTAAAAAGATACCGACAAAGCCCATCAGTAGCAGGACAAAAAAGTCGTGACGTGAAAGGTACAGACCTTTTTTTCCCTCAAGCAGGACTATCAGTGAAAAGAGAACCAGAGCCACAAGGTAAAATCTTGCCCCCGTGATCAGCATTGGCGACATGCAGTCTTTGAGGACACGACCGCAGATTGGGGTTAATCCCCAGATCACACAGGAAATAAATAAAATTAAATAATACCTAAACTGACCTTTCATACAGGATCTTCTCTACAAAAAAAACTCTGCTGAGGCAATTCCTTCCGAGTCTGACTGCACCTTAACGTACCGCCATAAGAGCACTTTTCAATTTTACAAAGTTTCAGAAACCTGTAAAGGTTAACTCTCTGAAATTATGTATAAAACACTTGAGTCTGTAGTGTGACTATACCACGATGCGCGGTTTTATATCCACTTTATGGAAAATATTACCAGAACGACTCAGATCTTTAGTTATAAAGGATCTGAAAAGACATTACGGAAAGACTCAAAAGCAAAGTCTTACCTGAAATTTAAAAGACTGAATAACAAAAAAGGACAGATCTTTGTGAACTGTCCTTTGCAGATGAACCTGATTTTCTCTGTAAAACTGTTTAAAAGAGAAGTTTTTGTACCTTTGTCCGGTTCTGTATCTCATACTCGGTTTTTCTCCTGCTGTTTCATGCTGTACCTTTTTGATAAAAACATTCTTTTACAGTCACTCATCACTGTTGCAGCATCTGTTTTATCGATATCTGAATAATCAAAAACGAAATCTTTATATCTGCGTTTAAAATCTCTTATTCCATCAGCAACGGCCACAAAAAAAACTAGTTAAAAGCTTATTAAGATTGCCGGTTGAAACAGCTGAGAAATCAAAATTGATTACATGATAACTGTTGTGAGTTGGGAGATTTAAATCATAAATCTTTGTGCCAGAAAACAGCTCATCATACCTGTCCTGATAGGAAATATCAGTAGTAGCACTTATGCATACGGACAAAAGTAGATTTGCCAAAACGACGCGGACGCAGAAGTACAGGATATTTACTTATACCATTATCATCGAGGTATTTAATGGAGAGACTCTTATCTACAAAGGCCTGCACCTTCTTTAGAAATAAATCAAAAGTAAACTGTCCATAAGGATTATTAAGTAGTGTAACTGTACTCTCTGACATAAAGCTGTTTTCTTATATCTTTGCTGTCTTCATTATAGCAGGTAGGGATCAAGCTGTAGGTTTAAGAGTAAAGAGCTGTTCGGAGTAAAACAAAGAACGGATAATGATTTCTACAGAGAATTTATGCCAGAGATTCCCTTACAGCGAACAGGGGTGTTTTGAAAAGGCACTGAACGGTACCCTGTTTTTAGATGAGATAGGAGACATTCCCCTTTCATACCAGGAAGTACTGCTCAGAGTACTGCAGGAAAGATCGGTTACAAATTTAGGAAGCAATACGCCTGTAGACATTAAAAGTGTCAGAATTATTGCAGCTACCAATAAGGATCTTGTAAAAGAAGTTGAGGAAGGCCACTTCTGCGAAGATCTTTTTTACAGACTTTCCTTGTGTCAGTTAAGATTACCGCAGTTATCCGAAATCATTGAGAAAGAACCTGACTGATTTAAAGATATCCAGGGAAATATTCTTGTAAAGATAAAACAGAATGGGGACAGTCAGTTAAATGATCTCTGTCTTGACGGGAATGCTTTACGCTTTATAAAAAACTATGAGTAGCACAGCAATGTGCGACAGCTACACCATGTACAGATGCTAAGCGCTCTCAATGCGAACTTTGAAAAGAGAAATGCCATTACAGCAGATGATCTTACAGCTCAGCTTTCAGATGTCGGAGAGCCTCTGGTATTTGAAAAGAAAGTTGGAAACAGGGAAATTCCTTCAAATATTGAAAACTGGCTCAATGAGCGCAAGAACTATTTCAAGAAAAGACTTTACGAAGAGTATCACGGCAATATTTCAGAAATTGCCAAAAGATCCGGTTTGAGTTACCAGAAGGTCAGTACTTCTATAAGACTTCAGGAAACTGATAAAAAGGAAGGCAGAGCCTTCCTTTTTTCAGTTCTTAAGTTATTTTATGCTCCTGTTCTCATCAGAGCTGTCAACATGTTCTGCAGTGCCGTCGATGGTACTGCCCTTATGAAAAAACGAATCAGACTCTTTTCTTGCAAAAGTAAAAAACTCACTGTCATCGCGTTTTTTATTATAGTACCTCACACATCCTGTCTGAATTCGAGGAATAAGCAGCAAAAGCCCTAAGAGATCTGAGATAAAGCCAGGGAAAAGAAACAGGAAACCTGCAAGTGGCAGGAAAAACACACTCGTATCCACAGTACCGTTTCTGAGTCCATCCATAGCCTGACGGAAGCGCAACTTTATCAGGAACACGCCCAGAACCATCATTAAAAACATTACAAGGATGGTATTTACTGCTCCTATAGAGGATCCAACTTCAATAATAACAGCAAGTTCCAGAACAAAAAAAACAACAAGAGACAGCAAGATCTTCTGCATACAAACCTACTTTTTTACAGCCAATTCAAAAAATCTTCAAAACAGGTAAGCTATTATGAACAGCCGGACTTTATTTTAAAATTTCATTTCCTATATTTTATATGTGGCCTGACTTAACAGTTTACAATGGCAACATATTATTTTTTATAAAAGAATTGTGATTTTAGAACGCCAATACAGTAATGGCCACCTGTCGCAGTAAAGACACTTCAGTACAGGATCAAAATTATCCAGCACAATATAACTCGTTGTACAAATGGGCATATAAATCTCATTTTACTTTTTTCTGCAAATTTTTTTATCTGTCTTAATAATATTCAGTTTTTTAATTTTGTATAAAGCTGTTTGAACTGTATAAAAAAATCCACATAACCAGTTAAAAGTTCTTGAAAAAACAGAGACTTTTACACTTTATAAAAACTGTGATAACTGTCTTTATAATAAAAAATTTTTTCTTTTTTGCTGTGAGTGTCTTCGCAAAAAAAAATCTATTTAAAGATATCTCTCCTAATGCCGTATAAAATAATATCTGTATACGTAAACGACAGAGATAAACTTAGTTTACCTGAATAATGAACGCTTTGTTTTTTTCCGCTCAAACTGTTTTAATTTAAATAATAAATGGGGAATAGTATGGACTTGCTTAGAAATTTAAGCCTCAGAATGAAGCTGATGCTGAGTTTTGGTTTTTTAAATATCTTGATCATCGTAACTTCAGGATTTGCTGTAATAAATACCTCTAAAAATATTGATGCCTCCTACAACGTTGAGAGAATTCTTGGAAAATCCTACAGCCGCGTAATGAATACACAGAGAGCTCTGGACAAGGCAAACGATGTCATCGTAAGTTACTTGAACGGAAAAGCGACTCACGATCACAATGAGGCTTTTATTGCTGATTCTGTCGGCAAGATTGAGGAAATTGCCAAGGTCTCTTCAGTAATGAATGAGAACATCATCGGTGATCTTCCTTCAACAGAATCTTATAAGAACAATATCCTGACTGTTAAAAAACAGGCAAGTGAACTTGTTGCAGACTACAAACAGAAAGTTGTTCCCCTGGTGGCTGCAAACAAGCTCACAGAGGCTCTTGATGTGTATATCTACGAGGTACTGCCAATCACAAACAGATGTCTTGAGCTGTATCAGAAGTTAATTGATGAACAGGTAACTCTTTCAACCGAACTTACAAGAGCCAACACCTCAAAGGGGCCTATGTACACATCAATTATTCTGGTAGTCATTTCTGTTATCATTGCCTTTTTAATTTCCAGGGGAATTTCAGGATATATCCACAAAAACTTCACCCTGCTTGTCAGCTACATCGGCCGCATGGAAAAAGGTGATTTCAACTTCAGAATTAACAATACCCTTGAGGATGAATTCGGTAAGGTCTTTAATTCAGCCTGTCAGATGAGACTGAAGTTGGGAGAATCTCTTACAAGTGTTGTAAAGTCATACCGCGCTTTTGATGAAAGACTTTCAGGCATTCATTCAAAGATTTCATCTGTGGCAGAAGCTATTGCAGATGCTGAAAGCCGTTCTGTAACAGTATCAGCAGCATCTGACGAGATGGTATCAACCACCTCTGATATTGCCAAGAACTGTGAGAATGCCGCTGCCAACGCAAATGACACCCAGAACATCACCGAGCATGGTGTAACTGAAGTTGAAGGTGTTATTGATGCTATCAGAAATCAGGCAGAAAAGACCAAGAAGGATGCCCAGTTAATCTCAACTTTGGTTGATCAGACCAACAAGATTGGAACTATCGTTCAGACTATTGAGGATATTGCTTCACAGACCAACCTGCTGGCATTAAACGCTGCAATTGAGGCTGCCCGTGCAGGTGAAGCCGGAAAGGGATTCGCGGTTGTTGCAGATGAGGTTCGTGCTCTTGCATCACGCTCTTCATCATCAACACAGGAAATCACCAAGATGGTATCTCAGATCCAGTCTGACGCAAACAGCGCCAATGAGTCTATGACCCACACCTTAGGTGAAATGAAGGACCTTGCAGAGCGTGCATCCGGTGTTACAGACATCCTCAATGACATTAACAGCCATGTTGACAATGTAAACAGCCAGATAGGCCAGATTGCAACAGCAGCTCAGCAGCAGACAACTGCAACATCTGAGATTTCAAACAATATGCAAGGTGTAAGCACATTAACCCGACAGAGTGCCAACAGCTCTCAGGATTCTAACGATGAGATCGAACAGCTAAGAGCAGCAGCAAAGGATCTGTTAGAAAAGTTGGCTGTATTCAAACTTGAAGGAATTTAAGTAAGGATCCGACTATATTTTGTCAATGCCTCCAGATTTACATTAGTATGGCCCCAGAAATTGATCACTTAAGTTTCTAGGTCATACTAACAGAATT
>ENA-OUQF01001977-OUQF01001977.1-human-gut-metagenome-genome-assembly--contig:-NODE-1977-length-11218-cov-6.272955_pt1 | contig 11218 bp, 8 predicted proteins | sample MGYA00237947_ERZ548826 | MGnify/ENA primary metagenome ERZ548826 (study PRJEB26490, sample SAMN05194701) | human gut metagenome | biome: terrestrial biome; feature: human-associated habitat; material... | reverse complement strand
TGTTTGTGTGGTAACTTCATTCTACCAGAGCCTGCAAGCTATGTCTTCTTTTATGTTCTTTTCAATTTGCGCAAGTTATTGTGCATTATCCACCTGTCTGAGACGAATGTCGTTCAGCGGCGCGAGGTGTCGCAGGGCGATATTGCCGAGGGCGAGGCGAAGTCCGACATTATCGTGGAAGACCATTTCGTCACGCCGCCCATCTTTTACGGGTTGTTTTTTTCCTGTCATTTGTTTTCCTGCCTTTCTATTTCTTAACCTTTGTATTTATGTAAAAAAACTTACTATATTATATAAACGCAAAAGTGTTATATATAAGCAGAAAACAAAAAAACTTAAAAATAACCGCCTACGGCGGGGTTTTGATACCAAATAATAATATACCGCTTTGTTTTTTCATACACTAAAAAGCATACGCTAAACTTTTAAAAAACGTAGGCGTATTTATAAGCGTGTATACTAAAGTATACACTAAGAAAATAAAAAAGAGGGTAACCCCGTAAGGGGCTACCCTCTATATTTAGTATTTTTGTATTTACTTATACGCTGTATTTAGTTGAAGTAACGCTTCAAAAGTCCCTCAAACGCCTTGCCGTGACGGGCCTCGTCGCGGGCCATCTCATGGACGGTGTCGTGAATGGCGTCAAGGCCGTTCTTCTTCGCGCAGGCAGCCAGCTCGAACTTGCCGTTGGTTGCGCCGAACTCGCAGTCCACACGCCAAGCGAGGTTCTTCTTGGTGGAATCGGTCATGTTGCTCTCGAGGTCGCTGCCGAGGAGCTCCGCGAACTTGGCGGCGTGCTCGGCTTCCTCGTAGGCGGCCTTCTCCCAGTACAGGCCGATCTCGGGATAGCCCTCGCGGTGCGCGATGCGCGCCATGCACAGGTACATACCGACCTCGTTGCACTCGCCGTTGAAGTTGGCCATGAGCTGATCGAAGATATACTTCTTGTCCTCTTCGCTGATCTGGTCGTTGTTCTTCACGGTCTTGGCATAGACGCCGAACTCATGCTCGGCGGCGAGCTTCATCTCGCCCTTGACTTCCTCGAACATATTGCTCTTGGCGTGGCACACGGGGCACTCCGCGGGCGCCTCAGGACCTTCATAGATATAACCGCAAACCTTGCAGACCCACTTTTTCATATTCGTATCCTCCATTTGATTTTTGTTGGAAATTTTAGGTTGCTTGCCTTTGTGAGGTTAGTGTAGCATAGTATTTGCAGTTTTGCAAAGTTGCATTTGCAACTTTGCGGTAAAATTTTTATGAATTTCTTGCCATTGCCCTGAGAATACGCGGGGCAAGGAGCACACTGACGACGATCTTCAGGCAGTCGCCGGGGAGATAGGGCAGCATATAGGCCGTGGCGAGCTTCGCCGCGCTGACGGCTTCGCCGTTGTAGACGTTTACGATGAGCGCGATGTAGGGCAGGCCGATGGCGTAAAGCACAGCGAAGCCGGCGGCGCAGGCAAGCGCGAGACGCAGCGGCGTGCGGTTTTTCTCCGCGAGCCTGCCGATGACCCACGCGGCGGGGATCAGACCGAGCAGAAAGCCGAAGGTGGGATTGAACACATAGCTGAAGCCCCCGCCGGCAGCGAAAATGGGAAGACCCACCAGACCGAGACCGACGTAGAGCGCCTGCGAGAGCGCGCCGAGCCTGGCACCGAGCAACAGTCCGGCCATGGCGGTGAAGAAACACTGCAGCGTGATGGTCGCGTGCATGAATTGGAAGTGGATGAACGCGCCGATGGCGGTCAGGGCGGCAAACAGGGCGCAGTAAATGAGGTCTCTTGTTTTCATGGGGCTGCCTTTCTTTTTCTCAACAGGATGAGGTCAGTGTAGCACAGCGCGGCGTCTCTGTCAACCTAAAATTTTATATAGGTTTACAGGAAGGGTAACCGAAACGGGGAGAATGGCATCTCCCCGTTTTGTGAGCTCAGACATTGAAGCGGAAGTAGATCATGTCGCCGTCCTTCACCACATAGTCCTTGCCCTCGCTGCGCAGCAGCCCCTTCTCCTTGGCGGCGGCCACGGAGCCGCAGGCGATCATCTCGGAGAAGTTGATGGTCTCGGCACGGATGAAGCCGCGCTCGATGTCGGAGTGGATCTTGCCGGCGGCCTGCGGGGCCTTCGTACCCTTGACGATGGTCCACGCGCGGCACTCGTCCTCGCCGTAGGTGAGGAAGGAGATCAGTCCCAGCAGCGTATAGGAACACTGAATGAGCCGGTCCAGGCCGGACTTTTCGATGCCCAGCTCCTCAAGGAACATGGCGCGGTCGTCGCCGTCCAGCTCAGCAATGTCCTGCTCGAGCTTGGCGCAGATGGGCAGCACCTCCGCGCCCTCCTTTGCCGCCAAATCGGCGACGAGCTTATAATATTTGTTGGAGTCCTTGTCGGCAAAGCCGTCCTCGTCCATGTTTGCGGCGTAGATGATGGGCTTGAGGCTGAGCAGGTCGGCGGTGGCGATCAGCTCGGCGTCCTCCTTGCTGTCGGCTTCAAAGGTGCGCGCGCTCTTACCGGCGTCGAGGTGCGCGGCGAGTGCCTTGAATACGTCCGCCTCGTGCAGGAACTTCTTGTCGCCCTTGCCCATCTTCGCGGCCTTTTCCACGCGGCGGTTCACCATCTCCAGGTCGGCCATGATGAGTTCGAGGTCGATCGTTTCAATGTCGCCGATGGGATCGACGGGCACGTTCGTGCTGGCGTCGGCGACGACGTGCATGATGTTCTCGTCATCGAAGCAGCGCACGACGTGAACGATGGCGTCCGTGCGGCGGATGTTCTCCAGGAACTTGTTGCCGAGGCCAGCACCTTGGCTCGCGCCCTTGACAAGACCCGCGATGTCGACGAATTCGATGACCGCGGGGGTCTTCTTCTTGGGGTGGTACATCTCGGCGAGCTTGTCCAGCCGCTCGTCGGGCACGGCCACCATGCCGACGTTCGGCTCGATGGTGCAGAACGGATAGTTGGCGCTCTCCGCGCCTGCGTTGGTGATGGCGTTGAACAGGGTGGACTTGCCGACGTTCGGCAGCCCCACGATACCTAATTTCATAAAGGAAAGCCTCCTTTTATTTTTCAGCAAGACATTCTATCACGCCGGAGCGCAAAACGCAAGCCATTCCGCCGACTTAAAAAAGCAGAGCGTTCCGCGGAACGCTCTGCTTTTTGCTTGACTCTTTACAGCTTTGTGATGACGGGAATGACCATCGGGCTGCGCTTGGTCGTTTTGAACAGGTAGTTGCTCACGCCCGATTTGATCGCGCCCTTGAGCTCGCCGATGTCACGGCTGCGGCGGCCCAGCACGCCCTCGGCGGCGGACATGACCACCGTTTTCAGCTCGTTCATCAGCTCCTCGGACTCCTTGACGTAGATGAAGCCGCGGGTGATGATCTCAGGCTCGGCGAGCATATAGCCGTCGTGCGCGGAGATGGGCAGCACGACCACCACCATGCCGTCCTCGGCGAGATGCTTGCGGTCGCGCAGGACCACGGCGCCGACGTCGCCCACGCCGCTGCCGTCCACGAAGATCTCGCCGGCGGGCGCCATGCCCGGCACGAGCTTCATCGTGCGGGCGGTGATCTCCACCGCGTCGCCGTTTTCGCAGATGGCGATGTTCTTGCGGTCCATGCCCATGGACATGGCAAGGTTCTTATGGATCTGCAGCATACGCTGCTCGCCGTGTACGGGGATAAAATACTTCGGCTTTGTGAGCGCGTGGATGATCTTCAGTTCCTCCTGGCAGGCGTGGCCGGAGACGTGGAGCATATCCGCGCGGTCGTAAATGACCTCGACGCCCTTGCGGAACAGCTCGTTGATGACGCGCGAGACGGTGTTCTCATTGCCGGGAATGGCGGAAGCCGAGATGATGACGCGGTCGCCGGACCCGACCTCGATCTGCTTGTGCTGGGAAAACGCCATGCGGTAGAGCGCGCTCATCTCCTCGCCCTGCGAGCCGGTGGTCACGATGACCTGCTTATCGAGCGGGAGCGCCTTGATCTTGTTGATGTCTGTCACGGTGTTCTTGGGCAGCTTCATGTAGCCGAGATCGACCGCGACCTTGGTGACATTTTCCATGCTGCGGCCCGTGACGGCGACCTTGCGGCCGACCGCCGCCGCCGCGTCGATGACCTGCTGGATGCGGTGGACGTTGGAGGCAAAGGTCGTGACGATGATGCGCTGCTTGCAGCCGGCAAAGAGCCGGTCGAAGGTCTTGCCGACCATGCGCTCGCTCATCGTGTAGCCGGGGCGCTCGACGTTCGTGGAGTCTGCGAGCAGCGCGAGCACGCCCTGCTTGCCCAACTCGCCGAAGCGCGCGAGGTCGATGACCTCGCCGTCGATGGGCGTGGAGTCGATCTTGAAGTCGCCCGTGTGGACGACGGTGCCGAGCCCGGTGTGGATGGCAAACGCCACGCTGTCCGCGATGGAGTGGTTCACATGAATGAACTCCACGCTGAACTTGCCGGCCTTGACCGTCATGCCGCTTTCGACCGTGACGATCTTGGTGGACTTCAAAAGCCCGTGCTCCTCAAGCTTCAGGCGGATCAGTCCCGCGGTGAGACGGGTGCAGTAGATGGGCATATTGACCTGCTTGAGGACGTAGGGGATGGCCCCGATGTGGTCCTCATGGCCGTGGGTGATGAACAGACCGCGGATGCGGTTCTTGTGCTTGGTGAGGTAGCTCACGTCGGGAATGACGAGGTCGATGCCGTACATATCGTCGCCGGGAAAGGCCATGCCGCAGTCCACGACGATGATCTCGCCGCCGTACTCATACACGGTCATGTTCTTGCCGATCTCGTTCAGCCCGCCGAGCGGGATGATCTTCAAATTTTCTGCCAAAATGCATTCACTCCTTATGAATCTTCAAAAATTGGGTGAGCATTCGGTCCACGCCGCGCGGAAATGACCGCACGGAAACAACGGCGTCCGTGCTGCGCGCTCCGCCCTGTTCCGCGGAGCGCATCGCACCATCGGCGCCCTGATCGTTTTTACTATGGACTTGTGCTCTATTCAAACCGCGCGATGGCGGCTCAATACAATTTGTGTTTTTATAGTATACCACGTTTTTTGGAAAAAGTACACACTTTTTTTCATGCGCCCCTTTTCCGTACGAATTTTTTATCGGAAAGCCTATTGCGCCCTTGCGCGCCCGTGTGCTACAATATAGTATCTATCCGTATTTGTTCCGCCTTTGTGCCGCCGATGAAGCAGGGAGGATGCCTTATGAGTAAGAAAGTCAATAAGCTGACCGAGCCGAATATGCGGCTGTATTTTCTTCTTGCCGCGGTCTTCTGCGCGGTGACGCTGTGGATCGAGCCGATCCTCGGCCTCGTCGAGGCCGGTGTGATGGCGCTTACCTACGTCTATTTCCGCCGCACGGCGCAAAAGCGCCGCGAGGGCATCCAGCGCTACGTCGAGGATATGACCGATGATGTGGCGAGCGCGGGCAAGTCCTCCATGCTCTCGGCCCCCTTTGCCATGATGGTCTTCCGGCCCGATACGCAGGAGGTGCTGTGGAGCAACGAGAGCTTCCTCCAGCTCACGGGCATGAGGGAGAATCTGTTCGATAACCGGCTGGAGGATACGCTGCCCGGCTTCCCCGCCCAATGGCTGCTGGAGGGAAAGAGCGAGTGCCCCGAAACGGTCGTCGTTAACAACCGGCACTTCCGCGTGTTCGGCAGTCTCACGCATCCGAGCGGCCGCAGCGGCGCGCGCGGGCTTCTCGCGCTGACCTATTGGATGGACGTGACCGAGCAGGACGAGCTCAGGAAAAAGAGCGAGGAGAACCGCCCCATCGTGGCCGTGCTCATGCTCGATAACTACGAGGAGCTGATGAAGGCCGGCACCGAGGCGGCGCGCTCGTCTGTGCTCGCGCAGATCGACGAAAAGATCAGCGCATGGGTGTCGGGCACGCAGGGGCTTTTGTGCAAGTACGACCGCAACCGCTATTTGCTGCTGCTGACGGAGAAACATTACAATACGCTGCTCGAGGGCAAGTTCAGCGTGCTCGACGCGGTGCGCTCCGTCGTCACCGAGGACGGCGTCGCCGCGACGCTCTCCATCGGCGTCGGCAAGGACGCGGACGATTACGAGACGCTTTTCAAGAACGCGGGCCTGTCCATCGAGATGGCGCTCTCGCGCGGCGGCGATCAGGTCGTCGTGCGCAACCGCCTCGATTTTGAGTTCTACGGCGGCAAGACGAAGTCCACCGAAAAGCGCACGAAGGTCAAGTCCCGCGTGATGGCCAACGCCCTCGGCGAGCTGATCTCCGATGCCAGTCAGGTCTTTATCATGGGCCATAAGCACGCCGACTTCGACGCCGTCGGCGCGGCGGCGGGCGTGTGCTGCATCGCGCGCAAGCGCGGCAAGAAGGTGCAGATCGTCATTGACATGGACGACAATGCCGCCGGCCCGATCCTCAAGCGCCTTGCCGCGCTGCCGGAGTATAAGGACGCCTTCATCAGCGGCAGCGACGCCTTCATCAAGGCACAGCCCGGCGCGCTGCTCGTGGTGGTGGACACCAACCGCCCTGACTTCGTGGAGTCCGAGCAGCTGCTCGACACCTGCAACCGTGTGGCGGTCATTGACCATCACCGCCGGGCGGCGAGCTATATTGAATCCGCTGCGCTCAACTTCCACGAGCCGTATGCCTCGTCGGCGTCGGAGCTGGTGAGCGAGCTGCTGCAATATCTCATTGATCCCGGCGATCTGCTGCGCGCCGAGGCCGAGGCCCTGTTCGCGGGCATCGTGCTCGATACGAAGAACTTTACCATGCGTACCGGCGGACGCACCTTTGAGGCCGCGGCGCTGCTGCGCCGCGCGGGCGTGGACACGGCGGACGTGCAGCGCCTGTTCCAGGGAACGCTTTCCGACATGATCGAGCGCTATGACATCATCCGCCACGCGGAGCTGTATCACAACGACATTGCCATCGCGGCGGTGGAGCAGGACATCGACCGCGTGACCGCGGCCAAGGCCGCCGACGAGCTGCTGACGCTGCGCGGCGTGCGCGCGTCGTTCGTGCTCTTCAAGCACGATACGGGCGTGAATCTGTCGGCGCGCTCGCTCGGCGAGATCAACGTGCAGCTCATTATGGAAAAGCTCGGCGGCGGCGGAAACTCCACCACCGCGGGCGGACAGATCCCGGACGGGACGGTGGACGCGGTGCGCGAGCAGCTCATCGCCGCCATCGACCAGTATTTGGAAGGATAAAAAACCACCATCAGGAGGATAGAACGATGAAAGTAATTTTACAGCAGGACGTCAGAGGTCAGGGCAAGAAGGGCCAGATGATCGACGCGGCGGAGGGCTACGCCCGCAACTATCTGCTGCCGCGCAAGCTGGCCATCCCCGCCACGGCGGACGCCATCAACACCATGAACCTCAAGGAAAAGGCGCGCCGCGCCGAGGAGGCGGCGAACCGCGCCGCCGCCGTGGAGACCGCGGACAAGCTGCGTAACTGCACCGTGAAAATCACCGCCAAGGGCGGCGCGAACGGCAAGCTCTTCGGCGCCATCACCGGCAAGGAGATCTCCGAGGCGCTCATGGCGCAGTTCGGCCTGGACGTCGGCAAGCAGAAGATCGTGCTCGACGAGCCGATCAAGGCGTTCGGCAGCTACGAGATCCGCGCGAAGCTCGGCTACGAGGTCAGCGGGAAATTCACCGTGACCGTGGCGGAGGAATAAGCCAGACTTTACGCAGAAAAGAGGTGCCCTGCGATGGACGAACTGCTCTACCGCCAGATGCCGCACTCGCTCGAGGCGGAGCAGGCGGTGCTCGGCTCGATGCTCATCGACGCAAACTGCATCAAGGACGTGATGGAAAAGCTGCGCCCCGAGGATTTCTACCTGCGCCAGAACAGGGAGATCTTCGAGACGATCTATTCCATGTTCCTCTACTCCAGGCCCATCGACGGCGTGACCGTCGCGGGCGAGATGGAGCGCAACGGCACCTATGACGAAAATACCACGCGCAATTATCTTGTGCAGCTCATGGAGGTCACGCCAACCTCCGCGAACGTCAATGAATACGCCGACATCGTGCGCGACAAGGCGCTGCTGCGCGCGATCGCGACCGTGGCGAGCGACATCACCGGCATGGTGCAGGATGGCACGGGCGGAGCCTCCGCCGTGCTCGACGCCGCCGAGCAGAAGATCTACGCGGTGCGCCGCGGGCGCAGCGCACAGAATATGGAGCAGATCAGCGTTGTGCTGCAGGGCGTGCTCGACCATCTCGCCGAGCTTTCCGCCACCGGCGGTAAGACGTTGCCGGGCCTTTCCACGGGCCTGAGCGCCGTGGACGACAAGATCAACGGCCTGAGCAAATCTGACCTTATCCTGTTGGCTGCAAGACCCGGTATGGGCAAGACCAGTTTTGCGCTCAATGTGGCGCTCAACGTCGCCAAGGCGAGCGGCAAGGCGGTCGCGGTCTTTTCCCTGGAAATGTCCAAGGAACAGCTCGTCACGCGCGTGCTGTCCAACGAAGCGCTGGTGGAGAACGGACGGCTCATCTCCGGCAATCTGCGTGAGAGCGACTGGGTAAAGATCGCGGAGGCGGCCTCGACGCTCAGCCGCACGGACATCAAGATCGACGACAACCCGCTCCTCACCGTCGCGGACATGAACGCCAAATGCCGCCGCATCGAAAACCTCGGCCTCGTCGTCATCGACTATCTTCAGCTGATGACCTCCGCCGGCGGAAAGGGCTACAGCGGCGAAAACCGCCAGCAGGCGGTGAGCGACATTTCACGTATGCTCAAGATCATGGCGAAGGAATTGCAGGTCCCTGTGCTCTGCCTTTCACAGCTCTCGCGCGCGAACGAAAAGCGCGACGACAAGCGCCCCATGCTCTCCGACCTGCGTGAATCCGGCGCGATCGAGCAGGACGCGGACATCGTGCTCTTTCTCTACCGCGACGACTATTACAACGAGGATTCCGAAAAGCACAACATTGCCGAGTGCATCGTCGCCAAGAACCGCCACGGCGAGACCGGCAAGGTCGAGCTGCGCTGGATGCCGGAGTACACGACCTTCGGCACGCTCGAAAGGCGGTACGAGGACGAATGAAAAAGGTATTGGACTTTGTGCAGCGCTTCGACCTGCTGCCGCGCTACGAGTTGCTGCTCGCGGCGGCTTCGGGCGGCATGGACTCGATGTGTCTGCTGGACTTTTTATACGAAAACGGCTACCGCGTGTGCGCGGCGCACTACAACCATCAGCTGCGCGGGCAGGAGGCCGACATGGACGAGGACCTCGTGCGCGCGTGGTGCGCGGCGCGGCGCATCCCGCTGTGCGTCGGTACGGGCGATGTGGCGGCCTACGCCGGGGAGAACGGCCTGACAATCGAGGAGGCGGCGCGCAAGCTGCGCTATGACTTTCTTAACACCGTCGCCGGTCAGACCGGCGCGGCGCGCATCGTCACCGCCCATCACGCGAACGACAACGCCGAAACGGTGCTCTTTCACCTTGCCCGCGGCACGGGCATGGCGGGCCTTGCGGGCATCGCGCCAAAAAACGGCAGGCTGGTGCGCCCCTTCCTCTGCCTGACGCGGGAGGAGCTTGCCGCCTACGCGAAGGAGCATCATGTGCCCTATCGCACGGACGCGACCAACGCGGACACGGCGCTCACGCGCAACTTTATCCGCGCGGAGGTGCTGCCGAGGCTCTGCCGGGTCAACGCGCAGGCGGTCGAGCACATCGGCGAGACGGCGCTGCGCCTGCGGCAGGAGGATGAATACCTCGACTCCCTTGCCGCCGCCTATCTGACGGAGCTGAAAACGGAGGCCGGCGCGGTGACGCTGCCCTGCGCGGCGGTCACGCAGGCACCCGCGGTCCTGAAGCCGAGGGTGCTGCGCCTTGCGCTCGACGCGCTCGGCGCGGGGAAGAAGGACTTCACCGCCGCGCACTACGACGCGCTTGCCGCGCTTTGCGCGGGAAGCGGGACAGCGCAGCTCGACCTGCCCGGCGGCGTGACCGCGCGGCGCGCGGACGGCGTGTTGACGCTCTGCGCACACCGGAGGGAGATGACGGAGCGCGTTTTGCTCCGCGCAGGGGAGACCGTCCGGTGGGGCGGCTTTGCCATCACCTGCCGAAAATGCGAAAAAACGGTTGAAAATTCCGAGAATACCGTTATATTAAGAGAAGCTGTATTTGACGCGCCGCTCTCGGTCGGCGCGTGGGACGCGAGGGAGAGCATGACGCTGCCCGTCTCGCGCGGCTCGCGGAGCCTCAAGCGGCTCTTCGCCGAGCGCGGCTTTTCGCCGGATGAGCGGGAGCAAACGCCGGTCATCCGCTCGGGCGGCGCGGTCGCTGCGGTGTACGGCATCGGCACGGACGCGCTGTTCCTGCCGGGCGACGGCGAGAGCGTGTGTGTATTGACCTTTGAGAAAACCGCGGAGTAATGCTCCGAAAAAACAAACATAAAACAATGGGAGAGGGAAAAACTATGGCGAAAAGCATGATGGATCAGGATATGCTGAAGGTGCTCTACAGCGAGGAGCAGATCAGGACGCGCGTGCGGGAGATGGGCGACACGCTCTACGAGCAGTTCAAGGACCGCAACCCGCTGTTCCTCGGCGTGCTCAAGGGCAGCTTTATCTTCATGGCGGACATCGTCCGCGCCTGTCAGATCAAGAGCGACATCGAGTTCATCGCGGTGTCGTCCTACCAGAACGGCACGTCCTCGTCCGGCGTGGTGCAGATCACGCACGACCTGCAGCAGGACATTACGGGCCGCGAGATCGTGGTCATCGAGGACATCCTGGACTCCGGCAATACCCTCTACTTCCTCAAGAACTATTTCCTCACCAAGGGCGCCAGGAGCGTGACGGTCGTCACCCTGCTCGATAAGCCCGCCCGCCGCGTCAAGCCCATCACGGCCGATCTCGCGGGCTTTGAGGTCCCCGACGAGTTCGTCGTGGGCTACGGGCTGGATTACGCCCAGAAGTACCGCAATATGCCGTACATCGGCGTACTCAAGCCGGAGGTCTACAGCAAGTAAGGCCGTAGCCCACACGCCCTGAAAGGGGCGGCGCGCGTAAGCGCGTACAAGCATTTTGCCGCAGGCAAAATCTTGGAACGGGACGGATTCATTCCGTACCGTTCAGAGTAAGATCAAAGGGCTCCCGCCGCGCCTGCGCGGTGGGAAGGGCTACGGGCTGGATTACGCCCAGCAGTACCGCAATATGCCGTACATCGGCGTACTCAAGCCGGAGGTCTACAGCAAGTA
>ENA-OUQF01001974-OUQF01001974.1-human-gut-metagenome-genome-assembly--contig:-NODE-1974-length-11229-cov-5.641221_pt1 | contig 11229 bp, 10 predicted proteins | sample MGYA00237947_ERZ548826 | MGnify/ENA primary metagenome ERZ548826 (study PRJEB26490, sample SAMN05194701) | human gut metagenome | biome: terrestrial biome; feature: human-associated habitat; material... | reverse complement strand
GCTCTTTTCTTATATTCGCTTATCGGTACGCCGTCAGCTGATCGCTTCACTCAGTCCGCGTCGGGCTTCGTAGCCTCCTCAAAGATCGCAACAGCCTCCGCGTTCGGGGCCTCGGTGAATCTCGCCACGAGATAGGCCGCGAGGAAGCTGACGATAAAGCCGGGAACGATCTCATACACACCCGTCGAGGCGGTGAGACCCGTCAGCAGCCAGCCAAGGTCCGCCACGAAGCCGGACACCACGCCCGCGACCGCGCCCTTGTAGTTGAAGCGCTTCCAGAAGAGGGAGAGCAGAATGGTGGGGCCGAAGGAGGAGCCGAAGGCGCCCCAGGCGTTCTCCACCATATCCATGATGGCCTGCGCGCCGCTGCCCTTGGAGTTGGCGATGGCAAAGGCGATCAGGGAGAGGACGAGCACCAGCACACGGCCGATGAGCAGCGTTTCCTTCTCGCTCGCACCCTTGCGGAAGAAGGGCTTATAGAGGTCCGCCGTGAAAGAACTGGAGGCGACGAGCAGCTGGGAATCCGCTGTGGAGATGGACGCGGCGATGATGGCTGCGAGCAGCAGACCGCAGATGCCCGCCGGGAAGAACTTGCGGGACATGGCGATGAAAACGAGCTTCTGGTTGCCGTGGGTGAGCAGCTCCTCGCCCATGATCATGCGGCCGAAATAGGCGATCATAACAGCGGAGAAGAGGGAAATGACGACCCAGATGATGGCCACGATAGAGGACTTCTTGATCATTGAGGGCTTCTCAATGGACATGAAGCGCACGAGGATGTGCGGCATACCGAAGTAGCCGAGACCCCAGCCGAGGCCGCTGACAATGTCCTGCCAGCTCGCGTTGAAGATGCCGCCGCCGAAGGCGCACTGCGTCACCGCGCCGGTCGCAGCGTCGGTATACTCATAGACCGTCTCCAGCGCCGTGGGATCGAGCAGCTCGCTGTGGCCGAAATAGACGACGATAGGCACCAGCATCAGCGCCGCCATCATCAGAAGGCCCTGGAAGAAATCCGTCCAGCACACAGCGGCGAAGCCGCCGAAGAAGGTGTAGGCCACGATGATGAGCAGGAAGGCGAACATGGCGATCTTCGGGGAAATATCCGGGAAGAGCGTGGTAAACACGGAGGTGCCCGCCACCAGCGCGGAGGCCACATAGATCGTGTAGGCAAAGAGGAAGATGAGCGCGCACACGAGCTGCAGCGCGCGGGAATCGACCGCGAAGCGGTTCGTCAGGTACTGCGGGAGCGTGATGGAATCGTTCGCCGCCTTGGAGAAGGTGCGAAGGCGCTTGGCGCACAGGATCCAGTTGGCCGCCGTACCGATGGCAAGGCCGATGCCGATCCACATCTGGCCGAAGCCGAAAGCGAGGATCGAGCCGGGCAGGCCCATCAGCAGCCACGCGGACATATCGGACGCCTGTGCGGACAGGGCGGTGACCCAAGGACCCATGGAGCGTCCGCCGAGGAAGAAGTCCTCCGAATTTTTGTTTGTGCCGTTGAAGTAGAACACCAGCGCCACGCCGAGCAGGATAACAAAGTACGCGATAAATGTTGTGATCTCCCAGTTCATAAGCTTTTGTCCTTCCGTCTTTCTGTTTGAGGCAGATACCTTATGGAAAAGCCGCACGAGGCAAAATAAAACAAGAGAGGCACGACAAATGTCGTGCCTCTCTTGCGCTCCCGGTCGGTCCATGATCCGTCTGCCGGCCGCCGGCAGATAAACATACGGCTTTTCACGACAATATCAATTTAATATTAAATGCCAAATGGCGTGATTTGTCAAGGGATGTTCGCGAAAATTGTTGCGTTCGAGGGCTGCCGTATTTAATGCTATGAATCAGATATCTTTGCAGCGCCCGCATGATAGAAATAGCAATAAGTGAATTTTATGCCAATATCGTTTTTTCATATTTTTCATCAAAGAACCTCACTGTTATAATGAACGCATGATAAGCAAGTTCCTCAAAGAAAGCTCAACAAAATAGACAAAAGGAGAAGAGAAAATGAAAAAGTTGCTTGCTATGCTCCTTGCTTCCCTGATGATCACCTCTTTGGTCGCCTGCGGAACCAAGGACACCACTCCCACCCCGGCTGAAAATACGGGCGATACCGCCAATACAGAGAGCACGGCCTGGACTCCGGACCGTCAGATCGAACTGGTCGCCTGCTACGGCGCCGGCGGCGGTCACGACATTCTGCTGCGTACCATGCAGAAGATCATCGTCGATGAAAAGCTCAGCGACGCCACGTTCAACGTGGTCAATAAGGACGGTGGCTCCGGCGCGACCGGTATGGCCTATGTCAACGGTCACAAAGGCGATCCTCACTATTTGATGTGCACCACCTCTTCTTTCACCACCACCCCGCTCAAGACCAAGCTCGGTTTTAATTACAACGACTTCACTCCCATCGCTCTGCTCGGCCTTGACCCCTCCATCATCGTTGTCCGCTCCGACTCCGGCATTACGGATCTGGATGGTCTGCTTGCAACTCCCGAGGTTTCCCTTGGCGGCACCGGCGTCGGCACCATCGACCACATCATCACTCTGAAGCTCGAAGAGGCCAAGGGCGTTGACATCAATTACATCCCCTACAACGGCGACGGTGAGCAGGTCACTGCTCTGCTCGGCAAGCAGGTCACTTCCATCTGCTGCAATTACAATACCGTTTCCGAGTACATCCGCACCGGCGACTTCACCTGCATCGCCACTTTCACTCCTGACCGTCTGAGCGCCGACGATTCCATCGCCACCGCGAAGGAGCAGGGTTATGATATCGAAATGAGCCTGTACCGCGGCGTCTGCGCCCCCGGCGGCATCACCGAAGAGGAGAAGCAGTTCTACTATGATCTCATGACCAAGCTCAACGAGTCCGATGCTTGGAAGACGGAATATCTTGAGGCCAACGGTGTTGAGCAGCACTTCCTGCTCGGTGATGACTTTAAGGAATATCTGGACGGAGTCAATGCAGAATTTGAGACCGTTATGAAAGAGTACGGCCTGATCTGATCGCCGCAGAAGAGGGCAGCAGTTCCGCTGCCCTCCCGCTTTTTACAAGAAAGGAACATTGCCCATGATCACATTGTATCGCGCATTTCTTGTCCTCATGATCGTGATGAGCGCACTGATGATGCCCGAGGCGATCGCTTTGCCGCGAGATGCCGAGTACACTATCGGTCCCGGCTTTCTGCCGCTTATCATGTTGGGTGCCATCATTGTCTGCTGCGCACTGCTGCTCATTTTCGATCTCAAAAGCAAGTCGGATGCAAAGGTAAAAAAAGATGCTTACCTTCGCCTGATCCTTTATATTCTTGCAACCATACTGCTTGTCCTCGGAATGCAGTACGTCGGCATTGCGCTGAGCGTATTGGTATATCTTTTCTGTATCTCGTTCTTCGTGGAAAAGCATGATCTGTTCTCTTCGATCAAGGTTTCTGTTATCACGACCGTCGTCATCTACCTGATCTTCCACACCTGGCTCAATGTGCCAATGACGATCTGTAATTTCTTTTAAAAGGAGGCTGCTTCTATGATTGCAATTCTTCAGGATCTTTGGGGCGGCTGCCTCCAGATGCTCACGCTTTATAACCTCGCTATCATTATGCTCGGCTCGATGGTCGGCACGGTCGTCGGCGCTCTGCCCGGCCTTGGCCCCTCGGCAGGTCTTGCTCTGATGATCCCGCTGACCTTTACCATGCAGCCCGCCTCCGGCATGGCCCTTTTGACCGGTGTTTACATGGGCTGTATGTTCGGAGGCCGTATTACGTCCATCCTGATCAATACCCCCGGTGACGCCCCGGCTATCATGACCTGTCAGGACGGCTATCCGCTGATGTGTCAGGGACGCGGCGGTTTCGCGCTCGGCATTTCTGCCATCAGTTCTTTCGTTGGCGGTACGTTCGGCTTGATCGTTCTGATCTTCCTCGCTCCCACCATTGCTTCTCTCGTCATCAATTTCGGCGCACCGGAATACTTCATGCTTCTTCTGCTGGGCCTCTGCACAATCGCGCTGTTGGCCGGTGATTCTGTCATTAAGGCTCTCTTTATGACCGCCTTCGGCTTCCTGATTGGCTTGGTTGGCTGCGACTTCGTCTCCGGCTATACGCGCTTCTGCTACTTCCCCGAGCTTCTCGAGGGCGTCGAATTTGTTGTCGTCATTATGGGTATGTACGGCATCGGTGAAGTGCTTTCCAATGTGGAAAACCAAACGCATCTTGATTTGGGTAAGCCGAACTTTAAGATGAGGGAATATCTTCCCACGATGAAAGAGCTAAAGGAAACATCCGGCGCTACGTTGCGCGGTTCCCTTATCGGTACGGTTATTGGCATTCTGCCGGCGGCCGGCGGCACAATCGCAACTTTCCTCGCCTATGCAACGGAAAAGAAAGTTGCCAAAGACGCCAGCAAGTTTGGTCATGGTGACCCCCGCGGCCTTGCCGCACCTGAGGCAGCAAACAACGCCTCTGTCGGCGGCGCGCTCGTCCCGTTGATCACGATGGGCATTCCCGGCTCCGGCGGCACTGCGATTATGCTCGGTGTTCTGATCATGTTTGGTATGCGTCCCGGTCCCCTGCTGATGACCGAGTCCGGCGACATCGTCTGGGCCATGATTGCCGGACTTTGCATGGCGAACATCTTCCTGCTGATCTCGAACCTGTTGATGATCCCTCTGTTTGTCAATACGATTCGTCTGGTTGAGAAGAACCTCTCCATGTTGGTCATTGCACTCTGCTGCGTCGGCGCTTACGCGCTCAACTACAGCTACTTCAATGTTTGGCTGATGTTGGTGTTTGGCCTATTCGGCTTCATCGTGAAAAAATTCAAGATGCCGGCCGGCCCGCTGATCCTTTCCGTAGTGCTTGCCTCCTCCCTGGAAGGTTACTTCCGCCAGTCCCTCATGCTCTCCAAGGGAAGCTACATGATTTTTGTAACGCGCCCGGTCAGCTTGGTCATTTTGATCCTGATTGTGGTTACCTTTGCTTACGGTGTAATCAGTAAGCGGGTAAAAAAGAGCAAAGACGTAAAGTAAATTAAGTCCTCAAAAAGAGGGGCAAAGAAGTATTTCTTTGCCCCTCTTTTTTTGCTTTCCATATGGACTTTTCTCCTACAAAACAGTAAAATGGCAAACAGGAGGTGCGTTCAGTGACTCTACGAGATTTGGAATACTTCATTGCGATCGCGCGAGAGCGGAGCATCACTCGCGCGGCAAGCACCCTATATGTTGCCCAACCGGCTCTGAGTCAGTGTGTACAGAAGCTGGAGCGCGAGGTTGGCGTGGATCTCTTGGTGCGCAGCAGCAGCGGCGTCCTTTTGACCAGTGAGGGGCAATGCTTTCTGGAGTTCGCTCAGACGGTGCTTCAGGAGCGCTCCAGCCTGAATAAGAAAATACAGGACGTGGAGGATGCAGAAAACGGCGAGGTGCGCATCGGTTTCACCGGGACGCAGGCGACCTATGTTCTGCCCTACATTCTGCCGGACTTTCAGGAAAAGCACCCTGGCGTAACCATTACGTTGGTCGAGGGCACCAGCGACGAGATCGAGCAGAAGCTGACGCACCGCGAGGTGGATATTGGGATCCTGCACTCACCGATTCTGCGCGAAGAGTTAGATTGCTTCGAAGCCAACACCGACGACATGGTCGTCATTCCGCGTGAAACCAGCAACTACGCGGAATTCGTCTATCACCGCGAAAACGACCCAAGGGATTACATTAATATCGATTTTTTCCGTGAGGAACCCATTGTCATGACGCAGCCATGGCAGCGCAGCCGCATGGTGTGTGATCAGCTGTTTGCTAATGCGGGCATCGTTCCAAAGGTGCTGCAGGTCAGCCGCAACCTGAGCACGCTCGATGCATTGGCGCAGGTCAACTACGCATCGGTCATTCTGCCGAGAAAGCAGATCTCACAGGCGCTAACAGCCCGAGGCTATTTCTATCTGGATCCGGAGATCGCCATTCCCTACGCGTTTGTGGTCGCGACGCTCAAGGGTGAATACATTCCCATCGCCGTGCGCTACCTGCGCCAGGATTTTATGGACAAGCGCTACACATTTTAAAAGCACAACATTTCGCAATGGAAAGGGAGACCGTCCGTGGACGGTCTCCCTTTCCATTGTGCTTAGTGTCTGCTTTATTTTTTGTGCTTGATCTCACGAATCACATCGATCACACTGCCATCCCGGTACTCTACGATGCAGACAACCTTGTCGGTCGTTTCGATCGGTGCAGGGATACCGGTCAGCGATTCAGCAAGCTGCTGCAGATACTCGATCGTAACAATCTTCAGGTTGGTCTTTTCGAGATCCTCTTTCAATTCGGCATAACAGCGGTGCTTCGGATTGAGCGCAATGCCAGCCTCCGTAACAACGGCTGCAACTGTCTCACCGGGGGTGCAGCAGGTAAACACACGTTTGGTGATCGACGGCGTGCGCCCGCGCAGAACAGGGAGGCACACAATGCTGATATCGGAACCGGCTGCCACATCAGGGCCGCCGCCAAGGCCGCCCATCATCTCACCGGAAGATCCGGTGAGAATATTGACGTTAAAGTCCACATCGACTTCCAACGCCGCCAGAACGCCGAAATTCAGCTTATCGAGCATCGCGCCTTTCGTATAGGCGTTGGAATAAACCGCGTTATCGATCTCGACAATGTTCGGCTCCTCAACGATTGCCCGCGCCGCAACGGCATCAAAGCTTTGACTGCACTCCAGTACGCGGACGAGTCCTTTGCGGTACATCTCAACGATACTGGCCGTCATGCCGCCGAGCGCAAAGCTCGCCTTAATGTCGGCCTTTTCCATATTCTCGGCAAGGTAATTCGTGCAGGCAATGGAAATAGCACCCGCGCCGGTCTGGAATGAAAAGCCGTTCTTGAAGCGGCGGGAAGCAGCAATCAGGTCTGCGGCGCGGCGGGCGATCATCAAATCGCGCGGATTCTTGGTCATGCGCGCAGCACCTTTACCGATCTTCTCGGGATCGCCGATCTGATCGACCTTGACCACAACATCCACATACTGCTGCGAGATGCTGGCAGGAACGCAGGGATAATCGACCATATAGTCGGTAATGACAACAACCTTTCCGGCAGAATGGGCATCGATCATAGAGTATCCTAGGGAGCCACAGGCGTTCGGGCCGATTTGACCGGTCGCATTGCCGTATTCGTCTGCGGCAGAGGCGCCGATAAATGCGACGTCAATCGACAGCTCTCCCGCCTCAATCGCACGGGGGCGAGAACCATGCGTTCTGAGAATAACAGGGTGTTCCATTAGGCCGCCCAGTACGGCATCGCCCAGCTCACCGCGAATGCCGCTTGCCTCGATCCGGTCGATTGTACCGTCTTTCACAAAGTCGACAATGGAGGGATCCTTAATATTAACAACCGCGCTGGGAGCGAATTTCAGGTGCTTGATCCCCTTATTGCGAATCGCTGTGAGAACCTGGCCGATGACCATGTCTCCTTCACGAAAGCTATGGTGGAAAGAAATGGTCATACCGTCCTTCAGGCCAACGCGGTCGATCGCCTCCGCGATGCTGCCCACAAGCTTTTTGGTATCCGAGGTCGAATGGCCAGCACGGCGCAGGGTATGGACCGGTTCTGCAGATGGGGCGCCGCCATAGGCGCTCTGATAAGGTTTGATGTGATAACTGCCGATTTGTTCAGGCAATTCACGACCGACTGCATTCTTCATATCAAATCACCATCCCCTCAATATTGATCCCGGCAGCCTTTGCTTGTGCGATCGTCGTCAGTGCACGCAGCTCAATCGGCTTATCGATCATACCGCCGTCAAGCGTAACGGCGCCGCGCCCTTCACGCTTACCGTCCTCCACGGCCTTGAGCACACGCAGAGCATACTTGATCTCTTTCGGGCTCGGGGTAAAGAAGCTATTGACCACATCGATCTGACGAGGGTGCACGACCGTCTTTCCGTCAAAGCCAAGGTTCTTCGCCAGTTGGGTATCCTCCCGCAGGCCCTCCTCATCGTTGATGTCTGCAAAAACCGAGTCGATCGCGTCGATCCCGGCGGCGCGGCAGGCAAGCAGCACAGCATTGCGCGCATAAAAGATTTCCAGGCCTTTCTTGGTGCGCTGAGCCTTTACACTTGCGGTGAGATCCTCCGCGGAAACCGTCAGCGCAACGATACGCGGATCCGCCTCTGCGATCTCCTTTGCATTGAGGACTCCCATATAGGACTCTATGTTGCAGATCAGTTCAATTTTCCCGACCTCAAGACCAACCTCTTTTTCAATCTCAGCAATGCGGCCAGAAATCATCTGCACCTCATGGGCGGTCTCGATCTTGGGCAGACGCAGACAGTCCGGATTGGCTCGGACCATCGCCTGCAGATCATCTTCAAAATAGCCGGAATACAGGCTATTGATGCGAACAACGATATATTTGTCCGCAGGACGGTGATGCGTCAGCATCTCATAGACCAGAAAACGCGCAGAATCCTTTTCCTCCGCAGGGACAGAGTCTTCCAGGTCATAGATCAGCATATCTTCGTTATAGAAAGCAGCCTGAATCATATTGACCGGATTGCAGCCGCTGGCATACAGGCCGGTTCTCTTGAGATGGATCGTCTGTTCAGCCATGATAGGCAGCCTCCCTCTTCCAGTCATACGGCATTTCAGCCGCGCGGCACGCAGCACACTGAACACGGGCACGGATCACGCAGTCCAAAGCACCGCGGTCAAAAACTGAAATATCGGCATTGGCAACGTCCAAATCCGCCATCGCTTCCTGTACCGTTTTCAAAATCGATTCGCCAAACATCAATTTTACGTCGCTCTCCAGCTCGATCTGAAGTCCGTCTTGTCCCGGGCGAATCGTTACCATGCAGTCGCTTGACTCCATGGAACCTGCCATAGCAGGCTTTTTGATCTCCATAATCTTCCTCCCTCTGTATTGATCAAAAGTTATGATGCTTTCCATATAGAAATTCTATATTGTACTATACTCCAATAAGCAATCATTGAAAAATACCAAAAGGAAGTGTGAGGGAAATGAAATGCTTATGGCTCGCTGGCCCTCTAAGCAATTTTAGAAAGCCATATCATTCTCCATATTGCCATAAGAAAATAATATGGCGATATCATATATCTATCTTACGTCAGGAGAGTCGTTTTCCGCTATACTGTTGTCATAATTCAAAGCAGAGCACAAAGGGGAACGTGACATGGAGGACATGGAGATTCGGGAGATTCCACTTTTTTTACGGGAGGAAAAGGAGTCGCTTACCACTTTCCTGAAAGCAAACGGTCTAAATATAGAAAACAATATTGACTGTGCCTATGGGATATATCTTAAAGACGCTTTGTCAGGCTGCGGCTGCGCAGCCGGTCGGCTCTTGAAATGTTTTGCCATCACACCAGAGCTGCGCGGGCAGAACGGTCTCGGCCTTTTGGTCACAAAGCTGAGTATGAATCGATATGCGCAGGGAATATATGATCTTTTTATCATTACCCGTTCCCATAATATTCCGCTGTTTGCCAACTGCGGCTTTACACCTGTGGCAAATACGGCAGAAATCGCGCTTTTGGAAAACCGGAAGAACGGCGTGGAGAAATACCTGCGTACACTCCCTTCGCCGCCCGACGGCTGCGGCGAAGTCGGCGCGATTGTGATGAATGGAAATCCTCCGACGAATGGTCACCTCGCCCTAATCCGCCATGCGGCAGAGCACAGCGGCTTTTTATACCTTTTTGTTGTGGAGGAGGACCGCTCCGCTTTTCCGTTTGCCGCCCGCTTTGCACTCCTCAAGGAAATTGCAAAACCGTTTGACAATGTTGCCGTCTGTCCCAGCGGCCCTTATATGATCTCGGAGCAGACATTCCCCACCTATTTTCTCAAAGAGACTGAAAGCCCATCCCTGCTGCAAAGCGAGCTGGACGTCACCCTGTTCGCTGAGCGCATCGCCCCTGCCCTGAAAATCAAAAAGCGCTTCGTTGGGCAGGAACCATTTGATCCCGTGACAAGAATCTACAATGATGTAATGCGCACGGTCCTCCCCAGGCACGGCATTGCTTTCTGTGAGATCGAGCGGTTTTGCCGCGAAGGCGTTCCCATCTGCGCTACAGATGTCCGGCGGCTATTGAGCGGCGCGGCGGAGGCTCCGGACCAGCTTCGGGAAAAACTGTCTGCGCTTGTTCCCCCCTGCACGATGACGTACCTGATGGAAAACTACTGTAAACAGAGGGAAAAGAACACATGAGCGAGTTCATATTCGGCAGCTATGTACAGGCTGACTTGGAGCAGATTCTTCAGCGGCGCGAAGAGCGCAGGCAGGAGCAGGCAGCGCTTCTTGCCCTCTCTCCGTGTGTGGTCAGCTTCACACTGAACATTCCGGGGAACAGAAAGGCCTTCCCTCTGGCAGATGCCTGCTTTGAAGAGGGGCTGACACAAATTCTCTCAAGTCTATCCCCCGTGCAGCCGGAAAGCCGGATCGATCATGCCGGTGTCACAGGCCGAGAGGCACTTCTTGCCATACATGCAGATGCGGCCGAGGTCAAACGGAAAATGGTCCGTTTGGAGGAGGAGCACCCACTCGGCAGGGTGTGGGATATTGACGTTCTTGGGAAGGACGGCCGAAGCCTCTCCCGCCGCTCGCTCGGCAGGCCAGCAAGGCCATGCTTGATTTGCGGCGGAGATGCCAAGGCATGTGCGCGCAGCCGCGCACATGCCTTTCGCGACGCATTCGCCGCCACTTACCGGCAAATGGACGATTATTTCCTTGCGCGCGCACAAATGCAGATTGCCGACTGTGCAGAACAGGCGCTGCTTCAAGAGGTATCTACAACGCCAAAGCCGGGTCTTGTCGACCGAAGCAACAGCGGTGCACACAAAGACATGGATTACCAGCTTTTCCTCAAAAGCATTCAGGCAATTTCTCCCTACTTCCGCATCTTTGTCCGCATCGGTTGGGAGGGCAGCGAGCAGGAGGACGCATATGTGTTTGCCGCGCTGCGCTCAGCCGGTCAACAGGCTGAATCCGCTATGTTTCAGGCGACCAACGGCATCAACACCCACAAAGGCTTCATTTTTTCCGCGGCAATTCTTTGCGCGGCACTGGGACGGCTGCAGGCACAGTTCTGCGCACCCGTCCGGTACGAAGCACTCTCTGCAGCCTGCGCTAAGCTAGCCCATTATGCATTAAGTGATTTCAACGGCGCTGCCGGAGATACGGCCGGCCTTCGTCTTTATCAGATGCATCAGCTTCAGGG
>ENA-OUQF01001971-OUQF01001971.1-human-gut-metagenome-genome-assembly--contig:-NODE-1971-length-11238-cov-9.487705_pt1 | contig 11238 bp, 5 predicted proteins | sample MGYA00237947_ERZ548826 | MGnify/ENA primary metagenome ERZ548826 (study PRJEB26490, sample SAMN05194701) | human gut metagenome | biome: terrestrial biome; feature: human-associated habitat; material... | reverse complement strand
GCAAGCGACTGCAGCGTGCACCGCGTTGGTGTTCCGTCGATCTTCGTGACGGCAACCAGGCCCTCGTCAACCCGATGGATTCCGAGCGCAAGCTGCGTTTCTGGAATCTGCTGGTGTCGTTGGGCTTCAAGGAGATCGAGGTCGGCTTCCCGTCGGCTTCCGAAACCGATTACGATTTCATTCGCATGCTGATCGAGCGTGAGCTCATTCCTGACGACGTTACGATCGTGGTGCTGACGCAGGCTCGCGAGCACCTGATTCGCAAGACTTACGAGTGCTTGAAGGGTGCCAAGCGCGCCGTCGTGCACTTCTATAACTCCGTGTCCGTGCTGCAGCGCGAGGTCGTGTTCCGTAAGGATAAGGCCGGCATCAAGAAGCTCGCCACCGACGCGGCCACTCTGTGCAAGGAACTTGAGGGCGAGGCACAGGGCATCGACCTGTATTACGAGTATTCTCCGGAATCCTTCACCGGCACCGAGCCGGAGTATGCCGTTGAGGTGTGTAATGCGGTGATCGACGTGATCAAGCCGACTCCGGAACATCCGATGATTATCAATCTGCCGGCAACGGTGGAAATGACCACCCCGAACGTGTTTGCCGATCAGGTGGAATACGTGTCGAACAATCTGGTGCCGCGCGACGCCGTAGTGCTGTCGCTGCACCCGCACAACGATGAAGGCATGGGCGTGGCCGCCACCGAGTTGGCCGTGCTTGCCGGCGCCGACCGCGTTGAGGGTTGCCTGCTGGGCAACGGCGAGCGCACTGGCAACGTCGATTTGGTTACGCTTGGTTTGAACTTCCTCACGCAGGGCATCGATCCGCAGATCGATTATTCCAACGTTCCTGAGATTCGCAAGACGGTTGAGTACTGCAACCAGCTGAAGATTTCCGAGCGTCACCCGTATGCCGGCAATTTCGTGTTCACCGCCTTCTCCGGCTCTCATCAGGATGCCATTAAGAAGGGTCTTGAGGCTCGTCAGGTGGCCGCCGATCGTGCCGGTGCCGATCTTGACAGCTTCGTGTGGCTGGTGCCGTACCTGCCGATCGATCCGAAGGATATCGGCCGCACGTACGAGGCCATCATCCGCGTGAACTCCCAGTCCGGCAAGGGCGGCATGGCCTACCTGCTGAAGACCAACCACAATCTTGATCTGCCGAAGCGTCTGCAGGTCGAGTTCGACAAGGTTGTGCAGGCGTACGCCGATGAGACCAAGAAGGAAGTCAAGGACGAGGATATTTGGCGTCTGTTCAAGGACGAGTATCTGCCGGTCGAAGAGTCCGGCGCTACTGCGGCTGGTGCCGTGGTCGGCGACAGCAAGGACGAGTCCCTCGAGCAGTGGGGCCGTCTGAAGCTGCTGAAGGTGTCGGTGTCTTCCGGTGAAGATGGTTCCGATACCGTGCTGAAGGCCAGGATTCTTGACCGTGGCGTGAACGTCGGCGTTGATGAGCCGGTGGAGCGTGAGGTTTCCGGCATGGGCAACGGCCCGCTTGCCGCTTTCCTGAACGCGCTGAGCAACTTCGGCATCGAGGCTTCCGTGATGGATTACGTGGAGCACACCATGTCCGTTGGCACCGACGCCATGGCCGCCTCCTACGTGGAATGCCAGATCGGTGAGGAAGAGGATCCGCGGATCGTGTGGGGCGTCGGCATTGACACGTCCATCGTCACCAGCTCGCTGAAGGCCATTATTTCGGCCATCAACCGTTCCGAGCGCTGATTTCCGCGGGTTTCGGTTCTTGTAGCTGAAGGGCTTGTGATGTACTTGCGAGTACGTCACAAGCCCTTTGCTTTTTGATTTCATAGGATTCCCGAGTTTCCGGATTTTCCAGTTTTTCCGGATTATTCGGAAACTCGGAAATTCAGGATTGCGATCCCCAAATGCAGACATTGTTGCCGATTGCGGAGAACGTCATGACCGGCTTGCCGTCGATCTCGCGGGGGAGTGTTGCGAACCGTGCAATGTAGGTCACGTCGTCCAATCGGATTTCCGCGTCGCTTGCGCAACAGTTGAATCCGTTCACGGCGCCGGAAAGCGGTTTCCACGATCCGCAGGTGATCGGCCCGTCCGTCGACCTCGGCAGATTCGCGTCGGGAGTATCGAAGAAACTTACGATTTCACCCCGGGTGATCCGCCCGTCCTCATGGAACGTATATCGTGTCGGACGATTGATGCCAACGTACGTGCCATCATCCTCTTGCTTGCCGTTGAAGAACGTATGCTGATCATGCAGTACAACGTTGTAATCGCCTGTGATATCGGCAATGCCGGTCGGCGCGACGGCAACGGAACCGCGGTATTCGTACGGTGCCGCAACCAGCCAGCCGTCGGAAGTTGGCAGTAATTCGCGTACGTGAGATTCGTAATCTTCATCATCGCCCTCGCTAAAGCGTTCCGCGAAACGGGTGTGGTAGACGAGGAACATGCGACCGTCCTCCGACCGACGAATGGCGGAATTATGCCCCTGCGAGACTTCGACATCGGCAAGTTCTGCCGGACCGCCATCCCACTGTACGGAAGACGTCAATCGAATGCCGGTGCCGCGCTCCTGATTGTCGGGAATCTCACCGTACGAAATCGCGGGATTGCCGTTCTGGTCCACGTACGGGCCAAGCAGCGATTTTGAACGGAACAGACGAATCTGATATCCGCCGGTGCGCCCAAGCCAGCCGTACGACATGAACAGATACCACCATCCGTTTTCACGAATGAAGTACGATCCTTCGCCGGAATTCCAGTAGCCTCCGGCCACTTTCACGCCGTAATAAGGATCGGAGGAATCCTTGACCAGCGGGTATCGCACGGAATAATCGCGCAAGCCGGTTTTCGGATCGAGCTTGAACATCCAGATGCCGCCGAACCATGAACCGAAACTCATCCACATTTCGCCGTGCTCGCACAATGCGGGCGCCGCGTCGATGGCGTTGATGCGCGTGTCTTTGAGCGACAGGTAGCGGGTCAGGTCATAGCCGACGGTGCCATCGGTTTTGGGCTCAAGTTCCAGCACTTTCGGCACGTCGGTGTTCCACAGGTTGCTCTCGTCGAAACCGGAATATACCACCGGCCCCACGTACGTCCAGTCGCCGTCCACATGGTCGGCGGTCAACAGCACGATCACCGAGCGGAACTGGTCGCCGTTCACCGACAGGTACATGCACCACTTGCCCATGGTCTCGTTCCAGATCACGTCGGGCGCCCACGTGTTGCCGAGCAGGTCGGGATTGGAATCCTGTTTCGGCCATGCCTGCCAAATATCGCCGAGCAGCGCGTACGGGTCGCGGCTCAGATTGTTATCGAACCGCTCCCAATGCACCATATCCGTGCTGCGCGCGCACCGACGATGCGTGCCGAACAGATAGTAGACACCGTTTTCCTCGACGATTGCGGGATCGTGCACGGCCACCCGCCCGGCATCAAGCGTATGCTCGATGCCGTTGGGTGAGATGGCCTGCGATGCGGGGCCTGCATTGCTTGCGTTGACTGCGCCGGTTGCGTCGGCTGTGGAATGCACGGTTGTTGCGCCGTTTTTGCTCACTTCTGAGACCCCCAAATGCACAGATTGTTCGTGCCCAGGGCGCTGAAGGTCATGACTTCCTTGCGGTCCTTGTCTCGCGGAAGCTTGTCGAACGCGCCGGAGTAGGTGACTTCGCCTTCGTCGCCGGTGAGCTTAAGCGTCATCTGGTTGGTGCCTTCCACGGCCTCCCAAGTGCCTGTCTGGTCGCCGGTCACGGTGCCGTCTTCCTTCAGGGTGATGTTGATGGGCTTGTTCACACCGCGATAGTCGGTGCTCGTCTTATCGGTGACCTTCTTCGGGCCCTTGAAATAGCTGGACTTGTCGTGCGTCACCATCTCGTAATCGCCGGCGATGTCGGCGGTCTTGTAGCCCTTCTTGTCGGCCTTGGTGCCCGTGTATTCGTACGGTGCGGCCACCAGCCATCCGTCGGCGGTCGGCAGCAGCTCGTGCACGCGCACCTCATGCTTTTCGCCGGAACCGGAGAAACGGGTATGGTACACGAGGTAAGCGGTGCCGTCGTCGTCAACGAACGCGGAATTGTGGCCCTGGGAGACCTCGATGTTCGCGTTGTCGTTGCCGCTCCACTGGATCGAGCTCATCAGGCGCTCGCCGATGTCGCTTTGCCAGTTGTTGCCGATGGCCTTGGTGGAAATCGCGGTGTTGCCGGCTTCGTCAACGTACGGGCCGGTGATGTCCTTGGATCGGAACATGCGGATCTGGTAGCCACCGGTCTGCTGCAGCGCGCCGTAGGAGGCGAATAGATACCAGTAGCCGTTGTCGTGCAGCAGGTAGGAGCCTTCGCCGGAGTTGCCGAAGCCGCCGCCGAGCTTCACGCCATAGTAGGCGTCGGACTTGTTCGCTTCGGTGGGGTAGGTGGAGTTGTAGTCGCGCAGGCCGGTCGTCGGGTCGAGCTTGAACATCCACATGCCGCCGAACCAGGAGCCGAAGGTCATCCACATGTCGCCGTTATCATCGGTTTTCACGCACGGGTCGATGGCGTTGATGCCGGTGTCGGTCTGCGAGGTGTAACGGGTGATGTCGGCATCCTCGCCAAGCACCTGCGGCACGTCGGTCTTCTTCACGTTCACGCGTTCGAAGCCGGAATAGACCACCGGGCCAACGTACGTCCAATCGCCTTCGATGTCGTCGGCGGTGAGCAGCACGATTACGGAGCGGTAATTATCGCCGTTGATGGACATGTACATGCACCACTTGCCCATCGTTTCGTTCCAGACCACGTCGGGGGCCCACATATTGCCTTTGACGTCCGGATTCGTGGACTGCTTCGCCCAGCCTTCCCAAATGTCTTTGAAGACCTTCTCGTAGTCGGTGCTCAGATTGTTGGTGAAGGTGCTCCAGTTGATCAGATCGTCGCTTTTGAGCCAGGCGCGGTGCGAGCCGAAAATATAGTATTTGCCGTTGGCCTTGACGATGGAGGGGTCGTGGGATTCGCCGCGCTTGATGCTGGCGGTGCTGGTTTCGCTGGTTTCGGACTTTGATGACGCCGATGATTGGTCGGATGATGTGCTGGAGCAGCCTGCTAGCGTTCCGACGAGCACGGCTGCTGCGATCAGGCCTGCTGCGACCTGTTTCACAGTTGTACGGAGTTTCATTTTTCCCCTTCCTTGCGGATGATGCGATTTGTACAACGATGTAATTTCTTGTATAGTGTACAACGTTGTAAAGAAAAGTCGAATCATAAGGGGTTTCTCGATGTCGAGTTCCTACGAATTGCTGTGCTACACGCGCGAAGCCACCGGCCGCGAAGAGGCGAATAACGAGGATATCGCCTACAGCATGCACCTTGCGTTGCGTGCCGACGGGGCCACCGAGTGGGAGCCGCTCAACGAGAATTACGGCGTTTTCTTCGCCGCCGGTGTGCCTATCCAGGCCGCATCCGCCGAATCTCGCCGCGCCTGCGTCGCCGCGGCGCATTTCGTCGCCGATCCGTTCGACGAGGCCCGTCCGGCCACCGATGCCGTCGCGTACGGCGCTGTGATGCCGGGAATCGACATCACGCTCAAATCCTTGAAGGATCCGTATCTGTTCCGCCTCGCGGACGGACGATTCGCTCTCGCGGCCACCCGTACCGCGCGTGGGGGAGCGCCGGACGGGTCCGAGCGGTCGGCGTTTCTGTTGGCGCTCAGCGACGATCTGACGGCTTTCGCGCAGCTTGGATTGGTGATGCTGCGTACCGGCGGCGGCGTCAATCGTCCGTCTGTCGCATTCGACGCGGATGCCTCCCGTTATGTGATTTCCTGGATTTCGGATGATGGCGATGCGCGTTCCGCAAGCGTTGCCGATATTGTCGCCGCGGCCGAGTCCAGCGAGCCGATCGATGTTGTGGAAGCTGCGGTATCGGCGAAATCCTGCCATTCTGGCAACCTTTCCTGCGATTGCAATATTCCCAATGCCGTTCCTGGCAACGTGATTGCCGTCACTGAAGAAGAAGCGTCGAAACTGATCGAACGATTCGGTCGTATTTACAACGTTGAAACATCGGTGGCGACGCAGCATATCGACATGGCGGCAAGCAGGGAAGCGGCCCGTGAAGCCGTGCAGGCACTCGCCAAGGTCCGCGCCGATCTCGTCTACAGCGACGGTTCCGGCGCCACCCGTGTCGTGGATTGGAACAAAGACGAACTTGAGGCGATTGCGCAGGACGCCGCCGAAGGCAAGCTCCAGCCGGGCGACACGCGCACGGTGAGCGGCCGCATCCGCCAAACCGTATACCCGGTGCCATTTGCCGTGGAGCGTGCGGACCCGTCGGTGTTCGCTTGGAATTTCAACGGCAAGCCGATGTTCATGTTCATCGCCACCGACGATACCGACGGCAACTGCGTCGATCCGAACGATGGCGCCACGCATATGCCGTTGCGCATCGCCGACTCCATCGAAGCGCTTTCCGACGCGGCGGGCGGCCGTGCCAAGGAAATCGATCTGCTCAAATGCGGTGATTACAACGCTGAAGGACGCGCCATGACCGGCTGCTTCTGGGCGCCGGAACTGCATGTCATCGATGGAAAACTGTCGGTGCTCTTCATGCCATGCTTCGATGGGCCGGCCACCAATCCAGACGGCACGCCCAACGATCGCGCGGGCAAGCCAGACATGTGGACGGGTAGCTGCCATATCATGCAGCTCAAGCAGCATTCCGACGGCACGGATTTCGACCCGCGTGAACCGGAAAACTGGACGGTCCCGAAGCCGATCCTCACCCCGGAAGGCGGCGTGCTCAATCCCATCCAACGTATCTCGCTCGACATGACCGTCATCAGCGATTCCGGCCGCTGGTATTACGCTTGGCAGCAGGTCGGCAGCATTTGGATCGCCAGCTTCGATCCGGCCCGTCCGGAACGGCTTACCTGCGAGCCGAAGCAGGTCGTTGTGCCGGAATTCGCGTGGGACAATATGATCGCCGAAGGTCCGAACGCCATCGTGCATGATGGCACGATCTACCTGATTTATTCCGGCTCGCTGGTCGGTATTGACTACACCACCGGTCTGGTCACCGCTCCGGCCGGGCAGGACGCCGATCTGACCGATCCGAACGTGTGGACGAAGCTCGACTATCCGCTGCAGAAATCCGGAGTATACAACGGGCAATGGCAGCTCGGCACCGGCCATGGCATGTGGTCCAACGACGAGGACGGCAATCTCATCTATGTATTTCACAATGCGGAATACGAGAATGGACGGTATGGCGGCCGCGACGCCCAGGTGCGCCGCGTGCACTGGTCCAAGGAGGGTATGCCGATACTGGACATGCAGGCGGCGGAAGAGCTCAATCCGGACTATGCTGATATAACGATGAAAATCGTGGTTTCCGGCAATAAAGGCTGACTTCGTTGGCTTCAGCGCCGCAAGGGGTGAAAGCCGGTGTTGGGGCCGAATGTATGAGACGTTTTTGGTGAAAAGGGGTTGACATGCCGAAGCAGAATGGCGCCAACGGCGAGCACGTGGTGACCATGCGCGAGGTCGCGAAGGCGGCCGGCGTATCGATCAAAACGGTGTCCAATGTGGTCAACGACTACGAGTTCGTGTCGCAGGCCACGCGAGACAAGGTCAACAAGGCCATCGACGAGCTTGGCTACACGTTGAACGTGTCCGCGCGCAATCTGCGCAGGGGGCAGACCGGCATCATCGGCCTCGCCATTCCCGATCTGCAGATGCCGTACTTCGCGCAGCTTTCGTCACTGGTCATCGAAGAGGCCAAGAAGCTGGGCATGCGTGTGATCGTGGAGCCGACGCAATACTCGCGCGAAGGTGAGATCGAGGCGCTGCACGGCTCCCAGCAGACGATGATCGACGGACTGATCTACAGCCCGCTGGAGCTTGACCAGGACGACGTCGACCAGCTGGACGTGGACTACCCGCTGGTGCTTGTGGGCGAACGCATCTTCACCGACAAGGTGGACCATATTGCCACGGAAAACGTGGAGGGCGCCAAGCGTGCCACGTCGTATCTGCTGCAGACCGGCTGCAAGCGCGTGGCCGTGGTCGGCGTGCATCCGGGCGAGAAGGTCGGTTCCGCCGCGCTGCGTTATCAGGGTTATCTTGAGGCGTTGGAAGAGGCCGGCGTCGAGTTCGACGAGCGTCTGGTGGTCGAATCGGGCATGTGGCATCGTAGCGATGGTGTGCGCGTGATGAACGCGCTGCTCGATTCCGGCGTGGTTCCCGACGGCGTCGTCGCGCTGAACGACATGCTCGCCTCCGGTGTGATGCATGCGATCCAGATGCACAATCTGCGCATTCCCGAAGATATTTCGGTGATCGGTTTCGATAATTCCGACGATTCGCAGTATTTGTCTCCTGCGTTGACGTCGATTGCTCCCGGTCTTGAGGCGGTGGCGCGTCTGTCGGTGAAATTGCTGAAGGATCGTATCGACGGGGTTTCGCCGTCGAAGGATCTCAAGCCGGAGCAGAAGGTGTTCCGCAAGGTTTCGTCGTCGTTGGTGGTGCGTCAGTCCACCAAGCTGCCTACGAATTCCTTGGTGGTGTGATTTTTCTTCCTTCTTTTTCTTCTTCTTTTGGAAGGAAGGAAGTGATTGGTGCCTCGGCGCTTGCGTCCGGTTTTTTACGGATTGCCGGTGCCGAGGTTTTTGTTTTCCCTTTCTGACGATTGCCTGTTGCCGGGTACTGCGATTTGATTCTTCCGAGGAGTCGGATGCGAGAAACACGCGGTGCGTTCCTCCGATTTGTTACAACGTTGTAATAGTGATATATTCAACGTTGTAAATTACTGGAACAACGGATTGAAAAGGACTAGACATGGCTGTTTACAACAATCCGATCGTGCTTCAGCGCGCAGATCCTTGGGTCCTCAAAGTTGACGGCGAGTACTACTTCACTGGCTCCGACCCGGAATACAACTGCATCGCCATTCGTCACGCATCGAATATCAACGACCTGCAGAAGGCCCCTGAAACGGTGGTGTGGCGCAAGCATGAATCCGGCCCTGCGAGCATCTACATCTGGGCTCCGGAACTGCACCGCATCAACGGCGCTTGGTACATCTACTTCGCAGGCGCCGCAACGGATTTCGAGGCTTCCGGACTGCCGACGCATCGTATGTTTGTGCTGGAGAACACCGATGACGACCCCACCACCGACAACTGGGTGGAGAAGGGCCAGATCGTCACTCCGATCGACTCCTTCGCGCTCGACGCCACCACCGAGGTGATCGACGGCGTGCAGTACCTGGTGTGGGCTCAGAAAGATCCCGCGATCGAAGGCAATTCCAACCTGTACATCGCCAAGATGGCAAACCCGTGGACGCTGGAAAGCGAGCCGGTCATGCTCACCAAGCCGGAATATGACTGGGAATGCATCGACTTCCTCGTCAACGAAGGTCCGGCCTTCCTGTTCCACGAGAACAAGATCTACATCACGTATTCCGCCTCCGGAACCGGTGTGCCGTATGCCGTTGGCCTGCTCACCGCCGAGCGCGGCAGCGACCTGCTGAACAAGGATTCCTGGACCAAGAGCCCGGTGCCGGTGTTCAAGACCTGCGCCGAAAACGGCCAGTACGGCCCCGGCCACAACTCGTTCACCAAGTCCGAGGACGATTCCGAAGACCTGATGATCTACCATTGCCGCAACTACACGGAAATCAAGGGCGATCCGCTGTTCGACCCGAATCGTCATGCCCGTGTCGGCGTGGTCAAGTGGACGGAGAATGGCCCCGACTTCGGTGTGCCGGAACCCGACAATCTATGGACCCCGACCACCACGGACGTGTTGCCGGCCGACGGCGGCGCTCTTGCGGGAACGCCGGTAGCGAACTGACTTACGTAATCGTAAGAAACGTTGCGATTCCAACAAAAATGAATAATTGAAGATTATAAAGAAACAGCTTTTCCATCGGCGTGTTTCCCGATTTGTACAACGATAGAAAAAGCTGTATAATCAAAATTACAACGTTGCAAACGGCAGTGCAGCTGACGAAGCGTGAACGACATCGCAAACAAGGTTGTTGATGAATGTCACTGCAACGGTTGGAGGAAATGTCTTGGGAGACCAAGAGGAAAAGGAGAAATCCATGAGGATCAAGAAGAGCACCAAGGCTCTCGCGGCTGCGGCGTCCTTGGCTATGATGGCCACCGTCGGCCTGTCCGCCTGCGGCGGCAGCAGCAACGACGCCGAGACGACCGCTGACGGCAAGGTCAAGATCACGATGTGGCACGGCTTCTCTGAGGCTGATGGCAAGACCCTCGAGTCCATCGTCAAAGACTTCAACAAGTCCCAAGATAAGTATGAGATCGATGCTCAGCTGCAGCCGTGGAGCACCATCGGCGAGACCATGGTGACCAAGGTCACCTCCGGCGACGGCCCGGACTTCGTGACCACCGGCGCCGACAACGGCCAAGGCTGGTCCATCGACGGCACCTTCCAGTGCGTCACCGATTTCTACGACGACAAGGACAGCGGCACCGATGAGTACATCGAGAACGTCGTTGACCAGATCACCTTCAATATCGACGGTTCCGAAGAGAAGTGCGGCGTCCCGATGGGTTACGCACCGACCGCTGTGTGGTATAACACCGACATGTGGAAGGCTGCCGGCCTGACCGACGCCGACTACCCGCAGACTTGGGATGAGCTGCTCGAAGTTGCCAAGAAGCTCACCAAGTCCGATGGCTCCCAGTATGGCATCGCTCTGCCGGATCTCGGCTGGGCTCCGTTCCTGAAGGGCAATGGCACCGGCATCTACACCACCGATGGCAAGGTCTCCATCAACACCAAGGAGAACAAGGCCTTCCTCGAGAAGATGCGTGACTTCTACAAGGGCGGCTACTCCGTGTCCGGCATGGATGAGACCGCTGCTCGTGAATCCTTCGAATCCGGCCAGTCTGCAATGGTGATCGTCGGACCGTGGGAGGATCAGGCCTCCACCGACAAGGGCATCAACCACGACCTGTTCCCGGTTCCGAACGGCGACGGCACCTATGTGTACCCGGACGGCACCAAGGGCTCCAACACCGGCTCCACCGGTCTGTACTGGTGGGTCACCTCCCAGGTTGGCGACTCCGCTAAGAAGCAGGGCATCTACGACTTCTTCAAGTTCTACAACAACCACGACAACCAGGTGACCTGGTCCCTCGGCTCCGCTTACCCGCCGAACAACACCACCGTCACCGCCGATGAGCTCTCCGAGCGTCCGCTGATCGCCAAGATCGGTGAGAACACCAGCAAGTCCTTCATCGGTATCGCAGGCCTCAAGGG
>ENA-OUQF01001960-OUQF01001960.1-human-gut-metagenome-genome-assembly--contig:-NODE-1960-length-11275-cov-4.105258_pt1 | contig 11275 bp, 20 predicted proteins | sample MGYA00237947_ERZ548826 | MGnify/ENA primary metagenome ERZ548826 (study PRJEB26490, sample SAMN05194701) | human gut metagenome | biome: terrestrial biome; feature: human-associated habitat; material... | reverse complement strand
ATATATCACATGGTTTCTCCATTTAAAAAAATTAAGTTTAGTGTACTTATATATTTTACTTTTATAGCCGGGGTTATTTTCTCATTTATTGGAGATTATAGTTATGTTTTGTTAATACCACTAGTTGGAGTTATATATAAAGATATATCAAAAAATCCGATGATAGGTATTATAACTGTTTATTTAGGGCTTACAATTGGATATGGAACGGGACTTATATTTAATTATAATGACTATGTTCTTGGTAATTTAACTCAAGCAGCCGCATCTTTGGAAATTGATAAGACATATGGATTTGGTTTATTTTCTAATATTTATATTATGATTGTTTCAACTTTGATTTTGTCTTTTTTTGGAACAATTGTAATCGAAAAGTTCATAGTACCAAAATTTAAGAAAAAATATAATTATGAGGAAGAAGAAGTCATTATAAGTAAAAAAGCATTGTCTGTAACCATGATAGTTAGTTTAATTTTATGGCTTATTGTTATTTATATGCTTTTACCAATTAAATTACCAGGTGCTGGTATATTGCTTGATCAGAGTTCTGAAAGATATATGGATAAATTATTTGGTACTAAGTCAGCTTTTAGAGAAGGAATACTTGTTATAATAACAATTGTTATGATGGTATCAAGTTATGTATATGGGAAAATATCTGGTAATATAAAAACAAGTAATGAGTATAGTTTGGGTCTTTCAAAAAACCTTGAAAATTTAGGATTTATGTTTGTTCTATTATTTTTTACATCGCAAATGTTATCAATTTTAGATTGGACGAATTTAGGACAATTTGTGTGTGGAAAGATAGTTGAAATTATAGGAAATTTTCAATTTTCTGGGGTACTTTTGATTATTGCATTTATAATTGGAACTATTTTATCAAGTATTTTGTTACCTGATACAGTTGCAAAGTGGGAACTTATGTCACCAACACTTATTCCTTTATTTATGCGTTCTAATATAACACCTGATTTTGCTCAGTTTATATTTAAAGTATCTGATGGTATTGGAAAATGTTTCACCCCATTATTTGTTTATTTTATTATCATGTTAGCTTTTCTAGAAAAATATCGTGTTGATGAAAAGAAACAAATTAGTATCTTTGGAACATTAAAAGCAATTTTACCAACGGTACTTATACTTACATTTATATGGATTTTAATTATTTGTTTATGGTATTTAATTGGAATTCCAATTGGTGTAAGTACGATGTCAACATTGTAAAGGAGGTAATTATGGGATTAAAAGCAGGAATTGTTGGTTTACCAAATGTAGGTAAATCAACATTATTTAATGCAATAACAAAACAAAATATTTTGGCAGCTAATTATCCATTTGCTACAATAGAACCAAATGTAGGTGTTGTTATTGTTCCAGATGAAAGGCTAAATTTTTTGAATGAATTATATAAACCTAAAAGTTTGGTTCCAACATCATTTGAGTTTACTGATATAGCAGGTCTTGTAAAAGGGGCAAGTAATGGTGAAGGTTTAGGTAATAAGTTTTTATCACATATTAGAGAAGTTGATGCTATTGTTGAGGTTGTTCGATGTTTTGACGATAATAATATTACTCACGTAGAAGGAATTATAGATCCTATACGCGATATTGAAATCATAAATATTGAACTTATTTTAGCTGATTTAGAAGTAGTTGAAAATCGCTTAAATAGAATTGGTAAAAAAGCAATTATGTCAAAAGATAAAGAAACGCTTAAAGAAGTTGAATTTTTGACAAAAATAAAAGATTCATTAGTAAAAAATATTCCAATTCGTAGGATAGAACTTAATGAGGATGAGATTTTTATGTCATCATCATTTAATTTTTTAACACAAAAGCCAATAATTTATATGGCTAACATAGATGAAGAAGACATTTTAAAAGATGGAAATAAATATGTTGATATGGTTCGTAAATATGCCAGTGAAGAGGAATCTGAAGTAATCACTGTATGTGCTAAAATAGAGGCTGAGTTAGCTGAGCTAAGTGAAGATGATCAGAATTTATTTTTAGCTGATATGGGATTGTCAGAAAGTGGATTAACTAAACTTATTCAGGCAACATATAAATTACTTGGACTTGCAACTTATTTTACTGCTGGAAGTGATGAATGTAGAGCTTGGACTTTTAAAGTAGGAATGAAAGCTCCTGAATGTGCTGGAATTATTCATTCTGATTTTGAAAAGGGTTTTATTAGGGCAGAAGTTATGAGTTTTGATGATCTTAAAAAATATGGTACAGAACTTAAAGTAAAAGAAGCCGGAAGAATGAGATTAGAGGGAAAGGAATATACTATGAATGATGGGGATATCTGTTATTTCCGTTTCAATGTATAGAGGTGAAAAAATGCTAAAACAAAATAATGTAATTGCTAAATCTTTTGGATGGATGTTTATAGGATTATTATTAACATTTGCTACAGGGTATTATTTATCATGTAATGAATACACTTTATATAAAATATTTTCAGGTGGCTTATGGATTGTTTTAATTTTATTAGAACTTGGTACAGTTATATTTTTATCAAGTAGAATAAATAAAATGAGCCCTAATACAGCTAAGATAGTATTTATGTTATATTCAGTTCTAACAGGGTTAACTTTTTCATCAATATTTATTTTATATGAGTTACAATCAATAATATATGTATTTATTGCAACTGGCTTAGTTTTTGGAGCATTTGCTCTTTTAGGATATTATACAAAAATAGATTTAACTAAATTTGGAACATATTTAATGATGATGTTATTTGGAATAATTATATGTTCAATTATAAATATATTTATTGGTTCAACTATGTTTGATATTATAATTTCATGTATATCTATAATAGTTTTTGTAGCATATACAGCATATGATGTTAAAAAAATAAAAATGTTAGCTGAATCATCAACTAGCGAAAATATTGCTATAATAGGGGCGTTAGAATTATATTTAGATTTTATAAATTTATTTTTAGAGATACTTAATCTATTTGGAAAATCAAAAGATTAAAAAAGGGTTTACTTTTAAAAAAAAGTTTGTTATAATCAATTGCGAGTATTAATTTACTCCTTGCTTCTTTGGAAGCCGTAAAGACCATAGGGAGGTGTAAGAATGAGAAATTATGAGATTATGTTTATCGTAAGACCTACATTAAGTGAAGATGAGACAAAAGCTGTAATAAAAAACTTTGGTGATGTTTTAACTTCAAATGGAGCAAAAATTGTAGATTCTAAAGATATGGGTCAAAGAGAATTAGCTTATGAAATTAAAGATTGTAAGAGTGGTTATTACTACGTTTACGAAGCAGAAGCTGATAGCGATAAAGCAGTTAGAGAATTTGATCGTCTAGCATCAATTAGTAATGATATTATACGTCATTTAATTACAAAGCTAGAAAAGTAGAATTGAGGTATTATTATGAATCGTGTTATGTTGATTGGACGTTTAACGGCAAAACCAGAGCTTAGATATACAGGGTCAAATATTCCTTATTCAAGATTTTCTATTGCTATAAATCGTTCATTTAGTAATAATCAAGGACAAAGAGAAACTGATTTTATTAATATCGTTGTTTGGAGAAAACAAGCTGAAAATGTATGCAATTTTTTAGACAAAGGTAGTTTAGTCGCTGTAGAAGGTAGACTACAAACTGGAAATTATGATGACAAAGATGGTAACAAACGTTATACAATGGATGTAGTTGGAGACAATGTTCAATTTTTAGAGAGCAAGAGTCAATCACAAAATAGAACTAGCAGTAGTTCTGATAATTCTTATGATTATCAACCTAGCGAACCAAGTTATCCTACAATGGATGTAGCAAATGATCCATTTGCTGATTTTGGTGATAGTGTGTCCATTGATGATAATTTCCTAGATTAAGGAGGATATATAATAATGGCAGAATTTCATAGAAAAAAGAAAAAAATATGTCAAATGTGTGCTGGTAAATCTGTTGATTATAAAGATGCAGAAATTATTAAAAAATATATAAGTGCAGATAGAGCAAAGATTTTACCTCGTCGTATGTCAGGAGCATGTGCAAAACATCAAAGACATATTGCTAATGAAGTAAAAAAAGCAAGATTTATGGGTATTATTCCATTCGTAAAATAAGACTATGTCTTGTTTTTTTGTTGCCAAAATAAAAAAAGTAGTATATACTTTTTATGGTGATAATAATATGAAAAAAGGGTTTACATTAGTAGAACTTCTAGCCGTAATAGTTGTTTTATCGATAATATCTGTAATTTCTGTTCCGCTAGTTTCCGATGTTATTGAAAAGGGTAGAATTAGTGCTATTCAAAACAGTGTTGAATTTTATGTTTCAGAAATTGAAAATGCTTATGCAGAATGGAGTATAGAAGGGTATCCAAATAATTTAAGTATAAATGTTAAAGAAGAAGGCTACATTGAGCTTTCTGCATCTGAAGTAAATACTGTTCTTAAAATTAAAGGAACAAAACCTTTGTCGGGAACTATTGTCATAAATTCAAACTTAGATGAGTCTAATGCATTATATGGTTTTGTAGTTGATGCAAAATTAAAATATGATGGCGGATTTGATGCTACATATACATATGATTTAAATACCGCTGGAAATAATAAGAAAAAAATTACAGTTGTACGTGGTAACTAACATAGAATAATTTCTATGTTTTTTTTGAAAAAGTTATAAAAAAAGCTTGTAATTCATATAGTTTTATTGTATAATTTTGGATGTGTGGCACGCATTGATGTGTGAGGTTGCTGATACGCCAGGTTAAGTTGTTAGCAATTTAAAATGGTAAATTCAGGTTTTTACACGGAGCGAGTCTATACTGGATATAGGCGAAGGGAGGATACAATATGTCAAAAACTAAAGTAAGCATTAAGTTAAAAGCTTTTGAACACAAGAGCTTAGATAATGCATGTGCTAAAATAGTCGAAACTGTAAAGAGGACAGGTGGAGAAATTAGTGGTCCAGTACCATTACCAACTGAAATCGAAAAAATTACAATTTTAAGAGCTGTTCATAAATATAAAGATTCACGTGAACAATTCGAAAAAAGAACACACAAAAGACTTATTGTTATCAACAATCCAAGTAAGGAAACTATTGAGTCATTAACTCATTTAGAAATTCCAAGTGGTGTTGATATTCAAATAAAGTTATAAAAATAGGAGGATGAATTTATGAAAAAGGGAATCTTAGGTCGTAAATTAGGAATGACTCAAGTATTTACAGAATCTGGTAAATTAATTCCTGTTACTGTTGTTGAAGTTGAACCAAACGTGGTTACACAAATTAAAACAAAAGAAACTGATGGATATGAAGCAATTCAACTAGGTTTTGATACAAAGAGAGAAAAGTTAGCGACAAAAGCTTCTGTTGGTATTACTAACAAAGCAAACACTACACCTAAGCGCTTCTTTAGAGAGATTAGAGATGTAGAAGTTAACAATTATTCTTTAGGACAAGAAATTAAAGTAGATATCTTTTCTGAAGGAGAAGTTGTTGATGTAACTGGAACTACAAAAGGAAAAGGGTTCCAAGGTGTTATTAAACGACACAATCAAAGCAGAGGACCTATGGGACATGGTTCACATTATCATAGAGGACCAGGATCTATGGGTACTATGAGACCAATGCGTGTATTTAAAGGTAAAAAATTACCAGGACATATGGGTACACTTACTGTTACAATTCAAAACCTTGAAGTAGTAATGGTAGATGTTGAAAATAATTGCATTTTAATTAAAGGTAATATTCCAGGACCTAAAAAATCTTTGGTTATTATTAAGTCAGCTGTAAAAAATCCAGATACTGTTAAAGAAGTAGAAAAGATTAATAAATATACAGCTGAAGAAATCGTTGAAACACCTGTAAGTGAAGAGTCTGCTGCTACATCTACAGAAAATGTAGAAGAAACAGTTGCTGAATAAGGAGGCACAAATATATGAAAAAAATGTCTGTTTTAAATATTAAAGGTGAAAAAGTAAACGATATTACTTTAAATGCTGAAGTTTGGGGAATTGTTCCAAATGATGCAGTATTATATGATGCAATTACATTAGCAAGAAATTCAATGAGACAAGGTACTCATGAAACAAAAACACGTAGTGAAGTTTCTGGTGGTGGAAGAAAACCATGGAGACAAAAAGGTACTGGACGTGCTCGTCAAGGAAGTATTCGTGCAGCACAATGGTATCACGGTGGTATCGTATTTGGACCACATATGAGAAGTTACGATAAAAAGATGAATCGTAAAGAAAGAAGATTAGCTTTAAAATCAGCTTTAGCTTACAAAACTATTAATAGTGAACTTGTTATCGTTGATAACTTTACTTTAACTAGTGGGAAGACAAAAGAAGTTAAAGAAATTTTAAAAACTTTAGATGCTTCAAAAAATATATTATTAGTTGTAAATGAATTAGATGAAAATATAATTTTAGCAACTCGTAATTTAGATAATGTTACATTATTAGAAGCAAATGAAATAAATGTATTAGATGTTATTGCAGCTGATAAAATGATTATTACAGCAGATGCAATTAAAACAATAGAGGAGGTGCTTGTTTAATGAATAATTATAGAGATATTATAAAAGCGCCAATTATAACTGAAAAAAGTGCTGATTTAGCTCAAAATCATAACACAATTACATTTAGTGTAGATGTAAAAGCTAATAAAACACAAATCAAACAAGCTATTGAAAAAATATTCAATGTTAAAGTTGAAAGTGTTAATACAGTAAATGTTAAGCCAAAGAAGAAAAGAGTTGGACGTTATACTGGAAAAACAAATAAAGTAAAAAAAGCAATTGTTAAATTAAGTGAAGGAAGTTCTATTGAACTTAACTAATGTTAGGAGGAGAAATATATGGCTATTAAGAATTTTAAACCAATGACTAATGGTACTCGTGGTATGTCAAAGTTAATTAACGAAGAAATTACTACTTCTACTCCAGAAAAGTCATTAGTTGTTACTTTAAAGAAAACAGGTGGACGTAATAACCAAGGACGTTTAACTGTTAGACATATTGGTGGAGGAGCTAAGAGAAAATACCGTATTATTGATTTTAGAAGAAATAAAGATGGTATTGTTGGAACAGTTACTTCTATTGAATATGATCCAAATAGATCTGCTAACATTGCTTTAATTACATATGCTGATGGAGAAAAAAGATATATAATTGCTCCAAAAGGTTTAAAGGTTGGTGCAAAAATTGAAAGTGGAGCTAATGCTGACATTAAAGTTGGTAATAACCTTCCACTTGAAAATATTCCTGAAGGAACACTTGTACACAATGTTGAACTTAAGGCTGGAAAAGGCGGACAAATGGCTCGTTCTGCTGGTTCAAGCGTACAAATCTTAGGACGTGAAGGAAAATATACATTACTTCGTTTATCAAGTGGTGAAGTTCGTAAAGTTCTAAGTGTTTGTAGAGCAACAATCGGAGAAGTTGGAAACGCTGATCATGAACTTGTTCATGTTGGTAAAGCTGGTAGAAAAAGACATATGGGAATTCGTCCTACAGTTAGAGGATCTGTTATGAACCCTAATGATCACCCACATGGTGGTGGAGAAGGTCGTGCGCCAATCGGACGTAAAGGACCAGTTACTCCATGGGGAAAACCTGCATTGGGATATAAGACACGTAAAAACAAAAAAGCTTCTGATAAGTTAATTGTTCGTCGTCGTAAAAAATAGTGAAAGGATGGTTTAAATGGCTAGAAGTTTAAAAAAAGGACCTTTTATTGATTCTCATTTAATGAGTAAGGTTAAAAAAGTTAATGAATCTGGAAAAAAAGAAGTAATTAAAACATGGTCTCGCCGTTCAACAATTTATCCTGAATTTATCGGACATACATTTGCCGTTCATAATGGTAAAGAATTTATCCCTGTTTATGTTACTGAAGATATGGTAGGTCATAAATTAGGTGAATTCGCGTTAACCCGTAAATTTGGTGGACATGGCGATGACAAAAAGTAGTAATTAGTTATCAGGAAGGAGGACTAAAATGGAAGCAAAAGCGATTGCAAAAGGAGTTAGAATTGCACCTCGCAAGTGCCGTTTAGTTATAGATTTAATACGTGGAAAAAGCGTAGTAGAAGCTGACAAAATTTTAAAAAATATAAATAAAGAAGCTGCAAGATTAAGTCATAAAGTACTTACATCTGCAGTAGCAAATGCCGAAAATAATTTACATTTAGATAAAGAAAACTTATATGTTAAAGAAGCTTATGTAAATGAAGGTCAAGTAATGAAAAGAATGAAATTTGGTTCACGTGGACATGTGGATCCAATTAAAAAAAGAACAAGCCACATTACAATTGTTGTAAGTGAGAAAAAATAGATAAAGGAGGTAAACTGATGGGTCAAAAAGTTAGTCCAGTCGGTCTTAGACTTGGTATCAATAAAAATTGGGAATCAAAATGGTATGCTGGTAATAATGATTTTGCAAAATATTTAAACAATGATGTTAAAATAAGAAAATGTTTATCAAAAAAATTAAAAGACGCAGCAGTTTCAAGTATTCTTATTGAAAGAAACTCTAACAAGACTGAAGTTATTATTAACACTGCAAAACCAGGTGTAGTAATCGGTCATGGTGGAGATGAAATTGAAAAATTAAAAAATGAATTATCAAAATTAGTTAATGAAAATGTTCAAATTTCAATTATGGAAGTTAAAAATCCAGATGTTGATGCTGCATTAGTTGCAGAAGGAATTGCACATCAAATTGAAAACAGAGTATCATTCAGAATTGCTCAAAAGAGAGCTATTCGTAATGCTATGAAAGCAGGAGCAAAAGGAATTAAAACTTCTGTATCTGGTCGTTTAGGTGGAGCAGATATGGCTCGTAGCGAAGGATATACAGAAGGTAATATTCCACTTCATACTTTAAGAGCAGATGTTGATTATGCAGCAAAAGAAGCTGATACAACATATGGGAAAATTGGTGTTAAAGTATGGATTTATAAAGGAGAAATCCTTGCCTCAAAAGAAAAAGGAGGTAATGTAAATGGCACTAATACCAAAAAGAACTAAATATAGAAGACCTCATAAATTACGTTATGATGGTGTTGCCAAAGGTAATACAGAACTTCACTTTGGTGAATATGGATTAATGGCAATGGATGGTGCTTGGATTACACAAAGACAAATTGAAGCAGCACGTGTTGCTATGACTCGTTATATGAAACGTGGAGGAAAAGTATGGATTAATATTTTCCCACATCTTTCATTAACTAAAATTCCATTAGAAACTCGTATGGGTAAAGGTAAAGGTCAACCTGAAGAATGGGTAGCAGTAGTAAAAAAAGGAAAAATTATGTTTGAAATAGGTGGAGTAAGTGAGGAAGTAGCTCGTGAAGCTTTAAGACTTGCTATGCATAAATTACCTATTAAGTGTAAATTTGTAAAAAAAGAAAGTGGTGAGGCTTGTGAGTAATAAAGAAATTAGAGAATTAACTAATGAAGAAATTACTAAAAAAATCGAAGAATATAAAGAAGAACTATTCAATTTGCGTTTTAGCCAAGCTACAGGAAATCTTGAAAAACCTTCAAGAATTAATGAATTAAGAAAGTTAGTAGCACGTATGAAGACAATCTTACGTGAACGCGAACTAGAAGTAAAGGAGGGTAACTAATGGAAAAAGTAAGTAACCGTGAATTAGTTGGAAAAGTTGTAAGTGATAAGAATGATAAGACTATTACAGTTTTAGTTGAAACTTACAAAACTGCCCCTTTATATGGAAAACGCGTAAAAAGTTCTAAAAAATATGCTGCTCACGATGAAAAGAATGAGGCAAAAGTTGGAGATACAGTACGTATCGTTGAAACTAGACCATTATCAAAAAATAAACATTTCCGTTTAGTAGAAATCGTAGAGAAAGCAATTATTTTATAATTGACACTGGGAGGAGGATCAATATATGATTCAACAAGAAAGCCGTTTAAAAGTTGCTGATAATTCTGGTGCACGTGAAGTTAGCGTTATTCGTGTATTAGGTGGAAGTAAAGTTAAAACTGGTAATATTGGAGATACAGTCGTTGTAGCTGTAAAAAAAGCAACTCCTAACGGAACAATTGGTAAAGGAAAAGTTGCCAAAGCTGTAATCGTTAGAAGTAAATTTGGTCTAAGAAGAGAAGACGGATCTTATATTAAGTTCGATGATAATGCATGCGTACTTATTAAAGATGATAAGAGCCCAGTTGGAACTCGTGTATTTGGACCAGTAGCACGTGAATTACGTGATAAAGATTTTATGAAAATTGTATCACTTGCTAAAGAAGTGTTATAACTTTCGAAGGAGGATAACATGAAACTAAAAACAGGAGATAAGGTTGTTGTTATTGCTGGGAAAGATAAAGGAAAAGAAGGAAACATTATCAAGACATTAGCATCAAAGAATAAAGTAGTTGTTGAAGGTATTAATATCGTAAAAAAACATGTTAAACCAAACGGACAAACTGCTGGAAGTATTGTTGAAGTAGAATCAGCAATCGATGCTTCTAATGTTATGTTAGTAGATCCTAAAGCCGGAAAACAAACCAGAATAGGACATACTGTTGATAAAAAAGGAAAAAAGATTAGAGTCGCAAAAAAATCAAACTCTAATATTGATTAATTGGAAGGAGGGTATATATGAACCGCCTAAAAGCAAAGTATAATGAAGAAATCATACCTAGTTTAGAAAAAGAATTTAATTACACAAACATTATGGACGTTCCAAAATTAGATAAAATTGTTGTCAATATGGGAGTTGGAGATGCTACTTCAAACAGTAAATTGTTAGAGGCTGCAATGGCTGACTTAGAGATTATCACTGGACAAAAACCAGTAGCAACAAAAGCTAAAAAAGCAATTGCTGGATTTAAGTTAAGAGCTGGTCAAGCAATTGGATGTAAGGTAACTTTACGTGGTGAGAATATGTATAATTTCTTAGATAAATTAATTAGTATAACATTACCACGTGTAAGAGACTTTAGAGGTATATCTACAAAGTCTTTTGATGGAAGAGGTAACTACACATTAGGACTTAATGAACAATTAATTTTCTCTGAAATAGAATATGATAATGTTGTTAAAGTACGTGGTATGGATATTGTTTTTGTAACAACAGCAAAGACAAATAAAGAAGCACTTGCTCTATTAAAAGGTTTCGGTATGCCATTTAAAAAGTAACAATATAGGAGGATATTATGGCTAAGAAAAGTATGATTGTAAAACAGTCAAGAAAACCAAAATTCAAAGTACGTGAATATACTCGTTGTGAGAGATGTGGTAGACCTCACGC
>ENA-OUQF01001950-OUQF01001950.1-human-gut-metagenome-genome-assembly--contig:-NODE-1950-length-11332-cov-11.296799_pt1 | contig 11332 bp, 10 predicted proteins | sample MGYA00237947_ERZ548826 | MGnify/ENA primary metagenome ERZ548826 (study PRJEB26490, sample SAMN05194701) | human gut metagenome | biome: terrestrial biome; feature: human-associated habitat... | reverse complement strand
TCGGGGAGCTCCCCCGATGGGGAGCCAAGAACGTTCTGCCGCTTAACTTAATAGCCATTACCCCCTGTCGGTGGTGCTATTTCATATCCGCTATCAAGCCTTGGCTTTTCGGTGCTGACACTACAACAAATACAGAAAGCAACGTGTGATCCGCTTATGGCGGAAACGCGAGATCAAAAACGGAGTGCGCGATTCTCTTGCGCACTCCGTTTTATTGCAACAAAAAAGCAGCGCATACGCGCTGCTTTTTCATATCGGCTATTAGCCAACGGTGAAGAGAACGTCGCCGCCCTGTACGGACTGGCCTTCGGATACCGGCATGCCGGTGATCTTGCCATCGCATGGAGCCATGATCGGGTTGCCCATTTTCATAGCTTCGAGAACGAGGACTTCGTCGCCAGAAGCAACTGCATCGCCAACATGTTTGTTGATGCGGATAACTTTGCCCGGCATCGGAGCTTCAACGGATTCGCCTACGCCTGCCGGAGCTGCTGCCGGAGCTGGAGCCGGAGCCGGTGCTGGAGCCGGAGCCGGTGCTGGAGCTGCTGCTACTGGAGCCGGAGCTGGAGCTGCTGCTACCGGAGCCGGAGCTGCTGCTGCAGCGCCGCCGTCTTTAACTACTACATCGTAATCCTGGCCGTTAACTGTTACAGTAAATTTTCTCATTGTCTTTCCTCCTAAATGATTGTACTTTCAACTTTCAATTAGAACTGCTGAGTGCCGGAAACACCTGCAAGACGAGATGCAGAGGTCCAGCCACTTCTAGCTGCCGGGCGGATGGAGACGATTTCGCCGCCACCCATCGCAACGATTGCAGCAGCGATTGCTGCTACAACTGCACCATTGTCAGCTGCTTTAGGAGCTGCTGCTCTAGCTGGAGCTGCCTTCTTCGGAGCTGCTGCCGGTGCCGGTGCTGCGGACTGATTGAGAGATGAACGTACCTGCCAGATCATGATCAGCGCTACTACTGCTACGATAGCAGCAAATACCGCGATATACATAACTGTGTTGTTATCCATCTGTACCCATCCTTTCAATTAGAGTTTTTCTTGCAGCAAATATTACAGCGGAATGTTGCCGTGTTTCTTTGCTGGATGTACTTCGTGCTTGGAAGCAAGCATCTTCAGTGCATTGATGATTGTCGGACGAGTGTTTCTCGGATCGATAACTGCGTCTACATAGCCACGTTCAGCAGCTTTGTATGGAGTAGCGAATTCTTCGACGTATTCAGCTGTACGCTGTTCTTTGTTCGGGTCTTTCTTGAAGATGATGTTTGCAGCGCCTGCAGGTCCCATAACAGCGATTTCAGCGGTTGGCCAAGCGAATACCTGGTCAGCGCCCTGTTCACGGGAGCACATAGCGATGTAGGAACCACCGTAAGCTTTACGGAGGATCATGGTGATCTTCGGAACGGTTGCTTCGCAGTATGCGAACAGCATCTTAGCGCCGTGACGAATTACGCCGGCATATTCCTGCTGTTTGCCTGGCAGGAAGCCTGGTACATCGACAATGTTTACAACCGGGATGTTGAAGCAGTCGCAGAAACGGATGAAACGAGCGGATTTATCGGATGCATTGTAGTCAAGGCAGCCTGCCATGAATGCTGGCTGGTTTGCAATGATACCAACGGTCTGTCCGTCGAAACGTGCGAAGCAGGTAATGATATTCTTAGCGAATTCTTTAGCTACATCGTAGTATTCACCGTTATCTACAACGGATTTGATAACGTCATACATGTTGTATGGAGCGTTGGAGTTTTCTGGCATGATGGTATCGAGAGCCGGATCGGTTCTGGTCGGATCATCACCGGTTTCAACGATAGGAGCATCTTCCATGTTGTTGCTCGGCAGGAAGGAGAGCAGGTAACGAATCTGTTTAATGCAGTCTTCGTCGTTGTCGCAAGCGAACTGAGCTACACCGGAAGTACGGTTGTGGGTCATAGCGCCGCCGAGTGCTTCTGCAGTGATCTTTTCGCCGGTAACGGATTCAACAACTGCCGGGCCGGTCAGGAACATCTGGGATGTTTTCTTGACCATGTAAATGAAGTCGGTCAGAGCTGGGGAGTATACAGCGCCGCCTGCAGATGGTCCCATGATAGCAGAGATCTGCGGAATAACGCCGGATGCAATGGTGTTGCACCAGAAGATCTTGCCGTAGCCAGAGAGTGCATCGACAGCTTCCTGAATACGAGCTCCGCCGGAATCGTTCAGGCCTACGCAAGGAGCACCGACTTTGAGAGCCAGTTCATTTACGTGAACGATCTTAGCAGCGTGCATTTCGCCGAGGGAGCCGCCTTCTACGGTGAAGTCCTGTGCGAATGCGAATACGAGTCTGCCGTCAACGGTACCGTAACCGGTAACAACGCCTTCGCCCGGGAGATCTTTCTTTTCCTGACCGAAGTTGTGGCAGCGGGATTTTACAAGGGCATTGACTTCTACGAAAGTGCCTTCATCAAACAGAAGAGCCAGTCTTTCACGAGCAGTCAGTTTGCCTTTTGCATGCTGTTTTTCAACTTTCTTTTCTCCACCCATAGCCTCTACGTGAGCGAGGTTTTTGTGAAGAAGTTCAATTCTTTCTGCAACAGTTGCCATTCTTACACCTCCAAAAATTTTAGGGACCCCCGTGAGGGGGATGCCTTACCCCGGTGGGCAAGGCATTTGCCATCGTTCAATTAAGCCTTGAAGGATGGGCCGCCTGGGCGTTCTGTCAGTTCAAGCAGAAGGCCTGTAGCCTTTGGATGCAGGAAAGCGATGTGACAGCCGCCAGCACCGATACGATATTTCTTATCGATGAGCGGAACTTCTTTAGCCTGCAGGTCAGCAAGGCAAGCTTCGATGTCGTCGACACGAAGTGCTACATGCTGGAAACCATTCTTGCCGCCGTTTGCTTTTTCGATGAAACGAGCAATCGGGCCGTCCGGAGTGGTGGAACCCAGGAATTCGAGTTCGCATGCTTCGGTCTGAGCAGACGGTTTGAAGAAGCTGGTGGTTACATGCTGTTCTTCGACGGTTTCATCCGGAAGGGATGGATCCAGTCCAAGGATGTCTTTCATCTGCTGTTTAATAGCCTGAAGGTCTTTAACAGCAACGCCTACATGGTCCACACAAATTACTTTGAATGCCATAATAAACTCCTCCTTTAAAATTACTTGAATATTTTGCCTACAATGGAATCAACGACCGTGAACGGATCTGTCTTCCGTTCAAAGACTTCTTCCACGCAGTCACTAAATTCACCCGTCGAGGAAATATTTTCCTCAATATGACGGGAAATGCGATCGTGAATCATTTCCAGCATCTCGCTTCTAGCCCGTTCACGTCTTCTTTCTTCAAGGAGACCGGACTCTTCGAGGTACTTTCTATGTTCGCCCAGAGCTGCTACTACTTCCGCTACACCCTGATCTTTGTTCGCGATCGTTCTCTCAATCGGAGGACGCCAGTTCTGAGCTTCGCCCAGATCAAGCATCATTTCGATTTCGACGTTCAAACGATCTGCGCCATCGCGATCACATTTGTTGATGCAGAATACATCACCAATTTCAAGGATACCTGCTTTGATAGCCTGAATATCGTCGCCTAGTCCAGGTACGAGCACAACAAGTGTCGTATCCGCATTTTTAACGATATCAACTTCTGATTGTCCTACGCCTACTGTTTCGATGAGAATGACATCGAGACCGAAAGCATCCATCAGTTTGACCGCATCTGCAGTCTTGCGGGAAAGTCCGCCGAGGCTGCCGCGCGTACCCATACTACGGATATAAACACCCTTATCCAAGGTCAGGTCGTTCATTCTGATACGGTCACCAAGGATGGCGCCGCCGGAGAATGGACTCGTAGGATCGATGGCTACGATACCTACAGTTTTGCCCTGCTTACGGAACTGCTTAATGAGGGCATCTGACAGTGTGCTCTTACCCGCACCAGGCGCACCAGTAATACCGATGACCTGTGCACGACCGGTATGGTGATAGATCTCTTTCATGACATCTTCAAATCCATCCCGTTCGTCTTCAACGATGGTAATTGCTCTCGCTAAGGCACGTCTGGATCCATTCCAAAAATCCTTCATAGAAAATTCCATGGATGCACCGCCTTTTCGAAGAGTAAATAATATAGTTGCAATGGGACTGAGTATCCCCCCAGCCCCATGCAAGCTACATTTCAACTAATAAACTGTCAAGCTAGTCAGTTTAAAAGTCGATTATTTTACGTTTTCTTTAATGAAGTCGATAACTTCTTTGGTTGGTGTGCCAGGAGTGAAGATAGCTTTTACGCCAGCTTCTTTCAGGCCTGGGATATCGGATTCCGGAATTACGCCGCCGCCAACTACGAGAACGTCGCCCATTCCTTTAGCCTTCAGTGCTTCAACAACTTCCGGGAAGAGGGTGTTGTGAGCGCCAGAGAGCAGGGACAGAGCTACAACATTAACGTCTTCTGCGTCTGCTGCTTCAACGATCTGTTCAACGGTCTGACGAAGACCGGTGTAAATAACTTCCATGCCTGCATCACGAAGTGCACGAGCAATAACTTTTGCGCCACGATCATGTCCATCAAGACCCGGTTTAGCTACCAGTACTCTGATACGTTTGTCTGCCATTGTAAATTACCTCCAGAAATATTTGAGTAATGTAATTATCTTTGCTTCAGGCTGCCCTTAGATTAGAGGGTGTTGTGCGGTTTGTATTCGCCGTAAACTTTACGCAGAACGCCGCAGATTTCGCCTTCGGTGCAGTATGCACGTACGCAGTCGAGGATGACTGGCATGAGGTTGACATGGTCTGGGCCTTCAGCCGGAGTCTGAGCTGCTTTTTCAAGTTTAGCCAGTTCTTCAGCAACTTTAGCCTGGTCACGGTTTGCTTTATCCTGAGCGAGCTGAGCTTTCTTCTTTTCGCCAACGGATGCGTCGATCTTCAGCAGGCCGGTAACCGGTGGTTCTTCCATGGTGAATTTGTTGACGCCAACGATGGTTCTTTCGCCGGATTCAACAGACATCTGCCAAGCGTAAGCAGCGTCCTGAATTTCTTTCTGGATGTAACCTTTATCAATAGCTTCTACTGCGCCACCCATTTCATCGATCTTGCGGATGTATTCTTTAGCTTCTGCTTCGATAGCATTGGTCATAGCTTCAACATAGTAGGAGCCGCCGAGCGGATCAACTACGTCAGCCAGGCCGGATTCGTAAGCTACGATCTGCTGGGTACGCAGAGCGATGGTTACGGATTCAGTGGTCGGCAGAGCCAGAGCTTCATCGCGGGAGTTGGTGTGCAGGGACTGGGTTCCGCCCATAACTGCTGCAGCGGTCTGGAGAGCAACACGGATGATGTTGTTGTTTGGCTGCTGAGCGGTCAGCATGGAACCAGCGGTCTGGGTGTGGAAACGCAGTTTCATGGACTTGCTGGATTCTGCATGGAATCTTTCCTTCAGAATGGTAGCCCACAGACGACGGGATGCACGGAATTTTGCAACTTCTTCGAGTACGTTGTTGTGAGCGTTCCAGAAGAAGGACAGACGGCCTGCGAATTCATCGATCTTCATGCCAGCTTTCAGAGCTGCTTCGATGTATGCGATACCATCAGCGATGGTGAATGCGATTTCCTGAGCAGCGGTGGAGCCTGCTTCACGGATATGGTAGCCGGAAATGGAGATGGTGTTCCACTTCGGTACGTTTACGGAGCAGTATTCGAAGATATCGGTGATCAGACGCATGGACGGTTTAACCGGGAAAATGTAGGTGCCGCGAGCTGCGTATTCTTTCAGGATATCGTTCTGGATGGTGCCGCGAAGAGCAGTTGCCGGAACGCCCTGTTTTTCAGCTACAGCGATGTACATAGCCAGCAGTACGGAAGCCGGTGCGTTGATGGTCATGGAAGTGGAAACTTTGCCGAGGTCGATGCCGTCGAACAGTCTTTCCATATCGAAAAGGGAGTCAATAGCTACGCCTACTTTACCAACTTCGCCAGCTGCCATCTTGTCGTCGGAGTCATAGCCGATCTGGGTTGGCAGGTCGAATGCGCAGGACAGGCCGGTGCCGCCGTTAGCGATCAGGTATTTGTAACGTTTGTTGGATTCTTCAGCGGTGGAGAAACCAGCATACATACGCATGGTCCAGAGTTTGCCACGGTACATGGTCGGCTGTACGCCACGGGTGTATGGATATTCGCCCGGGAATCCGAGGTCTCTTTCATAGTCGAAACCTTCGAGATCGAGTGGGGTGTACAGGTTCTTGTGTTTCAGACCAACTCTTTCCGGATGTTTTGCGCACTGTTTTGCATAGGTGTCATTGTAAGCTGCAAGTTTAGCTTTCAGGGATTCGTTAGACATGAGTTCATCTTCCTCCTAAAAAAGTAAGTATGTAAAACTCTAGGAAGCTTTTCCTTGACTTCGGTGGCCGCGACTTTATGTTCTTCTTACCACTTACATAGGATGTATCTTCCCAATGGGGTCACGCAAAGCCCTTGGCTGCTGCAGTGCTCATTTGAGTCTTATTGCAGCAGCGATTGGGGGACTCTTGCTGACCCATGTATTGACACTGTCGTGTGACAGATATCACCATAGGTAATTATACAGTATTATCTGTATTTGTAAAGCATTAAATGCCTTGCCTCATGCGGCTTCTTGAATAATTAAATTATTTCTTGAAGTGCATGTCGCCGGTTTCAGCGAGGCTTTCATGGAATTTGAATGCTTCTGCGAGGAGATGCGGGGTCTGGCTTTCGCCGCAAGCTGCGCATGCTCTTTCGTAGTAGTCCATGAGCTGATCTCTGAAGGACGGATGAGCGACGTTGTTGATGATGACCTTTGCTCTTTCTTTCGGGGACAGGCCGCGAACATCAGCGACGCCCTGTTCAGAAATGAATACATGGGTATCATGTTCGGTGTGGTCTACATGGGAGCACATCGGAACAACTGCGGAGATCTTGCCGCCCTTAGCGGTGCTGTGGCAGAAGAAGCAGGACAGGAAGCCGTTACGAGCAAAGTCGCCGGAGCCGCCGATACCGTTCATCAGCTTGGTGCCGCTTACATGGGTGGAGTTTACGTGGCCGTAGATATCCATTTCCAGTGCGGTGTTCATAGCGATGACGCCGAGACGACGAGCCACTTCGCCATTGTTGGAAACTTCCTGCGGACGAAGGATGATCTTCTTGCTGTATCTGTCGATGTTGTCGTAGAAGCGTTTCAGTCCGTCCGGGGATGGGGACAGGGAAGTACCGGAAATCATGTCGATCTTGTCTTTGTCGATCAGGTCGAACATGCCATCCTGAATAACTTCGGTGTATACGGAAAGGTTCTTGAAGTCAGATTCTACAAGGCCATGGATAACAGCGTTTGCTACGTTGCCTACACCAGACTGCAGTGGGAGCAGGTTTTCCGGCAGTCTGCCATGTTTAACTTCGTTTTTCAGGAAGTCAATCAGGTTGTTGCCCATAGCTTCTGCATCGTCATCGAGCGGAGCGAGTGCACGGGTAACGTCTGGCAGATCGCATGGAACGATAGCAATGATCTTTGCCGGATCGCATGGGATGTAAGGAGTACCTACACGGTCGCCAGCGGAAGTGATCGGGATCGGTTCACAGTGCGGCGGGTTCTTACGCATGTAGATATCAGCCATACCTACGAGAGCCAGCGGCTGGGTGGTATTGACTTCTACGATGACTTTCTTAGCGGTATCTACAAATACCGGAGAGTTGCCGATGGCAGTGGTGGTGTACAGTTCGCCGTTCGGTCCGATCTTGCAAACTTCAACTACAGCGACATCTGGGCCGGTGACACGTTCACCTTTGGCATTGGTGAAGAAGCCAGCACGGATCTGCTGAGCTACATGAGACAGGTGAAGATCGAAATAATCCAGAGCACCAGCATTGATGGCTTTTCTCAGGTTGCCATTGGTCTGGTATGGCATACGAACTCTTACGCCGTTCACAGCGATCAGTTCGCTATCGATCTGGGAGCCAGTGGAAGCGCCGGTCCATACGTCTACCTGGAACGGAGTTTCTTTCATACGTTCTGCGAGTTCATGCATGGTGATCTTCGGATAGCCGCATGGGGTGAATCCGGAAATACCAAGGATGTCGCCTGGCTGAATCATAGCTGCTGCTGTCTTAGCGTCGCAAATTTTTGCTTTCAGGTCTGCGCCTTCTACTCTGCTAAGGAATTCGCTATCATTGGTGTCGATCATTACTATCATCCTCCCAAAAATATAAAAATATCAAAAGTCCAGTATACCTGCGAGCTTTCTCTATGGTCTGGAACTTTTTGCCTCATAAAAACACAGCCGTGCTTCCGAAGTATAAAAGAAAAAGGAGTTCTTTCTGCTTTCCTATGACCGCATGTAAACATGTCTCATAACATCAGAAAAACTCCTCCTTTGTATCATCGGTCTCACCGACTGTATTTGCGACCTTCTCAGTCATCACTGTTATTATATCACACTTTTTTCGAAAGGTTCGTAAAAAGTAAGTTCTTTGTTTTTAAAATTCTCATAGGGATGTTATAAATAATTCCTATTAGACAAATCATCATTTATGTGACTCAGAGTCTACAGGCTATGAAAACGATGATCCTCGCAGTGCAGGTTATAGAAATGGTACAGGGGAGCGCCGCAAGGCCGCACTCGAAGGCTTCCCGCGAAGGTGATCCGTGAAGATCGGTGCATCACTTCGGGCATCGCTGCCCCCTTCACGCTGCCCCCCCGATAACCGCTCACCTATCCCCGCTTCCTACGCAAAGCGCTGAAAGGCTCCAGAAGCAGAAGGAGATCGAGCGTCCGAAAAGGACATGGTCGCTCATGCTGAGGACGGCGATGGCCATGACCATGAGCAGGCCGCCAAGCCCCAGCGTTCGCGTGAAGAGGCTGGCCTTCCCCCGGTAGAGCTTCCAGCAGAGGAAGCCCTGGGCGAAGAAGGTCAGAAGGAAGGCTGCTCCGCCTACGATGCCGACTTCGGCGAGCATATTGAGATACATGTTGTGCGCATGGAAGATAAGGACGTGCTCATCCTGAATAAAGAAGTTGTAGTCGGGATAGGCCAGATAATAGCTCCCCCACCCCACACCGAGAAGCGGGTGCTCTTCGATCATGGCGATGGTGCTCTCCCACAGGGCAAATCGCAGGCCGACAGAGGTGTCTTCTCCGGAGAAGAGGGACAGAAAACGCTCGACCATCTGGCCATGGTAGAAAAGAAGAACGAGAGGGATGAGGAAGAAAAGGAAGCCGAATCGCTTGTCATAGAAGAGGGTGAGCCCTAAGACGATGGCCGCAAGGCTCAGCCATGCGCCGCGTGAATAGGTCAGCGCAAGACAGAGAAGCAGGACGAAGAGAATGATGGCAAAAGCCCATTTCCTTTTTTTCTGCCGCTCCCTGAGAAAGAAAGCAGTGAGGATGCTGATGATCATGACGGCATAGGCACCGAGGAGATTCGGATTTTCCAGTGTCGAATACATGCGGCGCCGAAGGAGAGGAAATCTCTCGGGATCGACCCAGCTCTGCGCCGTCATATCAGCTGCCATGCCTGCCGCATTCGCATACTGGATGAAGCCATAGGCGGCCACGCAGATGGCTCCTGCCAGGAAGGCATAGAGCGCCTTCTCCTTTTCCCGCACAGAGGAAAGAAGAGAAAGGATTAAAAGGTAGATCGCGGCATACATCAATGGCTGGAAGGCCCAGTTCATGAGTGAAAAGGCAGGGTCGGGAGAGTGGAAGCCGGAGAAAAAGGCACACGCCAAAAAGACCGCCGGCAGTCCCCAAAGGCGAGGGCGCACGCATTTCACTTCGCCTGTGGTGCAATGATTCACTGCCCAGAGAAGAAGGCATGGGAGAAGTGTCACGTAAAATACATAGGGATGAAGCGGCAGCAGAAAGAGTGTCGCATATAAAAGATTCTGGATGTTCTTTTTCGAAGCGAGGAATCGCATGGATGAGCTCCTGACGTGGAAAATGATATTTTTTCTATGATCCTATCTCAATATATCATTATATAGAATGGGAAACTGTTCAGCAATAGAGAACGCGAAAGGAGCAAGGTGGATGGGCGCCAGGTTTGCTCTTATGGCGTGCCATCCCCTAATCGCGGATGAAAAGAATGAGAAATATCGGTGGCGGCTTCGCCGCAATATAAATATATAGGAGGCGATACCCAAAGGTTTCCAAGAGATCAGGTTTCCCGTTTGCGCTTTTCTAACATGATTTGTTTGACCGCGAATGACAAAGATTTCTCGCTTCGCTCGAAATGACAATGCGAGAGAGTCTGACTTTTTCCAGTCACTAGTCACCGCCCCAACAAAAAACTCCCCTTTCGGGGAGTTTTTTGTTGGGGCGCGATCAGAATACGGTCTTGACAGAGCCGCCGTATTTCTTTTCGATGAAGTCCTTGACTTCTTTGCTTGTGAGCGCTTTCATGAGCTTCTGGAGTTCCGGACGGTTTTCATCACCTTCACGGACAGCTACGATATTCGCATACGGGGAGTCGGAGCCTTCGCTGTAGATGGCACTCTTCGGATCGAGCTTTGCTTCGAGGGCGAAGTTCATATTGATGATCGCGATATCCGCATCCTCCAGGGCACGCGGAAGCTGCGGGGCTTCCAGTTCGGAGAATTCCAGGTTCTTCGGGTTCTCTGCGATATCCTGCGGGGTCGCGGTGATCGGAGCGCCTTCCTTCAGTTTGATGAGACCGGCAGACTGGAGAACGAGGAGGGCACGGCCGCCATTGGTCGGATCGTTCGGAATGGCTACATGCGCACCGTCAGCAAGATCATTCAAAGATTTCAGCTTCTTGGAATACACGCACATCGGTTCGAGATGGACAGCCCCCATGGATTTCAGCTTCAGGCCTTTGGATTTGCAGAATTCATCCAGATATGGTTTGTGCTGGAAGAAGTTCGCATCGAGGCTCTTATCCGCAAGGGCCAGGTTCGGCTGGACATAGTCGGTGAATTCGACCATTTCGACCTTGACGCCTTCTTTGGCGAGCTTGTCTTTCACAACGCCGACGATCTCAGCGTGCGGTACAGGGGATACGCCGACCTTGATGGTGGTTTCTTTGGCAGCTTTCGAAGAAGCAGAGGATGCGGCTTTCTGATCACCGCAGCCTGCGATGATGCCAGCAGCCGCGAGGACTGCAGCCGATACGAGGATGGCTTTCTTAAAGTTCATAGGGATCCCTCCAGACGGAAAAAGAGAGGTACGGCTATGCGCCGCACGCATATGAAATATAGTTTTATTTATAGCACTAGTGAAAGGGCTGCGTCAAGAGGAAATGAAAGTTCAGGGTTAAAGGTTCAGGGTTAGCCCAAGGGGCGTGCCGTCCTTTGATTGAGCGAAAGAGATTCAGCGGGTT
>ENA-OUQF01001949-OUQF01001949.1-human-gut-metagenome-genome-assembly--contig:-NODE-1949-length-11339-cov-26.632488_pt1 | contig 11339 bp, 12 predicted proteins | sample MGYA00237947_ERZ548826 | MGnify/ENA primary metagenome ERZ548826 (study PRJEB26490, sample SAMN05194701) | human gut metagenome | biome: terrestrial biome; feature: human-associated habitat... | reverse complement strand
CGTCATCACTCAACACGCATCAGACTCCTTTCCATTGAATATCTGTATATATATAATAACGGGTTATGCACTTAAAATGATTAAAAGATTCCTCATTTTTTCTTAAAACGAATTAAACTATTAAACCAATATTTTATCTCAACCCCTTTCAGAAATATCAAATAAATCAAATACTACCTTTTTCTCCGCTTAGAGTAATACTTCCCACACCACACAATCCTGCACCGGAAACTCTGCTTACATTCATACACACACTTCTTGCACTGATCATTATATTGTATCCTGTTCTTATCATTCAAAAAGAACACCCACAACCTTTTTTCTTTTTTGCCCATCCTCGCCACTGCGATACCCTCCTGCAAAATGTTCAAATTATGTAGCCTTTTTTCGTTTTTTATGCCCTTTAAGCGTATCAAAAGATATGCAAGGCATATTTTTATTTTCCCTGTCACTTCATCAGGAACGCCTTAAATCGTCCATTTCTTGTCAGAAAAGACAATCAGTGTTCAAACCGATTGCCCCCTCAGATGTTGTGACACTTTCTTATTCCGTCTGTATCTGCCGGAATGCTGCTTCAAAATGTGCTAAAGCCTTATCCCTTTCTGTCTGCTGTTCCTTTGTCAATGACCGTTCATAATCTTCAAATTCTTCTGTCCCGTTGACCTTTGCCTTATCCACAATCCAGCAGAATTTCCATTTATCCAACAAGTGATGATACAAGTCCTCTACATTGTTGTAGTTGGAATTATTCTCAAAATATCCATCCATGTAATACTCCACCAAAACAATATAATCCGAACCTTGTACCAATTGGTCATGGGTTCGGATTTATTGTTTTAATGGAAGAAATTGAAGACTGGTAATGAAAAAGCCGGGAGGACTGCCGATTATTGCAATCCTCCCGCTTTCTTTATGTAGATGAACTGTCCGAAGATTTATTCTTTGCTTTCCATTCGGCAAATGCCTTTTTGCCACCTTCGCTTTCGTAGTACTTCTGAATTACCGGAAGCAGACTCCGTGCCAGCGATTCGAAGACGTATTCCGGAATTTCGGCTGCATCCATGCTGTTTTGAATATTCGCTTTTTCTGCGTTCACATAGTACCTCCTTTATCGCTTCTGTAGAACATTTAGGCGCATTTGGGGACGATCATAAGAAAAGATATTCCCCTGTGTTTTCGCGCCGATTGTGGGGCGAAAAATGCCACGTGTTCGACCTTTATCCGGACAATATTGAGCTGCCTTTCTTCGGCTGAATCAGTTTCGCATTAGAGGAATAATTCAGCGTAATCAATGCGGGTTTTCCAAGCCCCTGTTTCTTTCGGCAGATCAAACCGCTGAACTCAAGCTCATAAAATATCCGCGTCGCACATTGTCGGCTACGGTGCAGCTTCTTCTGCGCCTGTTCCACGGTGAAGTAAATTCGGATGGTGCCGTCAGTTTCAAGAAAACCGTTGACTTTTGAAATGCTCGCCCGATCCAGCATCAGGGCATACAGCACTTTTGCATTGTTGCTGATGTCCCGCAGGACTTCGTCTTGGAGAAGGAACCTTGGAAGCGGCATATAGGATGCCGCCGGGCTCTGCACCGTGAGCTTGCAAAAAATTTTCATCTGACCTCCTATCCCATCCATCCCATCAGGTGTATTGATTGGATTGATAGATTGATTCTCTTGTATCTTGATTTATTTCTTATTAGTTAAAGGATGAATTTCAGCCCCGATGGAGGGCACGAAAACCGTCGTCCTGAAATCCGGTTGCGGAACGCTCCGGAGCGTCAGCTTGTCCACCGTCTGAAAAACCGGTGACGGAAAACCCACACATGGAAAAGCCCGTTGTGGTCAAAGCTCGTCCTTTTGCCGTACTTTCAGCAGTTCCCAGATCTCGGCCTGCCGCGCTTTCAGCTCGGCAACGTCATCTTCTTCGTAAACGTGACCGGTGCTGTTGATACGGCGGCAAATCTGGTTGATGTTCGTGGCGGCACGGCTGACAGCGGCAGCTAACTTTTTCTGATCGGTGTAATCGACCTTGATGATGTAGCCGTCGATGAGCATCTTCCGGGCGTAAGCGCCGAAGTTGTGCGTCCCCAACTGGCGCATCTTGTGTTGGATGAGATTCAGTTCCTGCTCGTTCAGGCAGATTTCCTTGCGGATGGGTCGTGTGCGGTCTGGCATATTGAAACACTCCTTTCACAATACAACGGACATTTTTCTCAAAAACTTGGTAGTGACGAAAAGAAAATTTTGAAGACGAGGGCATTGGCGATTCGTTGCCCCTCACTTTACAACGGACATTTCTTCGTCGAAACGCAGGTATCGAAACGAAAGATTTTCAAAAAATATGCGCCCCTGCTTTTGCGAAAGCGGGAGCGCGTTGTATCTGCGGATATGAGATTTGAGAGAGTAGCAAGCACATCCGGTGTCCGTACACACCGGAAAAATGAGCGGTTCAGCTTTGCAGCCGATACGCCCATTTTGATTTTTGGGGAAGCCCCAAACCCTTGATTTTTGAGTCGAAAATACTTCCTGAACTTTTCCGAAAAGCCCTTGCTTTTATTCGCTTTAACGATTATAATTATACTGTGATTTTATAAGCAGACGCAGAATGGAACTGCAACAGGAGTACTGCCCATGAAGTATTTATCTATCACGCAAACCGCCGAACGCTGGGATATCTCCACTCGCCGTATTCAGATTTTGTGCGGCGAGGGTCGCGTCCCCGGTGCTATCCGCATTGGCACGGTCTGGGGAATTCCAGAGGACGCAGAAAAGCCAGCGGACGCGAGAATCAAGAACGGCAAGTATATCAAGAAGCCCGCCGAAAATGAAAAATGAGCCGCAGATTATATCAGCGACTCTAACTCGAAATAATGGGGTCTATTCCATCTCGCGGGTGCGAATGGGCGCACTGACCCCTTGTCACGAATCTACCTAAATCGTCGATTCGACAGACAATGACATAAACAGGCAAGAATATAAATTTTTCGATTAGATTATAAGGTTTTAGGAGGATGAGTATATGGCAATAGACAAAAAAACATTATCAGAGGCCGACATCCGAACTAAATATATTACTCCTGCAATCGAACAGTCCGGGTGGGATAAAATGTCTCAAATGCGAGAGGGGTATTCCATTACCGCCGGGCGCATCATTGCTCGTGGGCAGGTTTGCAAACGGGAAAAGCCGTTAAAGGCAGACTATGTTCTTTTTTACAAGCCCAATAAACCAATTGCCATTGTTGAAGCAAAGGATAACAACCATTCTATGTCTGACGGTATGCAGCAGGCATTGAACTACGCGCAGATGATGAATGTACCTTTTGTTTTTTCGTCGAATGGAGATGGATTTGTTTTCCATAATCGCTACGTACAAGAGGGCGAACGGGAAACAGTTCTTCCTCTCGATGGGTTTCCATCACCTGAAACTCTTTGGGAAATGTATGTAGAACAGAACTGCATTGGTCCTGCGCAGAGCAAAATTATAGATGAGCCATATTATGTAGATAATCCGAATAAGCAACCTCGGTATTATCAGATCAATGCGATCAACAGGACTGTAGAGGCAATTGCAGCTGGTCAGGATCGAGTCCTGTTGGTGATGGCTACCGGTACAGGTAAAACGTATACAGCATTTCAAATTATCTGGCGTTTGTGGAATGCGGGAATTAAGAAAAGAATCTTGTTTCTTGCAGACCGTACTGCTTTGATTTCACAAACCTTCACAAATGATTTTGCACCCTTTAAGGATAAAATGACCTGGGTAACAAAGCAGAACTTTGATACGGCCCACGAAATTTATCTTGGATTGTATCAGGGATTAACCGGTGAAGACGAAGACGCCAACAGCTTGTTTAAGCAGTTCAGCCCCTCGTTCTTCGATTTGATTGTGGTGGATGAGTGTCATCGTGGCAGTGCAAAAGCCGATAGTCAGTGGCGCGAGGTTTTGGAATACTTCTCTGCTGCAACGCAGATTGGTCTTACTGCAACGCCAAAAGAAACCAAGGAAGTTTCAAATATTGACTACTTTGGAGATCCTGTCTACACCTACACCCTGAAACAAGGTATCAACGATGGCTACCTCGCTCCGTATCGTGTTATCCGTGTGTTCTTTGACAAGGATGTAGAAGGATTCGTTCCTTACACCGGCCAGACAGATGACAACGGCGAAGTGATTGATGACCGGATTTACAATGCACTGGATTTTGATAGAAAGATCGTTCTTGAACAGCGTACCAAGTTGGTTGCAAAGACAGTGTCCGATTACCTGAAAAAGCATAATTGCCGCATGGACAAAACCATATTCTTCTGCGTCGATCAGGAACACGCGGACAGAATGCGCCGGGCGTTGGTGAATGAAAACTCCGACATGATGGCAGTTGATGAACGCTATGTTATGAGAATTACGTCCAATGATGAAGCAGGTGTCGATCAGCTTGATAATTTCCGTAATGTAGAGAGTCAGTATCCTGTGCTTGTTACAACATTCAAGTTACTATCTACCGGTGTCGATGTTCAGACGATTAAATTCATCGTTTTGGATTCTAATATCCGTTCCATGACTGAGTTCAAGCAGATTATCGGTCGTGGTACTCGTGTGCGTGAGGATCTTGGCAAACTTTACTTCACAATTTTTGACTTCCGTGATGTTACCCGCTTGTTCTATGATCCTGATTTCGATGGCCCGTGCGAACAGGATGAGGATTTCGATCCGGCAAAGGGGTACAATGGTGATCCTCCACCCAAGCTCCCGAAGCCAGTTAATCCACAGAAAAAATATATGGTCAGCGGAGAGCCGGTTACCATTCTCAAAAAGATGGTACAGTACATGGATCGGGATGGCAAGCTCATTACAGAAAGCCTGATTGACTATACCAAGAAAAACGTTCTTAATCAATATGCGACGCTGGATGATTTCCTGTCTGCTTGGGGAGCTGCCGAGCGCAAGGAAGCCATTATCAAGGAGATGGAGGAACACGGCATTCTGTTCTCTGAACTCTGTGAGCAAATCAATCAGGATCTCGACCCGTTTGATCTGATTTGTCATATTGTATTTGACCAGCCGCCGCTTACCAGACGTGAACGAGTCAATAATGTTCGGAAGCGCAACTATTTCACCAAATACGGAGAAAAAGCTGCTGAAATTCTGGACGCACTGCTTACCAAATATGCCGACTCCGGCTTGTCTGACTTAGAGAATGTAGATGTACTGAAAGTCGATCCTATCAAGCAATATGGAACTCAGGTATATATCGTCAACACGATTTTCGGTGGTATTGCGAAATTCCGACAGGCGATTAAGGATTTGGAGGCTGCCATCTACGCCGCATAAAGGAGAATAATTACTATGGCAATGTCCGCTTTGATTAAGTCACTGGAAGACATCATGCGCAAAGACGCAGGTTTGAACGGTGATGCGCAATATATCGAACAGGTCACTTGGCTTCTGTTTCTAAAAGCTTTTGATGCCAAGGAAATGGAGTGGGAATTCCGACCCGAGTACCGTGGCAGTACCATCCCAGAGGGCTTCCGATGGCGTGATTGGGCGGATGATAAAGAAGGTATTACTGGCGATGCCCTGATTAAATTTGTGGACGAACTGTTCGACAAATTTAAGAAACTGGACGTATCTGATGGCGATCTCAAAAAGTTTGTGATTCGTAATGTGTTTACGGACATCAATAACTATATGAAATCCGGTATCTATCTTCGCCAGCTCATTAACCGTATCAACGAAAAGGTTGATTTCATCGACGCTACGCAGAAGCATACATTTAACGAACTGTATGAGGGTATGCTCAAAGATTTGCAAAGTGCAGGTCGTGCCGGCGAGTTTTACACGCCTCGTCCGGTAACCAACTTTATTGTTGAGAAAATTGATCCCAAATTGGGCGAGACCGTTCTTGATCCAGCTTGCGGCACCGGTGGTTTCTTAACCAGCACTATTGCGCACATGGGAAGTATTACAACGACTGAGCAGCTTAATACTCTGCAAACCACTATTTTCGGTTGGGAGAAAAAGCCTCTTCCGTATCTGTTGGCCATGACCAACCTGATTCTGCACGATATTGAAACTCCGCAGATTCGTCATATCAACTCCCTGAACAGACCGGTAACGGATTATTCTGCCAAGGACAGGGTTGATGTTATTGTTGCAAATCCTCCCTTTGGCGGCGCGGAAGATGATGCTGTGAAGCAGAATTTTCCAGCAGAATTCCGCACAAGCGAAACTGCCGATCTGTTCCTTGTGCTAATGATGTATCTGTTGAAGGACAAAGGACGCTGCGGTGTAGTTCTTCCCGATGGCTTCATGTTCGGTGATGGCGTAAAGGCTGCTATCAAAAAAAGAATGCTGGATGAGTTCGGTTTGCACACCATTATCCGCTTGCCGCAAGTTTTCAAGCCCTATGCCAGCGTTAATACGAATCTGTTGTTCTTCCAGAAGGGGGTTCCCAGCCGAGGCGTCTGGTTCTACCGGCTGGATTATCCGGAAGGAGTCAAGAGCTTTACAAAGACCAGGCCTATGTTGGACAAGCATTTCGATCCGGTTCGTGAGTGGTGGGCTGATAAACAGCCAATTGTGGTAGAAGGGAAAGATAAGGCGAGATTCTTCACTGTAGATGAATTGGTGGCTCTAAATTACGATTTTGACAAATGCTGTCCTTTCCCCCATGAGGAAGAAGAAATTCTGGAACCAGCCGAACTCATTGCCCGCTATCAGTCCGAGCGCGCCGAACTGAACGCTAACATTGACCGCATTTTGACGGAGATTTCCGCAATGCTGGAGGTAAAAGAATCATGACCGCACAGGACTTGAAAAACTCCATACTCCAGCTTGCTGTTCAAGGAAAATTGGTGCCTCAAAATCCGTCTGATGAACCGGCTTCTGAGTTACTGAAGCGGATTCGTGCCGAAAAAGTTACAGCCTGTCATGCCGGAATAATTAAAAAAGATAGAAAATTGCCTGAAATAGAAGAGACAGAACTGCCCTATGACACTCCTGATACATGGGAGTGGTTAAGACTTGGCCAACTTTGCCAACTTCTCGATGGCGTGAAAATGAGCGGAGTGAAGTACCCTTATTTAGAAGCAAAGTACCTCCGAGGGAAAATTGAAGGCACCAATATAGATAGCGGAAAGTTTGTTAAAAAAGGAACCATGCTCATTTTGGTTGATGGTGAGAATTCTGGAGAGGTGTTCTTTGCATCTGAGGATGGATACATGGGAAGTACATTCAAAGTGTTGTATATCCCTGAAGCCGTTTATGTTCCATATGTTTTGTATTTTCTGCTATTGAAGAAGCAGTTGTTTAGAAATCGCAAAACAGGCGCAGCAATTCCTCATTTGAACAAAGAACTGTTTTTCAATCTTTTGTTTCCTGTACCGCCCCTTGCAGAGCAGGAACGTATTGTTGCCAAAATCGAGGAACTATTGCCGCTCGTGAGTGAATACGACGGGGTAGAAAAACGGATTTCTGCACTGAATACTGAATTCCCTGATAAACTCCGTAAATCCATTTTGCAGCAAGCAGTACAGGGGAAACTTACGGAACGTGATCCTTCGGATGAGCCTGCATCAGAACTGCTGAAGCACATTCAAATGGAAAAATCAAAGCTCATAGCCGAGGGAAGAATTAAAAAGGAAAAGCAACTACCGCCGATTACAGAAGATGACTGCCCATTTGAAATCCCAAATGAATGGGAATGGGTTCGATTAACTGATGTAGGTGAAGTTTCCAGAGGCCGTTCAAAGCACCGTCCAAGAAATGATACGATACTGTACAGAGATGGAAAATATCCATTGATTCAAACGGGTGATGTAGCTCGTTCTGGTGGACTAATTACATCGTGCTCCGCATCGTACAACGACGTTGGCCTGGCTCAGAGCCGTATGTGGCCTAAGGGTACACTGTGTTTAACAATAGCAGCTAATATTGCTGATGTCGGAATTTTGGATTTTGATGCTTGCTTCCCGGATAGCGTTGTTGGCTTTAATGCTTTCAAGCCTATAGCATCCAACAAATATTTCCTCTATATGCTTATGGCTTATAAAGCTATTCTCGATAGCATGGCAACAAGGTCCGCACAAAAAAACATCAATCTGGAAACCATTGCGTCCTTGGCTTATCCGCTACCTCCCTTGGCTGAGCAGAAACGCATCGTAGCTCGTGTGGAGGAAGTGTTAGCTGCTTGTGATATATTGAAATCAGTGCATTAGGGAGAAAAATTTATGGATATAGAGAAAATTAGACAAATAGATTTCGGAGAAATCGATGGATATGGTGATCCAAATCTCGAAAAGTACTTTTTGGATAATGGTTATTGGAGCAAAGTTATTGATAGTAATGTATTTTTTGTCGTCGGCAAAAAAGGAACCGGAAAATCTGCTATCTACCGAATGATTGAGCAAGCGTCATTACATAACGGCTGCTTAGTGATAAACAAAGATTTTGGTGAATTCCCTTTCGAAAAACTGCTAAGCTTGCAAGATGATAATTTTGCTAAACCGAATCAGTATCAAACGATTTGGAGAAATGTCATTTTTAATTTGTTCATTCAAGCTATCGCCAGTCTTCCAGATGAAGACAACAGCTATTATCGAGAGATCAAAGCTTATAAAGAGATGTATTTAGGTAATGCATTAGATCTGCACAAGGAAATTGTGTCAAAAGCTGTTAAAAGCCAAGGAAGTCTTCTCGCACATGGTGTCGGAGTTGGCGTTGAAAAAGGTGTCCAGTGCGATTTTAGATATAACGAAGATAATATAACGACTATCAATTCTACATTGTCCCGCTTACTTGAAAACTATTTCATTACAACGGCATCTGAGGCCAAAATTGTTATCCAGTTTGATAGACTAGATGACAACTACAACCAATATCAAGATTTAGAAGAGTATTATCAGGCAATTATTAGCTTATTTAAAGCGGTATATAACTACAATCAATCGCTTCGTGCAAAAGCGGTGCGGAATGCTAAAGTTGTCCTATATATCCGATCTGATATTATGAAAGCCATGGCTATTCGTGATGCGGAAAGTGCCCGATGGGACGATTTCAGAATGGATTTGGACTGGAGTATTAACAATCTAAAAGAAGTCTATGATTCCGATCTGTACAAAATGGTTATGAAGAGAATTGCCGTATCATGTCCTGCTGTCGCAGACAAAGATTTTGGAGAAATTTTTGTGGCGGGGAGTGATTTAAAAAGGGATTATCAAGTACATGATCTATTCAAAACTCTCGTTCTTCAAACGTTATTCAGGCCACGTGACTTGATTAAACTGTTAAAAACATTACAGAGTGCAATTTTAAGCAAAAGTACACTTAATAGCGCCGTTTATGGTGATGCATTAAAAAAATATTCTAACTGGCTTGTGAATACAGAGCTTGCAAATGAAATTAACCCAGTGCTGCGAGAGGATTATCCATACGTAATTGAACTGCTCCGTCTTTGTGGTTCTAGAAATCTCAGTGTTAGAACATTTACCGAAAGATATAATTCAGTTAGGCATGAGTTCACGTTGAAGCCTTTGGAGCTACTGAATTATTTGTATGGTGTAGGAGTAATCGAAAACTCTTGGAAAAACAAAGCTACTGGGAAATATATGCACCGGTCAATTTTCAGAAATGAGGGAGATTTTGACCGTAATCTGAATTTCCGAATTCTCCCTGCTGTATGGAGCGGGTTAACAGTATAAATTGCATATAAGGGGCAATTTAAAAATGCACTATTTGATATTTACAGATGAAGCCGGTGCATACAAAGCCCAAACAACGTCCGACTTCCGCAAGCGGCATCCTTTCTACGTGCGCTCTAACGTGATAATCTCCATGGATGACTACATGGAGTTCCAAAAGGAAATGCAGACACTTAATGGTATGTATGAAATACCGGTTGGCGAAGAAATAAAATGGAGTGACCTTTGGGAAAAACTGCGCAACCGCCCCCGCACTCCTGCAATTGCTGCTATAACTGAAGACCGTCTAAAAGGATATTACAGGAAAGTTTTCGAGTGTGCGTCGCAGAAAGATTCCCTTCAATACATATTTACCATCACCAACGTCTATGAACAATACTGCCTTTTGGAAGAACGGCATGTATACAAATTTCATTTACAGGAAGCTTTTCAGCGCGTACAGATGGACTTGCGTCCACGAAATGAGTTCGCTGTATTCATTATGGATGAGTTAAATGCGGAAACTATAAAACAGATCAAAGCTGTTTGCCATGAATTTACTGTAAATGGTGACTTCATCCGAAACTACGGAAATGTATATCACAGCATTTTAACTGAGAGCAGCAACCAGAGCGCAGGTATTCAACTTGCGGATTATGCTGTTGGAGCTATGTACGGTTACCTGCGACGATCCTTCATTGCACCGGACAATTACGCCTTTGCGACAGACATGTATAATGACTACATTTACAGGAAATTGCGGCATAGTGCAATGGGAAGTATTATGGGCTATGGTATCCGAGAGGTACCTAAACACTCGACCATGAGGCAAAACTTGGCAGCCCTATTTCCTGATATTCAGGTGGATACTGCTACATAAAGATTATCGATAGGTAATTTTGAGGTTATCGTTTACGCAAAAGTATCAAAATCCGGGTTGACATCTGCTCGGATTTTGATTATACTATGCTTAACCCGAATTGGAGGTTGAATGACATGAAACAACTGGGTATGCGTCTTCGCGCATTGCGGGAAGGTATTGGCTTATCCCAATCAAAATTTGCCGACCTGATCGGCTCTACGCAGTCCAGCATTAACCGCTATGAAAACGGTCAGGCAACGCCGACAGTTGAGCTTCTACGCAAGTATGCGGACTACTTTGACGTTTCAATGGACTATATCTTTGCCCGCTGCGATGACCCGCACGGCAAGCTGTATGAGGCAAAACCTCCGGTTGACGCGAACAATCCTGAACTGAGGAAGTTCGTTGAGATGTGCTTCGATCCGGAATCACCGATGAACGAAAAGCTGAAAGAGGCAATGCTGAAAATGCTGGGGGAGGCGAAGATATGAGCAATGAATTAACCCATAATCCGGGACAGTTCGATGAAGTCATCCATATCATCGACAACGCCCGCAGCCGCGCCATGAAAGCGGTCAATGCAGAGCTTATTCAGATGTATTGGAGCGTCGGTGCGTATTTGTCAGAGCTTTGTTCTGCATCAAGCTTTGGCGATAAGATCATTGACGAAGTTGCCGCATACATCGCGCAAGAGAACCCCAACATCAAAGGTTTCAATCGTCGCGGTCTCTATCGTATGAAGCAATTCTACGAGACTTACAAGGACGATGAATTTGTGACACCACTGGTGACACAAATCAGCTGGA
>ENA-OUQF01001944-OUQF01001944.1-human-gut-metagenome-genome-assembly--contig:-NODE-1944-length-11354-cov-7.967873_pt1 | contig 11354 bp, 10 predicted proteins | sample MGYA00237947_ERZ548826 | MGnify/ENA primary metagenome ERZ548826 (study PRJEB26490, sample SAMN05194701) | human gut metagenome | biome: terrestrial biome; feature: human-associated habitat; material... | reverse complement strand
GCGTGGGCTGCACGGCGACGATGAGGTCCTTGTCGCGGTCGACCTCGCGGGCGATGATGGCCTTCTGCTGGTTGCCGCCGGACATGGAACGCGCGCGCGTAATCGCGCCCTGGCCGCTGCGCACGTCGAACTTGTCGATCAGGTAGTTGGCATAGTCGCGCACGGCCTTGTTGTTGATAAAGCCGTGGTTTTCAAAGCGCGGCTCGTTGAAGCGCTGGAGCACCATGTTCTGCTCGAGTGTGAAGTCGAGCACGAGGCCGTGCTTGTGGCGGTCTTCGGGAATGTGGCTCATGTGCTCGCCGCGGTGGCGGATAGAGGCATGAGAGATATCCTTGCCGCAGAGGGTGATCGTGCCGGAGGACGGCTTGTCAAGGCCCGTCAGGCCGTAGACAAGCTCCGTCTGACCGTTGCCGTCGATACCGGCGATGCAGACGATCTCGCCCGCGTGTACCTGAAAACTGACGTTTTTGACTGCGTTGTTCTTATGGACTTTGGAGGGAACGGTGAGATTCTTCACATCCAGAACCACCTCCGCCGGGTGCGCCTCGCCCTTGGTGACTGCGAATTCCACGTCACGGCCGACCATCATCCGGGACAGCTCTGCCTTGGTGGTATCCGCGATGTTCACGGTGCCAATGTACTTGCCCTTTCGCAGAACGGAGCAGCGGTCGGCAACCGCCATGATCTCGTTGAGCTTGTGGGAGATAAAGAGGATGGATTTCCCTTCCGCCGCGAGATTGCGCATGATCTGCAGCAGCTCCTGGATTTCCTGGGGGGTCAGCACGGCGGTAGGCTCGTCGAAAATCAGGATCTCGTTGTCCCGGTACAGCATTTTCAGAATTTCCGTGCGCTGCTGCATACCGACGGAGATGTCCTCGATCAGCGCGTCAGGATCGACCCGCAGTCCGTATTTTTCCGACAGCGCCATGACCTTTTCCCGGGCGCGGGCGCGCTGAAGAATGCCGTGCTTCGTATCCTCGTCACCGAGGATGATGTTGTCCAGCACGGAGAAGCACTCCACCAGCTTGAAGTGCTGGTGAACCATGCCGATGCCCAGAGCATTGGCGTCGTTGGGGTTGTTGATTTTGACCTCCACGCCGTCCTTTTTGATCACGCCCTCTTCGGCCTGATAAAGGCCGAAGAGAACGCTCATCAGCGTGGATTTTCCGGCGCCGTTTTCACCCAGCAGGGCGTGAATTTCGCCCTTTTTCAGCTGGAGCGTAACGTTGTCGTTTGCGATGATACCGGGGAAGCGCTTCGTAATGTTTACCATTTCGATTGCGTAAGGTACATCCTGCAATCCAATTACCTCCTTTTCGTTCCCGGCGGAGCAGCGGCACAATTCGCCCCTTTCCTTCCGCCGCCGTCCGGCAATCCATCATGGTAGGGCTGCCGCTGCCGGACGGTTCTAAACTCGTGTGTCACTTTTTATTATACACGACCTATCGTCAGATTTCAAATAAAATCCGTAGAAATTGGGAAATTTTTTGGTAAAAAAAGAGAACGGGCAGTTTGCCCGTTCTCTTGCGGTTGGAAAAGGAAATTACTTCAGGTTGCCCAGCCAGGAAACGTTGACGTTGGTCACGGCAGGCTCAGCGGAGGTATCGTTGGAGACGGTGATGGTGCCGTCGAACATACCCTTCACCAGAGCGGCGTAGTCGTCCTTGGAGAACTTGCCGTCGGCGAACTGAGTGGTCTCGGCCAGCTGCACGTAGTTGGCAGCGGGATCGTCGCCGGATACCAGACCCAGAGTCTCGATCTTGCCGGCATAGTCAGCCCACTTACCGCCCACGATGATGTCGGTCAGCGCATTGATCGTGGTGGGCCGCAGACCCTTCATGGCGGAGGTAACGGTCATGCCCTCACCGTAGTCGCCGTCGATGATGCCCTTCTGGTCAACGTCAACACCGATGACCTTGGCATTGACCTTCTTGGCAGCCTCAGCCGCGGAGGTGTAGATGCCGCCGCCGCAGGCGAAAACGACCTCGGTGCCGTCGGCATACCAGGTGTCCATAACGGCAGTGATGTCAGCGTCGCCGTAGAACTGGTTGCCGTAAGCGTACTTCATGTCAACGGTGATGCCCAGCTCCTTGGCAGCGGCGTCAACGCCCTGCACATAGCCATAGCCATAGCGGATAACGGCGGGAACGGCCATGCCGCCCAGGAAGCCCAGCTTGGTGTAGCCCAGCTTGACAGCAGCGTAACCGGCCATGTAACCGGCCAGCTCTTCCTGATAGATGGCGCAGTAGACATTGCTCATGTCCACATAGTCTTCCAGCTTCCAGTTGTCGGGGTTGTAGTCATAGCTCTCGCCCTTGTTGGCAACGGCGGTCTCCAGCAGGTCGCCCTTGGCAACGTCCAGCGCGACGAACTTCACGTCGGGATAGTTGGGAGCAACTTCCACGATGGTGCCGCCGAAAGCGTAACCGGGCATCACGATGACGTTGTAGCCCTCAGCGATGGCCAGCTCCACGGAAGCCACACGGCCGGCGGTGTCGTTGCTGGTGGGCTTGTAGTACTTGGTTTCCACATTGTTGTCCTTGCCGAAGGCAACGACGGCTTCCCAGGTGGTCTGGTTGAAGGACTGGTCGGTGATATCACCGTAGTCGGTAACCATGGCGACCTTGTAGCTGCCAGTGGAAGCTGCGTCCTTCTTGCCGGAGCCGCAGGCGACCAGAGTCAGGGACAGCGCCAGAACCAGCAGCAGAGCCAGGATCTTTTTCATGATTGCATTCCTCCATAAATTTTCTATTCTTGGTAGTGTTCGATACACCGATAGTATTGTCGCACATTTTGATAAAAAAATCAACCCATTTTCGATGGTTTCCCGGTTTTTTTCAGGATTCCTTTCAGGACGTCCCCGTCAGGCGTGCATATGTTTCTGCGCAGAGAAGCTGAAAGGCAGGATCTCGGCCAGGGTGTGGGCTTCGCAGCCCTCCGGCGTGATCATGTAAATGAGAAAATCGTCGCCGCAGAATTCCCGCATCACCTGACGGCACACGCCGCAGGGCGGGAACGCCCCGGTGATGACGCCGTCCTTTCCGCCGCACACGGCGATGGCGGCAAAGTCCCGGTGGCCGTCGTAGACCGCCTTGAAAAAGGCGGTGCGCTCGGCGCAGACCGTGGGGCTGTAGGACGCGTTTTCGATGTTGCAGCCCTGATACACCGTCCCGTCGGCGCACAGCAGCGCCGCGCCCACCTGATAGCCGGAGTAGGGGACGTAGGCATGGGTCATGGCCTCTCTGGCAAGCTCACACAGTTTTTCGGGTGTCATGGTTTGCCTCCTTATCACGTCTTCCGTAAAATGGTGCTTACAGTATTTCTCCCGCGAAACTCGTGCCCGCGCCGTCCCAATGAACGCCCAGCAGGTCGGTGACGGTGGCGGCAATGTCCGCGAAGGTGGGCTTCGTGCCGAGATTGCCGGGTTTGACGCCCTTGCCCAGCACCAGCAGCGGCACATACTCGCGGGTGTGGTCGGTGGTGGCAGTGTAGGATGGGTCGCAGCCGTGGTCGGCGGTGATCATCACCACGTCGTCCTCCCCCAGAGTGGGCAGGAACGTGCCCAGCCAGCGGTCGAACTCCGTCAGGGCGGCGGCGTAGCCGTCGATGTCCCGGCGGTGGCCGTAGAGCATGTCAAAATCCACCAGATTCACGAAGCACAGCCCGTGAAAATCCCGTGCGGCATAGTCCACCGTGTGCGCCATGCCGTCGGCGTTGGACTTGTTGAACACGTACTCCGTATCCCCCCGTCCGGCGAAAATGTCGTGGATCTTACCAACGGCCAGGCAGTCCAGCCCCGCCGCCTTCACGGCGTCCAGCATGGTCCGCTTCGGCGGCTCCAGAGAAAAGTCGTGACGGTTGGCCGTGCGCTTGAAGCCGTGCTCGGCGTCGCCCACATAGGGGCGGGCGATCACCCGGCCGACGCCGTACTTTCCCTGCAAAAGCTTCCGCGCCTTGCGGCAGGCATCGTACAGCTCCTGCAACGGAATCCATTCCTCGTGCGCCGCCACCTGAAACACGGAATCGGCGGAGGTGTAGACGATCCACTTGCCGGTTTTGCGCTGCTCCTCGCCGTAGTCCCGGATGACGTCGGTGCCGGAATAGGGCAGGTTGCACAGCACGCCCCGGCCGGTCTCCTTCTCGAAGGCGTCCAGAACCTCTTTGGGGAAGCCGTTGGGGAAGGTGGGCAGGGGCTGGGGGGAGATCACACCGGCGATTTCCCAATGGCCGATGGTGGTGTCCTTGCCCATGGAGCTTTCCCGCAGCCGGGCGAAGGCGCCGGTGGGGGCGGCGGCCTTAGGCAGGCAGGTCACGCCGTCGATGTTGCCCAGTCCCGCGGCGGTCATGTTGGGAATGTCCAGCTTTGGGGAGGTGGCGCAGGCGCGCAGGGTATTGACCCCCACGTCCCCGAAGGATTCCGCGTCGGGCATCGCGCCGATGCCGAAGGAATCCAGAACGATCAAAAATACTCGCTTCATACTATCACCTTATACGAGTTTTTAATAAAACGCTTAAAAGCGTTTTATTCGGCCGCAGGATTGCGGCCAGCGGCCACTGCCGCTAAAAAACGAAGTCATACTGAACTCCAATTAAAATCTTTAAAAAAGATTTTAATTGCCCGAAGGGCATGGAGTTCATATGAGACTTGTTTTGTGATTTCTTTCCTTATAAATCACAAAACAGGCAGCGCCGTCAGGCGATGCCTTCCTGATTAAAATTAAGATTTTAATCAGGAAATAGTATTAGATTCTGGGGTTTATTTGTTCTCCATGGCCACGGCGGTGTCCAGCGCCACCTTCATCATGGTGGTGAAGGAATTCTGGCGCTGCTCGGAGGTGGTATCCTCGCCGGTGAGGATGTGGTCGGAAATGGTGCAGATGCACAGCGCCCGCTTGCCGTACCGGGCGGCGTTCATGTACAGGGCGGCGGCTTCCATTTCCAGCGCCATGACGCCCATCTTCTTCAGGCCGTACAGGCTGTCCAGTCCCTCGGGCACCAGCGCGTGGTCGCCGTAGAACACGTCGGAGGAATTCACGTTGCCCACATGGTAGACGGCGCCGTTTTCCTCGGCGGCCTTCACGGCCTGCTTCAGCAGCTCCCATGATGCGATAGGGGCGAAGGTACCGGGGAGATGGAACTGGGCGGCAAAGTTGGAATCGGTGCAGGCGCCCTGGGCGATCACCAGGTCATACAGGTGGATATTCTCCTGAATGGCGCCCGCGGAGCCGACGCGGATGATATTCTCCACGCCGTAGCCGTTGAACAGCTCATGGGAATAAATGCCGATGGCGGGCATACCCATGCCGGAGGCCATGACGGAGACCTTGACGCCCTTGTAGGTGCCGGTGTAGCCCTGCACGCCCCGGACGTTGTTGACGAGGACGGGGTTTTCCAGGAAATTCTCGGCGATGAATTTGCTGCGCAGAGGGTCGCCGGGCATCAGTACGGTCTTGCCGAAATCACCGGGCTTTGCGGAAATATGCGGGGTGGGGGTTGGGAACATAGCAATCATCCTTTCGTTTCTGTAATTTTATAATGTAGGGGGGACGTGGGCTTAGTAGCCGCTGCCCTCCAATCCCTTCGCGATCTTGACAATGCGGGAGGTTCCCAGACGGGACGCGCCCAGCATAATGAACTTCTCCGCGTCGGCAAGGCTGGAAATGCCGCCGGCGGCCTTGATCTTCACATGGGGCGCAACGTGCGCGGCGAACAGCTCCACGTCGTGGAAGGTCGCACCGGCCTTGGAAAAGCCCGTGGAAGTCTTGATGTAGTCCGCGCCGGAGTCGGAGACGCACTTGCACAGGGCGATCTTTTCCTCGTCAGTGAGCAGGCAGGTCTCGATGATGACCTTTAAGAGCTTCCCATTGCAGGCGGCTTTCACGGCGGCGATCTCCTCCGTGATTCTCTCCCACAGGCCGTCCTTCGCCCAGCCGATGTTGATGACCATGTCCACCTCGTCCGCGCCGTTCGCCACGGCGTCGGAGGCCATGAAGCACTTGGCGGCGGTGGTGTCGTAGCCGTTGGGGAAGCCGATGACGGTGCAGATGGGCAGCTTGTCCCCAACGTACTCCTTCGCCTGCTTCACGTAGGACGCGGGGATGCAGACGGAGGCGGTGTGATACTTCATACCGTCGTCGCAGACGCCTTTGATCTCCGCCCAGGTGGCGGTCTGGGTCAGCAGGGTGTGGTCGCACTTGGCAAGAATGTCTTTCAGTTCCATGATGATTCTCCTTCTGTATATGATTCAGTTGCGTCCGTGGAGCCGGATGACCCGGTGCTCCCGGATGCCCCGGATGTAGCACTTGTGACACATGGCAATGTAGCTGTCGTTGCCGCCCAGCACCACCTGCGCGCCCTGGGTGATGATGTGACCGTCGCCGTCGATACGGGCGTTCACCGTAGCCTTCGCGCCGCAGTCACAGATGGTCTTGATCTCCTGAATGGTGTCCGCCACCTCCATCAGGCGGCGGCTGCCGGGAAACAGGCGGGTCTGGAAGTCCGTGCGCAGGCCGAAGCACATCACCGGAATGTTGTAGTCATTGACAAGTGCGCGGAGCTGGTCGATCTGGCTTTCCGTCAGGAACTGGCATTCATCCACGATAATGACGTCGCACTTGCCCTCCTGGGTGTCCTGAAACAGCAGGTATATGTCCGTTCCCGGGGCGATGACGTCCGCCGGGGATTCCAGACCGATGCGGCTGCGCAGAATCTTCGCGCCGTCCCGGGTGTCGGTGCCGGGCTTGATGAGCCAGACGTTTAAGTCGTTTTCCTCGTAGTTGTACTTGGTGATCAGCGCCTGAGCCGTCTTGCTGGAACCCATGGCGCCGTACTTGAAATAAAGCTTTGCCATTGTGTCTACCTCCGTTCGTCCTCCTATTATAACGAAAAAGAAGGCCGGATGCAACCCCTTTTCTGGGCGAAGTACACAATATATGCTTGCGTTCTCAACGACCAGATGCTATACTGAACAAAAGAAGAAAAATTTTTCGGCAAATTTTCCATTTTCTGAAACCTTCGCCGCAGTTTGTCGAGTATATGGACAGAAGCACATAACAACAAGGAGGTAACTCAAATGAAAAAGATGACCGCATTTCTCGTAACCCTGTGTATGCTTGCCGCTCTGCTGGCCGGATGCGGCGGCGCAAGCAAATCCACCCAGGCCTTCGACGCAGCCACCCCCGCCGAGGCGGCGAATGGCGCTTACTATGATATGGAGAGCGCCAAATCGGAGGATAGCGGGCTGACGGGCGACACTGCCGCCGATTCCACCGTGCTGCCGGAAGGCCGCAAGTGGATCATCACCGTGAACATGTCCGCCGAGACCGAAGATCTGGACGCTCTGATGGAAGCCCTGAACGGAAAGATCTCCGGTCTGGGCGGCTACGTGGAGGATCAGGACAGCTATAACGGCAGCATGTATTCCTCCCGCCGCTACCGCAGCGCCAGCCTCACCGTCCGCATCCCCGCGGAGCGTGTGGACGAATTCACCGAGGAAATGTCCGGCATTGCCAACGTGGTATCCACCAACCTGAGCCGGGAGGACATCACCCTGAGCTACGTCGCGACCGAAAGCCGCGTCAAGGCGCTGCAAACCGAGGAAGCCCGTCTTCTGGAGCTGATGGAGCAGGCCGAGACCATGGCCGACCTGCTGGAGATTGAAAGCCGCCTGACGGACGTGCGCTACGAGCTGGAAAACCGTGCTTCCCAGCTGCGGCTGTACGACAATCAGGTGGATTACGCCACCATCTACTTATCCATCGACGAAGTGCAGGAGTACACCCCCGTTGAGGAACCCACCGTGTGGGAGCGGATCAGCGGCGGCTTTGTGAGCAGCGTGAAGGGCGTCGGCAACGGGCTGCTTGACCTGCTGGTGTGGGTGCTGGCAAAGTCCCCCTATCTCGTCATTCTGGGCGGCGTCACCGTTGGCGTTGTTGTCCTCATCAAGAAGCGCAAAGCCCGCAAGGCGGCAAAGAAGGCCGCCAAGCAGAATCCCACCGAAGAAAGCAAATAAGTACGTGTCCCGCCGGGCGCACCGAAAGGTGCGCCCGGTATTTATTTTGGAATTGTAATGGTCAGCACGATCTGGCTGTCCGTCTCCCGGCGTTCCGATACGGCGGGAATGCCGGACAGCTGGATTTTTTGCAGGGACTGGGTCAGGTTGTTGAGAAACGCGCCCACGTTGGCTCTTGACGGCCTGTCCGCCCGGGCAGACAGGAGCGTTTCCACATACTTTTCCGTCCGCGCCACGCTCATGCCCTGCCGGACGATCTCCTTCACCGCCGCGAGCTTGCTTTCCTCCGTAGGCAGCTTCAGAAGCGCCCGGGCATGGCGCTCCGTCAGTCCCGCCTCCCGCAGGGCAAGCAGCACCGGCTCGCTGTGCTTCAGCAGCCGCAGTTTGTTGGCCACCGCGCTCTGGCTTTTGCCCAGAAGCCGCGCCGCCTGCTCCTGACTCATGTTCCAGTCCTCCAGCAACCGGGAAATGCCCATGGCTTCCTCGATGAAATCCAAGTCCTGCCGCTGCAAATTTTCCACCATGGCCGCCATGCCGGATTCCCGGTCGTCCATGCTCATGATGATGCAGGGGATGTCCGTGATCCCCGCCAGCTCCGCCGCCCGCAGACGGCGCTCCCCCGCGATCAGCTCATAGCCGTTTCCGCTGCGGCGGACGGACAGCGGCTGCAGGATTCCGTGCTGCCGGATGGAATCGGACAGCTCGTCCAGCGCCTCCGGGCGGAAAATTTTCCGTGGCTGCGCCGGATTGGGGCGGATGGAACGAGCCGGGAGAAAAACCACCCGTCCGGTCTCCATGTAGGTTTTCAGCTTCTGACATTGCATTGCCCGTCCTCCCTTGTTGATATGGAACCATTTTACGTTCCTCAGAAACGGGAATACCAGCGAAAACGGCGCAATGTTCCGGGGAAATGCACGACATTTTCTTCTCTCTTTTACCGTTCTTTCCCAGTTCATAAAATATTTACGGAATATTGCATTTTCCCTCTTGCTTTTTTTGCCAAGCTGCGCTATTATATTAGCACTCAGAGCGAATGAGTGCTAAACCGCGTAGATACAGGCGGGTAAGGCTTGCCTGATACCCGTCGTCTAAATACTGAATTGTATGGAGGAATTCAAAATGAAACTCAAGCCCATGGCAGATAACGTTCTGCTGAAAGCCCACGAGGCGCCCGAGACCACCGTCTCCGGCATTGTTCTGGCTACCACCAACAAGGAAAAGCCCATGATCTACGAAGTCGTTTCCGTCGGCCCCGGCACCAAAGACGTCACCATGACCGTCAAGGCCGGTGAGAAGGTCGTCGTCGGTAAGTTTACCGGCACCGATGTGACCATCGACAAGGAAGATTACAAGTTTGTCAAGCAGGACGACATTCTGGCCGTCGTCACTGACTAAGGAGGAAGATTATCATGTCCAAGATGATTGTTTACGGCGAAGAAGCCCGCAAGAAGCTGCAGTCCGGCATTGACCAGCTGGCCAATACCGTTAAAGTTACTCTGGGACCCAAGGGCCGCAATGTGGTTCTGGGCAAGAAGTACGGCGCGCCCCTCATCACCAACGACGGCGTGACCATCGCCAAGGAAGTGGAGCTGGAGGACGCCTTTGAGAACATGGGCGCTCAGCTCATCCGGGAAGTCGCCACCAAGACCAACGACGTGGCCGGTGACGGCACCACCACCGCCACATTGCTTGCCCAGGCCATCACCCGTGAGGGCCTGAAGAATCTGTCCGCCGGCGCGAACCCCATGGTCATGCGCAAGGGCATCGACAAGGCTGTTGCCGCTGCCGTTGAGGCCATCAAATCTAACTCCGTTCCCGTGTCCGATTCCGCCGCTATCGCCCGTGTCGGCACCGTGTCCTCCGGCGACGAGACCATCGGCAAGCTGATCGCCGAGGCCATGGAGAAGGTCGGCAAGGAAGGCGTCATCACCATCGAGGAGAGCAAGACCGCCGAGACCGGTCTGGACGTGGTCGAGGGTATGCAGTTCGACCGTGGCTATATCTCCCCCTACATGGTCACCGACACCGACAAGATGGAGGCCGTTCTGGACGACGCTTACGTCCTGATCACCGATAAGAAGATCTCCTCCATTCAGGAGATCCTGCCCATTCTGGAGCCCATCGTCAAGTCCGGCCGCAAGCTGATGATCATTGCTGAGGACGTGGAGGGCGACGCTCTGGCAACGCTGCTGCTGAACCGTCTGCAGGGCCGCTTCAACGTGGTCTGCGTGAAGGCTCCCGGCTTCGGCGACCGCCGGAAGGAAATGCTGCAGGATATCGCTGTGCTCACCGGCGGCACCGTCATTTCCAGCCAGCTGAACATGGAGCTGCCTGACGCCAAGATGGAGGATCTGGGTCACTGCCGTCAGATCGTGGTCACCAAGGACACCACCACCATCGTCGATGGCGACGGCGCTCCCGAGGCCATCCAGGATCGTGCCCACATGATTCGCTCCGCCATTGCCACCACCACCTCCGACTACGACCGTGAGAAGCTGCAGGAGCGTCTGGCGAAGCTGTCCGGCGGCGTGGCCGTCATTAAGGTCGGCGCTCAGACCGAGGTCGCCATGAAGGAGCAGAAGCTGCGGGTCGAGGACGCTCTGAACGCTGCCCGCGCCGCCGTGGAAGAGGGCATCGTGGCCGGCGGCGGTACCGCTCAGGTCAACGCCATCCCCGCTGTGGAGGAGCTGATCGCCACGCTGCACGGCGACGAGAAGACCGGCGCACGGATCATTGCCGCCGCTCTGCAGGCTCCTATCCGTCAGATCGCCGAGAACGCCGGTGTGGACGGCAGCGTCGTCTACGAGAAGATCCGCACCTCCGGCAAGGTCGGCTACGGCTACAACGCCTACACCGAGGAGTACGTGGACATGATCCCCGCAGGCATCGTCGATCCCACCAAGGTGACCCGTTCCGCTCTGGAGAACGCCGCTTCCATCGCGGGCTGCGTGCTGACCACCGAGTCTCTGGTCGTGGATAAGCCCGATCCCGCCGCCGACGCCGCAGCAGCCGCTGCCGCAGGTCAGGCCGGTGGAATGTACTAAGCACTTCCCATAAAACGAATCAGTCCGGCGGCTCCAAATGGAGCCGCCGGACTTTTCTGTTCAGGCGTGATTACGTAACGCAAAAAACACCCCACAGAATGGGCGGAGCGCATCAGACGGTTGCCACCCCCCTTGCCTCTCCCCTTGGGAGAGGTGGCTGAGCGAAGCGAAGACAGAGAGAGGAAATTAGGGTGCAAGGCCCTCTCATACTGAACTCCAATTAAAATCTTTAGAAAAGATTTTACTTGCCCGAAGGGCAAGGAGTTCATATGAGACTTGTTTTGTGATTTCTTTCCTTA
>ENA-OUQF01001943-OUQF01001943.1-human-gut-metagenome-genome-assembly--contig:-NODE-1943-length-11358-cov-5.582235_pt1 | contig 11358 bp, 12 predicted proteins | sample MGYA00237947_ERZ548826 | MGnify/ENA primary metagenome ERZ548826 (study PRJEB26490, sample SAMN05194701) | human gut metagenome | biome: terrestrial biome; feature: human-associated habitat; material... | reverse complement strand
TCTCCGGCAGCTTGGCGGCGACTGCCTCATCACACGCCAGCTCCGCGTCGCGCTTAGAGCAAATCGCAGCAAGCCAGATGAACGGATTCCACCAGTAGACGGTCACGGCCGCTGTGCGGCAAAGCGACCACAGAAAATCCAGATGCCGCAAATGCGTCAGCTCATGACGCAGGATCAATTCCGCCTCGTCCGCTTGCAGCACGTCCTGCGTCAGATAGACCGCCGGAATCAGACCGGCAAGGCACGGCGATTTGACCGCGCCGGAAACATAGATGCACGTTCCGCCGCGCTTGCCGAGAAAACGCCGGTCGCGGTGCAGCCGAATCGTAAACACCGCCCACGTGCCAAGCATCCAGAGCCCGAGCAATGCGCTGCCGCTGAACCAGGCAATTTGAAGAATCTGTGCCGTCGTCAACGGCTTTGCAGCCGGTTTCGCAGTTTCTTGTACCGGGGAACCCGCTTGCTGCGCAGGTGTTTGCGGTTTCGTCACGGTTTGTGCGGGTCGCTGAATCACCGGTACAGTCTGCACGGGCCGCTCTGCGCTCTGCGCCGGCGCGGAAACTTCCTCCGCCGGAAGCACCGGCAGCGAAACCAGCGTCCCTGGCAGGCACAGCTTCACCAGCACCACCAGCCAGAGCGCATAGATCATCCGCTTTGGTACGCGGTTTTTGAACACGGCCCGCACCAGCAGCACGGCCAGGATCAGCGCTGAAACGGTCAATACTTCTCTCAGCATAAGAACTCCTCCTGTCTTTCCATCTAAGCTACGGAAGCAGCAGCTCTGCGACCGGCAGCAGTTCTTCTGTGCCATCTTCGCGCAGGGCGCGCAGGACATCGTCTTCTGACGCCGCGTGCGTCTCATCACCGTCCCCGAAGGAGAGCTTCGCGAAGCGTTCGCTGCAAAGCGCTCCGTCCCGGTTCACGAGCCAATACCCCTCCGGCATCGGCTGGCCGTTCTCGTCATAGCACGGATACGCCGCACGTTCGCCATAGCATACCGCGATGCCGATATAGCCATCGTCAAATACGCTGTAGTCGAGCCAATGGAAGCGCGTACAAAGCGTGTTTCCGGTCTCGTCCGTCAGCCTGCACCGGCCCATGACCGGCCCCTGCGACGCGCCGCCCTCATAGAGCAGGAAGCGATCCGGGAATGGGATCTCCACGCGCGCATAGACCGGCGCGATCACCTCGGTTCCGTCCGCGGTCACAATGCCATAGCATGGCTCGCGGCTGTCCCAGCGGGTAACGCGCAGGCGATAGCCGAACTGGTCTTCCTCCAACGTCTTCGGCTCGTCCACCTCGCTCAGCCGGAAGCTTCCGTCCCCGGCGCTGACGGTATAGCGATATCCGGTGCCGTTTCGGATGCAGTAGACCTCGCCCTCCGGCTCGCCCATATAGTCGATGCAGGCGTCAAACGGCTCGTCAGAAAGAAGCGTGCCGTCCTTCAGCCGGATCCAGACATTTGTATCCGGGATTTCTCCGATGTGCCGCGTCCCATCGGCCTCCCGCACCAGCCCCATGCGGACGCCATCCGTCCGATAGAGCGTCTCATACGGCGCCCAGCTCCAGCTCTTTACATCGTCATATTCTGCATCACTCTGGTCAATACCCGGCGCTTCCTCCGTCTCCTCCGGCAGCGTGATCTCGCTCGATTTCTGTTGCGTCAGCTCCACGGACGAGCACCCGGCCGCAGATACGACCAGCAGCACAGCCAGCCATAGACAAAAGACCAGCCGCTTCGATACGCGATTTTTGAACACCATCCGTACCAGAAAGACGGCCACGATCAAGCCTGTGAGCGTCAAAATCTCCTTTGTCATCGTTAGCCCTCCGTCCACACGATTCCGTTTTCGCCATCGCAGAGGATCCATGTCTCCGCCATACCTGTCCGCGCCAGCCGTCCGCGCGCAAAGACCTGTCCGTTCACAACAAACAGACCGTCGACAAGTTCGTTAAGCGCCATCGGCCAGCCTTCCTCGTTCGTCGGGATGCTGTCTGCGTCATAATTTCCGTCGCGGTAGTCGACCTGCGTGATGCCGATGGGATCACCGAATGCGTCATACATCTCCGGCGACAGCGAGAGGATCGCTTTCTGCTCGCCTGTCTCCACGTCCATCGCGTAGCAGCAATCATAGTCGTAATTCTCGCCGCCATAGGCAACATAATAGACCGTGCCGTCATAGTAATTGAAATAATCGCCGATGGGGCCCTGATGCAGGACAGTGATCTCCTTCGTTTCGGGGTCAAGATGGCAGTAATCGCACATATCGTCCCAGAAATATATGCCTGTGTCGTCTGCGCTGAAAAATGCCGCATCGTATTTGCCTTCAAACAGGATCTCGCGCTCGTTTGCTTCGGTATTGTATGCATACAGCGTTCCGCTTCTGAAATCATACAGATACAGCTTACCCTCATAGTACGTGGTCGGCGCACAGCTCTCGTACAGAAGCGTTTGTGCGCTGCCATCCAGTTCTGCATGAAAGGTTCGCATGACGTTGTTCTCATCGCGGCAGTCATAATAAATACCGCTTTCCGTTACAAGGAACGTATGGCAATAACCATCCACGAGCTTTTCCGCTTCACTTCCATCCGTGCGCACACGCCAGAGAGAAAACCCATCCCGGAAGTTTGAAAAATAGACCCAGCCACCCAGCACATTGATGCTGCTGGGCGCATAGTCCTCCGGCGGCAGCAGCTGCGTCTGCTCGCTGCCGTCCGTGCGCGCCCGGTAAAGGCCCCAGTCAGATTCGCTGCGGAAATAGACCCATTCGCCGTCCCCGGCCATCAGCCCGCCCTGCCCGATGTTTGCGCCGGCAAAGCCCAATTGCTCCTGCGCGGCGGGCAGCTCCTGCGTCAGCGGCGCTGCGGGGCTCAACTCGTCCTTCAATGCGTCCTGATGTGCGTCTTCCGTGTCTTCAGGCACTGTAATTGGCTCTGCTTTCTGCTGCGCCGGTTCCGTGATTGAGCACCCGGCCGCAGACACGACCAACAGCACGGCCAGAATCATCGCCGAAATCGTCAATGCTTTTCGTATCATGGCAGCTCCTTCCTGTCAGCCGCCCGGCTGATAATCTGCCGGGCGTACCGTAAACGCTTCGCCGGGGCCTCCCGCATCGTAATAGGAGAAGAAACCCATACGGGAGATCACGCCGTCCTGCTGCTCATATCCAAAGGTGTACCACAGGTAATCTTCACCGTAAAGCTCTATCGCCCGGGACTCCGGATCGCCAACGCGCAGGCCGCGCTGTGTCGGATAATCCGGGGATGTCGTATAGATACCGCACACTCTGTCACCAAGCCCCCGCTCCGTGTCCTCCTTGCCCTCCTGTAAACGGGGCACATGGACATACAGGCCGTCGCGGCCGTACATGACCACGTCATAGTTCTCTCGCGAAACGCCAACGACGCCAAGGTCTGTGAACCCCTCTGTCAGCGTCTTTGGCAGCATGTCCCATGCGTCCCAGAGGCAAATGCCGCCAATTTCCCCGATCCGATCAGGCGTGTTTACACCATTGGCACTCAGAAGATAGAATCCGCCGTCATAGCATTGGAGTGTATATTCTTTCCGGTGAGAAAGCCGTTCGGATGCTCCATTGCCCTCCGCAGTGTAAAAATCGACGGCATATGTTACCATGTCGCCATTCTGCTTCTTCCCATAAAAACGCATATCCAGAGCGCCATCATCGACAGAGACTGTCGGGAGAACGACCATGCCGCTTTGTGCGTCATAGCTTTCACAGCGCGTGATGTCGAAGCGATAGTCTTTGAAATAGCAGTCCAGCGTCCGGCAAATGGCTGCTTCTGAGAAGTAAAACAGCTTATCAGCAGGATTCTGGCAGCTGCGCAGCGTATCCTCATTGGTCCACGCCAGAAACAGCAGAAAGAAATTTTCCGGCGAAAACCCATCCAGCGTCACAAACTCCAGCCCCTGCTTATCCGCAAGCGCACCTTCGGCGGCGCGGAAAAAGCCGACGATCTCATCGTCCGGTACCTGTGCAGCATCCGGCGTAAACTTCGTGCGCAGCGCCGCATCGCGCAGGAAACCGTCCTTCTGCGCCTGCTCCGGCGCAGGCGCGGTTTCCGATATGCCTTTTTCCGGCTTCTCCGGCAATGTGGTTTCTTCTGCTTTCTGCCGCGTCAGCTCCGCAAACGAGCAGCCAGTCGCAGAAGCGACGAGCAGCAGCGTCAGAATCACGCACAGAACGCTTGTACGCTGCTTTTTCGTCAGGAACAGGATGCGCGGCGCATGCACCGAAATGGTCAAAACTTCTTTCAGCATGAGGATTCCCCCTATTTTTCCGCTGCGTCCAGAATGGCCTTCAATTCCCGGATCTCCTGCTCCGACAGCGCACCGCGTTCGACCAGATTCGATACCATCAGCCCTAAGCTGCCGCCGTAGACCTTGGACAGAAACGATTCCGTTTCCTCCGGCTCGACATCGGCGTAGGTGATCGTCGTGCTGTATTTCTGAAATTTTCCGCTGTCGTCCATCGTGACCGCGCCCTTGGCAATCAAACGCTTGAGCATCATAAAGATCGTCGCCCGGCTCCAGCCGGTGTCCGCGTCCAGCGCTGCGACCAGCTCTGCCAGCGTCTGCCCCTGCCGCGCCCAGAGTGTTTTCATCAGCTTCCATTCTCCGTCCGAAAGCCTGAGATGTTCCATTGCATCCTGCTCCTTTCAAAAAGTTAACGTTCGTTATATTTGAAGCGTACCATAAATGCTAACGCTTGTCAATAGCGAATTGCGGTGCTGCGTTTCTCCTGCGATGGCGGCGCGCCGCAGATTTACCGGGGCGCAGACTGCTTTACAAGCCCTTTTCGGCACGCTATAATGCAAAAAGAGAAAAATGCGGAGGGCGGTATCATGGCGACGCTCAAGGAGGTCGCGAAGCGCGCGGGGGTGTCCACGGCGACGGTTTCCTGCTGCCTGTCCGGCGCGCGGAATGTGCGGGCGGAGACGAAGCTGCGCGTGCAGCAGGCGATCGAGGATCTGAAATACATTCCAAACGCGGCGGCGCGCAGTCTGAAGAAAATACAGACGAACAAGCTCGGCATCATCCTGCCGGATCTGAGCGACCACTTCTTTTCAGAGATCCTGCGCGGCCTGTCCCAGCGGCTGCAGGAGGAAAATTACCTGCTGACGATGGCGCTGTCCTACTGGAGTCCGAAGCGGGAGTGCGAGCTGATAGATACCTTTCTCAACGAGAATGTCGCCGGGCTGCTGCTCGTGAGCTGCCAACCGGAAAATACGGCGTTTTTCCGCAGCCGCCAGACCTACGGCGTACCGATGGTGTTCCTGCATTTCCGCCCGCACGGCATTGAGGCCGGGTTTGTGGAGATGGACACCTATACGACCACAAAGGCCCTGACGGCCGAGCTGCTGCGCAAGGGCTACCGCGATCTTGTGCTGATCACGGGGGAACGGCGGTTTTCCGCCGAGCAGACCTGCTGCAGCGCCGTGCAGGACGCATATGCCGCAGCGGGGCTTCCGTATGCGTGTGAGCGCCGGTATGTGACGAACATGAGCAAGGAGCACGCCTTCCGCGCGGCCATGCAGGCGTGCGGTGAGCGCGTGCCGGATGCGTTTTTCTGTACCTCCGGCTCGATGGCGCGCGGCGTGTGCGAGGCGCTGAGCGTGCAGAACCTGCGCGTCCCGGAGGATGTGCTCGTCGCTGCGCTCGGCGAGGACAGCTGGAACAAATCGGGCAGGCTCCCCGGCGTCCTGAGCTTCGCGCGCTGCGGGCCGCCGCCGCAAAACGGGGTTCTGGTGCCGACGGAACAGGTCGAGCACGTCATCTGCGACGTGGTGCGGAACGTGGTGCAGGGCGGAAAAAGCCTGCCGCAGTCGCTGCGGATCGGGCAGGAAAGAATGCAGCAGCTGTTTGCGGCGCACGGATATTTGTTGTGAAGGTTGCTGGATTTCAGAAATCTGAATATGTGCACAATGACGGAAGAACGCGGGAAAACCGCGTTCTTTTTGTTGCTGCAATCTAAACGATTAGATTTATAGTTCGCCGGACGTCTTGTTCCTTCCGCGATCGTGTGCTAGGCTGAGTCCAACAGAAAAACCCACACGAAAAGGGGGAGAACCGTTTGAGAAAACCACCACTGTATGACGAGGTGCACGCGCTGCCCGTGATCGACGTGCACACGCACTTTGAGACGCTGACGGAGACGTTCGGGTATACCATGCCGCAGTATTTTTATTACGGCTGCTACTTCAACTGCTACCGGGACCTTTTTGATCCGTCGGACATCGCCTGTGTAGAGGACGGCGGGCGTGACGTGCGCGAGCAGTTCTGCGCGCTGCTGCGGCTCTGGGAGAAGATCCGGGACACGCGCACGGGCCGGCTTTTCAGCGGCATGATGCAGACCCTTGGCTGCCGGATGGAGCCGGATGCGTTTGAGCCGCTTCTCCAATGGTACGCCGGGCGGACGGCGGCGTCGATCCGCGCAGCGATGCCGACCGTGCGGGGCTTTGTGTGCAATTCCGCCGGGCATCCGCTCTATGGCGGGATCCCGGGGCTGAAGCAGTTTCTGGACGGCGGTCGCAGGCCGGACGAGGGCATGTTCCGCACGCTGAACGTGACAGAGCTGCACAGCATCCGCTCTTTGCAGCAGCTTCAGGAGCTGGAGACCGTGAGCGGCCGCGCGACGGCAAAGCGATCGGCACGAAGCCGATCCGCGAGATCACCCGCGCCGAGCTGGTGCACATGATGATCGGCCGCGAGGAGAACGTGGAATATCTGGGCCGTCTGAACATCTCCGACGAGGTAGTCCTGGAGGCGCGGGACATCGGCCAAGCCGTTTCCTGACACCCATAAGCAGACCAAATGCCCGACGCGCCGCAAGGCGCGCCGGGCACTTTATCGTAAGATCAATCGCTTGTATCGTGCTTCCAGTGCTGAAGCTCCATAACAGAGCAGCCCTTGCTTTTATAATAAGTAAGCAGCTCCGGCAGCTTCCGTTTATCATAGCTTGTGATGCAGTCCGACAGCACGTGAACGGTATAGCCGCTCTTTGCCAGATTGAAGCAGGTGGATTTGATGCAGGCCGCGGCATCCGCACCGGCAAGATAAAATTCGGTAATGCCGTGCTCCTGAATAAAAGCGGCGAAGGCTTCGCTGGTCAGTGCGCTGTTTTTAGACTTCGTAAAAATGTGCTCGGATACGACCCGCAGCTCCGGCACCAGCTCTGCGCCACGCGTACCGGGCTTGAAGGTCCTTGTTCCCGCAGACAGATTGTTGTGCTGCATGTAAATGACCCACAGCTCCTTCTGGACAGCCCAGTCGATTGCCTCATTGACGCTTTCGATGATCTCTCTGTAGTTCTTCGTAATATCATTTTGCAGGTCGATCACGACCAATGCGCTGTTTTTCATCATTTCTTATTCCACAAGCTCCTTACACGCAATTCTGAATCCCGGCCAGCTGCAGAAACCTTTTATCTGACTGGATGCTATGCGTCAGAAATGTTCCGTCCCGGAACAGGGCGTAGGTCGTGACCGGCGCGGGTGCGTTCTGCGCGGATTCCCTGCTTGTAATGTGGATCGCCTTGAACGCAATGCCGTGTTCCTGCGCTGTCTCCTGCACCCGTGGAACCCAGTAGCAGGTGAACGGACACTGGTCGGTATAATACAGAACAAAGCCGTCCTCGGCCACCTTTGGATGTCTGGCGCAGTCCTTGAATTTCGGCGGCGCGGCATTCGGCACAAGGGGCAGATACATCAGATTGATCCCGCAGTCGGATACGTCCGCGGTCTTGAAGCCCTTGTAGGTCAGGAACTTCGGATCGGCGAGAAATTCCCGCTTCCGTCCCTCGGCGCACAGGATGCAGACGCCCTTTTTGCCCTGCGACGCGGCGTCCCGGAGGCACGCGCCTAAAAGGTCGTTCGAATATCCGTGCCCCTTCATCGCGCCTGCGATCCACAGACAGTTAATATAAATGTATCCCTCCGCCTTGATGGGTACCCACGCATATTCTGCCGGGATGTATTCGATGAAGCACTTTCCGCGCTCCTCGCTGCGGTAAAAAACAAGCCCCTCGTCAAAGCGCTGCCTGAGCCATTCCTTCTTGGCGAGGCTCTGCTTTCCGGACATCGCACAGCAGATGTGCTCCTTGTCGATGTTTTCTTTTGTAATATAGATGTAATTCATACGTTTCTCCCGTCCTGTCTCCGTTTTGCCGCGCTGCAGCTCACGGCTGTGTCTTTGCTTCTTTTCCGCGGCGCGGAAGTGTTCTTGTGAGGAGCAGGGTATAGCCGACCGTGAGCAGGATCAGCGCGGCGGCGTGAGCAAGGCGCAGCTGCGCGGTAAGCGCCGTTTCATTTGCAAATGTGCCGAGCGTGTTGATCGCGGAATGGACCATGATGCAGGGCAGCAGACTGCCGCCGCGATAAAAAATCGTGACCAGCAGAAAGCCCACCGCGACCGCAAAGACGATCTGACACAGGTTATTGACGAGCTCCATGCCGCTGCCGTTGAACAGGTTGATCAGATGTCCGATGCCAAAGGTCACGCTGGAGATGATCACCGCCGATCTGACATTGCTTTTTGCGATGGCCGCAAACAGGAAGCCCCGGAAGATCATTTCCTCCAAAAACCCGACGCAGAGCATGCACACGATCCGGCAGACCGTTTCCGCCGGCGAATAATTGACGGCAATGCCGTTCCACAGATTTCCCGACGCGAGGATCACAAGCGGCACATAGTACAAAAACCGCCGGGCCGGAACTGCGGGTCTGCAAAGCCCGTACCGTCTCTGCAGTCTGTTCTTTCGGATGAAGACCGCGAGGATCACGGTCTGCAGAACCCCAAAAACAGCGCTTGCAGCGTATGCGATCCCAATCATTTGATTGAGCGGGTTTGCCAGAGACTGCAGCACGCAGTAGATCGCGATCCATACGAGCGCAAATGTCAGCTCGTTTTTCTCATACAGCTTTTTCATTTCGTTTCCTCCTGTACCGCCAGGACTGCGCCCCGATACGCCCGTTCCAGATGGGCATGGATCAGCGCCTCGTCATACTGCAGCGAATTGTTTGCGATGATGCTGGCGTACCCGTGCGCAAACAGAAAAATCGTCAGAAAGACCTTCTTTGTCTGCTCCATGCCGAGCTGCAGAGCCCCCTGCATAGCCGATAGCACAGGCGCAAGCTCCTCCGCGTCGATCAGCTCAAGCAGCGTCGCCCCGCTGAAATAATCCGACTGAAAAAGGAACCGGAACAAATGCGGCTCCTCCATCGCAAAGCGGATATAATTCAGCCCGATCCCAAGCATCACGCCCTCTTGCGGGCTTGTCAGCTTCATCAGATACTCCGAATGATACTGATCTGCCTTTGCATAGACTGTCCGCTTCAATTCGTCGATCGTCGCAAAATGATACATGACGGGCTGCGTAGAGCAGTTCAGCCGCTCCGATACCGTCCTCGCGCTGATGTTCGCCGCACCGGTCTCGCGGGCGACCGCAAAGGCCGCGTCAACGATCATTTCCCGTGTGACCTTTACTTTTGCAGGCATTGCTGCACCTCCATATATAATTCATATTATATATAACCTGGATTATATATCAGCACACACGATTTGTCAATCCGTCCGGAGCAAAATTTACAGGCAAACGGCTTCTTCACGGAAACCGGAAAAGAGGCACAGTCCACTTGATTTTTGTGCGGCTCTGCTGGTATGATAGCAAAAAAGCGCGGCATATATGGAAAGACCGCGCGGGAAAGGAACAGCAGCGATGACAGAACGGGAAAAACGGGTGCGGTGGTTTCAGGAGGCCCGGTTCGGGATGTTCCTGCATTGGGGACTCTACGCGATCCCCGGGCGCGGCGAATGGTATATGAGCGGGGCCCGGATGCCGGCGGAGGAATACGAGCGCTACATGCGGGAGTTTACCGCGAAGGCCTATGACCCCAGAGACTGGGCCCGGCGGGCAAAGCGCGCCGGCATGCAGTATGTCGTGCTGACGGCAAAGCATCACGACGGCTTTTGCCTGTTTGACTCCAAGCTCACAGACTACAAGAGCACGAACGCTCCCTGCGGCCGCGATCTGGTGCGGGAATTTGTAGACGCAGTGCGCGCCGAAGGCCTTCGTGTGGGCCTGTATTACTCCCTGATCGACTGGCATCACCCGGATTTCCCGAAATATAACGACCCCAACCATCCGATGCGCGGCAATCCCGCCTATCAGAACGAGCAGATCGACTTTGACCGCTATCTCGCGTATATGCACGGGCAGGTCGAGGAGCTGGTCACAAATTACGGAAAAATCGATATTCTGTGGTTCGATTTTTCCTATGGCGAGCTGCGCGGCGAGGCGTGGAAGGCCACGGAGCTGATGAAGATGGTGCGCAGCCACCAGCCGGACGTTATCGTGGACAACCGGCTCGAGGGCAGCGGCGAGGGCTTCGGAAGCCTCGTCACGGAGCACCCCGCGTATTACAGCGGCGATTTTGTCAGCCCCGAGCAGCTTCTGCCGCCGGAGGGCATCCGCAATGTCCGCGGTGAGCGCATTCCCTGGGAGCTCTGCGCGACCATGAACAACAACTGGGGCTATGTGCCCTATGACACGACCTACAAGCCTGCGTCCATGCTCATCCGCAAGCTGGTCGAGTGCGTCAGCAAGGGCGGCAACCTGATCCTGAACGTCGGCCCGGACGCGACCGGACGCTTCCCCGCGCAGAGCTGCCGTCTGCTTAACGAGATCGGAGAATGGATGGCGCTGAACGGCAAGAGCATCTATGGCTGCGGCAGCGCGGAGCTTTCGAAGCCGGACTGGGGCTGGTATACAGGACGCGCGGGAAAGCTCTACGCGCATGTGCTCGAAGCGCCGCTCGGCCCGCTGCCGCTGACCGGCCTTGACCCGAAGCGCGTCGGCGCTGTGCGCCGTCTCGCGGACGGCGGCGAGGTGGTGCGCGGCGAAAGCTGGGCTACAAGCGCGTATGAAAACCTCGCCTTCGTCTCCTTCGGGACGGTCCCGCAGTATACCTATCCGCTGCCCGACCCGATCGATACCGTTCTGGAGATCGAATATCCATTATAAACCCCGGTACGCCGGAGAAGGGAATTGCTGAATATGGAAAAGCAGCTGCAAGCAAACGTCGTTTTTACAGACGACGCGTATCTGAAAACAAGATATCTGCCCCGCGAGGGCGGCTATACCATCCGGGTCGGCCGCGGGGAACGGCGGGATATTCTGGCCTGTAAGGAGCTGTACGGCAAGGCGGTCAAGACGGCGCTGGAGCTGGAATGCACAGCCTGTGCGTTTGAGCTTGCCCCTGCGTCGGAGCTCGGGCAGAATGGTCTGTTCGCGGCGGTCGAGGGCGTCTGCGGCGGCGCGTATCAGAAAAAATTCGCGCTGA
>ENA-OUQF01001941-OUQF01001941.1-human-gut-metagenome-genome-assembly--contig:-NODE-1941-length-11369-cov-9.549585_pt1 | contig 11369 bp, 7 predicted proteins | sample MGYA00237947_ERZ548826 | MGnify/ENA primary metagenome ERZ548826 (study PRJEB26490, sample SAMN05194701) | human gut metagenome | biome: terrestrial biome; feature: human-associated habitat; material... | reverse complement strand
TTCGCTCAGCACGCAATCGCTTGCGTCCTGTGTGAATTACTTTGTTTGGAATTGTTTACCGTGTTTTTCCAACACGAAAATAGGTTCCGTTACAAGTTTTTCGATATTGTTCAATTTTCAAGGTCCTGTGCGCCTCAGCCTTGCGGCTGACGACCTGTTTATTTTACCACCGAAGTGGTTTTTTGTCAAGCCTTATTTTTTAGAAGCTTTTGAACTTTCTGAACTTGGACACTCAAGAAGTTTCTCAGAACAAACTGGAACTTTTCAGCGTCTATTGGTTCTTTTCAAGGGCTTCCTGCTGAGGCTTCAGAAGTCATTCTTTTGTCTCAGCGCTTGGCGCTCAAGTATAATACCACACCCCGGGACAGTTGTCAACACTTTTTGACATCTTTTTTCCAATTTCTTTGCGCGCGGGGGGAAACGCCCTCTCCACTCCTCCCCCAGCAAAAGCCTTGCGTATCGGCGGCGGGTGCGCTATTATATATTATATACATTATAAAGCGCCGCGAAAGGAGCCCTGACCCATGATCCTCACCGTCAATATCGGCAACACCCACATTACTGTGGGCGGCTACGAGCAAGATACCCTGATCTTTTGCGGGCGGCTGCACTCCGACCCCGCTGCCACGGTGGAGGAATACGCCATCCGGCTGGTGAATCTGTTACAGCTGTACGGGGCATCCCCGGCGCAGATCGAGGGCGGCATTCTGGGCAGCGTGGTGCCTATGCTCAGCGGGCGGGTGCTGGCGGCTTTGCAGCTATTATGCAAGGCGCGCATCCTGACCGTGGGGCCGGGGCTGAAAAGCGGCATCAAGCTGCGGCTGGACAACCCCGCGCAGCTGGGCGCAGAGCTGTTGTGCGGCGCGGTGGCGGCACTGGCAGAGTGCCCCGGGCCGCTGGTGGTCATCTCGGCAGACACGGCCATCTCCCTGATGGCGGTGAACGCCAAGCAGGAGCTTGTGGGCGGCGTGATCCTGCCCGGGCCGCAGCTTTCCATGAATGCGTTGGTGCAGAAAACTGCCCAGCTGCCCCAGATCGACCCAGCTGCCCGCGCCCCGGAGTCGGTGCTGGGCAAAAGCACCTCGGCCTGCTTACAGAACGGCTTTGTGCTGGGCACCGCCAGCCTGCTGGACGGTCTGGCCGACCGTTTCTGCGCCGAGCTGGGCGCGCAGACCGCTTTTTACGCCACTGGCGACCTGCCCCGCTCCATCCGGGAGGCCTGCCGCACCCCCATCCACTACCGTGAGACCCTGATCACCGACGGCCTGCACCGCATCTGGCTGCGAAACCGGAAGGGCTGACGATTTTCGTTTGCATTTTGCATCCTGTTGTGTTATACTGTGTTGTACCCACCAAAGGGATACGACATTTGCGATCGTAGCTCAGCTGGATAGAGCGTTCGGCTCCGACCCGGAAGGCCAGAGGTTCGAATCCTCCCGGTCGCACCAAGGACTGCTGCACAGGTTATGTGCAGCAGTCCTTTTTATTATTTTATCGAATCCATCTTGCAAAAGCAGCGCAGTGCCTTATAATAGAGGCTGTGCCCCGGTGTGCGCGGGTACGGTTAGGATGTATAGGATAAAGGAAAAAAGTATGAGCTCTCAAACGAATACGCTGACGGAAGGCCCTCTGGCCAAGCAGATCTTTCTGGTCAGTCTGCCGCTGGCGCTTTCCAACCTGCTGCAGGTGCTGTTCAATATGTCGGACGTGGCGGTGGTGGGGCGCTTTGCCGGGTCTACGGCGCTGGGCGCTGTGGGCTCCACCAGCACGCTGGTAACCCTGTTCACCGGCTTTCTCATCGGTCTGAGCAACGGCATCAACGTGCTGGTGGCGCGTTTTTACGGTGCGCGCCACCCCAAGGACGTGGAAAAGACCGTCCACTCGGCGGCCATCATCAGCGCCGTTGCCGGTGTGGTGCTGCTGCTCATCGGCCTGCTGGGCTCCCCTGCCATGCTGCGGCTGCTGAACACCAAAGAGGATCTGCTGCCCGGCGCGATTTTGTATCTGCGGGTGTATTTTCTGGGTATGCCGGCGCTGGCGCTGTACAACTTCGGCAACGCGGTGTTCAGCTCCATCGGCGACACCAAAAAGCCGCTGATGTATCTGTCCATTGCCGGTGCACTGAACATTGCGCTGAACCTGTTCTTTGTCATCGTGTGCAATCTGAGCGTGGTGGGCGTGGCGCTGGCCAGCGCCATCAGCCAGTGCGTTTCCGCGTTTCTGATCCTGCGGGCGCTGACCCGGGTGCAGGACTGCTACGCGCTGGACCCGCACAAGCTGCAGCTGGACCCGGCGCAGGCCAAGAGCATCCTTGCGCTGGGTGTGCCCGCCGGGCTGCAGAACGCCATTTTTGCCATTGCCAACCTGTTCATTCAGGCGGGCGTCAACTCCTTCGACTCTTTGATGGTCAAGGGCAACAGCGCCGCCGCCAACGCAGATGGGCTGATCTACGACTGCATGGCGGCCTTCTACATGGCCTGCGCCAGCTTTATGAGCCAGAACTACGGCGCGGGACGGCCTGACCGGGTGAAGAAGAGCTACTTCATCAGTCTGGGCTACTCCTTCGGCGTGGGGCTTGTGCTGGGCGCGGCGCTGTTCTTCTGCGGGCCGGCCTTCCTTGCGCTGTTCACCACCGAAGCGGCGGTCATTGACGCCGGCATGAAGCGCGTATCCGTGATGGCCTTTGCCTACGGCATCTCGGCCTTTATGGACTGCACCATCGCCGCCTCCCGCGGGCTGGGCAAGACGGTGGTGCCCACCGTCATCGTAGTGCTGGGCTCCTGCGTATTCCGGGTGATCTGGGTGTACACCATCTTTGCCCACTTCCACACCATCCCGGCACTGTACCTGCTGTACCCGTGCAGCTGGATCCTGACCGCACTGGCGGAGATCGCCTATTTCGCCAGCTGCTACAAGCGCGCCATGGCTATTTTCCGCAAGCCTGCGGCGGCGTAAGAGGAAATATGATATAAAAAGGGCTGCTGCACAGTTTGTGCAGCAGCCCTTTGTTTATGCTATTGTCAGGGGGTCAGAGCGCAGCTCAGATCTCCTTCTTCAGGGTCTCGCCCATGATGTAGCCGTAGGTCAGAGCGGCGTCGAAGCCCATGCCGTACTGCTTGGCGTCCTTCTCCTCGATGGAGCCGCAGACGTCGCCGGCAGCGTACAGGCCGGGGATTGCCTTCTTCTCCTCGGTCAGGACGTGGCAATCGGTGTCGATGGCCAGACCTGCGGTGGTCAGGTAGAAGGTGGGGTCAACGCGGATGGCCCACAGACCGTCGCGGGTCTCGATGTAGGGGCAGTTGCGGCGGCCGAACTCATCGGGCTCGCCAGCCAGAGCGGCGGCGTTGTTGGCCTCGATGGCGTCTGCCAGATTGGGCAGGTTCAGCTCCTCAGAGGCCTTCTCCACGCTGTCGTAGTGCACAGCCTCGCCCTTCTCGAACATGGCAACGTAACCGTTGAAGCCGTAGGACTCGCTGTCGCGCAGCTTGACGGCAGAGGACTCGTCGAACACATAGTAGAAGGTATCGCCGTTGTCTTTATTCAGCTTTGCCTTGGCCATGGTGTAGTGGTTATCGGAGACGATGTTGCCGATGTTGTCGCCCTTGATGTTGACCATGATGCCGGGGGCAGACTGGTGGATGAAGGCCAGCTCGAACTTGCTCTTGTAGCTGGACAGGAAGGCGGGCAGAGCGCGGTTTTCGCACTCCACATAGCCGCCGGCGTCGATACCCATCTGGATGCCCTCGCCGGTCATGCTGGAGGCGCAGTTGAAGAAGAAGTCGGCGTAGTCGGGGCTGTACTTCTTCAGCATTTCGGGGTTCTTGGCAAAGCCGCCGGAGGCAAGGCAGACCGCCTTGCCGCGCAGGGTATAGCTTGCGCCGTTTTCGCCCTTGGCGTGGAAGCCCACAACACGGCCGCTCTCGTCCTTGATCAGGTCGGTGACGCTGGTGGAGTAGATGATCTTGCCCTTCTCGTACTTCTCCACGCGCTGTGCCATGAACATCATGGCGTAGCCTGCGCCGCCCTCGTAGCAGCCGGGTGCCAGATACGGGGTGGAAGCGCCGTACTGGGTAGCGCTTTCGTAGTTGCCCATGGTGTTGAAGCCGATGCCGATGCCTGCCATCCAGTCCACCAGATCACCGGCGACGGTGTACTGCTTGGTCATGTAGGGCATTTCACCGTTGAAGAACTCGGTGCGGTGGTACTTCTCCATAGTCTGCCAGAAGTTCATCATGCCCTCCAGCGTGCCCATGGCAGAGCTGCGGAAGCTGCCGTCCACATCGTAGTTGTACTGCAGCTTGGAGCCTGCGGTGGCAACGCCGCCGTAGGTCATGGACATGGAGCCGCCGGGGATATCGCGCTTCTCCACCAGAATGACGCTGTAGCCGGCCTCCAGCAGGCGGCAGGCGCAGGTCAGGCCGGAGGTGCCGGCACCCATGATGACGACATCAGCCTCTTCCTCGATGACCTCGTTGGAAGCAGCGATGGTGATCTCCTTGGAGAAGTCGTCCACGTTATAACCGGCCAGTTCGATGGCCTCCTTCACGGCTGCCTTGACAGCCATGGAGGTGATAGAGGAGCCGCGCAGGTTGGGCACGTTGATGCTCTGGTGCTCGACGATGGCGGCGGGGATGCGGGAGCAGGCATAGTTGCCGATGCCGATGGTCTCCTCGTGAGACAGCACCTCACAGGCAGTGATCTTGCCGTCAAAGAAGGTGGTGGCAACGTGCACCCAGCTTTCGTGACCCATTGCCTTGGTGACGTACTTGCCGTCCACCGGGGAGGAGGGCTTGGTCACAGCGGAGGAGGCAGCAGAGGAAGCTGCGGAGGAAGCGGGAGCACCGGTGGTGCTGGAAGCGGAGTTGCCGCAGGCGGTCAGCAGACCGGCAGCAGCTGCGCCCATGGTGCCCACAGCGGCACCGCGCATAAAGTTGCGACGAGAGATCTTAGCCATAAGGTTCGCCTTTCTTTTTCTTTTCTCTTCTTTTTTGCGTTTTTCCTGTTCCTTCGTGCATTTTGAACATTGATACGATTATAGCAAAGTTTCGTCCCCGTGTGAAATACAAATTTGTGTCCAGATTTATCAAATCTCTTTATAAATCGATTCTCTTTACGGCCTGTGCGGAATCCTGTATAATAAAGATGACCAGCTTTTTACACAAGGAGGGGCGCCGTTCTATGACGATTTACCAGTTGGAGTGCTTTATTGCCGTAGCAGAGGAGCTGAATTTCAGCGCCGCCGCCGAGCGGCTGTTCACCACCCAGCCCGCCATCACCTACCAGATCAACGCGCTGGAAAAGGAGACCGGACTGCACCTGTTCGAGCGCACCACCCGCCGCACCAAGCTGACCGCCGCCGGGCAGTCCTTTTATCTGGACATGGTGCAGATGACCAGCTTTGGCCGGCAGGCGCTGAAGAAGGCGCAGGATATTCAGGACGCCGACCGCTCCCGCCTGACCGTCGGGCTGCGGCAGCTGTTCGATTACAGCACCTTTTCCAGCATTCTGGCCCAGTTCCAGCACCAGTTTCCCAACGCCTGCGTGGACGTTGTGCCGCAGGACAACCGCCGCCCACTGGAACAGCTGCGCTCCGGGCAGCTGGATATCGGCTTTTTCTACGCCACCGAGCACTCCCGCGACCGGGATATCTCCTTTACGCCCCTGTTCTCGCTGGGGTACCATGTGCTGATGAACCCCAACTCTCCCCTTGCCGACCGGCGGGCGCTGCATCTGGCAGACCTGAAGGGGCAGAGCGTGGTGTCCTCCGGCGCATTCGACAGCTTTCTGTCCGCCTGTCAGGGGCCTTCGCTGGAGCAGCTGGCGCAGGTGGGGGTGGATTGCAGCAAGATCACCCCCAGCTTTGAGGGTGCGCTGATCATAATCCAGATGGGCACCGCCATGTCCATTGTGCCCTGCCTGTCCACGGCGGTGATCCCGGGCATCGTCAAGGTGCCGCTGCTGGATTTTCCCCCGGTGACGGTGGAGATCGCCGCCATGCGCCACGCACCCCGGCTGGAGGTGCAGTCCTTTATCGAGATCGCCAAGCAGAAATACGCCCATCACCCCGACCCGCTGCGGATGGAGGCACTGATCTAAAAATTATCCCCCGGGAAAATCTGCGGATCTTCCCGGGGGACTTTTTCAACTATTTTACTGATAATCGTGGTTGAGGAACAGGGCCTTGATGACCACCACCTCGTCATATTCCTCCTGCTCCACCTCCACGTCCGCGTTCAAGGATTTCAGGCGTGCCTTGACTGCATCCAGTGCCTCGGGCACGGTGACGGCGCGGCCCTCCTCCACGGCGTCCATCATCTGCTTGAGCACGATGGGGTGGGCGTACCAGCTTTTCACCGGGAAAGCGCCGTGGGGGTAGTGCTTGACATACTCTGCCATGGCTGCCTCGGCCTTTTCAGCACGCTTCATGATGGCGTTGTTGTTATTGTGGGCGGTGGGCAGCATATTGTAGCTGGAAAACAGGAAGATGGCCGCAAAGCCGAACAGCGCAAAGTACACGCCGTAGCTGCCGGTGTGGCTGAACACGGAATACAGGCCGTAGGCCGCAGCCACAACACCCAGCACAAAGATGGCCAGCGCCACATAGCGGTACACCGGCTTGCTTTGCAGCTGCGCACGCTTGCGGCGCTGGGCAGCGCTCAGCTCGGCGGAAAGCTCCGGCTTTGCGTCCAGATACTCCTTTGCCCGGCGCAGCACGGTAAGGCTGTGCTGCGCGTCCTCGGAAAGCTCCGGCAGCTTGCGGGCGGCCTTTTCGGCAGCCTTTTTCTCCAGCGCCTGCTCACCGGCGGCGCTCAGCAGATGCAGCTGCGGCTGCTCCTTGGCAAGCACTTCCAGCAGGGCGTCCACGTCCCGCTCGTCCTTGAAGTTGCACTGCTTCTGCTTGCCGCCGTCGTACTCCACCACAAGATAGGCCATGGAGGCAAACACGCCCTTGCCGGAAAAGCCGCCGGAGCTCATAGCCACCCGCTTGAACACCCGGGTGATGCTGCCGTAGGGCAGATAATAGCGGCGGTCGATGTAAAAGCTGTTCAGGTACAGCGCCTTTTTGCCTACGCCGCAGGGGCCGATCTTCCGGCAGGCTTTTTTGTCTGCCTCCAGCTCCTGCGGGTCAAGCTTTGCCATGCCCAGCTGTGCGGGTTTGAAAATCATGGGTAGTTCCCTTCTTTGCTTTAAATTCTACGCCCCTATTTTCCCACGGGACGGGGGCAATTGCAAGCCCTGATTTTTTCAAAAAACAGCGCCCGCCGCTGTACGGTCAGGCAGCGGCGGGCGCAAGTTACTTACGGAAATATGGAGCCGTCAGTTCCTTATGCCTTGGAAGTAGAGCTCTTCTTGGTAGCATGGAGGAACAGAGCCAGCATTGCGATGGCAAAGACGATGCCGATGGGGTAAGCAACGGCGGTGTTGTAAGCCACCAGCTTGCCGTCCGCATAGGTGTTGATCATCTTGCCCAGGCACTCGGGAGCCAGCACGAAGTAGGTGCAGGACACAGCGCTCATGAAGGTTGCAGGCACGGCGGTGATCCAGAAGTTCTTCTTCTCCTTGAACAGGTACATGGAAGCAGCCCACAGGACGATCATAGCCAGCGTCTGGTTGGTCCAGCTGAAGTAACGCCAGATGACGGTGTAGTTGATGAAGCCCAGTGCGTTGCCGATGCCAAGGAAAGCACCAACGCCCAGCACGGGGACACACAGCTTCAGGCGGTTTGCGTAGCTGTCCTGATCGATCTTGAGCCAGTCGGCCAGAGTCAGACGAGCGGAACGGAATGCAGTATCACCGGAGGTGATGGGGCAGATAACGACACCGATCATAGCCAGTGCCACGCCGACATTACCCATGGTCTTGAGACAGACGTCGTAGATAGCAGCAGACTGACCGGCAGCCAGAGCCTCGGCCAGACCGACCATCTTGCCATCGGTGATGGTGTACAGTGCGCAGCCGGCAGCAGCCCAGATCAGAGCGATGATGCCCTCGCTGACCATTGCACCGTAGAATACGAAGTGACCCTGCTTCTCACTCTTCATGCAGCGAGCCATCAAAGGCGACTGGGTGGAGTGGAAACCGGAAATAGCACCACAGGCAACGGTGATGAACATGAAGCTCCAGATAGGAGTGTTGGAGGGGTGCATATTGCTGAAGTTTGCCCAGATCTCGGGGATGGTGTAGGCGGGGTTGGTGAAGATACCAAAAATAACGCCCACAGCCATGATGATCAGGCAGATGCCGAACACAGGGTAGATCTTACCGATGATGGCATCAATGGAGATAAAGGTTGCGATGAAGTAGTACACCAGAATGATGATCAGCCAGAACAGGGTGGTGGTCAGCACGCCGGACATACCGCCGTTCTTGCACAGGGTAACGATCAGGCCTGCGGGGCCGACTGCGAACACGGTACCGACCATGATCAGCAGCACCACAGAGAACACACGCATGATGTTCTGCATCACGGGGCCCAGATAGCGGCCGGTGACCTCGGCGATGGAAGCGCCGTCATTGCGCTCACTCATCATGCCGGAGAAGTAGTCATGTACGCCGCCGGCAAAGATGGTGCCGAAGGTGATCCACAGGAACACCACGGGACCCCACAGAGCACCCTGCAGTGCACCAAAGATGGGGCCCAGACCTGCAATGTTCAGCAGCTGGACGAGGAACAGCTTCCACTGGGGCATCACAACGTAGTCAACGCCATCGTTGATGCGCACAGCAGGAGTTTCGCGGTCGTCCGGTCCGAACGTGTTGTCCACGATCTTACCATAGACAAAGTAGCCTACGATCAGAAGTGCCAGACACAGTAAGAAACTAATCATACCAGAAACCTCCTTTTGAATTTCAGCCGCCGACAGCTTATGCCATACTGCGGCTATGACCGATCTCTGGCTTCATGTTAACACCTTTTTCATAATTGTGTTAATATTTTTTAGGTATGGTTCCTATATCAAAAAGTATATGGCCGCTTATTTTATTTGTTTACATAAACTTTTATTTTGTGGCGATAACACGTTTTAATTCGTCGTTCTGTTTCTCAAAAATATTCTTCCGGGAGCGGTCAAAAGCGTCCCCGCCAAACTTTGCGCCGCCTTTTTGTGCACTTTGCTTAATCGTTTGCGATTTTCTCCCCAAAACGTGGAATTTGAGACGAAAAGAAGGGAAATCCGCCCCCTCTCGTGAAAACGCAATGTCGGGCAGCCCGCAGGCTGCCCGACATTGCTCTAATTATAAATAATTCTTCCGCTGCAACAACGACGACCGCCGCCAGCGGCGGAAACAGGGAGGAGTTGTTGGGGCAGCGGCCAGCAAGACGCGCGTGCCACCCAAGGCACGATGCGGATGCTGGGTGCCGCAACCCGGAAGACGCGGCGCGCATTTCAAATCTTCTTCCACCCGCTGTCCTTGATGGTGGCATCCGCCTGCTTGTGCAGCAACTGCACAAACAGCTGCTCCTCCGGCTGCAAAGGCTCCCGCTCCGGGTACACCAGCACGTCCCGCATCTGCTGCTTCTGCGCCGGGCAATTATGCAGCGCCAGATGGTACTGCTCCAGCGCGCGCTGCGGCATGGGGGACGACCACATATAGGCCGTGGGCAGGTTTTGCAGAATGGAGAACTGGCTGCACCGCTCGTACACATGGATCCGGCGGTTGGGGTTCGCCTGCCAGCGGGAGACGGTGCTCTCCTCCCCGGGCAGATGGGCGTCGCCGTGCAGCACCTCGATGTAATCGTTCAGTTCGTCCAGCTCGCGCACCTGCCGCCGCGCCAGCGGGCTGTCCTGACTGGTGAGCAGCAGGTAGGAAAACTCCATGATAGGCTCCTGCCGCAGACCGTGGCGCTGGCAGTAGCGCAGATAGTAGTCCTCGTCCTCGGCGGCATAGCGCAGCAGTGCTATGTGGTAGCCCTGCCGCAGCACAAAATCCAAAGCTTCAATGGCACCGCTCTCCCGGATATGCACCCGCAGCTGCTTGCTGCGGGCTGCCTGCTGCAAAAAATCCACCGCCGCATAGGAGGCGTAGGTGGCATGGGTCAGCACCACCCGCAGCTCGGCGCAGCTGCGCTGCTGGTGCGCCTCCTGCTTCAGCTCGTCCACCTGCTGCAGCACCCGCTGCGCCTGCCGGATGAACCGCTTGCCCTGCTCGGTGGGGATCATACCCGTGGAGGAGCGCTCAAAGATGCGCAACCCGTATTCCTCTTCCAGATTCTTCAGCGCCTTGCTCACATTGGGCTGCGCCGCGTACAGCTGCTTTGCCGCCGCCGACACCGACCCCCATTTCATGATGGCTACCAGATACCGCAGTTCCGTAATATTCATGAACCCCTCCGCGTGGTTTGCAGTCATAATCGTATTGTAACAATTTCTCCGCGCTGCTGTCAAGCGGGGGAGTTTTTTTGCCCTCAGCCGCCGGGCGGCGGGACGATTTGACGATTTTGAATGGCCGCCGCGTGCGCTTTGGCCATATTCAGCGGAAAACTATTTTAAATTTCGCGTTTGGAGCGACCGCGTTTGCGGAGCGCAGCGTAGCAATAAAAGCCCCAGTGGGGCTTTTAAGCGGCAGAGCGGTCTGCGTTAGCAGATGGAGGGGCTTTGCCCCGACAAGCTCTGCGGAGCGCTCCAAACGCTATTTTCACGGGAGGGGTCGTAACGGCAAACGGCATTTGCAGCGCCGCTTTCTGCGAAAGCGCGGCGCTGCGGGCGTGCCCGCTCCCCCTTTGGGGAGCTGTCGCGCAGCGACTGAGGGGCTATAAATGGAGAAGCGAAAAAAGCGTTAAAGCGATAGCGCCGACTGGCGCAGCGCTAGCTTTTTTGTGCTTCGACTTCTTCTTTAGGATTGTCAAGGGCGTGTAGCCCTTGGCCCGTTGCGGGGTGGGTGGAGTCCAGAGGTAGGGAGGGGGGAATCGGAACACCCCTCCCTGCCTCTGGCCCAGCGGAGCGTCCACGCACGCTGAAGGCAAGCAGTAACTTTCCCCGCGGAGCGCTGCGCATTCCAAATCGTCCGCCTTCCGGGTGCTCCCCTGAAAAAATATGCAAAAAATAGTGCATTCCGGTGCGTTTTGTGATATCTTATAAAAGTGTGTAACCACAAATAACACAACTGCGACCATAGGACGCATAAGGAGGAACTGTATATGAAGTTGGAAACCGGGATCTGCGGCGAGCAGAGCGTGCGCGTGAGCGCAGAGAACACTGCAAAGACCATGGGCAGCGGCACGCTGGACGTGTTTGCCACCCCTGCACTGGTGGCACTGGCCGAAAAGACCTGCTGGCAGAGCGTTGCCCCCGCGCTGGAAGCGGGCAGCGGCACGGTGGGCACCAAGCTGGAGCTGGAGCACACCGCACCCACCCCTGTGGGCATGACCG
>ENA-OUQF01001940-OUQF01001940.1-human-gut-metagenome-genome-assembly--contig:-NODE-1940-length-11375-cov-34.986042_pt1 | contig 11375 bp, 11 predicted proteins | sample MGYA00237947_ERZ548826 | MGnify/ENA primary metagenome ERZ548826 (study PRJEB26490, sample SAMN05194701) | human gut metagenome | biome: terrestrial biome; feature: human-associated habitat... | reverse complement strand
AAGAGCCGTCAAGTCTGCCAGCTTCCCCCCGGGGGAAGCCAAGGGGGCCTGTACGAATTCGCCCGAGCCTTAATAAAACCATAAGTGCCTACTGCAACCCCTCAGTCAGCCCCTTTGGGCCTGACAGCTCCCCTTTCAGGGGCGCTTTGTAGGGAATTATCCCTATTATACACAAAACCCAGGCTGGGGACAAGTCCTTGGCCTGGGGTTTGAGATTAAATTTACTTAAAGAAATCATTGAGAACATCTTGAAATCCCTTGCGCTTGGGGGTGACGTTCTTGCTGACGGTGCCGTCGAACTGGCGCAGGAGCTCCTTCTGCTCGTTGGTCAGGCGGGTGGGGGTCTCTACCACCACGGTGAAATGGTGGTCGCCCCGGAGCTTGGGGTTATTCACCTGGGGGATGCCCTTGCCGCGCAGGACGAATTCCCGGCCGGTCTGGGTGCCCTCGGGGATGGTGTAGGTCACCTTGCCGTCCAGGGTGGGCACTTCGATCTCCGCGCCCAGGGCCGCCTGGGCAAAGGAGATGGGGACCTCGCAGTATACGTCAAAGTCCCGCCGCCGGAAGAGCTTGTGGGGCCGGATATGGACCTCGGCCAGCAGGTCGCCTGCCGGCGCGCCGCCGGAGCCTACATTGCCCGCGCCGCGGACCCGGACGCTCTGCCCGTCGTTCACGCCGGCGGGCACCTTGACCAGCACCCTGTTGGTCCGGCGCACCTTGCCCTTGCCCTTGCAGGTGGTGCAGGGGGTCTTGATGATCTTGCCCTTGCCGCCGCACTGGGAGCAGGGGGCGGTGGAGCGCATCTGCATGCCCATGAAATTCTGGACGACCTGCTCCTGGCCGGTGCCCCGGCACTTGGGACAGGTCTCCACATTGCCGTCGGCGCTGCCGGTGCCGTTGCAGGCGGCGCAGTTTTCGATGCGGGGCACGCTCAGCTCCTTGTCGCAGCCGAAGGCGGCCTCCTCAAAGGTCAGGTCCAGCCGGGCCATGATGTTCTCGCCCCGGCGAGCGGAGCTTGCCCCGCTGCCGCGGCTGCCGCCGCCGCCGAACAGGTCGCTGAAAATATCGCCGAAGCCGCCGAAATCACCGAACCCGCCAAAGCCGCCGAAGCCCGCGCCGCCGGCATTCGCGGCAAAATTGGGATCCACCCCGGCAAAGCCGTACTGGTCGTACCGGGACCGCTTCTCGTCGTCGGACAGGACCTCGTAGGCCTCGCCCACCTCCTTGAATTTCTCCTCGGCGGCCTTGTCGCCGGGGTTGCGGTCCGGGTGATATTTCATGGCCATCTTCCGATAGGCCTTCTTGATCTCTTCCGCTGTCGCGCCCTTCTGGACGCCCAGCACCTCATAATAATCACGTTTATCTGCCACTGCTTATCACCTCATAGGTAGACGGCGCACACTCTCGGCTCCCCGATGGGGGCGGTGCTCCTCGCGGCCCTTGCTGCCCCCTTTGGGGGAAGTGCCGCGAAGCGGCAAAGGGGGTGCCGTTGGTAGCTTTGAGCCGTTACCATTCAACGAACCACACCCCCTCAGTCAGCCCTTACGGGCTGCCAGCTCCCCCAATGGGGGAGCCGAGATGCCTGCGCCTTTTAAATAGCCGTTAAGGGGCGGCGCGGGGCCGCCCCTTGGGGGAGATTCACCTTAGTCCACGGACTCGTAGTCGGCGTCCACCACGTCGTCGCCGGGGTTGCCCTGGGGCTGCTGAGGCTGGCCCTGGGCGCCGGGCTGCTGATACAGCTTCTCGGACACGGCGTAGAAGGCCTTCTGCACTTCCTCGGTGGCGGCCTTGATGGCGGCGGTGTCGCTGCCCTTCAGCTCCTCCTTCAGCTTATCCACGGCGGCCTGGACGGAGGCCTTGTCGGAATCGCTCAGCTTGTCGCCCAGCTCGTTCAGGGTCTTTTCGGTCTGATACACGGTCTGGTCGGCGGCGTTGCGGGTGTCTACCTCTTCCTTGCGGGCCTTGTCCTCGGCGGCGTACTGCTCGGCCTCCTTGACGGCCTTGTCGATATCCTCCTGGCTCATGTTGGTGGAGGCGGTGATGGAGATCTGCTGCTCCTTGCCAGTGCCCAGATCCTTGGCGGAGACCTTCACGATGCCGTTGGCGTCGATATCAAAGGTGACCTCGATCTGAGGCACGCCCCGGGGCGCGGGGGCGATGCCGGTGAGCTGGAAGCGGCCCAGGGTCTTATTGTACTGCGCCATCTCGCGCTCGCCCTGGAGCACATGGACCTCAACGGAGGTCTGGCCGTCAGCGGCGGTGGAGAAGATCTGGCTCTTGTGGGTAGGAATGGTGGTGTTGCGGTCGATCAGGCGGGTGAACACGCCGCCCATGGTCTCAATGCCCAGGGACAGGGGGGTCACATCCAGCAGCAGGATATCCTGCACGTCGCCGGTGAGCACGCCGCCCTGAATGGCAGCGCCCACGGCCACGCACTCATCGGGGTTGATGCCCTTGAAGCCTTCTTTGCCGGTGATGGACTTGACGGCCTCCTGCACGGCGGGGATACGGGTGGAGCCGCCCACCAGCAGGACCTTGTGCAGGTCGCTGGCCTTCAAACCGGCGTCGCTCATGGCCTGACGGACAGGGCCCATGGTCTTTTCCACCAGGTCGGCAGTCAGCTCATTGAACTTTGCCCGGGTCAGGGTCACGTCCAGGTGCTTGGGGCCGGTGGCGTCGGCGGTGATATAGGGCAGGTTGATATTGGTGGAGGCCACGCCGGACAGCTCGATCTTGGCCTTCTCGGCAGCCTCCTTCAGGCGCTGCATGGCGACCTTATCGCCGGACAGGTCGATGCCCTCGGTCTTCTTGAACTCGGACACCAGGTAATCCATCACTCTCTGGTCGAAGTCGTCGCCGCCCAGGTGGGTGTCGCCGGCAGTGGCCAGGACCTCGATGACGCCGTCGCCGATGTCCAGGATGGACACATCGAAGGTGCCGCCGCCCAGGTCGTACACCATGATCTTCTGCTCCTTTTCCTTGTCCAGGCCATAGGCCAGAGCAGCGGCGGTAGGCTCGTTGATAATACGCTTCACGTCCAGACCGGCGATCTTACCGGCGTCCTTGGTGGCCTGACGCTGGGCGTCGGAGAAGTAGGCAGGCACGGTGATGACGGCCTCGGTGACGTTCTGGCCCAGATAGGCCTCGGCGTCAGCCTTCAGCTTCTGCAGGATGAAAGCGCTGATCTGCTGGGGGGTGTAGGAGGTGCCGTCGATGGTCACGTGGTAATTTTCACCCATGTGACGCTTGATGGAAGAGATGGTGCGGTCCGCGTTGGTGACAGCCTGACGCTTTGCCACCTGGCCGACCATCCGCTCGCCGGTCTTGGAGAAGGCCACCACGGAAGGCGTGGTGCGGTTGCCCTCCGCATTGGCGATAACAGTAGGCTCGCCGCCCTCCAGAACGGCGACACAGGAATTGGTAGTACCAAGGTCGATACCGATAATCTTAGACATAATGTTTTCCTCCATTTATATGAAAAGTTAAGTTTATTTGCTTTGTAACCTCCCCTGAAAGGGGAGGCGGCGCATCGCGCCGGTGGGGTCAGCCGCGGTACGCAGAATACCAATTGGAACGTACCGAGGCGAATTCGCACAATCCGAAACGAACACATTACGTATTCGCCTGGGATTTCATAAAGGCGTAGGTGCCTGCCGCGAAACCCCTCAGTCAGCCCTGCGGGCTGCCAGCTCAGCTTTGCATTAAGCAGCTGTACGCCGCCCTTTGGTCGGCTACACCTGCTAAACCTTTCAGGGGCGCCTTTTTGGGGGGTGCGTCAGTTGGCGGCCTGGACCATGGCGAAGCGGATGATCCTGTCGCCCAGCTTGAAGCCCTTCTGGAATACCTGGGCCACTACATTCTCGCCCAGGCTCTCGTCCTCGGTGTGCATCACCGCGTTGTGGAGGGCCGGGTCGAAGCTGTCGCCGGGGGCGCCGAAGATCTCCACGCCCAGGCCGGTGAAGATCTTCACCAGCTCCGTCATGGTCAGCTCCACACCCTTTTTGTAGGCGGCATCCTCGGTGGGCTGGTTCAGGGCCCGCTCCAGATTGTCGTAGATGGGCAGGAGCTTCGCGACGGCGTCGGATTTGCCGTTGCCGTAGGACTGATCCTTTTCCTTGACGGTGCGCTTACGGAAGTTGTCGAATTCCGCCGCCAGGCGCAGGTAGCTGTCGTGCTCGGCGTTGTATTTTTCCTCCCAGTTGACCTCCGGGGCCTTGGGCGTCTCCTTGGGTTCGTCCTTGGGCGGCTCCTCGGGGACGGGCTCGGCGGTCTCGGTCAGCTCCTCTTCGGGGAGCTCCTCGGGAAGGTTGGGGTCTTTTTGCTTGTCTTTCTTTGCCATATGCAGGTCGCGCTCCTTTATTTGGAAGTTTTATCCTGCTCCAGAGAGCCTGGGAGCTGGGGTGTTTCGGGCTTTGCGAACATCTTGCTGAGGCTCTCTGCGAAGTAGCTCAATCGGGCGGTGATCTTGGCGTAATCCATCCTGGTGGGACCGACCACACCGATCATGCCCTGCATCCCGTCGCCGATGTCGAATTTCGTCATGACCACGGAGGTGTCTTTCAATTCATCCGCCACGTTTTCCGGCCCCACGATCACTCTGGTGCCGTTGGCGCCTTCCATCACGGCGGGCAGGTTGGACAGGGCGTCCTCGTCGATGCTGCTGAGCACCCGCTGGGCCTTGTCCACATCCCGGTATTCCGGCAGCCCCAGAAGCCTGGCCTGACCGGCCACGGCCACATCGGCGGCGGCGGTCCTTCTCAGTGCCTCGGTGGTGAAATCCACGATCACAGGCACCAGGCTGGCGGCGGCTCCGGCGGCGCGCATCACCTTCTCCATCTTGTCGGCGGTGAACTCCTCAACGGGGATCTCCGTCATGGTGGCGTTGAGCAGCGCGGTGAGCAGATTCAGGTCTGCCTCGCTGACCGCCAGGGGCAGCTTGATGAGCTTATTCACCACCTGGTCGCCCGGCAGGGTCAGCACCAGGATGAAGCTGCCTGTGCCGGAGGGGAGCAGATTGAATTTCAGCACCGTGGCGCTGCCCTGACGGGCGGCGGCACTGATGGCGGGCAGGTTGGTGGCCTGGGAGACAAGCTTTGCCACCCGCTCCACCAGCTTATCCACCTGGCTCATCTTTTCCTCAATGGCAGAATTGATGGATTTTGTTTCGTCCACGCTCAGGCGGTAATCCAGCATCAGCTCATCCACATACATCCGATAGCCCGCGGCGGAGGGAACCCGCCCGGCGCTGGTGTGGGGCTGCTCCAGATAGCCCATGGTGGTCAGGTCCGCCATCTCATTGCGGATGGTGGCGGAGGAGTAGTTCATGTCCGGCAGCTCCGTGATCGCCTTGGAGCCCACCGGCTCCGCGGTGCGGATATACAGGTCCACCACGCTGCGCAGAACCTTCTTTTTCCGTTCCGTCAGCTCCATGAACCGTCCCTCCTTTTCCGTTGGGTTTGCTTCAGAATTCTCTTAGCACTCGCTCTTCCTGAGTGCTAAGCACACTATACCATCGAGTGCCAAAAATGTCAAGCCCCCGTTTTTGAATTATTCATTAACATTAACGGCCCGGCACATCCTCGGCTCCCCGGTGGGGGAGCTGGCAGCCCGTAAGGGCTGACTGAGGGGGTGTGGTTCGTTGAGTGGTAACTGCCCAAAATTACCAACGACACCCCCTTTGCCGCTTCGCGGCACGAAACAGAGGTATGATTGCCACCGGCAATCATTATTATCTTGATTCGCTGCGCGGAGCACCACCCCCAAAGGGGGCAGCGAGGACACGCTACCTCTTTACCTTTTCCCTCCTTTATTATATAATATCCAAAAAAGGAGGGGATCGCCGTGGGGCGGGAATTTGAATTGAAGTATCAGGCGGGGGAAGGGGTGCTGGAGCGGCTCCGGGAGGAATACGGGCCGTTCCGGGAGATCCGGATGGAGACCACCTATTATGACGACGCCGGGAAAAACATCAGCCTGCGCCGCTGGACGCTGCGGCGCAGGCTGGAAAACGGGGTATCCGTGTGCACGGTAAAGACCGCCCTGCCCGACGGCAGCCGGGGGGAGTGGGAGACGGAGGCGGCGGACGTGGCCGCGGCCATCCCCCGGCTCATCGCCCTGGGCGCCCCGGCGGAGCTGGCCGATTTCGCGGGAAACGGCCTGGTCCCCGTCTGCGGCGCGCGGTTCACCCGTCTGGCCGCCCTGCTCCCGGCGCGGGAGGGCCTGGTGGAGCTGGCGCTGGACGAGGGCGTTCTCCTGGGCGGCGGCCGGGAGCTGCCCTTCCGGGAGGTGGAGGTGGAGCAAAAGCGCGGCCCCGACGATTCCACCCGCCGCTTCGCCGCCGCCCTGGCCCAGCGCTTTTCCCTCACCCCCCAGCCCCAGAGCAAGCTCCAACGCGCCAAGGGGCTGTTGAACTCGGCTCCCCGATGGGGGAGCTGGCAGGCCGAACGGCCTGACTGAGGGGGTGCGGTTCGTTGAATGGAAATAACTCAAAAATACCAACGACACCCCCTTTGCCGCTGCGCGGCACTTCCCCCAAAGGGGGCAGCAAGAAAAGCCCCCTGAAATTCCGATTGACGAAAACGGTAAAAAAGGATATACTTTACTCATGATTTTGAGCCGCGGGAGGCGAGGTCGCCGCCTGGAATTTGTGTTGTGGGGGATCGGATATGCGCTTTGTATTCGGCAAACAGGAGATGCGCACGCTGGCGCGCAGTCAGGAGAGCTGCTTCCTGCTGACCAACGGGCTGGGGGGCTTCGCCTCGCTGACGGCGGCCTATTCGGCCAACCGCTGCGACCAGGGGCTGCTCATCGCCGCCGTGCGCGCGCCCAACGAGCGCTTCACCCTGGTGCACCGCATGAGCGAGCGGCTGACGGTGGAGGGCCGGGAGTGCTTCCTCTCCACCCAGGAATTCACCGACGGCACCGCCCCGGAGGAGGGGTATAAAAACCTCAGCTTCTTCAGCTTCGACAATCTCCCCCACTGGCGCTATCACATCGGCGGCGTCCGGATCAGCCGCACCATGGCCATGACCTACGGGCAGAACACCACCGCCGTGCTCTACCGGGTGGAGAACCACTCCGGCCAGAGCTGCACCCTCACCGCCGAGCCCTTTGTGAAGTTCGCGCCCAAGGAGCAGGCCGCCCAGACCGTGCCCCAGGTGGAATATACCCCTGGGAAGATCACCTGCGGGGCCAACGCCCTGCACATCTCCACCACCGGCCAGCTGCGCCAGACGCCGCCCCGGGCCCAGTGGCTGGCCTACCCGGAGGACGCCAAGGACGGCCGCCACGGCCGGGGAGCCGCCGTGTCCGTCTGCCAGGTGGAGCTGACGGTGGAGGCGGGCCAGAGCCGGGACTTCAGCATCATTTTCTCCGACCGCCGCCAGTTCCTCACCGCCGAGGAGATCCTCTCCACCCAGCTGCGCCACCAGGGCGAGCTGGAGAGCCGGGCGGGCTTCCGGGACCCGGTGGCCCGGCAGCTGGCCGTCAGCGCCGACGCCTTCATCGTCCGCCGGGCCTCCACCAACGGCATGACCATCCTGGCGGGGTATCCGCTGTTCAGCGACTGGGGGCGGCACACCATGATCGCCCTCACCGGCTGCGCCCTGGCCACCGGCCGGTTCGTGGACGCGGCCAGCATCCTGCGCACCTTCCTGGCCTACGAAAAGGACGGCCTGGTGCCCAACCTCTTCCCGGAGGGGGGCAAGGACCCGGTGTACAACACCGTGGACGCCGCTCTGTTGCTCATCGACGCGGTGTGGCAGTTCGTCCGCCGCAGCGGCAACTGGGAATTCGTCCAGGAGGCCTATCCCACCCTGGAGCGGATCATTGCCGCCTACCGCCGGGGCACCCACCACGCCATCTATATGGATGAGGACGGCCTGATCCACGCCGGCGAGGGCAGCGACCAGGTGACCTGGATGGACGTGTGCGTCCAGGGCATCCTCCCCACCCCCCGCCACGGCAAGCCCGTGGAGGTAAACGCCTACTGGTACAACGCCCTGAAGATCATGGAGGAATTCTCCCGGCATTTCGGCATCTTTGGCAGGGATTACGGCGAGCTGGCCCGGAAGGTGCGGGATTCCTTCGTATCCAAGTTCTTCATGGAGGACCGGGGCTACCTGCGGGACGTGCTCTCCGGCACCCACGCCGACGAGCAGCTGCGCTGCAATCAGATCTGGGCCCTGAGCCTGCCCTATACCATGCTCAGCCGGGACCAGGAGCGCCGGGTGCTCCACGCGGTGGAGCGCAGCCTCTTCACCCCCTGCGGCCTGCGCACCCTGTCCCCCTCCGACCCGGAGTTCCGGGGCTTCTACGGCGGCGACCAGATGACCCGGGACCTGGCCTACCACCAGGGCACCGCCTGGGTGTTCCCCCTGGGGGCCTATTACCTGGCCTATCTGAAGGTCCGGGGCAACACCCCGGAGGCCAAGGCCGACGTCCGCGCCCAGCTGGCCGCCATGGAGCCCATGCTCCGGGAGGGCTGCGTGGGCCAGCTCCCCGAGATCTACGACGGCGCCAACCCCGGCATCGGCAAGGGCTGCTTCGCCCAGGCCTGGAGCGTCGGCGAGATCCTGCGGGTATACGAGGCCATCGATAAAAACGGATAACGCACACCCCCCTGCCCCCCAAAAGGGAGCCGGGGGGTGATTTTTAATACAACGTTTATTTTTAAAAGTTCTGATTCTTTTGCGTTTTTATATATTTTCCGAACTTCCCTCCCCAACTCTACCGGGGGTAGAGTTCGACCGGGGGTAGATTTTCCGGCATGGGGGTATCCGATTTGCGGGTGGGGGGCGATGAGGGGCGGGTTTCTATTTACATTTCGGCGGGGCGAATTTATAATAGAAGGCGAAGATGACCGCCTGCGGGGCGGTTTGCCATAGGAGGAAGTAACCATGTCTTTTACCATCTTTGTGGACGGAAGCTCCAACCTGCCCGGGCGGCTGCTGCGGGAGCTGGGGATCGAGATCCTGCCCTGCACCTATTCCATGGACGGCGTGCCCAGCACCTATGACGGGAGCCTGGACAGCTTCGACGCCCACAGCTACTACGAAATGCTCCGCCAGGGGGGCCGGGTGCAGACCAGTCTGCTGAACACCCAGCTGTTCCTGGATTCCTTCCGGCCGGTGCTGGAGCGGGGGGAGGACGCGGTGTATTTCTCCATGTCCTCCGGCATCAGCGGCACCTGCCAGGCGGCCCGGATGGCGGCCCAGGAGCTGCTGGAGGAATTCCCGGAGCGCACCGTGCGGGTGGTGGACTCCCTGGGCTCCGGCTTCGGCACCGGGCTGATGGCCTGCAAGGCCGCCGACCTGCGGGCGGCAGGGAAGACCGCGGCGCAGACGGCGGACATCATGGATGCCGACGCCCAGAACACGCTGCAATTCTTCACCGTGGACGATCTGAACTTCCTCAAGCGCACCGGCCGGGTCTCCGGGGCCACGGCCATGATCGGCACGGTGCTGAACATCAAACCCGTGCTGTGGGGCGACCCCACCGGGCACATCACCGCCCGCAGCAAGCACCGGGGCCGCAAAAAGGCCATGGCCTCCATCGTGGAGGAATACCGCAGCCGGGTGGAGGACGCGGAAAACCAGCGGGTGGCCATCTCCCACGGCGACTGCCCGGAGGACGCCCAGGCCCTGGCGGACATGATCTGCGCCGTGGCCAAGCCGAAGGAGCTCATCATCGCTCCCCACGAGCCCTTCACCGGCGCCCACGTGGGCCCGGGGATGCTGGCCCTGTTCTTCCACGGCAAAAAGCGGGCAATGTGACGGCCCATCCGGCGAAGGCGGCGCTTTCGCCGGATTTTTCCGCGGAAAGGCCCATGAGGAAAGAAAAATGCGAAAAAATTTCTTGACAAAAAGGGGCCGCATGGATATAATAAGGAAGCTGGTTTCGGCGGTGCCGAGATCATTTGACCACATGGCGGCATAACTCAGTTGGTAGAGTAGCCGGTTCATACCCGGTATGTCATCTGTTCGAATCAGATTGCCGCTACCAGGCCCGTTGGTCAAGCGGTTAAGACACCGCCCTTTCACGGCGGTAACATGGGTTCGATTCCCGTACGGGTCACCATGTAAAAGATCCCGATGCGTTTGCATCGGGGTCTTTTGCGTATATGGCCGGTGTCGCCCCTGGCTCCCTCGTTCTTTGGGGGGCCGGGGGCGTTTGTTTTTTTGGGGTTATTGGGGTTTCTGGTAGGTCAGGGCGCGGGGGCTGTCGGGGAGGCCTTGGGTGGTGGGGTCTACCACCACGCCCAGGACGGACAGCAGGGCGAACAGGGCGTTGACCACGGCCAGGAGGCGCTCTCCCACCGCGCTCAGGTCCCACCGCGCGCCGAACAGGGCCGCCACCGTCTGGGCCAGCAGCAGGGCGGCGGGGATGGCGGAGAGCCAGAAGGCTCTGTTTTTCAGGCGGACTTTCCAGTTAATCATGGGTTTCTCCTTTCTGCTCCAGGTCCCGCAGGCGGTGGTTGATGAACTTGATCTGCTCCTCCACCACTGGCATCCGGCGGGCAAAATTGTTGTGCTGGCGGACCTCCCGGGTCAGCTCCTCCAGCTTGGTCTCGGTGACGGCGGCGGCCCGGCTGTTGGCGATGAGCACCCCGGCCAGGGTCATGGCCCCGGTGATGACGGCGGCAATAACGGCTTCCATGGCCTGCCTCCTAAATCACGTCCATGTGGACGGTGCTGCCGTCGATGGCGTAGGCATAGGCCGCCTCCGGCTGCTGGCGGACAAGGGCCAGAATTTCCTGGGCCGTCAGGCCGGGGATCTGGAAATCCATGGCCTGGCCCAGCAGGTGCCGGGAATTGGCCACGCCTCCCACCGCCGCGTTGTGCGCCTTGCAGCGCACGGTGGAGGTGGGGACCATGGGCCGCCCCGCCGCCAAACGCACCGCGTCCGCCAGGCGCATCAGGCGCTCCTTCGGCTCCGCCGGGAAGCCGCCGCACCGGCCGCAGGGGCAGGCGATATAGGGGTCGGCGCGGGTGAAATATCGGATATCCCGCCAGAATTCCGGGGCAGTGCCGGGGGCGTCCTCCCGCGCCGGCTCCGCCACGGCGGCCAGGAGCTTTTCCTGGGTGGCCGGGCCGGGGATGCCGTCCTCCGTCAGGCCGTGCTCCGCCTGGAACCGCCTGCACCCCCCGGCGCTCCGCGCCCCCCAGCAGCCGTCCACGGCGGCGTCATAATAGCCCAGATACCCCAAAAGATGCTGGATCTGCGTTGTGGTCATGCGCGTTTCTCCTTTTATATACTCCCCGGTGGGGGAGCTGTCGAGCTTAGCGAGACTGAGGGGGTGCGGTTCGTTGAATGGTAACAGCTCAAAGCTACCAACGGCACCCCCTTTGCCGCTTCGCGGCACGAAACAGAGGTAT
>ENA-OUQF01001934-OUQF01001934.1-human-gut-metagenome-genome-assembly--contig:-NODE-1934-length-11409-cov-8.155452_pt1 | contig 11409 bp, 13 predicted proteins | sample MGYA00237947_ERZ548826 | MGnify/ENA primary metagenome ERZ548826 (study PRJEB26490, sample SAMN05194701) | human gut metagenome | biome: terrestrial biome; feature: human-associated habitat; material... | reverse complement strand
GTGGGGAGTTTATATCAATCATCGTCTTGTCCTTCCTTATGCTCATCATTAAATTCAAGTATATCATCAACACCGCAGTTGAGAACCTTACAAATTTTTTCGATGCTGTCCAATGACACATACTGGTCACGCCTTAATCGGGTCAGAATGTTTGGACTGAACCCTGCCTTTTCGGTCAACTCGGAAGCCTGTATGCCTTGGTCTATCAACAAGTGAAATAGTTTTTTATAAGTAACAGCCATGTCGTCCTCCACTCGCAAAAATTATTCATCGTTATTATATCACGATAATGTGAATATTTCAAGTATATAGTAACGGTCAAATTTGAACTTTGTTGTGTACTTAAAGCGGGATTTTTTCAGGAAGCAACATAGTCGATGCTCTCCACCTTGCTATGCAATAGCGGTCAAAACATCGAGTACAGACCCGACATTTTTACCGCATATCACCCCTAAACGCTACATTATTCCGTCCTGCTCCTGAACCCGGTTTGCTTGGCGTTCTCGCTTGCTTTCCGTCTGCGTTCCTCGCTCATGGGCGGTTGCAGACGGATGGACAGCCGGGATTTGTCCAGCACATAGGAAACGCCGCCCTGCTCATGGGCCTTTTCCTGTCGGCAGAGGTCGGGGTACTTCTTAGCGAACAGCGCCAGCCGCTTTTTCAGTCCGGCGTTGAAGGTGTAGATGCTTGCCGTGTCCTCGCCCTCGTTGAACAGAATGAGGGTTTCCTTTTCATACTTTGTCAGCTTCGCCATAATCGTCCTCCATATCGTAGCTGCTGATTTCTGCCAGTCGCAAAGTCAGTTCCGCTTCATAGTAGCCGTCCCTTTCCACATGGAGTGTGCGGTAGAAGCGGCGATACCAGTCGTGCGCTTCCTCGGTACTCAGCTTGATTGCAAGGTCGTTGAACAGCTCTCCGGCAACAGGGTCGGGCGTGATAGCTGCCAGCATTTGCAGACGGTCAACCGTTGCCCTGTGGTTGGGGCAACCGAAGGTGTAAAGGGCTTTCTTCTCGTTGATGTTCAGTTTCATAGTGTGTTCCTCCTTGTCGATTATCTTGACTATTATAACAATCGCAGAATCAAAGCAAAGCTAAAGGACTTGCCCCCTGCTATTCACAGGCAGCAAGCCCTTTCGGTAGCTTGAACAATTACATCTTAATTCTTTGTCTAACTTTTTGGGGTCTCTTCATATGGACGGGCTTTTTTGCGCGCTTATGCGCTTACGCCATGGTCAAAAGCGCCGAGATAAACGCATCCGGCTTTTCCGCGTGTATCGCATGGCCGCAGTCAAAGCGGATGAGCGTGCAGTCCGGAACGAGCGCCAGAACGCGCTGCAGATCGTCCTCCCCAAGCGCGGCCATCAAAAGCCCGTCCTGCCCGACCACCGTTTTCGCCTTCAAGAAAAGCGTCTTGCAGCGGATGCCGCGCAGAAGCTCCTCATGCGCGATACCGGCATGGAAGCTGTCATTATAAAACGCCTCGCCGAAGCGGGGATCGTAGCTGTTCATGCCCTGATACGCGGCAAGCCCGGCCTTGGGCCAGAACGGTACGCGCAGATTCTTGTCGGGGTGCTTCTTCCTGTACCGCGCCGCAGCGGCGATAAGCCTGGGGCGCGCATTCTCCCGCGCCTTTTCGGGGAACAGCGCCCATATGCGCTGATGCGCAAAGTAATAGAGGACAAAGTCGTTTTCCTCGCGCTGAGCAAGAAACTCATGGCAGACCGTGGACAGATCCACATAGTTGAAGGCGCGCTTCCGGCGCTCACCCTGACAGGAGAAGAAGGGCGGGTCCTCCAGCACCAGCGCGCTGCACAGGTCGCTGTGCGAGGCGGCATAGGCCGCCGGAGGAATGCCCAAGCAGGCAGGCCGGCTCCCTGACGACATTCCAGATGAAGTCGATGACCGCATTGCCGATGTCCGCCACATTGTACCGCGACGCGTCGTGCAGGCTTCTCCCGTGGCCGTAGCAGTCCACGGCGTACACATGGAAGTGCCGCGCGAGCTTCGGCATGACGCAGAAGAAGCTGGTGCTGTCCACAGCCTGCGCGTGCAGCAGCACCAGCGGCTTCAAATCGTTTCTTATTTCGTAATACTGAAGGCCGGAGTTCCGGCCTTCATAAAAGTGTTTTTCGTATCTCATTTACCTAAATGTACAATTGATGCCGGCGAGGCGCGCCTGCCGGCACAGGTCTTTCGTCTGAAGCTTATACTGTCTGCCGTCCTTGATGAAATGCGTTCCGCACTGGCGGAACTCGAAATCGACACGCTTCCGGACGCATTGTTCACGGATGTCGGCCTCCTCAATAAGAAAATCCGTCGAAAAGCCGAGGTATACAAGCCCCGGCTTCATTTTATAGCCGCCGTTTTTCAGTCTCTCCACCGGCTTATAAAAGTCCTTCGTTTTGATGATGTTCCCTGTATCGACGCCGCGCTTCGCGTCGCCCTTATGGATATAGCAGTGCAGACAGCCCTCGCTGCATCTTCTGCATCCGCGCCACGGATCCCACATCGGCATGGCTTCGCCCTCCCTGAAATTCAATATAGCTCAGGTTCGTTTCGATTTTTCTGCATTCTAAAATTTTGTCGATTGGGGGGTAGGCTCCTCGCCAAGTGCGGCGAGGTCGGAGCGCTCATAGCGGTTATGCCCGCGCAGGCCTTTTTTGTATTTCCAGCACTTAACAGCGTCATGCAGGGTTTTCCCCCGGTTGTCCGCGAAGAAATCACGGATGTACGTATTGTACTCAAACTGTCTGCCTATTTCCGTTTTCCGCGTTTTCTTTTCTTCTAATATGCGGTAGTACGCGTTTACCGCGTCGCCATAGGTCTTCCCGGCGTTGTCTTTGAGCCACCGCTGGAACGGAACATTGAAGGAAAATCCCCTGCCGGTCTTCTCCGTGAAAAACGCCCTGTGCTTTTCGGAAAACACGATATCCGGCTCTATAATCGTGTCCTCGTCAATTATCCCAACTCTGGCCGCCGCTTTTTTACGCGGTCTGGCCTTCGGCGCGCTTCCCGCATCCAGAAAGCACGCTATCCTTTCCGTAAGCTCCGGCTTCCTGCCGGAAACGGGCAGGCCATTATCCCGGCAGAAGCGGATCAGTTCTTCCTTCAAATAGTAATAGCTGCGAAAGGTGTCCGCATCCAGCCCCGCGCACAGCTCCGGCCGTTCACTCATCCGCGTGCCCTCCGCCGTCCTCATTCTGTCCGCGCGCCCCGTAAAGCGCGAAATACTGCCGGATGTGGCGCTCTATCAGCGCCATGGCCTCGGCCTCACGCTCCGGCTCCCTGTCGCAGAGGTTTATCCACACGGAGACCGGAAAGCACAGCTGCGCCGCCATAGCCTCCGCGTCGCCGCCGGTCAGGCGGCCCTGCCGGATCAGGAAGCGGACAAGGCCGGTGAAATAGCTCAGCACGTCCGTATAGCTCTGCTTCGTTTGCAGGGCTTTGAGCTTCGGATTCTGAAACTGCTCGATCGTCAGCATCCGCCGCACCTTGCTTATCTGCGCATCGTGCAGGATGCAGCGCACATGCGCCAACATCATCCCCACTGCCGCGTCGGGCGTCATACCGAGCTTGTCCTTCGTAAACTCCGGATCATCCCAGTCCGCGCGCGCAAAGATGGAATGCGCTTCATACTGCGCCATGGTCGCCTGTATCAGCGCGTCAAGTATCTCCTGCTTGCTTGTGAAATGGCTGTACAGCGACGCCTTGCGGATGCCAACGGCGTCGGCGATCTGAGAGACAGACGTGGCCTCATACCCCTGCACCGAGAACAGCTCCAGCGCCGTGTTCAATATTTCCTGTCTGGTTTTGCCCTTTTCCATGTGTCTGCCAGCCTCCCGCCGAAAAAACTACGCCGTTATTATAACTACCGAACGGTAGGTTGTCAACAGTCATCGTGAAAATACACACAAAAGCACGAAAATCGACACCTGTTTTGCCGCGATGTTTAGTTAAATTTTTAGCGTTAAATAGTTGACAATCTTCTCTCTTTAGTGTATACTCCGTCTTGCAAGTTAAAAAATAAGCAAAGTTGCCGGTGCAGACCGGCGGCGAACCGCACGGAGGTAGACATGGACAATAAGCGTTATGAAACCGTTGACAGCCTTGACAGTCTCAAGGAGGCTATCGCCCGCGTACGGGCGGCGCAGGAGACATACGCGACCTTCACCCAGGAGCAGGTCGATAAGATCTTTTTCGCCGCGGCGACTGCGGCCAACATGCAGAAGATACCCCTCGCCCGGCTTGCGGTCGAGGAGACCGGCATGGGGCTGATGGAAGACAAGGTGATAAAAAACAACTACGCCAGCGAGTATATATACAACGCCTACCGCGACAGCAAGACCTGCGGCGTTATCGAGCAGGATAAGCAGTACGGCTTCACCAAAATCGCCGAGCCGATCGGCCTCATCTGCGCCATTATCCCGACGACGAACCCCACCTCCACCGCGATATTCAAATGCCTGCTCGCCCTGAAAACACGCAACGGCATCATAATAAGCCCGCACCACAGGGCGAAGCGCTCCACCATCGCCGCGGCGAAGATAGTGCTTGAGGCCGCCGTCGAGGCCGGGGCGCCCGAGGGCATCATCGGCTGGATAGACGCGCCCGCGCGCGACATGACAAGGCACCTTATGGAGCAGTCAGACCTAATCCTTGCGACCGGCGGGCCGAACATGGTCAAGGCGGCGTACTCCTCCGGCACGCCCGCCGTCGGCGTCGGCGCGGGCAACACCCCCGCCGTGATCGACGAGAGCGCGGACATCATCCTCGCCGTCAACTCGATAGTGCACTCAAAGGTGTTCGACAACGGCATGATCTGCGCCTCGGAGCAGGCCGTCATCGTGCCGGACAGCATATATGACGCCGTCAAGGCGGAGTTCATAAAGCGCGGCTGCTGGTTCCTCAGCCCGGAAGAGAAGGAAAAGGTCGGCGGCACCGTTATCGTTGACGGCTCTGTCAACGCGGGGATAGTCGGCAAGCCTGCGCCGTATATCGCGGCGCTGGCCGGTGTAGATGTGCCGCAGCACACGAAGATACTCATCGGCGAGGCGGACGCCATCGACCTTTCGGAGCCCTTTGCACACGAAAAGCTCTCCCCCGTTCTGGGCATGTACCGCGCCAACAGCTTCGACGACGCCGTGGCCAAGGCAGAGGCGCTCATCGCTCTCGGCGGCAAGGGGCACACCTCCAGCATCTATCTCAACACCGCGACGGCGCAGAAGCGGCTGGACAAATTCGCAGGCCACATGAAGACCTGCCGCATCCTTGTAAACACGCCCGCCGCGCAGGGCGGTCTGGGCGACATATACAACTTCATGCTCTCTCCGTCGCTGACGCTCGGCTGCGGCTCATGGGGCGGCAACGCGGTCAGCGAGAACGTGACGATAAAGCAGCTTATCAATATAAAGACCATCGCCGAGAGGAGAGAGAACATGCTTTGGTTCCGTGCGCCCGAAAAGGTCTATATAAAGAAGGGCTGTCTGCCCGTCGCGCTTGACGAGCTGCGCACGGTCTACCACAAAAAGCGCGTGTTCATCGTCACCGGGCACCACACCTTTACCAGCGGTGCGCTCAAGCCGATAACCGACAAGCTTGAGGAGATGGGCATAACCTTCAGCACCTTCTTCGGCGTGACGCCCGACCCGACGCTTGCCTGTGCGCGCGAGGGCGCGGCCCAGATGCAGGCCTTCCAGCCCGACTGCATCATCGCCGTGGGCGGCGGCTCCGCAATGGACGCAGGAAAGATCATGTGGGTGCTGTATGAGCACCCGGAGGCCGACTTTGCCGACATGGCAATGCGCTTCACCGACATACGCAAGCGTATCTTCACCTTCCCCCGCATGGGCGAGAAGGCCAGCTTCATCGCCATCCCCACCACCGCGGGCACGGGCTCGGAGGTTACGCCGTTCGCGGTCATCACAGACGAGCGCAACGGCATAAAGTACCCGCTCGCCGACTATGAGCTGATGCCGAAGATGGCGATAGTCGATCCCGACCTGCACGTCAGCGCGCCCAAGGGTCTCACCGCATCCTCCGGTATAGACGCCGTGACCCACGCGCTTGAGGCCTACGCCTCCATGATGGCGACGGACTACACCGACAGCCTTGCCATAGGCGCGCTGCGGATAATCTTTGAATACCTGCCGCGGGCGTATAAGGACGGGCAGACCGATATGGAAGCGCGCGAGAAGATGGCGAACGCCGCCACGATGGCCGGCATGGCCTTTGCCAACGCCTTCCTCGGCGTGTGCCACTCCATGGCGCACAAGCTCGGCGCGTTCCACCACGTCCAGCACGGCGTCGCAAACGCGCTGCTCATCGACGAGGTATTGCGCTTCAACGCCGCCACGGCGCCCGTGCGCATGGGCACCTTCCCGCAGTACGACCACCCGCACACGCTTGAGCGCTATGCTCAGGTGGCGGACGCCCTGCACCTCGGCGGCAGCACGCCAGAGGAGAAGCTTGAAAACCTCATCGCCGCGATAGACGGTCTCAAGGCCTCCGTCGGCATCAAGCCCACCATCAGGGATTATATCCCCGACGAGCAGGAGTTCCTCTCCACTCTTGACGAGATGAGCATCAACGCCTTTGATGACCAGTGCACCGGCGCGAATCCGCGCTATCCCATGGTCAGCGAGATACGCCAGATGTACCTCAACGCGTACTACGGCGCGAAGCAGGAATAACTTTCCCTCCTACAGCAGCGGAACGGCAAAAAGCGCCGTTCCGCTGTTTTTTTTATTCTTCGCGTATGGCGGAAAGTATGCCCGTTTTCTTCAATTCGGCCCCGGCATAGGCCGTGAATATTAAGTAGATGACTGTCATCACGGCAATGAGCTCCGCGAGAAACGGCCACGGCAGCTTCAGCGTGATGCAGTGGTTCATCGCGTCCAGCCGGTAACAGGCGGCAAAGCTGACGGCAGCTCCCAGCACGAGCGACACCGCCAGTGAGCCGCCGAGGTAAACGCCTATCTCCCGGCGCAGCATGGCTGTCAGCTGCTTTCGCGTCGCGCCGGCGGCCTCCAGCAGGCCGAATTCCCGCTTTCTGTTCTGAAAATCGACCATCAGCATGTTCATAAGACTGATGCTGCCGAAGGTGAAGAGTATCCCCGCCGCCATGTACAGCGCCTTTATCGGCGCGCTGTACCGGTAGCGGATGTTTTTGACCGTCTGCTCTATCGTATCGACAAGTATTTTGCCGTTTTGCGCTGCAAGCTCCTGCACCGCGCCGAGGACCTCGTCAAATTTGCCGGGCGCGGCGCTGATCGCCAGAACGCCGGTTTGTTCCGTTATGTCCGTCAGTTTCTTTGCCATATCGTAGGTCATCATGAAATACGGACTGCCGGGAACGACCGGGCTGCGCGCCATCAGATCTGCCGTGCTGTATACGCCTGTGACGGCCGCGTCTATTGCAAACGTGCTGCCGTCGGGCGCGCGGCCCTGTATTGATTTTTCTTTCTGATGTGTGAAGTAGTCTTCGCTTCCGTATGCGACAGTGACAGTCTCATTGCCAGAATAAAAAAGCCCTATCGCGGCGTATTCTCCGGCCCACTGAACGTCCTTGCTTTGGCGCAGGGCGGATAGCTGTCCGTCCGTTATCCCGATCATTGCGATCTGCGCCTTATTGCGCTGGGTGTTCTTGAATTCCTCCTGCGCCCCTGCTGATATCAGGATGATGGAGCGGACCATGCAGACGGAAATGGCGATGGTGAGGATAAGAAAGGCCCTGCTTCGCTTGTCCGCTTTCATGCTTCGACCGGCAAGCTTTTTTATAATTGCGCCGGTGTCATTTTCAAATGGCCATGTCATGCACTATGGTGTCCGGGCTTTGCGGTTTTATAAGCCTGCACAGGTCAAGGCCGCTGCCGTCGGGGAGGTTGACGTCCAGCAGTACCAAGTCAAATTCCCTCTGTCGGACAATCTCCGCGGCAGTCCTGAAATTCACGGCGGAAGTCACGTTGTAGCCGTCCGCGGTCAGGTTATACGTAAGCATCCTGTTCAGAAAGCCGTCGTCCTCGACGATCAGGAGCTGCTTCATATCTTTACTTCCTTTGCTGTAGATAGCATGAATAGTATAACAGGCAAATGTCCGCGAAATGTTACATATCCGTAGATTTGTCGGTTTTTCATCCGGCCGCTGTGCCGTTCGTGCGTGGAGAATGCTTGCAATCTGTAGGGTCACGTGATATCCTGTTGTTGGTGCATAAGCACCCTTAGAGCTCTGCACAGCAAATACTGTGACCGTGAGGATAAAGCGAGACCGCCACTTGTACCAGAAGTGACGGTCTCTTTATAGACTGATTTCTTAAGGTTCAGGGCGTCCGCTTGTCGCAGCGCTCTTTGCTATGTTCATTATACCGCCTGTCTTGGCTCATGTCAAGGCGGGTGGTCTGGTTTTATTGTACTCACCCACTCCGCAAGTTAACCTCCGGCTGAATGAGTTACCGGGCGTTATTAACAGAGTGGGTGAACTGCGTCTACTCCGGGGATGAATGCCGGCAAAACGGCCAACATCTTTACGTCCGAAACGGCCGGACCTGACACACAGGATAGAAGCCAAGCTCCAGCGCCTACACCAGACGGCACTTCTGCCCTTTCGGGTGACCTCGAAACCGTAATAAGCGCCGGAGCTGTGGAAGAGGGCAGCGTCAAAACCGGGGTCGCCGCAAATAAAAGGCGGAATTACCGGTGTTGCCCCCACAGAAGCCCCATCTGAGCGGTACGCCGCCAAAAATGACGGTTTCTCACAGGCTGATGGGGCTTCAAGCGGAGATCAAGCCAATCCAACCAGTCTTGCACCCGTCGGTGACACTGGGGCTTTCTCTCCGCCAATTGCAGACACGCAACAAGGCGTGAATGCGGGAGACGTCTCTTCCATCACCAGTATACGCATGGAGGCACAAAATGTCAACACGATCGTGCTCTTTTCCAGTTGCAAAAAAGCACTGAGAAAAACTTTCTCAGTGCTTTACTTTTGGCGCAGTAGGAGGGATTTGAATACTCGGATATGCGTAAATTGCAGTAAACCTATGTACGAAATCTACTGATTTTCAGTACTTTTCGGGCTTGGGTGTAAATTGCTATAAAGCGCCGTAAATTCTCTAAAGGGAAAAAATAAGGGAAAATTTTTGTTTGATTCTTGCACTTTTCGACGCGCTATGTTATCTTGTCATTGGTGCTTATGCACCGGGAGCGCTGCACAACGGCAGGCGGTTAGCTACACCACCCGAAAGGGGGTGAAGCAAAATGCCTATTACGTTTACGTTTCATGTATTTACATACACGATCACGATAACCGTAAAGCAAAACCGCCGACACTCCGGCAAGTGACGACGGTTTATGCTTTTGCATAGCTATTTGTACATTTGACCCGAGCTAACCGCTTGTCGCAGCGCTCTTTTCATGCTTATTATATCGCCCGCCCGGTGCTTTTGTCAAGCGCTGAGCGGGTGTTTTTATTTTCCCGCAGGATTGATACCCATGCTAAGAGATATCGCGTCACGCGCTATGGTATCCTCTATGGCGCGGCCTACAAATTCCTCCGGTGTCTCGCCAGTGCGCTTTATATGCTCGCTAATCTTTACAAACCGCTCCGGCGTTACGAGGGGAGCGGGAGCATAATCCCCTGCCGCCTGTTCCCCGCTCATAGCGGCGCTTACAGCGCGGTTTATGAAGCCGTTGACACTTTCCCCCTGCGCATCGGCAAACGCCTTTATAACGTCCTTGCGGCCTTTGGAGAACGTAACGTTTATGCGGTCGTAGTTTTCCTTGACGTACTTGTTTACGGATCGCTGCTGCGCCTTTGATACAGTTTTTTTCTCTTCTGTCATTATACTATCCTCCTCCCATTGTACCTATATTATAGCGCAGAAATCTATTGATGTAAATAGTAATTTAGTACAAATATATTGGTGCAAATATATTCATTCTGCCAATAGACTATTGGGGTAAATAGTGGTATTATATAGACAGTTAAGGGAGAGGCCGAAACGCATTCCCCAGTAGGCAGGACGCGAACAGGACTTACGCCGGTATCTCCCAAAGAAATTAAAGCTATAAAGGGAAACGCATTCTCCAAGTAGGCGGGTCACGAAAGGAACTCACGCCCCTGTTATAGCGGAAAGGATTTATATCATGAGCACGACAGAGATCACCAGCAAAATCAAGGAGCTTCGAGAGCTTCAAGCCCTTATTGAAGAGGCTCAGGCGGAGGCAGAGACCATAAAGGACACCATCAAGGCGCAAATGGGCGACTGTGAGGAACTGAGAGCGGGCGAGTATAAAATCACATGGAAGCCCGTAGAAAGCTCCAGAATCGATACAGCGGCTTTGAAAAAGGCAATGCCTCAGATTGCCGAAGCATTCACCAAGACCACAACCACGCGCCGCTTCTGCATTGCATGAGAAAAGCCCCTTGCCTGAATGCCGACCAAAGCCACAGGCAAAGAGCTTAAAGGACACCCGGAGCGGGTGCAAATAGATTATACCGCGCCCGCTGAAGTGGTAAGCTAAAAATGGACACGGAGGGGGTACAAATTGTACAGTAGATATGACATAATGGGGACATGCAAAAGCACATCTCTGTACAAAAGGAACCCAGAAGCGGACAGGAGGCTTATCGTGAAATACACAAAGGAAGAAAGATTAGACATTGGCCGACGAATATATACCGGCGAACTGAGCCGGTATGAAGCCAGCGAAAAATATGTCATAAGCATTAATACTGCCAGAGATTATATGCGGCTGTATCGGGATGCCCATGACCTTCCCGCAAAACGTGGAACCCCAAAAAACTATGCGGCGGGGCAGACTGCCACATCGGCCGCCAGTCTGGAAGAGCTCGAATCCATGAGCAAAGAGGAACTGATCCGTGAACTTATTAAGGCAAGGATCAATGAAGCACGGTTAAAAAAAGGATACGAAGTGAAGGGAGATGGTACGGTAATTCTGTACGGGAAAGAGAATATGAAATAATCTTAGAGCTGTCCGGTGAGTTTCCGGTAAAGCTGCTGTGTGAAGTGATGAACATACGGCGAAGCAGCGTCTACGCATGGAAAAAGAGACTGTCAAATCCGTCTGAACGAGCAAAGAATCTGATTGGCAACATTATGCTGTTTCAGGAATACCACATGAGATACCCGTCCCACGGCTACCGGTGGCTCAACGCCAAGATCCGCTTGGATACTGGTCTTGTCCTTTCCGCTGCGTATGCTCATAAATGCTGTAAAATAGCCGGGATCAAAAGCGAAGCGAAGCATTACAAGTATAAAAAGCCTGGCGATCCAGGACGTGTTTTTCCCAATCTGTTTATGACAGAACTGCGTATCGACAAGCCGCTTCAATGCATTGTCAGTGACATGACGTCGTTCTCTGTGAAGGGCGTATATTACGAACTGACATTGTACA
>ENA-OUQF01001933-OUQF01001933.1-human-gut-metagenome-genome-assembly--contig:-NODE-1933-length-11411-cov-8.451127_pt1 | contig 11411 bp, 8 predicted proteins | sample MGYA00237947_ERZ548826 | MGnify/ENA primary metagenome ERZ548826 (study PRJEB26490, sample SAMN05194701) | human gut metagenome | biome: terrestrial biome; feature: human-associated habitat; material... | reverse complement strand
GGCTCGTAGGTCTTGCCGTCGATGACCTTGGTCAGAACGTGCGGGGGAGAGACCTGCAGCTCGTAACCTTCGCGGCGCATGGTCTCGATCAGGATGGACAGGTGCATCTCGCCACGGCCCATGACACGGAAGGAATCGGTGGTGGCGGAATCCTCCACCTTCAGGGCGACGTCCTTCAGCAGTTCCTTCTGCAGACGGTCGCGGATCTGGCGGCTGGTGACGAACTTGCCCTCACGGCCGGCCAGCGGGCTGTCGTTGACGGAGAAGGTCATCTCCACAGTGGGGTCGTTGATCTTCACGAAGGGCAGCGGCTCCACCTGAGCAGGGGAGCACAGGGTGTTGCCGATGGTGACATCGGGCAGACCGGAGAAGGCGACGATATCACCGGCGGTGATGTTGTCGCAGGGCTGGCGGCCGTTGGCTTGGAAGTCATACAGCTTGGTCAGGCGGCCGCGCATCTTCAGGTCGGGGTTGTGCCAGTCGCAGACCTGCACTTCCTCGCCGACCTTGGCAATGCCGTTCTGGATGCGGCCGATGCCGATGCGGCCCACGAACTCGTTGTAGTCCACAGAGGAGACGAGCATCTGGAAGGGAGCATCGGGGTCGCCCTCCGGCGGCTGGATGGTCTTCAGCAGGGTGTCGAACAGGGGGATCAGGTCGGTGCCGGGCACATCCGGGTCAAGGCTTGCGGTGCCCTGACGGCCGCAGCAGAACAGGATGGGGCAGTCGAGCTGCTCATCGGTAGCGCCGAGGTCCATCAGCAGGTACAGCACCTCGTCGATGACCTCCTTGATGCGGGCATCGGGGCGGTCGATCTTGTTGATGGCGACCACGAGGCTCAGGTTCTGCTGCAGGGCTTTCTGCAGAACAAAACGGGTCTGGGGCATGCAGCCCTCAGCGGCGTCCACCAGCAGCAGAACGCCGTTGACCATCTTCAGAACGCGCTCGACCTCGCCGCCGAAGTCGGCGTGGCCCGGAGTATCGACGATGTTGATCTTGACACCCTTATAGGTGCAGGAGCAGTTTTTGGCCAGAATGGTAATGCCGCGCTCACGCTCGATATCACCGCTGTCCATGACACGCTCTGCCACGACCTGATTGTCGCGGAATGCGCCGCTCTGACGCAGCATGGCGTCCACCAGCGTGGTCTTGCCGTGGTCAACGTGAGCGATAATGGCGACGTTGCGCAAATCGTTACGAACCATAAATAACAACCTCTCTATTTTGAATCTGTGTAGAAGTTACGTCATACGAATTAAGTTTATCTCAGATGGGGGTGGTTTGTCAAGATTGTATAAAAAATTTTTCAGGAATTCGGCGTTTTGCTTGATATTCCCGCCGTGATTTGGGCGGCTTGAAGGGCGAAAGTATGGTATAATACAGATGAACTCTTTCCGCTTCGCTCCGCCGGTCTGCGCAGCGGGCGGCAGAGAGCATCGACTAGGGGGTGCAATCTATGAAACTGACGTTTTTGGGCGCGAACCACGAGGTGACGGGCAGCTGTACGCTGCTGGAAGCGGCCGGGCAGCGCTACCTCATCGACTGCGGCATGGAGCAGGGCAAGGATATGTACGAAAACCAGCCCATCCCTGTGGCCCCCGGAGAGATCGACGGCGTGCTGGTCACCCATGCCCACATCGACCATACGGGCCTTCTGCCGCTGCTGGTCCGCAACGGGTTCCGGGGCAGGATCTATGCCACCGACCCCACCGTGGAGCTGTGCGGCATCATGCTGCGGGACTCGGCCCACATTCAGGAGTTCGAGGCCGAGTGGAAAAACCGCAAGGGCAAGCGCTCCGGTGCAGAACCGGTGGAACCCATGTACACCATTCAGGACGCCGAGGCGGCCGTCCGGTTGTTCCGCGGGGTGGAGTACGGGAAAAAGACCGAGCTGGCACCGGGCTTGGAGATCGAGTTTGTGGACGTGGGCCATCTGCTCGGCTCGTCCAGCATCGAGATCTGGGTCACCGAGAACGGCACCACCACCAAGCTCGTCTTCTCCGGCGATATCGGCAACCAGAACCAGCCCCTCATCAAGGACCCGACCTATCTCGCCGACGCAGATTACGTCGTGATGGAATCCACCTACGGCGACCGGCTCCACGGCCCCCGCCCGGACTATGTCGGGGAGCTGACCAAAATTTTGCAGCGCACCTTCGACCGGGGCGGCAATGTGGTCATTCCCAGCTTCGCGGTGGGCCGCACACAGGAACTGCTCTACTTCATCCGGGAGATCAAGGAAAAGGGTCTTGTGAAGGGCCACGGCAACTTCCCGGTGTACATCGACAGTCCCCTTGCCATCGAGGCGACCCGCATCTTCAAGGATACCGACCCGGACTGCTTTGACGACGAGACCCGCGCCTTGCTGGCAAAGGGCATCGACCCCATCCAGTTCCCCGGTCTGCGGGTCAGCGTGACCAGCGACGAATCCCGGATGATCAACGCCGACCGGGAACCGAAGGTCATCCTCTCGGCCAGCGGTATGTGCGAGGCGGGCCGTATCCGCCACCACCTCAAGCACAACCTCTGGCGGCCGGAGTGCACCATCCTCTTCGTGGGCTATCAGGCCGTCGGCACGCTGGGCCGCACCCTCATCGAAGGGGCAACGGACGTCAAGCTGTTCGGAGAGCCCATCGAGGTGCGGGCGGAGATCTGCCAGCTCACCGGCCTTTCCGGCCATGCAGACAAAAACGGTCTGCTGGCGTGGATCAACGCCTTTGCCCCCAAGCCCAAGCGGGTGTTCATCGTCCACGGCGACGACGAGGTGGAGAATATCTTCGCCCAGACCCTGACCGACGAAGGCTTCACCGCCTGTGCGCCCTACAACGGGGCCCAGTGGGTCATCGGGGCAGAAGGAGCCGTCTGCGTGCAGGAGGGCACCAAGGCCCGCATCGAGCATCGGCCCAGCGAGGGGGCCAGCCGAGCCGCCAGCGTCTTCCAGCGGCTCGTCAGCGCGGGCAAGCGGTTGCTGCGGGTCATCGAGCACAACGAGGGCGGGGCCAACAAGGACCTTGCCAAGTTTGCCGACCAGATCAACGCCCTCTGCGACAAGTGGGACCGATAAGAAAAATAGCAAAAGCCACGCGAAAGCGTGGCTTTTGTCTTACGTGGAAGGACGGTAGCTGTCCTTTTCCACAACATCATAAATGCTGCGCCCGGCCAGCTGCTCAAAATGGGCTTTCAGGGCAAGGAATTCTTCGCGGATGGGGTACATGCGAAAATCTCTTCTATTACAGCTCCAGCGCGTCGATGGACGCCTGAAGGGCCTGATAGAATTTACCGAGATGCACGCCGTCGAGGAAGCGGTGGTTGACTTCCACCGACATCCCCAGCGTTTCGCGGCCGGTGCCGTCCGGCACGTACTTTCCCCACGCGATGCGGGGGATGTTGTCGTCCCGGTCAAAATCCCGCTCGTTGGTCAGGGCCGTCAGGTCCAGCCACGGGACGCAGGAAAAATAGATGAGGGCGTCCAGCTCCTTGTCGTCTTGGTCGAGGAAGTGGGTCTGCGCCTCGCTGCGGGCCTTGGCGGCGGCGCAGAACTGCTCCATCGTCTGCTCCTGCGGCAGGGTGACGATGTAAAAATTCTCGCTGCCGGGTTTCAGGTCGGTGAAGCTGGGGATGCGCTCGTCTAGTAGGAAAATCTCGCCGCCCCGGACGGTATAACGGAAGTTCTCCACGGCATTGACGGCGTTCGTCGCCAGATAGACCAGCGCATAGTAAAACGAGAGGCCATGCCGCTGGGTGTAGGCGTGGAGCCGGGTCACATCCACCCGGAAGGTGGCGCTGTAAAAGGGCTGGGACACCGCTGAGAAAAAGCCGAACTTTTCCGCGCGGGGCCAGCGGGCCGGGTCGATCTTCTGCATGGGAACCTCCCGTTCTCTTAAAAGGCGTACCGCTCCATGGTCTCCGGGCTGCGGAACTCGTGCTTTTCGTAGTAGCCGATGAGGGTGCCATCGGCGTCCCGCAGGGCGACCATGTAGACGTCCTTGTTCTGCTTTTCGTTATGATAGGTGTAGATGATGTTGTGCTCCGGGCTGGCCGCGAACCAGTCCACGACCTGCTGAATGCGGCTGTTGGAGCTGGCATTGTGGCAGTGGAGCAGACTGCGGCCGATGAGCTGCGCGCCGCCGTGCTTCGCATAATTGCGGATGGCAGCGGGGTTCATATAAAGGATGGTGTGCTGTAGATCGCACAGCACGACCGAAGCGGTGTCTTGGTCGATGACGCTTTTGAAATAGGCGTTCAGGTCTGCCATGATGTTACTCCTTCTTTGTTCTTATCCAGCGCGTCGAACTGTTTGACGATCTGGGGGTCTTTCAGCTTGATGACCTTGCCGGAGAGGTAATGCAGGGTGTTTTCCTCCGGGATGTCGAGGAAACGGATGCGGACGGCGCAGAGGGCTTGGGTCTTGGTGCCGGTGCGCTCGTTCATCTTGCGGTTGCCGTATTTGATGTCGCCCAGAACCGGCTTGCCGAGGTAGGCGAGGTGGGCGCGAATTTGATGTGTCCGCCCGGTGATGAGGCCGATCTTGCACAGCGCGAAAGGCCCGGCGGTGCGCAGAACGTCCACATCGGTGATGATCTGCTTGCGGCGCTCGTCCTGCGACTGGTGGGCGTGGATGCTGACCTTGTTGTTCTTTTCGTCGTGCTCCCACCACGCGGTGAACCGGCCGCTCTGGGGGATGCCCACGGTGATGGTGTAGTATTCCTTTTTGAGCAGGTCGGTGCGGATGATCTCGTTCATATCCCGCAGGGCGGCGTAGCTCTTGGCCGCAATGACAAGGCCCTCGGTGCCGCGATCCAGCCGGTTGCAGATGCCGGGCTTGAAGCGGTTTTCACCGTGGGGGTCGTATTCGCCTTTCTGCGCAAGGTACTGGATGAACGCATCCACAAGGTTGGCGTCGCCGGTGCGGTCGCTGTGGCAGAGCAGGTGGGTGGGCTTATAGAGGACGGCAATGTTCTCATCCTCGTAGATGACGGTCACCTTGGGCTGGCTGGGCTGCTTCTTAGGCGCTTTCGGCGCGGGCTTTGCCCCTTCCGGCGGAAAAAACTCATCGTTGATGTACAGCTCAATAAGGTCCCCGGCCTTGAGGCGGTCTTCGGGGACACCCTTTTTGCCGTTGACCTTGATGCGCTTATTGCGGAAGCTTTTATAGAGCAGACTGGTGGGAAAATCGCGGGTCACGCTCTGTACAAAGCGGGACAGGCGCACTCCCTCGTCGTTGGAGGTGGCGGTAAATTGTTTCATAAAACAGAGTCCTTTGATTCAAAAATAAGAGTTTATCCTTATGCCAAGGACTCCCCTGCAAGGGGAGCTGGCGCAAAGCGCCTGAGAGGCCGTACGAAGGATCGGGTCCTCTTTTTCTATAATAAACTACCGGATTTGCGAAGTCAACGCGAAAATTTGGGCGGGACTCTTGTGTTTTGGGAAAAATCGGGTACTATTAAAAGGAAGAATGCGCGAAAGGAGCCGACCCATGGCCGAAGAAAAGAAGACCCACGAAGGGCACCGCCAGCGGATGCGGAAGAGGGTAGAGCAGCAGGGCTTCGACAGTCTGGAACCCCATGAGGCGCTGGAATATCTGCTGTACATCACCAACGCGCGGAAAGATACGAACCAACTGGCCCATGACCTCATGGGCCGGTTCGGCGATTTTGCCGGGGTGCTGGAAGCCACCGAAGAAGACCTGCTGACGGTGGAGGGCGTCGGCCCCGCCACAGCGCGGATGCTGCATCTTTTACCGGCGGTCAGCCGATACTATACCCAATGCCGCACCAACGGGAAGATCAGCTTCAAGACCACGGAGCAGTTGGCGGTCTATCTTCTCCGGTTATTTGCCGGGGCGGAGCAGGAGCGGGCACTGCTGCTGGCTCTGGACGGCCGCAGCCGCATCAAGGCGACCCTCTGGCTCAAGGACGGCACCGGCGACCGGGTCAGCCTTGCCATCAAGGACGTGGTGGCCGCGGCGCTGAAGGGCGGCACGGACAGTGTGGTGCTCTGCCACAACCATCCCAACGGCATGGCTCTGCCCTCGCGGGAGGACATTCAGGCTACCGAGAACATCGTGCGGGCGCTGGGGCTGGTCCGGGTGCATCTGCGGGACCACATCATCCTGACCGAGAGCGAGTACTTCTCCATGCGGGATGAGAATCGGCTGCCCTTCTATGACTTTGCAACAGGGGAGATGCTGAGGCCGTATTGAATCTTTTTGTTTACAATATAAAATAGTTGTGCTATACTGAGCATGAAAAAGCACAACTATTTGTGGTTCTCACGGAAAGGAGAGTGCGGCGATGGCAGACGAGAAGTTCCATCTGGTGTCGAACTATGCCCCGACGGGCGACCAGCCGCAGGCCATCCAGCAGCTTGTGGAGGGAGTGGAGCGCGGCGACCGGTGCCAGACCCTGCTGGGCGTCACCGGCAGCGGCAAGACTTTTACGATGGCAAACGTCATCGCCCAGTGCAACCGCCCCACCTTGGTGCTGGCCCATAACAAAACGCTGGCGGCCCAGCTCTGCACCGAGTTCCGGTCCTTTTTCCCGGACAATGCGGTGGAGTATTTTGTTTCCTACTACGATTACTACCAGCCGGAAGCCTATATCCCCAGCACCGATACCTATATTGAAAAGGACAGCGCCATCAACGACGAGATCGACCGGCTGCGCCATTCGGCGACGGCGGCTCTGTCCGAGCGGCGGGACGTCATCATTGTGGCGTCGGTGTCCTGCATCTATTCGCTGGGCGACCCCATCGACTACCGCAGCATGGTCATCAGCCTCCGCCCCGGCATGGAAATGGAGCGGGATGAGCTGTGCAAGCGGCTGGTAACGCTGCAATATGAGCGCAACGACATCAATTTTATCCGCAACAAGTTCCGGGTCCACGGCGACACGGTGGACATCTACCTTGCCTATATGAGTGACCTCGCCATCCGGGTGGAGTTTTTCGGGGACGAGATCGACCGCATCATCGAGTTCAACCCCGTCACGGGGGCCAAGCAGAATGTGGTCAAGCATGTGGCCATCTTCCCGGCCAGCCACTACATCGTCAGCGCCGAAAAAAAGGCGAAGGCGCTGGAAAAGATCCGCGCCGAGTGCGACCAGCAGGTGAAGCAGTTCACCGCCGAGGGCAAGCTCATCGAGGCCCAGCGCATCCAGCAGCGGACGAATTACGACATGGAGATGCTGACCGAGGTGGGCATGTGCAAGGGCATCGAAAACTATTCGGCGGTGCTGTCGGGCCGCGCGCCGGGCAGTATGCCGACCACGCTGCTGGATTATTTCCCGAAGGATTTTCTCCTCTTTGTGGATGAGAGCCACGTCACCCTGCCGCAGGTGCGCGCCATGTACGGCGGCGACTATGCCCGCAAGAAAACGCTGGTGGAGTACGGCTTCCGTCTGCCCTCGGCGTTCGACAACCGCCCCCTGAAATTTGAAGAAGTGGAGTCGAAGCTGAACCAGATGATCTTCGTTTCGGCCACCCCCGGCGAGTACGAGCGCCAGAACAGCACCCAAGTGGCCCAGCAGGTCATCCGGCCCACTGGTCTTCTGGACCCGCTCATCTCGGTGCGCCCGGTGGAAGGGCAGGTCACCGACCTGCTGGGCGAGATCAACGCCCGCACCGCAAAGAACGAGCGGGTGCTGGTGACGACCCTGACCAAGAAAATGGCCGAGGACCTGACGGATTTCCTGACGGAACAGGGGGTCAAGGTCAAGTATATGCACCACGAAGTCGATACCTTCGAGCGGATGGAGATCATCAAAGACCTCCGCCTCGGCTCCATCGACGTGGTGGTGGGCATCAACCTGCTGCGGGAGGGCCTCGACCTGCCGGAGGTCAGTCTGGTGGCCATTCTGGACGCCGATAAGGAGGGCTTCCTGCGCAGCGAGACGAGCCTCATCCAGACCATCGGCCGCGCGGCCCGCAACGCCGAAGGTCTGGTCATCATGTATGCGGACGAGGTGACGGATAGCATGGATCGCGCCATCACCGAGACCGAGCGCCGCCGCGCCATCCAGATGGCCTACAATGAGGCCCACGGCATCGTGCCCAAGACCATCGTGAAAGCCATCCCGGATTCCATCGAGATCAGCGACAAGGCCGAGAACGCGAAGCGGAACACCCGCCGGATGGGCAAGATGGAGCGCGAAGCGGCCATTGAGCGCCTGACCCGCGAGATGAAGAAAGCCGCCAAGCTGCTGGAATTTGAGCACGCGGCCTTCCTGCGCGACCAGATCGACCGTCTGCGCCGGGGCGAGAACCCCACCGTGGACTCCGACGCCGAAACGGAGCGCAAGCAAAACCATGCACAGACACAGAGAAGAGGGAGAAAGTACCTTGGCAAACGATAAGATCGTCATCAAAGGAGCGCGGGAGCACAACCTGAAAAACATAGATCTGACCCTCCCGCGCGAAAAACTCATCGTCATGACCGGCCTGTCCGGTTCGGGCAAGTCGAGCCTTGCCTTCGATACCATTTATGCCGACGGCCAGCGCCGCTACGTCGAGAGCCTGTCCAGCTATGCCCGGATGTTCCTTGGCCGGATGGACAAGCCCGATGTGGACGAGATCACCGGTCTGTCGCCGGCTATTTCCATCGACCAGAAGACCACCAGCCACAACCCCCGCTCCACCGTGGGCACCGTGACGGAAATTTATGATTATCTGCGTCTGCTGTACGCCCGCGTGGGCGTGCCCCACTGCCCAGTCTGCGGCCGGGTCATCAGCCAGCAGACCGTGGACGAGATGGTGGACGCCGTCCTGAAGCTGGACGAGGGTACAAAGTTTCAGATCTTGGCCCCCGTGGTGCGCCAGCGCAAGGGCACCCAGCAGAAGGAACTGGACGCGGCCCGGCGGGGCGGTTACTCCCGCGTCCGCGTCGATGGAAATCTCTACGACCTCGATGAGGAGATCACGCTGGAAAAGAACATCAAGCACACCGTCGAGATCGTCGTGGACCGCCTCGCCATGCGCAAGGGCATCCGGGGCCGTCTGGCCGATTCGCTGGAAACGGCGCTGGCTCTCACCGGCGGCATCGCCGAAGTGGACGTCATCGGCGGCGAGTGCATGACCTTCAGCCAGAACTTCGCCTGCCCGGAGCACGGCATCTCCATCAGCGACCTGTCGCCCCGGCTGTTCTCCTTTAATAACCCGCTGGGCGCGTGCGAAAAGTGCACCGGCCTCGGTACGTTTATGCGGGTGGACGAGGAGCGCATTCTGCCCAACCGGAACCTGTCCATCCGGCAGGGGGCCATCAAGGCCAGCGGCTGGTACTACGCCGAAGGGTCGGTGTCCGAGATGTACTACCTCGGTCTTGGCAAAAAGTACGGCTTCACGCTGGATACACCCATCAAGGAGATGAGCACCGAGGCCGTGAACGCCATTCTTTACGGCACCAACGGCGAAAAGATCGAGATGCACCGCACCAACGAGTTCGGCAGCGGCGTCTACTATAACAGCTTTGAGGGCATCGTCGAGAACTTGGAACGCCGCTTCCGCGAGACCAACAGCGAGTGGATGAAAGAAGAAATCGGCAGCTTCATGTCCGGCGTCGAGTGCCCGGACTGCCATGGCCGCCGCCTGAAGCCGGTGGTGCTGGCCGTGACCATCGGGGATAAGAACATCAGTGAATTCTGCGAGATGTCCATCCGGGAGGAGCTGGAGTTCATTGCAAAAAATGAGCCGAATCTGACCGAAAAGCAGCGGCAGATCGGCGGCCAGATCATGAAGGAGATCAAGAACCGGCTGCAATTCCTGCAGAGCGTGGGTCTGGATTACCTGACGCTGGCCCGCTCGGCGGGCACCCTTTCCGGCGGTGAAAGTCAGCGCATCCGCCTGACCACCCAGATCGGCAGTGCGCTTTCCGGCGTGCTGTACGTGCTGGATGAGCCGAGCATCGGTCTGCATCAGCGGGATAACGACAAGCTCATTGCGACCCTGAAAAACCTCCGGGATCTCGGCAACACGGTCATCGTGGTCGAACACGACGAGGACACCATGCGCAACGCCGACTATATCGTAGACGTGGGCCCCGGCGCGGGTGTTCACGGCGGCGAGATCGTGGCAGCGGGCAGCGTCAAGGACATCTGCAAGGCCAAGCGGAGCATCACCGGCGACTACCTGTCCGGCCGCAAGCGGATCGCCGTGCCGGAGATCCGCCGCGCGGGCAGCGGCAACTACCTGACCGTCCGGGGGGCGCGGGAGAACAATCTGCGCAACATCGACGTCCGCTTCCCGCTGGGTGAGTTCATCTGCGTCACCGGCATTTCCGGCTCCGGCAAGTCCAGCCTCATCAACGAGATCCTGTACAAGACGCTGGCCAGCGAGCTGAACGGTGCCCGCGCCCGTGCGGGCAAATGCGACGGGGTGGAGGGGCTGGAATTTGTCGATAAGGTCATCGGCATCGACCAGCAGCCCATCGGCCGCACGCCCCGCTCCAATCCGGCCACCTACACCGGGGTGTTCAACGATATCCGCGCCGTCTTTGCCGAAACGCAGGACGCTAAAATGCGCGGCTACGGCCCCGGCCGGTTCAGCTTCAACGTCAAGGGCGGCCGCTGCGAGGCCTGTGAGGGCAACGGCATCCTGCAGATCGAAATGCACTTCCTGCCGGACGTCTACGTCCCCTGCGAAGTCTGCAAGGGTGCCCGCTACAACCGCGAGACGCTGGAAGTGAAGTATAAGGAAAAGACCATCTCCGACGTTCTGAACATGACCGTGGAGGAGGCGGTGGTCTTCTTTGCCAACCAGCCCAAGATCGCCCGCAAATTGCAGACCCTGCTGGACGTGGGGTTGGGTTATGTGACGCTGGGCCAGAGTGCGACCACCCTTTCCGGCGGCGAGGCCCAGCGCGTCAAACTGGCCAATGAGCTGGCCCGCCGCGGCACCGGCAAGACGGTCTACATCCTCGACGAGCCGACCACCGGTCTGCACATCGCGGATGTCCACCGCCTGATCGAAGTGCTGCAGAAGCTGGTGGATGCGGGCAACACCGTCATTGTCATCGAGCACAACCTCGACCTCATCAAGTGTGCCGACCACATCATCGACCTCGGCCCCGAAGGCGGCAGCGCGGGCGGCCTCATCGTCGCCGAGGGCACCCCGGAGCAGGTGGCTGAGGTGCAGGGCAGCTTCACCGGCCAGTACCTGAAGCCGCTTTTGGAAAAGGATAGGCTCCTGCGTGCGCAGGAAGCCGAGGCCGCCGTAAATGCTCCCGCCAAGAAGACAAAAAAGAAATAACGCACATCCGCTTGTTTTGCAAAAAGCTGCAAAATTTTCAAAAAACTGTTGACAAACACCCTTGTTTCGCGTATAATATCTCCTGTCGCCACGCTTCGGTAGGGAGGCGGACGCGATATCCGGGTGTAGCGCAGTTTTGGTAGCGCGCTTGAATGGGGTTCAAGAGGCCGTGA
>ENA-OUQF01001925-OUQF01001925.1-human-gut-metagenome-genome-assembly--contig:-NODE-1925-length-11427-cov-3.672617_pt1 | contig 11427 bp, 6 predicted proteins | sample MGYA00237947_ERZ548826 | MGnify/ENA primary metagenome ERZ548826 (study PRJEB26490, sample SAMN05194701) | human gut metagenome | biome: terrestrial biome; feature: human-associated habitat; material... | reverse complement strand
CGCTACGGCTACGACCAGTGAGATGACGGCGATGATCAGCGCTTTCCTCCCGCGCTTCGAGGAAGCGGCGGGGGTCCCCTTCGATGCGCCGTTGCCGTTGGCGGGCATGGCGGTTGTGGCGGTTGCCGTGCCATCGCTTCGATCCGGTGCGTTCAGCACCTGCGTGGACCCCTCGCTAATGGGCGTGGTGGCGTTCGGACGCATCGGCGAGGTCGTCGCGTCAGGCACGGATTCCTCGGATCGCGCCTGTACGGGAGGTGCCGGTGGAGCGGGTACGGGTGCCGTGCCGGTCTGTGCCGTATCGGTGGTCGAAGATGGCTTGCGATACATCCATGCATTCGGCTCAAGCGAATTGCACAACTGTTTGAGCTCGAGCAGCGCAGCACCCGCATCCGCCGGGCGGGCCTGCACGGATCGCTGGGTGAGATGCCCGATGAACCGGGCGACCGCCGGATCGATGTCGGGGCATTGTAACGCCACGGACGGCACATCCTCATGCACATGCTTGAACACCAGCGTCACCGGATTGTCGGAAATGAACGGCACCGAACCGGTCAGCATCTCCCATGCCATGATTCCTACGGCATACAGGTCGCCCTGAGGCGTCGCCTCATTGTGCTCGATGGTTTCCGGAGGCAGATAGGCGGCGGTGCCCAGCAGCATGCCGGTGGACGAGAGCGTGGCCGTCGACGCCACTTTGGCCAGACCGAAATCGGTGATCTGCACACGGCCGCGATCGTTCAGCATGATGTTCTCGGGTTTGATGTCGCGATGCACCACATGGACCTGATGCGCCGCGGCAAGCCCCTCGAGGGTCTCGCCGATGATGCGCAGCGTCTCGCGCACGGTGAAGGTCCCCTGCTGATTCATTTCATAGCGCAGATTCACGCCATGCACGTATTCCATCACCAGATAGGCAAGACCATTGAATTCGCCGGTGTCATACACCTGCACGATATGAGGATTGGCGATCTGTGCCGCCGACTGCGCCTCCCTGCGGAACCGTTCGATGAACTGTTCGCGATGCACGCCCTGCGCCAACTGCGTATGCATCACTTTCAACGCAACCGTGCGGTTCAGTCGTTCGTCGATCGCCTCGTATACCGTCGCCATGCCTCCCTGTGCGATTTCGCGCACAACATGGTAGCGGCCGTCGATCAGCTGGCCCTGGGGTGATGCATCTTCGCTCATGTCTTATCGTCAAATCCTTGATATGAGAAGAGTCCGTACGTCAATTCTGCCAGACATTCTAGCTTCTGGCGATGTCCGGGACGAAGCGCGCGCACGTTTCGAGAAGAGCCGTCTCGTGGCTTTGCTCCAGTTTGCACTCGCGAATGGCCTGTACCGACTCATCCCATAGATCCCCGATGCGTTGGCGGGAACGTTCGACGGCACCGGTGGACTGGAACAGACCGATGGCGCGGCTCACATCCGATTCGCTGCGCGACGAGGCCTCGAACATGGCGATCAGCTCGTCCCGCGCCGCGCAGTCGGCATGCGCAATGGCATCGGCCAGCAGCACGGTGCGTTTGCCTTCACGAATATCGCCGCCCACCGGCTTGCCGGTGGCACGGCTTGAACCAATCACATCGATAAGATCGTCTTCAAGCTGGAACGCAAGGCCGAGCGGTTTGCCGATGGCCAGCGCGCGCTCGCGAGCCTGCCCGGGGGCGGCGCCGCTGCCCAACAGCGCCAGCTCGATGGGTGCGATGGTGGTGTAGCTGGCGGTTTTCCAGCGGAACACATTCAGCGAGGCATTCGCCAGCGCTTCGGCGTCCTGCAATGGTGCCTGTTCCACGGCCAGATCGAGAATCTGACCGATTTCGACTTCGCGCTGCATATTCAGAAACGCCGACGTCAATGCCGTGGCATGGGGGAGCAGGGTAGCGGCCTCGTTGACGATGTCGATGCACACCGTGGCCAACAGATCGCCGAGCATAAGCCCAAGTCCACGGCCGATGGCAGGGCTTCCCGTATCGGTCTCCAACGCGCGGTGAGCACTCGGCTTGCCACGGCGCAGGTCGGAATCGTCGATGATGTCGTCATGCACCAGGGCGGCGGTCTGGAACACCTCAAGCGCGCAGGCGACGTCGAGCATGGCGTTGCGCGTATCGGCATGGCCGTCGAACGCATCGTAGGCGGCGAGCATCAGCAGCGCGCGCAGTCTTTTGCCACCTTCGTTGCTGGATGTCGCCTGCCGTGATACAGCATCCACGACATGGCGGCAGGCCTCGGGCATCTCGGCTTCCATGGGCATGACGGACCATTTGTCCACCAGGGAGACGATGCGGGATTCGATGTTCGAACGATCGGCGTCAGTTTTGCACATGCCATCTACGGTATCCTCATCGCACTACGAATGGCATCCTTCACCGTATTTCCCGTATTTCCAATGGCTCATGGCGTGTCGACCACAGCCTCCTGTCCGGCGTGCGCTCCATGCACGGGTGGGCCATACTGTATGCACGCCGCTATGGAAGACGGCGGCGGCAACGGCATCGAGGAGGATGACATGACAACGAACCGTATGGAATCGGCAGCTGGACAAACGAATGATCGCGCAGACGGGCACGGTGATACGGATAGTGCAGAACGTGTGCTCGAGGAGCGCAACGTGGAAAATCGTTGCCGGCATGGCGAAGGCGAGGGCAGTGTGCCATCGGCGGATAGGGCTGCCTGCGAGGAATTCTTCGACGCTTTGGAACCCGTCTGCGAGCATGTGGCCGATGAGATGCGTAAGCGATTGCAGCAGGGGCGTCGCCAGTATGGGCCGAGCCGTGCGGACGGCGATTGGATGAGGGAACCGCTGCAGGTATGGCTGTGCAGGCTCGACCAGGGCATGATCGACCTTGACGAGGTGATGCTTCCGTTGGCGGTCGGCATCAACGAGGTCCTTGCGATGCGTGATGCGTTGATTCTTTCGGTTGTCGGCGACTCCACCGTGCGTGACCCGCAGATGCTGATGGATATTGTCCGAACGCCCCATGCCGGGCATGTGGTGATGGCCGTGCATAAGGCGCTGTCCGCCGAGTTCGACGATCGCGACGGCCCCGACCGTGACCGATGCCGCACCGCGGTGCTTATGCTCGCCGCCATGGCCAAGGTGATGCCCGAGCCCATGAAGGTTCAGCCACTGGCGATCATCTCATATATATTGTGGTGGACTGGGGATAGCAGAGCGGAGGATTATGCGCTCAGCTGCCTTGCCATAGATGAGGAATGCTCGCTTGCCGCGATTGTTCTGAAGTCGGTGAGCAATGGGCTGTACCCGGCTTGCTGTGGTGGATGATGGGATTACGCAGCTGCGGATTCGTCTGAAATCGCGGGTTCTTGCGCGTATTAGGGAATAATCGTCCCTATCAGGTGGTTTACTCACATAGTTGACGATTTGCCCTTGCCAGAAGTGTGTCTATATGGTATACGAGGCGGGGCGGGTATTCCGCGAGGAGGGATAGTTTGGCTACCAAGAGCACAACGGCCGCTGAGAACACCGAACAGGTACAGGACGAGGCCAAGGCCGTTTCCGCCAAAAAAGCCAGTGCCACGCGCAAGACTGCCGCGGCTAAGAAGACCACGGCTAAGAAGACCGCCAAGTCTGGCGAAGGAACGGGCAGTGTCAGGAAGAAGTCCGCTGCCACCAAGAGCACGAAGAACTCCAAGACCAAGAAGAGGTCCGAGGAGGATCTTGACGAAGTCGACGAGTTCGATGAGGACGCCGATCTGGACGACGCCAAGGACGAGGACCTTGACGTCGATGATGTGGACGATCTCGACGGCATCAACGGCGAGTCGGACGATGACGATGACGACTACGACGACGATGATGACGACGACGATGAGGAGGAGGACGATAAGTCCGATGCCCCGGACATCAGCAAGCAGAAGGGCGCGTTCGTCGTCAGCGATGACGATGACGATGACGAGGACGTGAAGCCTCGCCGTCGCCGCGGCAAGATCGGCAACCCGAAGCGCCGCGTCGTCACCGCCGGTGCCACCGCCGACCCGGTGAAGGATTATCTCAAGCAGATCGGCCGTGTCAGCCTGCTGAACGCCGAACAGGAAGTCGACCTATCCGAGCGCATCGAGGCCGGCCTGTACGCCCAGCATCTGCTGGATACCGAAGGCGACACGATGGACTTCAAGCGTAAGCGCGAGCTCAAGTGGGCGGCCAACGATGGCAAGAAGGCCAAGGACCACCTGCTGGAGGCCAATCTTCGACTGGTGGTGTCGCTGGCCAAGCGCTACACCGGACGTGGCATGCTGTTCCTCGATCTGATCCAGGAAGGCAACCTGGGCCTGATTCGCGCCGTCGAGAAGTTCGACTGGAAGAAGGGCTTCAAGTTCTCCACCTATGCCACATGGTGGATTCGTCAGGCCATCACCCGAGCCATGGCCGATCAGGCTCGCACCATTCGTGTGCCTGTGCACATGGTCGAGGTCATCAATAAGCTGTCGCGTGTGCAGCGTCAGATGCTGCAGGATCTTGGCCGCGAACCCACGCCTGATGAGCTGGCGCGTGAGCTGGATATGCCGGTCGAGAAGGTGCAGGAAGTGCAGAAGTACGGTCGTGAGCCGATTTCGCTGCACACCCCGCTTGGCGAGGACGGCGATTCCGAATTCGGCGATCTGATCGAAGACACCGACGCCATCGCGCCGTCCGACGCCGTGGCCTTCTCGCTGCTGCAGGATCAGTTCAAGCAGGTGCTTGAGACGCTGTCTCCCCGCGAGTCCGGTGTGATCAAGATGCGTTACGGTCTGGAGGACGGCCAGCCGAAGACGCTGGACGATATCGGTCGCGTGTACGGTGTGACCCGTGAACGTATCCGTCAGATCGAGTCGAAGACCATGTCGAAGCTGCGCCACCCGTCTCGTTCGCAGACGCTGCGCGACTTCCTCGATCAGTGACGATGCCGCTTCCCCGAGGCTTCAGCCTTGGGGAAGCTTTTTGTCGTGGTATGGATTGACAACTAGTGGAAGAGGCACATGGCTAAAGAGGATTACGGCGCAAAGGATCTTACCGTTCTCGAAGGGCTCGACGCGGTACGCAAGCGTCCGGGCATGTACATCGGTACCACGGATTCCCAGGGGCTTATGCATTGCCTGTGGGAGATCATCGACAATGCCGTGGATGAGGCGTTGGCAGGATTCTGCAATGCCATCGTCGTCACATTGCATATGGACGGCTCCATCACCGTGGCCGACAACGGTCGAGGCATCCCCGTCGACAAGGAACCGAAGACGAAGCTTTCCGGTGTCGAGGTCGTACTGACCAAGCTGCATGCCGGTGCAAAATTCGGCAATTCCTCATATAATGCGGTCGGTGGTCTGCATGGCGTCGGTTCGTCGGTGGTCAATGCTTTGAGCTCCCGACTCGACATAGAGGTCGACCGTGATGGCAAAACCTATCATATGGCGTTCCATCAGGGTCATCCCGGCGTCTATACCGATGCCGACCCGGAACACCCTTCGCCGGATGCCCCGTTCAAGCGCACACGCAAGAACAAGCCCACCGAGCTGGATATTATCGGCAAGGTGCCGCCGAAGAGAACCGGCACACGCATCCGGTACTGGGCGGATCCTGAAATTTTCAACAAAACCGCCGAATTTTCGTATGAGCAGCTTGTCGACCGTGTCCGCCAGACCAGTTTTCTGGTGCCGGGGCTGAAGATCACCGTCATCGATGAGAATATTGCGCAGGAGCCGGCTCCCGGCGAACCGGATCGTGAGATGACTTCGGTGCCGGAAGGAGCCGGCGCCGGCGAGACCGTGACGGCCGATGCCGCTTCGGCCGTCGGCGAATCCGATTCCGCGCAGACTCAGGGCGATGAGGATCTTGCCTTGAACGAGGCCGAAACCATTGCAGACGGCGCGTTCGGCACACAGGTCGATCACCCGCGTGTGGCCGAGTTCCTCCACAATGGCGGTGTCAAGGATTTCGTCGATTATCTGTCCAAAGGCGAGCCTGTCAGCGACATCTGGCGTATTCAGGGTGAAGGCACCTACGAGGAGGAGACCCAGGCGGTCGGCGCGAACGGCGAACTGCATGCGGAGAAGATCACGCGTACCTGCGGTGTGGATATCGCACTGCGATGGGTGAATGGCTACGACACAGTGATGCGCAGCTTCGTCAACATCATCGAGACTCCGGGCGGCGGCACGCATGTGGACGGTCTAATGAACTCCGTCACCAGGCAGATCCGCAAGGCGGTCGAAGCGAACGCACGCAAGCTCAAGGTGAATCTCAAGGATTCCAATATGAAGGTTGAGCGCGACGACATCATGGCCGGTCTGGTGGCCGTGGTCACCGTGCGTATTGCGGAACCGCAGTTCCAGGGGCAGACGAAGGATGTGCTCGGCACCGCGCAGGTCAAGCCGATTGTCACGCGCATGAGCGATAAGCAGTTCGGCGAGATGATCACCGGATCCAAGCGCGGGTATAAGGAGCAATCCAACCGTGTGTTGGAGAAGATCGTCGGCGAAATGCATGCCCGCGTGCAGTCCCGTAAGGCCAAAGAGGTCACACGTCGCAAGAACGCATTGGAATCGGCGTCCATGCCGGCCAAGCTTTCCGACTGCCAGCCGGGCAATGATGATGTGGCCGAACTGTTCATCGTGGAGGGCGATTCCGCGCTTGGCACCGCCAAAGCCGCCCGCAATGCGGGATTCCAGGCGCTTTTGCCGATTCGAGGCAAGATTCTGAATGTGCAGAAGGCCTCGATCACGCAGATGCTGTCGAATAAGGAATGCGCGGCCATCATTCAGGTGGTGGGCGCCGGTTCGGGGCAAAGCTTCGATATCGAACAATCGCGCTACCACAAGGTCATCATGATGACCGATGCCGATGTGGATGGCGCCCATATCCGTATTCTGCTGCTTACGCTGTTCTATCGGTACATGCGACCGCTGATCGAGAACGGGTATGTGTATGCCGCAGTGCCGCCGCTGCATCGCATCGCGTTGACCGGCTCGCATAAGGGCGAGTTCATCTACACGTATTCCGATGATGAGCTTGCCGGCAAGCTGGCCGAACTCGATCGCAAACATATCGGGTATAACGACGATATCCAGCGGTACAAGGGTCTGGGCGAGATGGACGCCGACCAGTTGGCGGATACCACCATGGATCCGCGCACGCGCATGCTCCGTCGTATCCGCATGGAGGATGCCGAGCAGGCCAGCGAGATCTTCAGTCTGCTCATGGGCGACGATGTTCCGCCGCGCAAGGCGTTCATCGTGCAAAACGCCGACGACTTCGACCGTTCCAAGATCGATACCTGATCCGGTTGCAGAATCGGGCGGCCGGTCGCCGGTGCATGAATCGACTTGTGCGCGGGAACGGCTGCGATGGAGGCTTCGGTGTCGGCTTGGCCGTATCCGGAGCCTTCGTTGCAATAAGGCTGTGCGAAGTCTTATTGATTGTCTGCGTGGTTAAGCCATAGGTCGAGCTTGTATTGGTTGAGCTCGGTGTTCGGGTCGTAATTGTCCTCAAGCCGGCTGCGGTACATCGCCACCAGTTCGTCGCCGCGTCCCAACGCTTCCAGAGCCGCTTCACGCAGCGTCTCCCATTCGTAGGGGACGACCTCTTCGGGGAACATCGCCATGCTTTGGTTCGCGTTGGCCTGCTCCACCCGATTGGTGAAGTCGATGAGATCCTCCCAGCGTTCGGAGGCGATAAGGCGTGCGGCATAGGTGTCGGCGAGCGGTTCGATGGTATTGTGCTCGCGCAGGAAGGCGTCGGCGGCTTCCGCATCTCCGCTGATGCGCATCAGATCGTGACGGAGGAATTGTACGGCATGGTCGAATTGGTGGCATGCGGTTGCGGCCAGCTCCCGTTCCGTGAGCAATGAGGGATCGAGCGAAACGAGATTGTCGAGATCCGCGGCGCTGAGCTTGATATCGTTGGCTGCGTCGCCAGTGTCGGTCTGCCCGCTTATCTGTGTGGATCGGCTTGAGAATTCGGCCATTGATGCTACCGCTTTGTTCAACGCATCATAGGCGAACATGCGGGTGTCGTCCCATTGGGCGAACGATAGGCTGCAAGACAGCAATTCCACCATTTGCATGGCGTTGAGGCGAAAATCATCGTTGCAGGCGACCGTGGTGATCATGCGCAGCGCCTGTTCGCCGGTCATCGGGTCGGCGTTGCAGGCCACGGCGTCCATGTAGACCCGTACGTTCTGGATCAGATCCTTAAGGTAGTCGAATCCTTCGTTGTCTCGATCCGCCACGTTGCCTACGAATTTCGCCGTCATTTCCAAGGCCTTGGCGAGGTTGCCCACGGCGTCGACCCAGCGTGTGCTGACCAGCGCGTTGCCGACCACGGCGTCGACGCCGGAAAGCGCCTGCGAGTCAAGATGGAAGGTCGGCATGTCGGCGCGTGGCATTTCCACGCCGGTTTCGGTCCGTTCCGCTGTGGGAACAATGGCGGCGATGGAGTCGAAATACCATTGCATGGGCATGCCGATGACGTTGTCCGCGTCGGATAGGGGAGCGACGGGCGCGTCGTTGCGGTTCTCGGCATCGTGCTCCGAAGCCTCGCGGATCAGATGATTCCATAGAATTGTCGGACCGTCGAATTCTCCCGTTCTCAGCCAGCCGTTGTTGACGTAGTCGCTGAGCTCCTCGGCGTCATGCCGGGCGTCGATGTGTTCATGAGATATGCTGCCCATAGCCACCTTTCCTGCACTGGTAAGGCTACAACCTGCGCTGGTCGAAGGGAGCCGGCGAGGGGAGTCAACCGAAAGGATGAGGTTCGCTGAGAGCAAATCATCCTCAAAACGACAAAACAAGTAAAAATGTCGAATAATATAAAGTTTGTAGTCATGTGGTTCGCAGTGATCGCAAGACTGGAAAGGAGCCGGTGGAGACATGGATAATTCAAAGTTCTCTCATCTCTTTTGGCTGAATACCTAGTTGAAGCCGGTTTCTTTCCGCTTCTTTTTCCCTCATTTCCCCGGGGCCTTACGGCTCCGGGGAATTTGCTTTTTGCAGGTGCGGCGCCATGCTGCCCGCACCCTGTGAGGCAACGATTGTCCTTTCGAATAAGCGCCTTCGACAATATGCGCGTTGCTTGCATATACTGGGGTGTTGGTTGAGAGAGCGACAGATTGGAACATGGTGTTGCAAGATAACGGCAACGTTGATAAAAGCGAAGGCGAGGGAAGAGCCGCAAAAGGCACGGCGCTTAAACACGCGGCAACGGCACGGCGAAGAATCCTGGAAGCGGCCAGACGTGCATGCGGCAGCGCAGGCGGTCTCATCGTGCGTGGCACGCGCACTGCAGGCAGTGCAATCGCAAAGTGCTGGCGAACTGTGGTAAGCGCCCTGAATCCCAACGCCTCATCGAACCTGGATGCGAAACAAGTGTTCCGCATCCGCAGAACCGTCGTGTTCTCAGGCATAGCAGCCGTTGTACTGATCGTGGCTGTTATCGTGGCTGTATCAGTGCACGCGAATCGCAGTGCACAGGCAGACAAAACCGGCACGGTGGTGAGCGCCCAAACCAGTAAGACCAAGCAATCGCCATCTGCAAAAGCGACGAAGAAAACCACGGCGGGGAAAACCGCGGCAGAGAACAGTTCGGCGAAGAAAACTCAGGAACAGTCCGACACATCAAGCTCCTCAACGGATGAGACAAAGCGGCAGGTCGAAGCGCTCGCCGCCTCGATCGGCGATGACGAGTCCGCGACGATCAAGGCCAAAGCGGACGAAACGGCGCACAACAGCGGCAAACCCGTTACGCAATACACCTACTGCATTGCCGGCAAAGGCAATGTGGGCGCTTTGGACGGTTTCGCCAACACCGTGTACCGCGTGCTCAACGATCCGCGCGGCTGGCCGCGTGCCGGAGCCACCTTCGTCAAAGGCGACGGCGACGCATGCAACTTTACCGTGGTGCTTTCCGAAGCGAAATACATGCAGACGTTCGACTCCGGATGCAGTGCCGAATACAGCTGCCGTGTGGGGGATAACGTCATCATCAACCTCGACCGGTGGAACGGCGGCATCGGCAACTGGATGGAAGCCGGCGGCAATCTCGCACGCTACCGCACCATGGTGATCAACCACGAGGTCGGCCATGCCCTAGGGCATATCGATAATGAGACCACCTGTGCCGGTGCAGGCAAGCCCGCGCCGCTGATGCAGGAACAGTCCATGCGTCTGGACGGCTGCACGGTGAACGAGTGGCCGCTCGATGACGAACTGTGGAGAAGCTGAGGGGGAGGCGCCCTGCACAGCTGGGACTATTCGATCCGGCCTGTCAGGTACTTGTAGAACTCAGGGTCCAGCGGCTTATGCAGCCGTAAGGTCGAGAGCACCACATTGACGGTATCGTCGCCACTGGCCCCGGGCTTCTGCACTGCGCGCATGTTCGAGATCGAAGCGACATGGCCGAGATAATAGTATTTCTTATCGGCCTCCTCCTGCTTGCGCATAACGAACAGCGGCACGAAATGCGTCTCATCCCAATGCGTGGTGTCGGCATCCTTTTGCAACCATTTGAATTCCGGGGAATTCAAGAGACGATTGTTCTTGCTATACCAGTCCATCTCCTGCGTGTTGAGGAACCGGTCCTCGTACTGGCTTGCCTCGTATTTGACGAGAATGGGCATGGTGCCGGTTGCCGTATGGCATAAGTATCCGCCGACGTTCTGGCCGTTGACTTCCTTCATCCATCCGCACAGCCGTTCGATGTCGGTCAGCGTGTACCGATGCCCATATACAAAGCCATGCTCGACATCCAGCCGCTGATCCTTCACATCGCGGAACAGGTCCCGGCAGTTGAGCAGTCCGGTTCGCAGCGTATCGGCGAAAAACAGACGGAACGTGCTGTTGCCCTGCAACAGACCTACGAACGGCTCGCTTAATGAAATATCGCCGTTGGCGCTTCGGGCAATCAACGGAACGTCGCCGAATCGCTTCATGTTCTGCTGAGTGAAATAGGAGTAGTCCAATACCTTCAGCGCGGATTCCCATTGCGCGTCGGAATCGTCGGCTGCGGCGAAATCGTCGCGGATCGCCTGTCTGAGCGCAGAAGCCGGCATGGCCGATACTGGTTTCCAAGGAAGCGTGTCTCCCAAGCGCTCGTTGCCAAAGCGGCAGAGTCTATCCAAAATCACCAGCTCATGCGGACGGACGCCGGGGAGCAGCAGTTCCGTGGCCATCTTCAGTATCCCGTCTTCGACAGGGGACGTCGGTTCGAGCATATCGGCGAAGGATTGCGAATCGGCGTTCCGTTTGCCGGCCAGACTGCGCTCGCAGGCCCGCACGAATTCCAGATACGAGGCGGTGAGGATGCTGCCGCCTTTGCCTTTCTGCCCCTTGCCGCTGCTGCGGCGCAATGCGAGCATGCCGGGCAGCGAGGGGTCATGGGCATATACATCGGTAAGCATGGGTATGCGCCCGATCTGGAAACGAATCTGCCGG
>ENA-OUQF01001921-OUQF01001921.1-human-gut-metagenome-genome-assembly--contig:-NODE-1921-length-11443-cov-4.227257_pt1 | contig 11443 bp, 10 predicted proteins | sample MGYA00237947_ERZ548826 | MGnify/ENA primary metagenome ERZ548826 (study PRJEB26490, sample SAMN05194701) | human gut metagenome | biome: terrestrial biome; feature: human-associated habitat; material... | reverse complement strand
ACCAGAGATAACCGTATCCGTAGGTGCCTCAATGCGCCTCTAAATTAATTTTTGAGGCTTTGGAGGGGAGCCGGGATGCGTCCGCCGCGCGCGATAAAATCGGCGCTTTGCGCCTTGTGCACGGGCATCACGGGCGCAGAGCCGAGAAGTCCGCCCATCTCGACCATATCGCCGACGTCCTTGCCCTCAACGGGGATGATGCGCACGGCGGTGGTCTTGCTGTTGACCATGCCGATGGCGGCCTCGTCGGCTATGATCGCGGATATGGTTTCGGCGCTCGTGTCGCCGGGAACTGCGATCATATCAAGGCCAACCGAGCACACGCATGTCATAGCCTCGAGCTTGTCTATCGTCAGCATACCGCACTCTGCGGCAGCGATCATACCCTCATCCTCGGACACCGGGATAAATGCGCCCGAAAGTCCGCCGACGTGGCCGGAGGCCATAATGCCGCCCTTTTTGACCGCATCGTTGAGCAGCGCGAGCGCGGCGGTCGTGCCGTGAGTTCCGCATGTCTCAAGCCCCATCTCCTCAAGGATGCGCGCAACGCTGTCGCCCACGGCGGGCGTCGGCGCGAGGGAGAGATCGACCACGCCGAAGGGCACGCCAAGGCGGCGCGAGGCCTCCTGCGCGACAAGCTCACCCATGCGGGTTATCTTGAAGGCGGTTTTCTTTATCGTCTCGGCGACAACGTCAAACGGCTGGCCCTTGCAGGACTTGAGCGCGTGCGCCACGACGCCGGGGCCGGACACACCCACGTTTATCACGCACTCCGGCTCGCCCACGCCGTGGAACGCCCCGGCCATAAAGGGGTTATCCTCCACAGCGTTGGCGAACACCACAAGCTTTGCACAGCCCATCGGGTCTATATCCGCAGTGGCGCGGATGATGCGCCCCATGAGCGCCACGGCGTCCATATTTATCCCGGCGCGCGTGGAGGCGACGTTGACGCTGGAGCAGACAAGCTGCGTCTCCGTCAGGGCGCGGGGGATGGAGCGGATGAGCCGCTCATCGCTGAGCGTGAAGCCCTTGTGCGCAAGCGCGGTGAAGCCGCCGATGAAATTGACGCCCAGCGCGGCGGCGGCCCTGTCGAGCGTCAGCGCCAGCGGAACGTAATCCTCCGCCCGGCACGAGGCCGCGACGATGGAAATTGGCGTGACGGAGACGCGCTTATTCACGATGGGGATGCCGAACTCCCGCTCAATGGCGCAGCCCGTCTCCACGAGCTTGTCCGCGCGGCGGCATATCTTTTCATACACCTTATCGCAGCAGCTTTTCATGTCGCTGTCCGCGCAGTCCAGGAGGCTTATGCCCATGGTGACGGTGCGCACGTCCAAATGCTGCTGGTTTATCATCTCTATAGTTTGCAGGATCTCACTGCTGTTGACAATATAGCTCATATATCCGCCTCCGCCGCATCAGATCCTGTGCATGGCCTCAAATATATCCTGACGCTGGATGTGTATGTCAAGCATACGCTGTGCGCCCTTCTCCTGAAGAAAATGCGACAGCTCATCAAAAGGCGTGGCGCAGTCCGCCAGATCGACCAGCATTATCATGGCGAAGAATTCCTGCATGAGCGTCTGGCTGATGTCGAGGATATTGATCTCCTTCTCCGCAAGCAGGGACGCCACATAGGCGGTTATCCCCTTGGAGTCCTTTGCAAACACACTGACTATCGCTTTCATCGCGCGTTCCCCCTTTATGTAATAAAGTAATTATACGCAAAATCGGAAAAATAGCAACCGCAAATTAGCATTTCCGACATCAGAACACTCTTGCCAGCGGCGTGGATTTGGAATATACTATCGCGGAAGAACAAATCAAGGAGCCACGCAGATGAACCAAAAGGAACTGAATGAAATACGCCGCCGGTGGAAGCTGGACAGGAACGCCGCAGGGAGCGTATATGGATGTTATGTAAACTCAGCAAAGGAGATAATCGCACAGTTCGATATGCCCTTCGGCCTGATGACGCACGACGAGGCGGAGATGTATCTGGGCATACTGAAAAAGACGCTTTCAGGCACGCTGGGCAAGAACCTGATAGACATAGAGTTCGCCACGGCGCAGGTCGCAGGAAGCGAAGAGCACAGCCTGCTGATGAAGCTGAAAAAGGAGCTGCTGCACGACGAGGAGGCGCGCAATGCGCTTTTCCGGCGCATAATAGACGCCCTCAGCCTTGAGGATGAGAGCGGATATCTCATACTTCTGGCCGCGGACGCATACGACGTGCCGTACCACGGGAAGGACGGCACGCAGTTTGAGGACAGCGGAGAGGTGTTCAAATACTTTCTGTGCTGCATATGCCCGGTAAAGTCCGCGTCGGCCGCGCTGGGCTATGACGCGGACCGCGGCGACTTCCACAGCTGCACCGCCGGGCAGACCGTCGCCGCGCCGCAGCTTGGCTTCATGTTCCCGTGCTTTGACGGCAGGACGACAAACATATACAACGCCCTTTACTACACGCACAGGCCGGCGGAGCTGCATCAGGAGCTTATAGACGCGGTATTCCGCACGCAGGCGCCCATGTCCGCGCCCGCGCAGAAGGACGCCTTCGGCGCGGCGATGTCCGGCGCGCTGGAGGGCGATTGCAGCTTCGACGTGGTGCAGTCGGTGCATGAGCAGATAAGAAGCAGGATACTTGAGCATAAGGAATCAAAGGAGCCGGAGAAGCTGGAGCTGACGATAAACGAGGTGGGCGCGATGCTGAAGGGCAGCGGGCTTGACGAGGAAAAGATAGCCAGCTTTCAGGGCCAGTGCGAAAAGGAATTCGGCGACGGGGCGGCCCTCGACCCGAACAACATAATCGACGCGAAGAAGTTCCGCATAGAGACGCCGGAAATAAAGATATCCGTCACGCCGGAGAGCAGCTATCTGATAGAAACGCGCGTGATAAACGGGCGAAAGTACATCCTCATCCCCGCCGACGGCGGCGTGGAGGTCAACGGCATAAGCGTGAACATACAGGATAAAGAGTGATACTGAATCATCCCCATGCGCAGTGCGCATGGGGATGAACTAGACTGTCGGAAATGTGGCCTTGCCACTTTTCCGATAAAGCTTCGCTGCGTTCTGCGCCTCTGTTGTCCTCTGACAGCGGACAATTCGACGAACACCGTAACGCTTTCAAAGCGCGCGGCGATGACGGCGAAGATGCGCTGTACATCCGCCTGTGAAAGATACATGGTGAGCCCCTCGATAATGACGAGCGCGGGCGCGCCCGCCTCCGTGATCAGGCTTCCCCAATCGTCCATGGCGGACATCGCTATCTGCGAGACACTGCCGCTTTCCGGCATGATCCTTTCGCGCACGGCGATGGTCTCAGGCAGGTCAAGGTTATACCAGTGGGAATACCCCGAAACGCGGCAGCAGCGCGTGTCGAGGCCGCAGGCAATATTGACGACGACTGCACCGTGGTGCTTTTCAAGATACGTCTGCGTCAGGGCGTCGAGCACGATGGTGCGGGCAATGACGCCGCTGTGCATGGCCGCATCCTTATCGGCAAGCGAGAAGTCATAGTCGAGCTTGTCTATAAGCTCCTCCGCCTTGGCGTCGTGGATAGCGCCGCGCGTCCTGCTCTCCTTCGCGCGGGCGTAGACTGTTTGCAGCATCGTCTCCGGCACGCCGGAGAGGGTTATTTTTTCATTCATGCTGCGCACGGAGTTTTACGTGTGCCCCGTGTGCGGCAACGTCATCACGGGCACAGGCCGCGCGGCGATAAGCTGTCACGGCGTGCAGCTCATCCCGGCGGAGGCGGAGGAAGCTGGCGGCGCACACACGGCCGCCGTTGAAATGGTGGAGGACGAATACCTTGTGCGCATAGAGCACCCGATGACGAAGCGGCACTATATTCCCTTTATCGCCGCGCTGTCGCCGGACAGGGTGCAGCTCGTCAAGCTCTATCCCGAGTGGAGCGCCGGGGCGCGCTTCAAGATACAGGGCGTGAAAAAGCTTCTCTTCTACTGCAACCGGGACGGGATGTTCTCCCTCACCCTAAACTGAACAAAAAATGTCTGCCGCTTACATAAACGGCAGACATTTTTACACTATTATATATTTTACCCTCCGGCGGCGCGTCATGAGGCGCGCTCGAATTGGCTGTTGTACAGCTCCGCGTAGAAGCCGCCCTTGGCCATAAGCTCGTCGTGCGTGCCGCTTTCCACCACGTCGCCCTCGCGCATGACAAGGATGAGGTCGGCGTTCTTTATGGTGGAGAGGCGGTGGGCAATGACGAAGCTCGTCCTGTTCTGCATGAGCTTATCCATGGCGCGCTGTATGATAAGCTCGGTGCGCGTATCGACGGAGGAGGTGGCCTCGTCCAGAATGAGCATGGGCGCATTTTGCAGCATGGCGCGGGCGATGGTCAGCATCTGCTTCTGCCCGGCGGAAATGCTCGTCGCGTCGGAGAGGACGGTGTCGAAGCCGTGAGGGAGGGAGTGGACGAATTTGTCCAGTCCGCAGGCGCGGCAGACGCGCTCAAGGTCGTCGTCGGTTATCCCCTGCATATTGTAAACAAGGTTTTCCCTGACGGTGCCCTCGAAAAGCCACGTGTCCTGAAGCACCATGGCGAACATATCGTGCACCGTTTCGCGGCGAAGTTCGGATATAGGCGTGCCGTCTATTTTTATGCTGCCGCTGTTTATCTCGAAAAAGCGCATGAGGAGATTGACCATGGTCGTCTTTCCCGCGCCCGTCGGGCCGACAATGGCGACCTTCTGGCCGGGCTTCACATCCGCGGAGAAGTTCTTTATGATCACCTTGTCGGGCGCGTCGGGATAGCTGAAGCGGACGTTTTCAAAGCTGACAGCGCCGCGCACGGCGGGCATTTCGGCGCTCTTCCCGCTCTCATCGGGAAGCTCCTCACTTTCAAGGAATTCAAAGACGCGATTTGCGGAGGCGGCCGCCGTCTGCATATTCGTCATGCCCTGCGCGATCTGCGTCAGGGGCGAGGTGAACAGGCGCACGTACATGATGAAGGACACTATCACACCGAATTTTATCGCCCCGCTCAGCGCGAGGACCGAGCCTATCACGCACACCGCCACATAGGCGACGTTGCCGATGACGTTCATGAGCGGCTGCATGAGTCCGGAGAGGAACTGCGATCTCCAGTTGGCGTCATACACGGCGGCGTTGAGCGTGTCAAAGCGCCCCTTGACCCCGCGCCCGGCGCGGGATATCCGGACGACCTCATGGCCGGAATACATCTCCTCAATATACCCGTTCAGCTCGCCGAGGCTCTGCTGGCGCGCGGCGAAGTAGCGCTGAGAGCGCGCCATGATGAAAACTATCAGCGCAAGGCCGATGAGCGTGACGCCGAGCGAGGTGAGCGCAAGCCGCCATTCCGTGACGAACATCATGATAAGGCAGCCAACGAACTGCGTGGCCGCGCTGATTATGGTGGGCAGGCTGTTCGTCAGGCCCTGCTGGAGCGTGGAGACGTCGTTCGTAATGCGGCTGAGCACATCGCCCTGAGAGGTGGTGTTGAAATACTTCTGCGGCACACGGTTTATCTTTTCGGAAAGCTCGCCGCGCATACGGCGCGACATTACAAGCGTCACTGTGGCCATGATATAGTGCTGGATAAACGTGAAAAGCGCGCTGAGGGCGTACACCGCGGCGAGGAAAACGCCTATCCTGCCGACGGCGGCGAGGGCTATCCCCGTGGCGAAGCCCTCCGCCATGAGGTTGGTCATCTCCCCTATTTTGCCCGGCCCGATTATCGTCAGCACAGCGCCAAGCGCCGCCAGCACGAGCGCCGCGGCGATGGCCGGAACGTCGCCGCGCATATATGCGGCCAGCCGCGAAAGCGAGGCGCGAAGATCGACCTTTTCGGTCACGTTCATTCTGTTATGCGGTCCCATACATATCCCTCCTTCATGCAAGCTCCGCCGCGCTGAGCTGCGACGTGGCTATCTCCTGATACACGCGGCAGCTACGCATAAGCTCGTCATGCGTGCCGATGCCGACGGCCTCGCCGCGGTCGAGCACGATTATCTTATCCGCGTGGCGGATGCTGCTGATGCGCTGGGCGACGATTATCTTCGTGGCGTCCGGGAGCTTTTCGGCAAGCTCCCTTCTCAGCGCGGCGTCCGTCTTATAGTCGAGCGCAGAGAACGAGTCATCAAATATCAGTATCTCAGGCTGGCGTGCTATCGCGCGGGCGATGGCGAGGCGCTGCTTCTGCCCGCCGGAGACGTTGCGCCCCTGCTGGGCGATGCGGTAGTTTGTGCCCTCCTCCAGCGCGTTGACGAATTCCGCCGCCTGTGAGATATCTATGGCGCGCGCCGTGTTCCCGGCATCCTGCGGCGCGGCGCTCTCGCCGAAGAGGACGTTGTCCTCTATACTGCCGGAAAAGAGCACGGCCTTCTGCGTCACGTAGCCGAGGCGGTCATAAAGCGCGTCAAAGGCGTAGTCCCTGACGTTCACCCCGTCCACGAGCACCGCGCCCTCCGTTGCGTCATAAAAGCGCGGGATGAGGCTTATCAGCGTGGATTTGCCGCTGCCCGTCGCGCCGATGACGGCAAGCGTCTGCCCCCGCTCCACGCGGAAGCTGATGTGGCTGAGCTGTTCCTCCGCCGCGCCGGGATAGGCGAAGGACACGTCACGAAACTCCACTGTGCCCTTCTCCGTGCTCTGCGTCACTTCGCCCTCGCGCACGGTGTTGACGCTGTCAAGCACCTCGTTTATACGCTCCGCCGAGACCTGTGCCGACGGGAACATCATGAATATCATGACCATCATCATGAAGGACATGACCACATACGTGGCATAGGTGCTGAAAACGACGACGTTTGAAAACATGTTCAGCCGCGCCGCCGCATCCGTGACGGCGATCTGGTTTATGAGCGCCGCGCCCAGCCAGTAGATGACGAGGGCAAGCGAATTCATGCACAGGCCCATGAGCGGCTGTATGACCGCCATGAGGCGCTGGTTTTTAAGCTGGGTGTTCATCATTTCCGTGCTGGGGCCGTCGAACTTTTCATTCTGATAGGCCTCGGCATTGAAGGCGTGCACCACGTTGATGCCGGTGAGGTTTTCCCGCGCGACGCGGTTTATCTTATCCGTCAGCTTCTGCACGATGCGAAAGCGCGGCAGAACGACCATCATTATTGAAAGGATGCACGAGCATATCACAACGACGAAGGCCGCCGTCACGGCGGAGAGCTGCCAGCTCTTGCCGAGGATCTTTATAACAGCCCAGACGGCCATGACCGGGGATTTTATCATCATCTGCAGGCCCATCGCCACGAGCATCTGCAATTGGGTGATGTCGTTCGTGGTGCGCGTGATGAGACTGGGCACGGAAAAGGCGCTTATCTGGGCGCGGCTGGAATCCATCACGCAGTCAAAAAGGTCCTTGCGCACGGCGTAGCTGAAGCCGGAGGCCGTCCTTGCCGCAAGGTAGCCGCAGGCGACGGACAGCACAGCGCTGGCCGCCGTGCAGCCGAGCATTTTAAGCCCGATGCCGAGTATCTCCGCCGTCTGCGCGCCGGGCGTGTTTATAAGCTTGGTAAGGCTCGTCATATAATCGGGCAGGGTGAGGTCAAAGTATATCTGCCCAAGCACGAGCACGGCGCAGATGAGCGCCATGACGGCCTCGCGCCGCCGCATTCTCTTAAGTATTTTTATCATGCCTTGTCCTCCTTTGCTTTGCCGTTTTTGATGCTGTTCACATTGCGGTCTATCGCCGCGAGGCAGGCGCGGAAGGTCTCAAGCTGCGGCTCCGTAAGCCCGGCGAGGATGCGCCCGGCGAACTCCGCCTGCAATTCGCGGCCCTTCTCTATTATGGGCGCGGCCGCGGCGGTGCAGACAAGGCGCGTTTTGCGCCTGTCGCCGGGAACGTCCTGCCGCGCAATAAGCCCCTCCCCGGCAAGCCTGTCCACATGGAAGGAGACTATGCCCGGCTTGAGCCCGCGGAAGCGGCATATATCCCGCGCCGTGGCGCATTCGGGGTTATTGGCCGCGAACATGAGAATATCCACCGCGATGGGCGGAAGCCCCGTCTCGCGGCAGAGCGGCTGCATCACCGTATAATACGCCTCAAGGAAATTGTTGGCGTGGCCGTACATTTTCGACGCCGCCATTGTCGGATCAAGCATCTGATTCGCTCCAATCTTGAATATTTCAATTTTGAACAGTTTAATATTAGACCTTTTGTCAAGAGAAATCAACGAACATTTTGTGAACATCCGCGCACAGCGCGCCCCGCCGCGGCGCGCGGCATTTACAAAGGGCGGCGGAGGGACTATAATTTACATATAAAAGTATTTCACGGCAAGGAGGGCATGAAGCATGAAAACCGGCATTATCCCCGCCCCGGCGCACATGCGCGCGGGAAGCGGCGTCTGCCGCCTGTCGGGCGCGATGCATATAGAAAGAAACGATTTTGAGCCATACTGCACCGAGGCGTTTTTTGAACGCACGGGGCTTTCCCGCGGCGGCGGGCCGTCACTCATTCTTGAAAAGGCCGCCATGGCGGAGGAGGCGTACACGCTCTGTATCGGCGAGGATTCCGTCACCGTCCGCGCGGCGGGCGAGCGCGGCGTCATATGGGCGCTGACGACGCTGTACGCGCTTATCGACGGCGGCAGTCTGCCCGTGTGCGAAATAGACGACGCGCCGGAGTACCCGCACCGCGGCCTTTCGCTGGACTGCGCGCGGCACTTCTTCCCCGCGGCGGAGGTCAGGCGGATAATCGAGGGGATATCGCTTGCGAAGATAAACACGCTGCACTGGCATCTGAGCGACGACCAGGGCTGGCGGATAGAGTCGCGCGTTTTCCCGAAGCTGTGCGCGCAGGGCGGAGAGTACTACACGCAGGAGGAGATACGCGGCATCGTCGAGTACGCGCGCCTTCGCGGCGTGGAGATAATCCCGGAGATAGACATGCCGGGGCACGTCAGCGCCATACTCGCGGCGTACCCGGAGCTGAGCTGCACGGGAGAGCCGGTGGACATAAAGACCTGCGGCGGGATATTCAGCGTGATACTCTGTGCGGGCAAGGAGGGCGTGTTCGACTTCATAGAAAAGCTGCTGGATGAGCTGTGCCCGCTGTTTGCGTCCGAGCGCTTCCACATCGGCGGGGATGAGGTGCCGAAGCTGCGCTGGCACAACTGCCCGGACTGCCAGAAGCGCATGGCGGCGCTTGGCCTTGCGCATACGGAGCAGCTTCAGGGCTACTTCACCTGCCGCGTCGCGGAGATGCTCAGGCGGCACGGTAAAAAGCCCGTATGCTGGAACGAGGCGCTGCGCGCGGGGCGCGTGCCGGAGGATGTGCAGATACAATACTGGACGCTTCAGCACCGCGCGCAGATGCAGAGGTTCGCCGAGGGCGGCGGCCGGTGGATATACTCGGACATGTTCGAGCTGTACCTTGACTATCCGCACAGCATGACGGCGCTGAAAAAGGTATACGAAACGCGCGCCCACTTCGGCCGCGCGGCGTACTCCGGCAGCAGTCTGGACGGGTTTGAGGCCTGCCTGTGGAGCGAGCATATAGATAACGCCGCGCTGCTGGAGCGGCGCATATTCCCGCGGATATACGCGCTGGCGGAGGTCTCATGGGGCAGCGCGAGGAGCTACGCCGACTTCAAGGCGCGGCTTTGCGCGGCGCTTCCGCGGCTTGAGCGTGCGGGGCTGACCTATACGGCGGAGGACTGGTGGGATCCGCGCGGCAGGGCGCGGCTCGACGAGGCGCTTGGCTATCTTGTGAAGATGAACGCCGCCATGCCGGAGGAGATACGCGCCGAGGCGCTGGACGCGGCGAAGCCGAGCCGCGAATTCGTGCTCAGCTTCGTGAGCCGCTTTTTCCGCCCGACGGACATTCCGGCGCTGCTGCGCTCGATGACGGGGCTCAAGAAATGATCCTCAATATATCACTGTTGCATTTTTGCGCAGATAATGTATAATATTCAAACGCTGCGCTTACGGAGGTATATATGGAACACACTGAAAAGCTGACGCTGAGGGAGTGCATGTTCGGCGACAGGGCGTTTTACCGCCATGTGCTGACCGTGGTTTTGCCCATCATCATTCAAAATACGCTGACAAACATCGTGAGCCTGCTGGACAACGTCATGGTCGGGCAGGTGGGCACGCTGCCAATGAGCGGCGTGGCGATAGTGGGTCAGCTTCTGTTCGTATACTATCTCTGCATCTGGGGCAGCACCGCGGGGGCCGGCATATTCGGCGCGCAGTTCTACGGCAGCGGGGATATGGACGGGCTGCGGCACACGTTCCGCTTCAAGCTGGTCATTGCCTCGCTCATCACCGCGGCGGCCATACTGCTGCTGGGCTTTGCGGGGCCGGCGCTCATATGCGATTACATCGCCAGTGACACGAGCGCGCAGGACGCCGCCGCGACGCTGGGCTACGCGCGGGAATACATGCACATTATGATGGTGGGGCTTATCCCCTTCGCCGTTACGCAGTGCATCGCGGGGACCCTGAGAGAGACGGGGCAGACGGTGCTGCCGATGAAGGCCAGCATCGCCGCCATCGTCGTCAACTTCGTTTTCAACTCGCTGCTGATCTTCGGCCTGCTGGGCTTCCCGCGGCTGGGCGTCGTGGGCGCGGCCATTGCGACGGTGCTTTCGCGCTTTGTGGAGCTTGGCATCGTCATTCTCGGCGCGCGGCGGAATATCGAGCGCTTCCCTTTCCTGCGCGGCGTGTTCAAGAGCTTTGGCATCCCGCGGGAGCTTGCGGGGCAGATACTTTCAAAGTCTCTGCCGCTGCTGCTGAACGAGTTGATGTGGGGCACGGGGCAGGCGATACTGCTGCAATGCTATTCCGTGCGCGGCATTCAGGTCATCGCGGCGATGAACATATGCAACACCGTCTCGCAGATATTCAACGAGGCTTTCCTCTCCCTCGGCAATGCGACGGGGATAGTCGTCGGGCAGGAGCTGGGCGCGGACAGGCTGACGAACGCGCGGCGCACCGCGTGGCATATGCTGACGCTGAGTCTGGCAAGCTGCCTTATAATGGGCACGCTGCTGTCGCTTTGCGCGCCGTACATCCCGCGCATATACAACACCGAGGAGAGCATCCGCCTGCTGGCGACGGAGCTTATCCGCGTGGCCGCGGTGTGCATGCCGCTGTTCGGCTTTGCAAACTGCGCGTTCTTTACTCTGCGCTCCGGCGGGAACACGCTTATCACCTTCCTGTTCGATAGCTGCTTTACGTGGGCGGTCTCCGTGTCGGCGGCCTTTTGCCTCTCCCGCTTCACCGCACTGCCCATCGTGCCGATATACTTCATCGTCAACGGGCTGGACGTCATAAAATGCGCGATTGGCTTCGTGCTTATGAAAAAAGGCGTATGGGTCAGGAATATAGTGAAGCCCGCGTGATATATTAGATAAAACAGCGTCTGTCTGCGATTTGCAGACAGGCGCTGAGACTGTCGAAAAAGTGGCATTGCCACTTTTTCGAGAAAGCT
>ENA-OUQF01001918-OUQF01001918.1-human-gut-metagenome-genome-assembly--contig:-NODE-1918-length-11464-cov-7.056622_pt1 | contig 11464 bp, 8 predicted proteins | sample MGYA00237947_ERZ548826 | MGnify/ENA primary metagenome ERZ548826 (study PRJEB26490, sample SAMN05194701) | human gut metagenome | biome: terrestrial biome; feature: human-associated habitat; material... | reverse complement strand
CGCCGCCGGTGATCATCAGCTTGACAAGGTCTACCTTCTGTGCGCTGGCCTTTTCCAGCTGCGCCAGCGCCTCGGCGTTGTTGCGCGCCGCCACCGCCACCGAGCCTGCCATGTGCCCGCCCGGCACCGAGATGCCCTCGTTTGCGGCCAGAATGCGGGGTGCCAGCACCTTCCCGGCGGCGCTGTCGTCCCGGCAGCGGGTGTCAAAGTCCGCAATGCCGCCCACGGTGCGCACGGTGGTCACGCCGCCCAGCAGCTCCAGCTTGGCATAACTGCACACCAGCCGGTATGCGATGGCGCGGGTCAGCCTGTTGCTCAGGATCTTACGTACCAGCGCTGCATTGTCCCGGGGCTTTGCGCTGGGTTTGCCGTTGCCCGCCAGATGGACGTGCAGGTTGATGAGTCCCGGGCACAGATACCCACCGTGCAGGTCGATGACCTCGTAGCCGTCAAGGCTTACACTCGCATCTGCAATGGCGGTGATCTTATCGTTTTCGGTCAGCAGCACCTTGCCCCGTACCGGTTCCATCTGCTCGGTACCGTCCAGAAGAATGCCGTTTGCGTATGCGCGCTTCATGTGTTTCATCCTCTTTCCGTTTTATTTTACGGTGCAGGTTGCATTACCCGTCCAATTTCTCCTGCGCCCGGTATTGCAGCGCTTCCAGCAGAGAGTCCTCGTCCAGCAGGGTCTTACCGGCAAGGTCGGCCACAGTGCGGGCTACCCGCAAAATGCGGTCATGTGCCCGGGCAGAAAGTCCCAGTGCATCGTAGGAACTGCGCAGCAGCTGCTCGGCACCGGGGGTCATGCGGCAGATGCGCCGCACCTGTCCGGCGTTCAGCTGGGCGTTGCAGTGCACTCCCTTAAAGCCCGGCGCAGCGTAGCGCTTGGCCTGAATGGCGCGGGCAGCCAGCACCTGCTTGCGCAGCTCTGCGCTGCTCTCGGAGGGGGCAGCGGTGTGCAGCTCGTCAAAGGCGATGGGGTCCATCTCCACGCACAGGTCGATGCGGTCCAAAAGCGGGCCGGACACCCGGCTGCGGTACTGCCGCACCGCACTGGGCGAGCAGGTGCAGGCGCGGGTGGGGTGGCCGTAGTAGCCGCATTTGCAGGGGTTCATGGCGGCTACCAGCTGGAAGCGGCTGGGGTAGGTGGCGCTTCCGGCGGCGCGGCTCACGGTGATCTGCCCATCCTCCAGCGGCTGGCGCAGCACCTCCAAGCTCTCGCGGGAAAACTCCGGCAGCTCGTCCAAAAACAGCACGCCGCAGTTGGCAAGACTGCACTCGCCCGGGCGGAACTGCGCTCCGCCGCCGGCAAGGGCGGCAGCGCTGGCCGAGTGGTGCGGGCTGCGGAAGGGGCGGGCAGAGATCAGCCCGCGTCCCTGCGGCAGCTGCCCGGCAATGGAGTAGATCTTGGTCGTCTCCACCGCCTCCTCCCGGGTCAGGGGCGGCAGGATGCCCGGCAGGCGCTTTGCCAGCATGGATTTGCCGGTGCCGGGCGCGCCGGTCAAAAGCACGTTGTGCCCGCCTGCGGCTGCAATGACCATGGCGCGCCGCGCCAGCGATTGCCCCATCACGTCCGCAAAATCCGGCACCTGCTGCCATGCGTCCTCCGGGTCAAAGGGGATGGCGGCGGCAGGGGAGAGGGGGCGGATGCCCTTCAGTGCCTCCACCACCTCCCGGGCGGTGTGGGCGGGATAGACGGTCATGGTGTCGGCACAGGCCTCGGCTGCCTCGGCGGCGTTCTCTGTCGGGACGTACAGCGCCCGGATGCCGTGCTCGGCAGCGGCAAGCGCCATGGGCAGCACGCCGGACACCGGGCGCAGACTGCCGTCCAGTGCAAGCTCGCCCAGAAAGGCAGCATCGGCAGGTACTTCTTCTAACTGTCCGCTGGCGGTCAGCAGCGCCAGAAGCAGCGGCAGGTCGTATACCGGGCCGGTTTTGCGCACATCGGCGGGGGCAAGGTTGATGGTGATGCGCCGGTCTGGGAAGCGGAAGCCAAGGTTTTTGATGGCAGCGCGCACCCGGTCGGCGCTTTCCCGCACGGCAGAGTCCGGCAGGCCGACGATGGAAAACGCGGGCAGCCCGCCGGAAACATCGGCCTCCACCGCAACGGCAAAGCCGCGCAGCCCGTTCAGGCCAAAGCTGTTGGTCACAGAATACATGGTGTCCCTCCCTGCATGGCGCATGATTTGTCAAAAATGCCAAAAGTGGAAAATAATGGATATATTTGCCATACTTCGACAGTTTTTTCTGTTTAAAATCATTATAGTAAAGCACAGGAAAGTTGTCAATGCAGCAGAAAGGAGAACGAGAGAACATGACAAATGGGGAATGCTGCCGCTATATCCGTACCTATTCAGAACTGGAGGGCTTGCAACACGCCTGTACGCTGGTGTACTGCGCCGCATCCACCCCGCAGGGGGTGCTGGCACAGCTGCGCCGGGAGCAGGGCGGCAAGGTGCGCAGCAGCACGGTGCTTGCCCCGGCGGACAGCTTTGGCCGGGTGATGCGGCTGCTGCGCTACCTGTGTGAAAACGGCGTGGGGCCGGAGCAGTGGCTGGAGGTGCTGGAGGATGTACACCAGCCCTACCAGCTGCTGGATACTTCGAAAAACGCAATAAATATAGCAGAAGAACCGGTTTTTTGTGGCATTTGTCGGTTTTAAGGGCACAAACTTCGGCCATTTTACGCAATTGACATAAGCGGAGCAAGAGTTTATAGTATAAGTAGGTTTATACAAACCATTTCGATCCGGGGAAAAAGATTTTAAACAAAGGTAAGGTGTACAAGATGTATCTGGATGAATATAAGCGCTGGCTGGCAGCGGATCTGGAAGATGCAGACCTGAAGCCGGAGCTGGCAAAGGTCGAGGGCAATGACGATGAGATCAAGGATCGCTTTGCTGTGGCGCTGAAGTTTGGAACCGCAGGTCTGCGCGGCGTGCTGGGTGCCGGTACCAACCGCATGAACATCTACGTTGTCCGTCAGGCAACGCAGGGTCTGGCAAACTGGGTGCTGACCCAGGGCGGTACCCAGACCGTGGCGATTAGCTACGACAGCCGCCTGAAGAGCGATGTCTTTGCCAAGACCGCCGCAGGCGTTCTGGCAGCCAACGGCATCAAAGTGCGCATCTATGATGCCCTGATGCCTGTGCCTGCCCTGAGTTTTGCTACCCGTTACTATAACTGCAACGCCGGTATCATGGTCACCGCCTCCCACAACCCGGCCAAGTACAACGGCTACAAGGCCTACGGCCCGGACGGCTGCCAGATGACCGATGACGCCGCCGCCATCGTCTACGACGAGATCCAGAAGACCGATGTGCTCACCGGCGCAAAGTACATCTCCTTCGCCGAGGGCGTGGAGAACGGCATGATCCGCTTTGTGGGCGATGACTGCAAAAAGGCTCTGTACGATGCCATTGAAGCACGTCAGGTGCGCCCGGGTCTGTGCAAGACTGCCGGCCTGAAGCTGGTGTACAGCCCGCTGAACGGCTCCGGCCTTGTGCCCGTGACCCATGTGCTCAATGATATGGGCATCACCGATATCACCATCGTGCCCGAGCAGGAGTACCCCAACGGATACTTCACCACCTGCTCCTATCCCAACCCCGAGATCTTCGAGGCACTGAAGCTGGGTCTGGAACTGGCCACCAAGACCGGTGCCGACCTGATGCTGGCTACCGACCCCGACGCCGACCGCGTGGGCATTGCCATGAAGTGCCCGGACGGCAGCTATGAGCTGGTGTCCGGTAACGAGATGGGCGTTCTGCTGCTGGACTACATCTGCGCAGGCCGTATCGAGAAGGGCACCATGCCCAAGAACCCCGTGGCAGTCAAGTCCATCGTGTCCACTCCGCTGGCAGACGCTGTGGCAAAGCATTATGGCGTGGAGATGCGCAATGTGCTGACCGGCTTCAAGTGGATCGGCGACCAGATCGCCAACCTCGAGGCTGCCGGTGAGGTCGACCGCTTCATCTTCGGCTTTGAGGAGAGCTACGGCTATCTGGCTGGCCCCTACGTCCGCGATAAGGACGCCGTCATCGGCTCCATGCTCATCTGCGAGATGGCTGCTTACTACCGCAGCATCGGTTCCTCCATCAAGCAGCGTCTGGAAGAGATCTACGCCCAGTACGGCCGCTACCTGAACAAGGTGGACAGCTTCGAGTTCCCCGGCCTGACCGGCATGGAGAAGATGGCTTCCATCATGCAGAAGCTGCGTGACCAGCCCCCTGTGGAGCTGGCCGGCCATAAGGTGGTCAAGGTGACCGACTACAAGAAGCCGGAAGAGACCGGTTTGCCCGCTGCCAACGTGCTGATCTACACGCTGGAAAATGGCGCTACCGTGGTGGTGCGTCCCTCCGGCACTGAGCCGAAGATCAAGACCTACTTCACCACGCTGGGCAAGGATCTGGCCGAGGCGCAGGCACAGAAGGATGCTCTGGCTGCCGCCATTGAGCCCATCCTGAAGTAAAAACATTTCAAAGCATCTGCGGGGCTGCTGCACGTTTTGTGCAGCAGCCCTTTTTTGCGTTCAGCAGATAGTTGACCGGAGCAAAAGCCTTATGGAGGTGTGCCGTCACCGCGAAAAGCCGTCCCCTTGGGGAAGGTGGCTGCGAACGTAGTGAGCAGACGGAAGGGGTCAGCGCCTGAGGGGGCGAAAGCGCACACTCTGGGTGACTGCCCTTTCAGGACAGGCCGCAGGGCTTTATGCAGCAAGGATGCACTTTTGCTGTGTAAAATCGGTTGAAGTTTGCGCTGTGATACGCTATAATAGAACATGGTTTATTATAAGCAGCTGTGGGCGTGCAGCGCGGCACAGCGGCAGGGTAGGTGGAAGAGATGGAAAAAACTGTATCGGCAGTATTGGTGGCGGCGGGCAGCTCGACCCGCATGGGGTTTGATAAGCTCAGCTTTGATCTGGGAGGCGAAACGGTGCTGCACCGCAGCATCCGCGCCTTTGCCCAGTGCCCGCAGATCACCGAGCTTGTGCTGGTGGCAGGCAAAAACCGGGAGTTTGTGGCGCAGCAGGCGGCGGACTGCCCAAAGCCTGTGCAGATCGTAGCGGGCGGGGCTACCCGCGCCGAGAGCGCAAAAAACGGCGTGCTGGCAGCGCACGGAGAGCTGGTGGCAGTGCACGATGCCGCCCGCCCCTTTGTGAGTGCGTCGGTCATTACGGCGGCGCTGGAAGCCGCCGCCCGGTGCGGCGCAGCAGCCCCGGCGGTGCCGGTGAAGGATACCATCAAAGCCGCCGCCCGGGGCGATGGCAAAACCGTGCCCCCGGACTGCGCGGTATGCGCCACCCCGGACCGCAGTACCCTGTATGCGGTGCAGACCCCCCAGTGCTTTGACCGTGCAGCGTACCTTGCGGCGCTGGAAGAACTGGACGAGACTCGCGCCCGCCTTGTTACCGATGATTGCAGCCTGTTTGAACTGACCGGACGCCCGGTGCAGCTGACGCAGGGCGACTATGCAAACCTGAAGATCACCACCCGGGAGGATCTGCCCTGCCCGGCACAGAGGAAGGAAACGGAAATGCGTATTGGACACGGCTATGATGTACATCGTTTGGTAGAGCAGCGCAAGCTGATCCTTGGCGGGGTGGAGATCCCCTTTGAAAAAGGCCTGCTGGGGCATTCGGATGCGGACGTGCTGACCCATGCGGTGATGGATGCTGTGCTGGGCGCTGCGGCGCTGGGGGATATCGGCCAGCATTTCCCGGACAATGACCCGGAGTACGCCGGTGCCGACAGCCTGAAGCTGGCCTGCCGCGTGGCGCAGATCCTCAAGGAGCATGGCTGGCGCATTGAGAACATCGATGCCACCCTGCTGTGCCAGCGCCCCAAGCTTGCACCCCATATCCCGGCCATGCGTGCCAATCTGGCGGCGGCTTTCGGCCTGCCGGTAGAGGCGGTAAGCGTAAAGGCCACCACGGAGGAGCATCTGGGCTTTACCGGCGAGGGGCTGGGCATTGCTGCCCACGCTGTCGCCCTGATCGAAGCTGTGTAAGGGGGCACACACGCATGACACTGAATGCGATCATCGCAAATTTTCAGACCTTTAAAATTGTCGATCTGCTGGATATCATCATCATCGCGTTTCTGATTTACCAGCTGCTGGGCATCATCAACCGCACCCGCGCCGGGCAGCTGGCCAAGGGTGCGCTGCTGGTCATGGTCGTGTATCTGGTAGCCAACACCCTGAATATGCGCACTGTTACCTGGCTGCTCAACTCGCTGCTGCAGGTCGGTCTGCTCACCCTTGTGGTGCTGTTCCAGCCTGAGATCCGTCGTGCACTGGAGCGCATGGGTCAGACCGACCAGTGGGCCTCCAAGCTGTTCAACGTAAAGGGACGCTACAACGACCCCAGTCTCAAGGGCGCATGGCGCAGCGCCATCATTGCCATCTGCGATGCAGCCGAGCGCTTTTCTGAGACCAAGACCGGCGCCCTCATCGTGCTGGAACGCCACACCAACCTTTCCGAGATCGTGCGCACCGGCACCCCGGTGAACAGCGCGGTCAATCTGGAGGTGCTGGGCACCATCTTCTACGAGGGCACCCCCCTGCATGACGGTGCTGCCATCATTGAGAACGGCCGCATCAAGGCGGCGGGCTGCGTGCTGCCCCTTTCCAACAATCTGGATCTGGGCAAGGATATGGGCACCCGCCACCGCGCCTGTCTTGGTATTGCGGAAAACTCCGACGCTATTGCCATTGTGGTTAGCGAGGAGACCGGCATCATCTCCATGGCCAAAAATGGTGTGCTGATCCGTCATTTTGACCGCCAGAGCCTGTATACCCGCCTCATCGATGAGATGATCCCCAAGGAGTCTACGGTGGAAAAGAACACCGCCGACAGCTGGGTGGAACAGGCGAAAAAGCTGTGGAACTGGGTCAGCCAGAAGGGGGAGGACGAGCAGCAATGAGCAACCAGCCGAATAAGCCGAACGGCGCAAAGCCTGCCGTCCGCAAAAAGAAAAATCTTCTGGATGACCGCCGCGTCCGGCTGGCACTGTCTGTGCTGGGTGCCATCGTTGCATGGATGGTGGTCACCATCATCGTTCAACCCGGCACCACCAACACCATCTATAATGTGCCGGTGGATTACACCTACGATTCTGCCGCCTATACCTCCCGGGGCCTGAGCATCGTCAGCGCCGAGGACAAGACCGTGAACCTGAAGCTCTCCGGCGATGGCTACACCATCGGCGGGCTCAGCGCGTCGGACTTTGTGGTCTACCCGGACTGGTCCAGCGTGCGCGACAGCGGCGAAAAGACTCTGCGGCTGCTGGTGCGCGGTGCAAACGGCCTGCTCAACGGCGTGACCGTGACCATGGAGGGCAGCGACAACACGGTGGACGTGGTATTTGACGTGGTGGAGGAAAAGACCCTGCCTGTTACCGCTACCACCAACTATTTGCGCATTGCGGATGGCTATATCCTTTACAGTACCGAGGTCTCCAAGGAGACCGTCACCCTGTCCGGTCCTAGCAGCGAACTGAGCAAGGTGGCTACCTGCACCGCCGAGGCATCCTATAACAGCGAGCTGACCGAGTCGGTCACGCTGAACACCCCTCTGCGCTTCTACACCAGCGGCGGCAAAGAGGTCAAGTTCCAGTACACCACGCTGGAAGAAAGCAATGTGGACGTGACGCTGCAAGTGTACAAGACGGCAACCCTGCCGGTGAAGGTGAACTTTATCAACGCGCCGCGCGGGTTCGATAACTCGGTGCTGAGCTATGCCCTCAGCTGCAAGCAGCTCAAGGTAGCGGGCCCGGCAGAAAAAATCGATGCACTGTCCACCTTGTCCATCGGCACAATCGACCTTTCCACCTTCAGTCTGAACAAGGTGTATGAGATGCCCATTGAGCTGCCGACAGATATCTATCTGCTGGACAATATCTCCACCATCACGGTCAGCTTTGACTGCTCCGGGCTGGAGACCAAGACCATGAACCTGCCCGCCAGCTGCGTGCAGGTGGTCAACCTGCCCGCCACCTATCAGCTGACAGTGGAGACTGAGCGGCTGATGAACGTGATCCTCTGCGGCCCCAAGGGCGCTATGGAAACTTTGACCCCCGAGCAGGTGGTCATTGAGATCGACGCCGAGGACTTTGCCGTGGCCACTGGCCAGCAGAACATTGCCTGCCGGCTGTATGTGCCCTCCAATGGCAAGATCTTTGCACTGGGCAGCTATGTGCTGCAATGCCGCATTGAAAGCAACTAAATTTAAAGGAAAACACAACAAATGATTCTGGTTCGCAATATCCGTCTGCCCCTCTCTGCCGCAGAGCCGCAGGCATTTGAAAAGGCGCTGCACACCCTGCGGGTGCCCCGCAGCAAGGTAGAGCACACCGGCGTGGCAAAGCTTTCGGTGGATGCCCGCCACGGCCAGCCCAAGCTGGTATATACCGTGGCGGTCACCCTCAAGCAGCCCGGGGAGGAGGCCGCCCTTGCAGCCCGCTGCCCGGACGCTGCCCTGCATAGCCGGGCAGACTTTACCCTGCACGTTGGCACCCAGCCGCTTGTGCACCGCCCTGTGGTGTGCGGACTGGGCCCGGCGGGGCTGTTTGCGGCCCTGCTGCTGGCACGGCAGGGCTACCGCCCCATCGTGCTGGAGCGCGGCCCTGCGCTGGATGCCCGTGTGCAGGCGGTGGAGCACTTTTCCGCCACCGGTCAGCTGGACCCCAACGCCAACATCCAGTTCGGCGAGGGCGGCGCGGGCACCTTCTCGGATGGCAAGCTGACCACCCGCATCGGGGATGAACTGTGTGATTTTGTCACCGAGGTGTTTTTGCAGCACGGTGCCCCGGCAGAGATTGCATGGAAGCAAAAGCCCCATGTGGGCACCGACCTGCTGCGCGGCGTTATCACCTCCATCCGCAAGGAGATCGAGTCTCTGGGCGGTGAAGTGCACTTCAATACCGCCCTTACCGGGCTGGAACGCAAAAACGGTCAGCTTGTGGGCATCACTACTACAAATGGAAGCTTTGCCTGCGAGGCGCTGGTGTTTGCGGTGGGGCACTCGGCACGGGACACCTTCAGCATGCTGATGGACAGCGGCCTTGTGCTGGAATGCAAGCCCTTCAGCGTGGGCTTCCGCGCCGAGCACCTGCAAAGCGAGATCGAAAAAAGCCTGTACCATGAAGCTGCCGGACATCCGGCACTGCCCCGGGGCGAATACCAGCTTTCCCAGCACGTCGGCGACCGGTGCGTGTACACCTTCTGTATGTGTCCCGGCGGTCAGGTAGTGGCTTCGGCCAGTGAGGAAGAGCGTGTTGTGACCAACGGCATGAGCTACCACGCCCGCAGCGGCAAAAACGCCAATGCGGCGGTGGTGGTCAGCGTGGGCGGGGCAGACTTTGCAAACGACCCCCGCCGCGCCATCGCCTTCCAGCGGGAGCTGGAAGCAAAAGCCTATGCCGCCGGTCGTGCCGCCGGAGCCTACGCCGCCCCGGCAGAGAATGTGCAAAGCTTTCTGGAAGGGCGCGGGCAGCTGCATATTGGCAGCGTACAGCCCACCTACGACCGCGGTGTGACTGCCGCAGATCTGGGCGCACTGCTGCCCGGGGAGCTGGCGGATACCCTGCGAGCGGGTCTGCGCGCCTATGAGCGCAAGATCGCGGGCTACACTGCGCCGGACGCCATCCTGACCGGCCTTGAGACCCGCACCAGCAGCCCGGTGCGGCTCAAGCGGGAAGAGGACTTTGTGTGCACCCAGCTGGCAGGGCTTTACCCCTGCGGCGAGGGTGCGGGATATGCGGGCGGCATTATGAGCGCCGCCGTGGATGGTCTGCGGGTGGCCCGCGCCATCATCAGCCGGTATGCACCGGCAGAAGGGTGAGAAAATTTTGATGTACGATCGTGAAAACGATAACCGAAATAATAACGAAGGCCGACAGGTACAGCAGGAGCTGGAAGACCAGCTGCGCGCCTTTGGCGACACCATGACCGATGCCTTTGCCCACGGCTTTGAGGGCAGGGGCATGGACATCGGTGACCGGGCGTGGGATGTGGGCAAAGCCGCTGTCCATGCAGCCAACTACGGTATCGGAGAGGCCGCAAAGGCCTTCCGGCAAGGGCGCAGAGGTTATCCCTACGGGGATGCAAAGCAGCCTTTCCGCGAAGGTGCTGCGGATGCCGACCCCGCCGGGATGCCCGGCTGGTTCCGGCAGATCTTTGCAAAGCCGGAGCCGACCCCGGTGGAAAGCATCCGTATCAGCGCAAAAAAACGCCATAGCGCAGGCTGCACTTTGCTGGCGGTGGGCATCACCTTTGCGGCCACCTTTGGCATCGCTGGAATCAGCTGCCTTGGCGTGGCTGCGGCGGCTACCCCCATCTGGGTGCAGGACATTGCCCAGTACGTTGTGGGCGGCGAGCTGCTTACCGAAGCGGCTATGACAGCCCTGGAATTCTGCGGCGGCATCTTTACCTTGCTGGCATGTGGTTTTGGTGTGATGATCTCCGCTGGTGCCTCCCGGCTGTCGGCCTCCAAAAAGTTGGGGGCGTTGGCAGATGCAGCCGAAAAGCTGAACGCGCAGAAGGGGCTGGCGGTGGAGATGCTGGCAGACCTGACCCACCAGACCAAGAAAAAGGCGCTGAAAAAGCTGCGCAGATACATCAATAAGGGCTGGCTTGCCGCCTGGCTGGATGAAAAAACAGAAAAGCTCTACCTGACGGTGGAGGACTACCGCGCCGCCCAGGAAACGGCGGCTGCACCCCAGGCACAGCCGCAGCCGGAACCGGCTCCGGAGCAGCGCGAGGAAACGCCTCTCAATCTGGAAACGGCCCGCCGCTTTGCGCAGGTGCTCGAGAAGGAGCAGGAGCTCATGGAGGATGAGCGGGCTGTGGAGGAGCTGCAGCATATGCAGAAGACCACCGAGTCCATCTGTGCCTGGCTGGAAGCCCACCCCGAGAGCCTGCCCAAGGCCCGCCGCTTTGCGGAATACTATATCCCCACCACCCTCAAGCTCCTGCACACCTACAACGACGTGCAGAGCCAGCAGGGCGAGAACGCGGAGGCCATCCGCCGGGATATTGCGGGCATCCTGCACACCCTGAATCAGGCTTATGATAACCTCTACGATAAGCTTTTGTCGGACGTGGCGCTGGACGTTTCCAGCGAGATCGCTGCGCTGCAGGGGATGCTGGCGAACGATGGTCTGGCCGGGGAGGGATTGCGATGACCTGCCGGGCATGGACCTTAAAAGAATTTGACCGCACCGCCATCGAGGAGCATCTGGTCGACATGATTGATGTCGAGCTGTTCATCGGTGACGAGATTGTCAAGGAGCTGACGGATCTGGCGCACAGCCACGGCATGCCGGTCATTATCTCCAACCATGATTTTGACCGCACCCCGCCGCATGAAGAGCTGATCGCCCGCATGAAGCATGCGGAGAGTGTCGGCGCGGATATTTTAAAAATCGCTGTCATGCCAAAGGACAAGCACGATGTCTTGGAGCTGC
>ENA-OUQF01001915-OUQF01001915.1-human-gut-metagenome-genome-assembly--contig:-NODE-1915-length-11476-cov-15.982401_pt1 | contig 11476 bp, 8 predicted proteins | sample MGYA00237947_ERZ548826 | MGnify/ENA primary metagenome ERZ548826 (study PRJEB26490, sample SAMN05194701) | human gut metagenome | biome: terrestrial biome; feature: human-associated habitat; material... | reverse complement strand
ATCTCGCCGTCCTGCGGTTCGGAGCCCTTGGCGCCGTAAGCGAACATGGCGATGGCCTGAGCGCCGCCGACCGCGTACACCTCGTCCACGCCGAGGATGGCGCAGGTGGCGAGGATGGTCTTGTCCGGCAGGCCGTCGGAGTTGCTGCGGCTCGGCGGGGTGGCGATGGCCAGCGATTCGACGCCTGCGGCCTGCGCCGGCACCACGTTCATGATGACGGAGCTCGGGTAGACGGCCTTGCCTCCCGGCACGTACAGGCCGACGCGCTGCACCGGAATCCAACGTTCGGCGACGCGCGCGCCTTCGGCCAGGTCGGTGTGGAACGGGGCCGGCACCTGGGATGCGGATACGGCGCGGCAGCGGCGCACGGATTCCTCGATGGCGGCGCGCACTTCCGGATCGAGCTCGTCGACGGCGGCCTTCATGGCCTCGACCGGCACACGCAGATGCTCGGGACGGATATGGTCGAACTTCTCCGCGAAGTCGCGCAGGGCCGCAGCGCCGCGGGCCTTCACATCATCGAGAATCGGCTGTACGAGCTCAGTGGCCTCGTTGGTGCCCATCTCGGCGCGGGGCATGGCTTCCAGCATTTCGGCTCGGGTCAGCTTCTTGCCGCGCAGGTCAATGATTCGCATATAGTTTTCTTCGCTCATAACGCCCCATGGTAACAACGCCAAGTCACGAGAACGTCCCGTCGTCTCACATTCAGCCGCATTGTGAGACACGCAGGTCCGCCGTTTTCCATGCCATGACGATTTCCGCGAAAAATATATGCCGGTCGACGCCATTCAGCATCGGCCGGCAATCAAAAACCTGTTCAGGTCAAACCGTTCAAGTCAAACCGCTCAGGCCAACGGAAGCGAGCTCGGTCCGAAGAGAATCTTGATTTCGGCGAACAGCGACGTGTCGCGTTTGACGCGGAACCGGTCGCCGAACGTCAGCACCTTGGCGTTGCCTTTGTCGTCCATCAACGCCAGTTTCACCTCGCATGGGCCGGGATGGCTGGTCAGAATCTGCCCGAGCCGCCGCACATGCGACTGGTCGAGCGCGATCGGCGGCAGCACAATCGTCAGCGGACGTTCATCCTGCGCCTCCAACGTCGGCACGGTGAATTCGGTGGCGCGCATGCTCACTGTCTCATCGCGCTTCTCCACCTGGCCGCGGATCTGTACCACGGTGTCGACGGCGAGCTCGGGCGCGGCGGCCTCGTACACCTTGCCGAAGAACATGCATTGGATGGAACTTTCCAGATCCTCGACGGTTACGATGGCCCACGGATTGCCCTTTTTCGACACGCGGCGGTCCACGTTCGTGATCAGGCCCGCGATCGTCACCTGCTGGCCGTCCGGCATGCTTCCCGCGCGGTCGATCAGGTGCGCTATCGACATTTCGCGCAACGACACCAGAATCGACTGCATGCCGCTCAACGGATGGTCGGACACGTACAGGCCAAGCATCTCACGTTCGAAGTTGAGCTTGGTTTTCTTGTCCCACTCCTCCACGTCGGGCACCTGCACCATGGCGTCTCCCATGGCGGAATCGTTCTCTTTGGAATCGTCCAGGTCGGCGAACAGGTCGAACTGGCCTTCCGCCTGCTTGCGTTTCAGGCCGACGACCGAATTGATGGCCGTTTCGTGGATGGTGAACAGCGCACGACGGTTCGGGTCGATCGAGTCGAACGCGCCGGCCTTGATCAGCGATTCCACCAATCGCCTGTTCAGCGCCTCCAACGGCACGCGTTTGATGAAATCGGTGAAGTTCACGTACTTGCCGTGGCCGTTCTCACGTTCCGCGATGATCGCATCGACCGCGTTCTTGCCGACGTTGCGGATGGCGCCGAGGCCGAATCGCACGACGTCGCCGACTGCCGAATACTCGTACACCGACTCGTTCACGTCCGGAGAAAGCACCTGGATGCCCATGCGTCGCGCCTCGCCCAGGTACAGCGCGGTCTTGTCTTTGTTCGTGCTGGCGCCTTGCAGCAGGGCGGCCATGAACTCCACCGGATAATGCGTTTTCAGATACGCGGTCCAGTAGGAGATCAAACCGTATGCGGCCGAATGCGCCTTGTTGAACGCGTAGCCGGAGAACGGCACGAGGATGTCCCACACGGCCTGCGCGGCCTCTTCGGAATATCCATGCTCCTTCATGCCGGCGAAGAACGGAATCTTCTCCTTGGCCAGCACTTCCGGCTTCTTCTTGCCCATCGCTCGACGCAGCACGTCTGCCTTGCCCAGCGAATAGCCGGCGAGGATTCGCGCCGCGGACTGCACCTGCTCCTGGTAGACGATCAGACCGTAGGTCTCGTCGAGCACTTCCTTAAGCGGTTCGGCCACTTCGGGGTGGATTGGCGTGATCTTCTGCAGCCCGTTCTTGCGCTTCGCATAGTTGGTGTGCGAATCCATATCCATCGGACCTGGACGGTACAGCGCGATCAGTGCGGAAATATCGTTGAAGTTGTTCGGCTTCAACGTTTTCAGCAGCGAGCGCATGCCGTCGGAATCGAGCTGGAACACGCCGAGCGTGTCGCCACGGGACAGCAGGTCGTAGGTGGGGCGGTCGTCCAGCGGAATCTTCGTATGGTCGATGCGTTCCTTGCCGTTCGCCTCGATGTTGTTCAGGGTGTCTCGGATCACCGTCAAGTTGGAAAGTCCGAGGAAGTCCATCTTGACCAGACCGAGCGTTTCGCACGTATGGTATTCGAGCGTGGTGGTGACGGTGCCGTCGGTACGTTCCAGCAGCGGCGACGTGTTGGTGATCGGCTCGCTGCCCATGATGGTGGCGCAGGCGTGCACACCGGTCTGACGAATCAGACCTTCGATGCCCATCGCCTCGTCCGTGATGCGTTTCGCGTCCGGGTCGGAATCGTACAGTTCGCGGAATTCGCGTGCTTCCGCGTATCGTTTCGCGCTTGGGTCGAAGATGTCGTGCAGCGGAATGTCCTTGCCGCCGGTCTGTGCGGGAGGCAGGGCTTTGGTGATCTTGTCTCCGACGGAGAAGTCGTATCCCATGATGCGGGCGGAGTCCTTCAGCGCCTGCTTGGTTTTGATGGTGCCGTAGATCACGCACTGCGCCACTTTGTCGCGTCCGTATTTCTCGCCCACGTAGTCGAGCACGCGTCCACGTCCGTCCGGGTCGAAGTCGACGTCGATATCAGGCAGTGAGACACGTTCCGGGTTGAGGAATCGTTCGAAGATCAGACCGTGTTCAAGCGGATCAAGTTCGGTGATGCCCATCGCATACGCGACCATGGCGCCTGCGGCGGAGCCACGGCCCGGCCCCACCATCACGCCGTGGGCCTTCGCCCAGTTGATGTAGTCGGCCACGACGAGGAAGTAGCCGCAGAACTGCATCTGGCAGATCACGCCGCATTCGTAGTCGGCCTGCCGCAGTACTTCGAGCGACGGCTTGCCATTGTACCGGCGTTCCAGGCCTTCCTCGACCTTCTTCAGGAACAGCGACGTCTCGTCCCAGCCTTCCGGACAGTCGAATTGCGGCATGAACGCGCCGTCTTCATGATCGTCGAACATGACATTGCAGCGTTCGGCGATCTCCAACGTGTTGTCGCACGCTTCGGGAAGGTCTTTGAACAGTTCGCGCATTTCCTCGGCGGATTTGATGTAGTAGCCGGTGCCGTCGAATTTGAATCGGCCCGGCTCGTCCAGCGTGGAGCCGGAGTTGATGCACAGCATGGCGTCCTGCGCGCCGGCGTCTTCGGCACGCGTGTAATGGGAATCGTTGGTGGCCAGCAGCGGCGCGTTGAGCTTTTTTGCGATGTCGAGCAGCCCGTCGGTCACTTGCTTTTCGATTTTCAGGCCGTGGTCCATGAATTCGATGTAGAAATTATCGCGGCCGAAAATGTCTTGGAATTCGCCGGCGGCACGCAACGCGTCATCGAACTGGCCCAGGCGCAGACGAGTCTGGATGATGCCCGACGGGCAGCCGGACGAGGCGATGATGCCTTTCGAATATTTGGCGAGGATTTCCTTATCCATACGCGGATAGCGCATGACTCGGCCTTCAAGGTTCGCGTCGGTGGAGGCTTTCATGAGGTTGACGAGGCCTTCGTCGTTTTCTGCCCACATGGTCAGGTGGGTGATGACACCGCCGCCGGACACATCATCCGGGTTACGGCGGCGATGCAGCGGATCCAGATCCGGATTCCAGTTGGTGTCCCAGCTCACACGGGTGGGGTCCTGACGTGCGGTTTCCGGCGTCACATAGGCTTCGATGCCGATGATCGGCTTGATGCCGGCGTTGACCGCGGCGCTCCACATCTCATACGCGCCATGCATGTTGCCGTGGTCGGTGATGCCGACGGCCGGCATGCCCAGTTCCTTGGCGCGCTTGACCAGATCCGGTATTTTCGATGCGCCGTCGAGCAGCGAATAATGCGTGTGATTATGCAGTTGCACGAAATTTGCGGAAGTAGCCATGCGTTCCAATTTAGCTGGGCTTCATGACGGCGTGGAGTCGTTTCTGGCCGTCCGGCCACACTTTTATAGGGACTGGTCGGCGTGCCGTGCGCGCATCACGTCAAGCGCATGCTGCAGGTCGGCGGGATAGTGCGATTTCACCGTGGTCCACACGTGCGTACGCGGATGGCGGAATTCCAATTGCATGGCGTGCAGCCATTGCCGTTCAAGGCCAAGCGCCTCGCTCAGCTGCGGATTCGCGCCGTACATGGCGTCCCCCGCCAACGGATGCCCGATGGATGAGAAATGCACGCGGATCTGATGGGTGCGGCCGGTTTCCAGGTTCACGGATACGAGCGTGGCTTCGCCGAAACGTTCCATCACGTCCCAATGCGTGATGGCCTCTTTGCCGGCCGGTGTCACGCAGAAGCGGAAGTCGGAGACTTTGGCGCGTCCGATCGGCGCTTCGATGGTGGCTTTGTCTTCTTTGAGATTGCCCTGCACGAGTGCGTGATATGTTTTGACGACCTCATGTTCGGCGAACTGCCGGCGCATCTCCACGTACGCAAGATCGGACTTGCATACGAGCATCAGTCCCGATGTGCCCACGTCGAGTCGTGACACGATGCCTTGACGGCCTGCCGCGCCATACGACGTGATGTGCACTCCCCTGTCGATCAGGCTGCCAAGCACCGTCGGACCGGTCCATCCGACGGATGCGTGCGCGGCGACGCCGACCGGCTTGTCCACCACGACCACATCGTCGTCCTCATAGACGACGGCCATGTCATGGGCGATCGGTTCCGGTTCGGACCGTTCCTCGACGATGTCGAATTCTACGGTTTCGCCTGCCTGCAGGGTCGACGATTTGGAAATGTCCCTGCCGAGCACGCGCGCCTGTCCGCTTTCGATGAGGTCGGCCGCCTTGGCCCGGGAAATGCCAAGCATTTTGGCGACCGCGACGTCGAATCGTTTGCCGACGAGCGCGTCGGGAGCGGGTACGAGACGGCTCATGCTGCTTTCGCCCCGTCGTCGGTTGCGTTCGCATCATCACCAAGCGTCTTGCCGTTGGCCTCGTCAAGGTCCTTTTGGCTGAACGGTTCCCCGAGGAACAGCAGCAGCACCGCCGCAACGCCCGCGAGCATGAGGAAGATGTCCGCCACGTTGCCGATGGACCATCCGTAGTTCAGGAAATCCACGACCTTGCCGTTGAGGAACCCTTCCGCGTAGATGACGCGGTCGATGAGGTTGCCGAACGCTCCTGCGAAGGCGAAGGCGAACAGCACCGTCCATTTCATGGAAATGGTGCGGACGGCAAGTACGACCAACGCCACGCAGGCCGCCATCGCCAGCAGGGAAATCAGCCACGTCATGCCGGAGCCCATGCCGAGCGAGGCGCCTGGATTACGCACCAATGTCAACGAAAGCAGGCCGGGAATCACGCGTATGGTACGGCCATCGGCCAATGCGGACAAAGCCCACATCTTGGTGAGCTGGTCAATCGCGATCGCCGCGATCGCAATACACGCAAAGACGGCCACGCGGTCGCGCAGCCGTCTTTGATCATTCTTCATGATGTCAGACACAGGCTAATCTCAGTCGTTGTTGTCCTGAGGGTCCTGGTCGTAGTTGTTCGTATCGGACACCTGGTTGACGAGCTGGCCGAGGAAGTCGGTGAGTCGTGCACGGTATTCGGTTTCGAACTGCTTGAGGCCCTTGATGTTGCCTTCGATGACCTTGGTCTGGGTCTCAAGGTTGTCGCGGACCTGCTGGGCGTAGTCGTCGGCAGCGGTACGGGTCTTCGAATCGTAGTCGAAGGCGCGCTTCTGCACTTCGGCCTCGTAGTTGTCGGCCTCGGTGTGCTTGTCGGAGAAGTACGTGTCGGCGTCCTGGGTCTTCTGAGCCAGGTAGCCGTTGCCCTCTTCCTGCTTCTGCGCGAAGTAGGCGTCGCCTTCCTGCTGCTTCTGCTCCAGATAAGCGTCGCCATCCTGCTGCTTGCCGGCCAGATAGGCATTGCCTTCCTCGGTCTTCTGCGCAAGGTAGGCGTCGCCCTCCTCGGTCTTCTGGTTCAGGTATGCATCGCCATCCTGCTGCTTCTGTGCCAGATAGGCATCGCCATCCCGGGTCTTGCCGGACAGGTAGTTGTCGGCGTTGGCGCGGGTGTCGGTGGAGTACTGGTCAGCCTCGGAACGAGTGCGGTTGGAGTAGTCGTTGGCGCTGCCGATGATCTCTTCGTACTTGCGCTGGCTTTCCTCGGTGATCTCCTTGGCCTTGGCCTTGCCCTTGTCGACGTACTGGTCGTGCAGCTGCATGGCCAGCGTCAGCATGGCGGTGGCGCGCTCCGGCTCGGTATTGGCGCTTGCCGCGGCACCTGCGATCTTCTGCAGGCTGCCGGTTTCGGTGCTCGGCTCGGACTTGGCGACCTGTTCGCGCAGTTGTGCCTCGCGAATCTGGGAATCCTTCAGCTGCTGGACAAGCTGCTGGATCTGCATGGCCTGCTGCTTCACCTGGGCATCCTGCTGCTGGGACTGGGCAGCATGCTCCTGAGTGAGCTGCTGGGCCTGAGCGACCTGGTCCTGCGCTTCCTGAAGCTTTGCGGCGAGCTGATCGATCTGCTCCTTCTGACGCTGAGCCACGACCACCTGCTCCTGGGCCGATGCCAGCTGACGGGACAGGTCCTCGGTCTGTGCGCGGAACGTGTCACGCTCGTGCTGCACGGCGGTAAGCTGCTCGCCAAGGTCGGCCTGACCGGCCGCTTCGGCTGCCTGGGCGGTGAGCTGATCGACCTGCGCGGACAGACGATCGATCTGCCCCTTGAGCTGCTCGTTCTGGGAAGACAGCGCACGATTGCTTTCCTCTGCCTCGGAAAGCTTGGCGGCCGCGGCCTGAGCGGCCTGAGCGGCCTGGTCTCCCGCACCAGCTGCCTGCTCGGAGGCGGACTTCAGCGTCGCGTTCTCCTGCTGCAGGGACTGGATCTGAGCATTCAACTCGGAAATCTTGGAATTGAGTCCTGCGACATCCGGGCCAAGAGACTGCGTGGCCTGTCCGCCGGCAACTGCCTGCTTGCCAAGGGCTTCCACCGTCTCGGTTACCTGATCGAGGAAGTCATCGACTTCATCGACGTCATAGCCTTCCTTGAACCTTACGGTCTGGAAAGTATGCTCCCTAATATCTTTCGGCGTCAACAGAGCCATAAATCCTTACACCTCGCTTTGGGCTTGATGCCTTACTGTTGTTGCTTTCAGTGTTCGACTCTAGCACGAAACCATAGATATTTTGCGGAAAAACGGTTTTTTAGAGGTGCTAAATAAGGAAATCAATGACCACAAGAACGAAATAAAGCACAAGATACGCGACGTCAAAATAGATCGGTCCGAGCGGAACGGGACGAATATACTGCCGCAACCACCTTAACGGCGGCTCCGTCAGCTGGTAGATGGCGTCGAACAACGAGGCCACGATTCCGCTTGGCCGCCACGTCGGCGACAATGCCAACACCCAGTCGAGAATCATGCGGACGAACAGCACCAGGATATAGGCGTTGACCAGAAAATGGACGACGCTACCAATTATCGAGAGAATCACGTTGTCACTGTATCAAGCGCGCATAACAAAATGCCCCCGCTTTCAGTGGGGGCATAATCGTCTGATTTGTGCTTGCTCTGTGCTACACGGCTCAGTCGGCGAACAGGTCGTGGGCCGGACCCCTGTCTTCAGGCTCCTCGACCTTGATGTTCACTTGGGCCGGGCTCAGCAGGAACACGCGCGGAGTGACGCGTTCGATGGAGCCGCGCACGCCGAACACCACACCGGCGGAGAAGTCGACGATGCGGTATGCCACGGCTTCGGCCACACCTGTCAGGTTCAGCACCACCGGAATGCCGTCACGAATGGCGCGACCGACCATCTGCGCATCGTCATAGGTCTTCGGATGGATGGTGGTGATGCGGCTCACTCTACCCCCCTGGAACGGGTTGGACTGCTCACGCGGAGCGGACGGCGTGGAAGCGGAAGCCGAAGAGGAAGGCATCGGGGTGACGGAATGATCCGAATCGAACGAGGTCTCGCCGGTGTCGACGTCATCCTCGAAATCATCCTCACCCTCGGCGACGTCGGACATTCCCAAGTACGACATCGCGTTCTTCATGAAACCTGCCATGTATGTTCCTTTCGCGTCTACGCGTTGACTTTAGCGCAGGAAATCCGGAATATCGAGGTCGCTCGGATCGTTAGCCGAAACCACTTCATGCTCGGTGGTCTGGTCGAACGAGGCGACGTTCTGGTCCGGAGTGGACGGAATGTAGCTGGACAGCGGCTGCACCTGCGGCACCGCCGGAGTCTGCACCGGCTGCGGCTGCTGGGCGGGAGCCTGCACGCCGGCGGACAACGCGGACAGCGGTACCGTGTTTTCCTTGGCCGCGGCCGGCTTTTCTTCGGCCGGCTGGTCGGGCTTCTTAGAATTGGCATCGAAACCTGCCGCGATGACGGTGACACGCACCTCGTCGCCGTAGGCGTCGTCCAGGGACAGGCCCCAGATGATCTGCGCTTCCGGATGGATGGCCTTCTGCACCAGCGCGACCGCGGCTGCGGCTTCCTGCAGCTTCAGGTCGGTCGGACCGGCGATGTTGATCAGTGCGCCATGCGCACCCTCGATGCTTTCCTCCAGCAGCGGCGAGCTGATGGCGATTTCCGCGGCCTGCGTGGCGCGGTCCTCTCCCCGAGCGGAACCGATGCCGAACAGCGCGGTGCCGGCACCACGCAGAATCGCGTTGACATCGTTGAAATCAACGTGGATGTACGAATTCGAGGTAATCAGGTCGGTGATGCCCTGCACGCCGGCCAGCAGTGCGGTGTCGGCGGTCTTGAACGCGTCGACGATGCCAATGGTGCGGTCGGACAGTTCCAGCAGTCGGTCGTTCGGAATGACGATCAGCGCGTCGACTTCCTTGCGCAGGTTCTCGATGCCGAGCGCGGCGGAAGCGGAACGCTGCGGACCTTCGAAGCTGAACGGACGGGTCACCACGGCGATGGTCAGCGCGCCCTGCTGGTGGGCCGCACGTGCCACGATCGGGCTGGCGCCGGTTCCGGTGCCACCGCCCTCACCGCAGGTGACGAACACCATGTCGGAGCCCTTAAGCGCCTCTTCGATGTCGGACTGGTGATCCTGCGCCGCCTTGGCACCCTTTTCCGGGTCGGCGCCAGCGCCCAGACCACGGCTGGAGGCATCGTTCAGCGAGATCTTGACATCGGCGTCGGATCGCAGCAGATCCTTTGCATCAGTGTTGATCGCAATAAATTCGACGCTTTGAAGACCCTCCGCAATCATGCGATTGACAGCGTTGCCTCCGGCTCCACCGACACCGACGACCTTGATGTTGGTCTTGTCGTTGAAATTGTCAGTCTGGGCAATCTCGCTCACCATTGTCTCCTGTTCACTCACGTATATGAACAACTCTATCGCAATCACGCCGATGATACGCGCACTTTTCCAGGCGTGTACCACCGTTTTTTCACTTTTTTGCTGTCAGCATGTTCATTCTGCCTGCGTTGACCCCTTCAGTCATTTGTACACGGCTCTTCGAACATGCGTGACGGGCTTTAGTAGCTGGCATCCATCGGGTCATCCCCGAACAGCGCCTCACGCTCCTCGTGCGTGGTTTCCCGGGATTCCAACCATCCGTAAGGCAGATGCACCTTTTTGGCGAAGCGCACGCGCCCCCTTGGCTTGTCGGCGATGCGTTCTGGGAACCGAATGTTCGGGTCGAGTCTGCCTATCTCGCGCCGGACATCCTCAAGATTTTCACATTCCATGAACGCACGGCGTGTGGAACCGCCCACGGGGAAGCCCTTCAGATACCACGCGACGTGCTTGCGCAGGTCATGCACGGCCATCCGCTCGTCGCCATCATAGAATTCGGTCAGCAGTTCGGCATGCCGTTCGATCACGCGGCACACGTCGCCCAGCGTGGGGTCGACGCGCTCGTCACTGCCGGCGAACGCGTTCTTGATGTCGGCGAACAACCATGGACGGCCTTGGCAGCCGCGGCCGATCGCAACACCCGCGCAACCGGTTTCGGCGACCATCGCCAACGCGTCGTTGGCACCCCAAATATCCCCGTTGCCGAAGACGGGAATATCAAGCTCGGAAACCAGCTCGCCGATGCGGGACCAATCGGAATGCCCACCGTAATATTCGGCGGTGGTGCGCGCGTGCAGGGTGACGGCCTTGCAGCCTTCCTCCTGCGCGATGTGCCCGGCTTCGAGGAACGTCTCGTGTTCATGGTCGATGCCGACGCGGATTTTGGCCGTGACCGGCACGTTGGCCGCGTCACACACCTTGACCACACGTTGGATGATCTCACGGAACAGGTCCGTCTTCCATGGCAGCGCGGATCCGCCGCCACGACGCGTCACCTTGGGCACCGGGCAGCCGAAGTTGAGGTCGACATGGTCGGCCATGTTCTCGTCGATGACGATTTTCGCGGCCTGCTCCACAATCGAGGGATTGACGCCGTACAGCTGCAGCGAGCGAATCTTCTCGCTGGGTGCGAAACGGCATAGGCGCAGGGCTTTCGGATTGCGGGCCACCAATGCGCGCGCGGTGATCATTTCCGCCACGTACAGACCGTCGGGACCGTAGCTTTCGCAGATCACGCGGAACGGCCAGTTGGTGACGCCCGCCATAGGCGAAAGCACCACCGGCGTTTCGACGTGCACCGGACCCAGATCAACGGGCTTTATAACGGGAGGAACCGACGGCCGTTCCGCGTCGGTACGCGGGTCGAGCACGTCGGATTCCTCGTAGGCATTCACAATGCTATCTGGCATAGGTCAGACTTGTTCCGTTCGATATGACCGATTCGGGGCGATCAGTACAGGCCACCGGCTTCGGCGATCTTGACGGACTCAGGCCAAGCCTCGCCGCCCATTTCGACCGGCATCTGCGGCACGCTGACGCGCTTCTCGCCGATGCGCTCGGCGATGTAGTCGGCCACCTTGTCGAGGCTGACGCGCTCCTGCTGCATGGTGTCGCGTTCACGGATGGTGACGGCCTGGTCGTC
>ENA-OUQF01001905-OUQF01001905.1-human-gut-metagenome-genome-assembly--contig:-NODE-1905-length-11527-cov-3.834118_pt1 | contig 11527 bp, 13 predicted proteins | sample MGYA00237947_ERZ548826 | MGnify/ENA primary metagenome ERZ548826 (study PRJEB26490, sample SAMN05194701) | human gut metagenome | biome: terrestrial biome; feature: human-associated habitat; material... | reverse complement strand
TGGACGGCGGCGCTCTGATCTCCGCCGAGAACATCGCCAAGATGAAGGACGGCGTGGTGATCATCAACACCTCCCGCGGCACCAACGTGGACGAGGCCGCCCTGCTGGCCGCCCTGGAGTCCGGCAAGGTGCGCGCCGCCGGTCTGGATGTGTACGCCGACGAGCCCGCCACCAACAAGGCGCTGTACAGCCATCCCATGGTGTCCTGCACGCCCCACATCGGCGCTGCCACCAACGAGGCCCAGAAGCGCATCGGCGCGGAGATCGTGGACATTATCAAGGCCATGTGACCTGCTGAAAAGCATATAAAAAAGAGACTGCTTTCGCAGTCTCTTTTTTTGCGCTTTTCTTTTGGCGGGCTGTGTCTCCGGGTGGGACACAGTGTCCTTTTCTTTGTACACCCCTTAGATGCGCGCAGGGCAAAAAAGGTTCCATTGCTTTTGAAAGGATTTTTCTGTCCGTTTTTTTGGACAGCAGCCTTGCTATGATGGGGAAAACACAGCAAGGAGGACGTTTTTATGACAGCCATCACGATGATCTGCACGGTGTGCGGGGCGGCGGCGCTGAGCCGGGGCATACTGCGGCTGCTGGACGTTATCGACGGACAGGAACGCTGACGCAAGTAGACGTTGACAAGTTTTCTATCTGCCTATATAATATTTTCATTCAAAAAAAGCGATATCAGCTTGTTAAGCTCCCGTTAATGCTAATATTTTATATCAGATAGAGAGGTCTTGTATGGATATCTTTGAGAAGTGCTTTGCGCCGTCCCTGGCGGGGGAATTGAAGGAAAAGGGCGTGTACCCCTACTTTCACGCCCTGCAGTCCCGGCAGGATGTGGAGGTGCAGATGGAGGGCAAGCGCCGCATCATGCTGGGCTCCAACAACTATCTGGGACTGACTACGGACCCGGAGGTCATCGAGGCCGGCATCCGGGCGCTGGAGCAGTACGGCACCGGGTGCTCCGGGTCGCGGTTCCTCAACGGCACGCTGGAGATGCACCTGGAGCTGGAGGCGGAGCTGGCAAAGTTCCTGCGCAAGCCCGGCATCGTCACCTTCGGCACCGGCTTCCAGTCCAACGTGGGCATCATCTCCGCGCTGGTGGGGCGGCACGACTATGTGATCTGCGACCGGGAGAACCACGCCAGCATCTATGCCGGCTGCCAGCTGTCCTACGGCAAGATGCTCCGCTACCGCCACAGCGACATGGCGGAGCTGGAAAAATGCCTGCAAAAGGTGCCGGAGACGGCGGGCGCCCTCATCGTCACCGACGGCGTGTTCTCCATGGGCGGCGACATCGCCCGGCTGCCGGAGATCTGCGCACTGGCGAAGCAATACGGCGCCCGCGTCATGGTGGACGACGCCCACGGTCTGGGCGTGCTGGGTGAGGGCGGCCGCGGCACCGCCAGCTATTTCGGGCTGGAGGAGCAGGTGGACGTGTACATGGGCACGTTCTCCAAGTCGCTGGCGTCGCTGGGCGGCTACATGGCCGCCAGCGCGGAGGTGGCGGAATACGTGCGCCACGCGTCCCGCCCGTTTATCTTCTCCGCATCCATTCCGCCCGCCAACTGCGCCACGGCGCTGGCCGCCCTGCGGAAGCTGGAGCAGCACCCGGAGCTGCCGGAGCGTCTGCGCCAGCTGAGCCGGTACGCCCGCGACGGCCTGACGGCGCGGGGACTGACCATCCGTCCCTCGGCGCTGGAGGCTCCCACGCCCATCATCCCCATCTACACCTACGAGACGTACCGCACCCTGCGGGTGGCGGCGGAGATATACGACCGGGGCGTGTATGTGAATCCCACCCTGCCCCCGGCCACGCCGGAGGGCGAGGCACTGCTGCGCACCAGCTACATGGCCACCCACACCGAGGCGCTGCTGGACGAGGCCATGGACATTATCGGCGAGGTGATGGCGCATGAGTAACAGCAAAGTAGCCGTCGTCACCGGCGGCACCTCCGGCATCGGAAAGGCCACCGCTCTGGCGCTGAAAAAGGCCGGCTGCACCGTATACGAGCTGTCCCGCCGGGCGGAGGGCGTGGAGGGTCTGCGGCACATCTCCGCCGACGTGACGGACGAGGCCGCCGTCAACGCCGCCGTGGCGCAGATCGTGGCCGAGGCCGGTCATATCGATCTGCTGGTGAACAACGCCGGGTTCGGCATCTCCGGCGCCATCGAATTCACCGCCCCGGAGGACGCCAAAAAGCTCTTTGACGTGAACTTCTTCGGCATGGTCAACATGAACCGCGCCGTGGTGCCCCTGATGCGGGCGGCGGGGCATGGCCGCATCGTGAATCTCAGCTCCGTGGCCGCGCCGGTGCCCATCCCGTTTCAGGCGTACTACTCCGCCACGAAAGCCGCCGTCAACGCCTATACCATGGCGCTGGCCAACGAGCTGCGGCCCTTCGGCGTCACCGTGTGCGCCGTCATGCCCGGCGACATTCACACCGGCTTCACCGCCGCCCGGAAGAAGGTGGCAGAGGGCGATGCGATCTATCACGGCCGCATCTCCCGCTCCGTGCAGCGCATGGAGCACGACGAGGAGACGGGCATGGATCCCGCCAAGGCCGGCGCGTACATCGCCGCCGTCGCCCTGCGGGACGGGAACCGCCACCCGCTGTACGCCATCCGCTTTGACTACAAATTCTTCACGTTTCTGGCGAAGGTACTGCCCGCCCGGTTTCTGAACTGGCTGATCTATTGTCTGTACGGAAAATAAAGCGAAACAAAACGCATCCGCGGCGCGGATGCGTTTTTTATCTGCGAAAAGCGCGGCCTGCGCCGCGCTTTCCCTTCCTCCCTGTCTGCGTCTCCTGTTGAGACGACCCCTGTGTTGACTGATCGATGGTAGTATAGCAGAATATTCGCAAAATGTCCAGCCGCGCGGCCACGCAAAGCCAACATTTACCGCCGATTTTAACGCATATCGTACCGCTGCCGGGCAAAACTACCGTTGCGATACCCGACAAGCGATCTTTGCTTACGCGAAGGTACGCAAGGGCATTTGCCCATGATTTGAAAGGAGAACAACTATGTCTACCAAGAACAGCAACAAGCTGAATGTCCCCGAAGCCAAGGCCGCTATGGATCAGTTCAAGATGGAGGCCGCCTCTGAGGTCGGCGTGAACCTGAAGAACGGCTACAACGGTCACCTGACCAGCCGCGAGGCCGGCTCCGTGGGCGGCCAGATGGTCAAGAAGATGAGTACCATACGAACTGCGAGTTTCAAACGGGCTGACCGAACAGCACTGGGGCATGAAGTTGAGGTAAGATACATAGCAGGCATCACAATATAGAGAAACGCATGAGCCACCTTGTAGCTTCTTTATTACCTATTATTGAAAAGCTACCAATCAAAAGCAACTGAATCAACAAGCGAACGAGCGAGAAATCCATGAAAGGTGTTTTAGGGGGACTGTAAATTGAATACACCCAGGGAATGCGCGGATGGCCTTCAAAAATCTTCCAAGTGTATTCCCCCCTTCAACAATACGTTCTCGCTCGTACGTTTTGAACCTCTTTCGGTCTAGTGAGTTAGGAGGGGGCTGTCTGACCCAATTGTGTTTTGACATATTTTGAACTATGGGAATAGTCCCCTCTTTCTACCATTCTTTCCATGTAGAAAGAGGGGACCTGCTCAGTTATTCAATCGTGCGGTGTGAAAATTCGCTCAAAATTCACGCTTTTCGTTCACTCGCGGGAATGAAATTCACTTTTCTACAGAGAGAGGCCATTCGGTACGAATAACTACGGCTTTTGCCTCGAAGCACTTGCGGAAGATGCTTTCGTTTTGATACACGCAGCGAATTCCTGCGCCTTTTTCCAGTCATGAGCTATCAGAGAAGCTGTTGGCAAACAAGGCCGGCGATATGCTGTGAGACCACAAACGACTGAGCAGGCTCAGAAGCGCAAAAGCAACTCCGGAGCCTGCTCTTATGAAGAGGTTTATACACACCCGATAGTGAGCAATATGTTGGCGTATGTGCGCTGCTCACCGGTGCTGATGGCCAAAGCGATCCCGTCACAGGCGTCATAGAACGCCTGCCGGCTATGGCCTTCCAAGGGCAGATCGTTCAGACGGCGGCGGAAGTCCGAAAAGATCTCCGGCTCTTCGCCGTCTTCCCGTGTCATCACTTCGGCCCGCTCAAAGGGAACTACGTCGCACAGTGCCTCCAGTACCTCTGTCACGGTGGGGCAGCCCCGGCGCAAGCCCAGATAGACCTTCGCCGCATTGCCGGTTTTTTCTGCCAGCGGGTAATTTCCGTCCGCAATGAGTATTTTGCTGCCATGGCCGCACCGTGAAAGCACGTCCATGATCTCAGGGTGGATACAGGTGGTTTTCAGCATATCAGACCTCCGCTTTCTCGTTAGCCCGCAGCTGCCCCAACGTTCCGCCGGGATGCCAGCGGACGTATTGCTGCGGCGTCACATCTGCGTCAGATTGCAGGAGCACGCTCAACGCTTGCAGAACCACTGTTTCTGCAAGAATAGACATCCGAGGTGCGCGGTTCAGCGGCCCGCCCTCGTTTTCTACTGCCGCCAACAGATGTACATCGCTCTGTTGGGCCAGCCAGGACGTCTCGTGGCCGGTCACGCCGATAATACGGCAGCCATTGGCCTTTACCGCCGCTACCGTCGCTTTCATTTCAGCCGTCTCGCCGCTGTTGGAGATAAAGATCACCACATCGCCGGGTACGAGCTGACCGCAGGAACCGTGGACGGCCTCTGTCCCGTGCAGGAAATAAGCCGGCGTGCCTGTGGAAGAAAACAGGGATGCCAGATAGCCCGCCAAATGTGCCGGTTTCCCGATACCGGAGATGTGCAGCCGGTTCCCGTCCCGCTTCGCGGTACAGATCAGCTCCGCAGCCCGCTCCAGTGCCGGATAGTCCAGTGTTTCCACGACCTCCTGCATCTGAACCTGCACACTTTGACAGAAGTATTCATAATCTTTTTTACACTTGTGTTCCATCGTCACTATCTTCTCTCCTTCAAGTTGACCGCAGCACGATATCATTCCAGAACGGACATATCCAGCCTGGATCGCTCCGCCCTCTCTTTGACCTCCGCGAAGGTAGGCAGCGAGGGCATTGCGCCCAGCCGTGAGACAGTCAGTGCCGCCGTATTGGCCGCAAAGGAGAGCGCTGTTTTCTGATCCGCGCCGGCACAGACGGCAAAGCAGAACGATGCAACAAACGAGTCGCCTGCCGCCGTCGGGTCTGCTGCCGTGATATCCTTGACGCAGGGGCAATAGAGGAATTCCTGCCGGTTTAGCAGCACCGCACCGCCAGAACCCAGAGTGATGATCACATTCTCCACGCCCTGCTCCAGCAGTTTTTGTGCCGCACGCCGGGCGTCCTCCATATCCGGGCGGCCATCTTCGTTTCTGATGTGGATGCCCGTCATGCTCTCTGCCTCGTGCTCATTGGGGGAGATATAGGTCAGCCGCGCCAGCAGATCCTTCGACAACGGTGCGCTGGGGGCAGGATTGAGCATGACCGGAACGCCCCTCTCATGGGCGTAGCGGCAGACCAGCTCGTTGATCTCCATGGGGATCTCCAACTGCAGTACCACCATATCGTACTGGGCAATCTCATCCTTTAGGAATGCGACATCCTCCGGGTGGATGGCCATGTTGGCGCCGGAAATAACGATGATCCGGTTTTTCGTAGATCCATCTGCTGCTTTTTCGAGGATAATGACAGAGCAGCCTGTATTTTCCCGGGCGTCGCACATAACGTGTTGGGTATTCAGCCCGGCCTTATGGCAGGCGTTCAGCATTTCCTCCGCGTTGCTGTCGCAGCCCATCTTGCCGACCATAGTTACATCCGCGCCCAGCAGGCTGGCCTGCACCGCCTGATTTGCGCCCTTTCCGCCAGGAGCTTTATGAAAATCATCGCCCAGCACCGTCTCCCCCTCTGCGGGGAACACGCTGGTCGTCGCGATCTGGTCGAGGACGAAGCTGCCGACCACCAAAATGTTGGGTTTGTGCTTCATAACTGTACCTCCGTGTTATACTGCGGGGACTGTTTTATATTCCGCCTCTTCCAGTGCTTTCATCAGCGCCGCAGTGTCCTCTGCCGAGACTTCCTCCATGGGCTTGCGCATCCGGGCTGTTTCGATAATGCCCCACTGCTTCAGGATCGCCTTATAGCAGCCAATGTTGTTCTTGGCGCACAGAATGGCATTGAGCACGTTTGTCTTGCGCTGCAAACGCGTGGCAGAAGCCCAGTCATTGCGGGCCATGGCCTCGCGCACAGCCACATAATGCTCGGACACGATCATGGCGTTGCCGGAGATGACACCCTTGCCGCCTACGGCCACTACCGCCTCATACAGATGATCCGGCCCGACCAATACGTCAAACTCACCGTTGCGGACAGTCATCAGCTGCTGCAGCCGTGTCATATCGGGGTAGCTGTACTTGACACCGACCACATTGGGGCAAGCCTGCGCCACACGCTCCGCCAGAGCAGGCGTGATGTCGTTTACCGCATTCTGAGGGATACCGTACATATAGATGGGGAAATCTGCGGGAACGCTGTCCGAGACTTCTTTGTAGTAGGACAGCAGCGCGTCGTCCGACAGCTGGAAATACCACGGCGTCACCACGCCCACGCCGTCCGCGCCGCAGGCAGCAGCGTGCTGGGCCAAGCGAATGGTACTGGAGGTGTTTGCTGCGCCGACCTGCGCAAAGACCGGCACGCGGCCTGCGGCCTGCCGTACCACTGTCTCCACCACCAGAATGCGCTCGTCATCCGTCAGGTAGGCCATTTCGCCAGTCGTTCCGCAAGGATACAGGCAGTCCACACCCTTGTCGATAAGAAAATCCGTAAGACGCTGGAGGGACAAAACATCTACATGGTCGTCCTCGGTCAGCGGCGTCACCATGGGGATCACAACACCATACATTCTTTTCATATTCATGCTCCTCTTTCAGTCAGCTTTTTGCCGTCTCGTCGGCCACAAATCTGCCGATCCTGCGGATGCCCTCGCAGATGTTTTCCATGCTGGTCGCATAAGAGATGCGTACATAGTTCTCGCAGTCCGGGCCGAAGCCTGTACCCGGCACAAGACCCACATGGTAGTTTCTCAGCAGCTTAGTGGCAAAGTCCGCTGCCTTCATGCCTGTACCCGCGATGTTGACGAAAGCGTAGAACGCACCCTGCGGTTTTACGCAGGACAGGCCCGGGATCTCGTTGATCATTTGGTAGACCACGTCGCGGCGCTCCTGGAAGGACGCCACCATCATGTCCAGATACGGTTGGGTCTGCTCACCGCTCAGGGCCTCTATGCCGGCCCACTGCACCGCGGTGTTGACGCAGGAGCAGGAGTTCTCGTTGATCTTGCCGATGGCCTCGATCAGATCCGCCGGACCGGCCACATAGCCCAGCCGCCAGCCGGTCATGGCATAGGTCTTGGAGAAGGACTGGATGATGATGGTGCGATTCTTCATTCCGTCGATCATCGCGGGACTCCAGAACTTCATGCCGTCAAAGATGATATTATAGTACACCTCGTCACTGACAAGGTACAGGTCATGACGGGTGACAAAATCACACAGCGCCAGCAGATCCTCATACTGGATCACTGCGCCGGTGGGGTTGTTGGGGGAGTTCAGCAGCACAGCCCGAGTCTTGTCCGTCACCGCCGCCTCCAGATCCTCGATACGGTAGGTGAAATTGTTCTCTTCCCGCAGCGGAACGCGAACTGACTTACCGCCGGCCAACACCGGATGATTCGGATGGTTGGACCAGGCCGGGTCGCCCACGATCACCTCATCGCCTTCGTCCAGAATGGCCGCGAATGTCAGGCGCAGACCATCCATGCCGCTGTTGGTGATGACGATTTCTGTGGACGCATCGTAGTGCTTTCCGTAGATCTGTTCCATCTTTTGAGAGACAGCCTCTTTCAGCTCTGACAGTCCCGCGTTGGGCGCGTACTTGGTCTTTCCCTCCGCGATAGCGCGGATGCAGGCCAGCGCCACATTGGGGGGGGCGATAAAGTCGGGCTCTCCCACGGTAAAGGAGATCATATCGTCACATGTCTTGGCGATCCGCTCCTGTTCCTCCAGAAACAGACGGATCATGGAACGTTCCAAGCAGGCTCCTGCTCTTGAAATCTTTTTCATAGTCGTAAGTGCTCCTTCAAGTTATGTTCTGTTTCTGTCAGACCACCACGATGGGCAGTCGGCAGGAAAAGCCGTAAAACAATTCACCGGAACACAGGCCGGACGCCTGCTCCAATTCTTCCACCGGGATCTCCCGCTGACCTTGGCGGCCCAGCAGCACCGCTTCGTCGCCCACGGCAACACCGGGAATATCTGTCACATCAACCATGATCTGATCCATGCATATCGTGCCCAATACCGGTGCGTATTCGCCGTGGATCAGCACACGGCAGCGGTTCAGCAGCGTTCGGGTGTAGCCGTCCGCATAACCGATGGGCAGGGTAGCGATCACGCTTTCTCGCTTAGTGACAAACTTCCGCCCGTAGCTGATGGCCGTTCCGGCGGGGACGGTCTTCAGGTGGATGACCTTACACTTCACCGACATGACTGGCTTGACCTTCACCGTCTCGTGGTCGTGTACGCAGGCCGGATAGCAGCCCCAGACGATCGTGCCCGGACGGACGGCCTCGTAGAATACCTCCGGCAGACGGAAGATGGACGGGCTGTTGGCCGCCGTGCGCAGCGGGATAGGGACGCCGGCCTTCGTCAGCTGCTCATAGAACCAGTCGAAGCGCTCTTTTTGCAGATAGGTATACGTCAGATCTTCCAGATCTGCCGATGAAAAGTGGGTCATCAGGCCGAAAACGGAAACATTAGGCAGCTCCGGGATCTTCTTGACTTCCCGGACAGACGCCTCATCCGGCAGGAAACCGATACGCCCCATGCCGGTATCCACCGTGATCATCAGAGAAATATTCCGCTTTTCCTCGCTGACGATGTGGGAGTATACCTCTGCCTCCCGCAGCTCGGAGATCAGCGGGACGACGTTCAGCCGAACGGCGGCACGGGCCAGTTCCTCCGGAATCAGCCCCATCATCACGATGGTGCAATCCACACCGGCATCCCGCAGCTCCTTGGCCTCCGCCAGCGTAGCTACCGCCAGCATATCCACGCCGCAATCCATATACGCCTGAGCTACTTCCTTCGCGCCGTGACCGTAGGCATTGGCCTTTGCCACGCCGATGATCCGGCTGCTGCCCACCCGCTGCTGCACCGCGCGGATGTTGTCCCGCAGCCGTGTGCCGTCGATCTCGACCCAGGCCGTTCTCAGAATGCTCTCATAATCAAACACAAGTCGTTCCTCCCATTTCTCAGTGGTGCAGGATCACGGACAGGAACTGCTTCAACCGCTCGTCCTCGGTTTCCTCGAAGAATGTCTTGCTGTCGGTGTCCACCCGGATCTTTGCGCCCTCCAGGAAGCACACACGGGAGGCGACCTCGCGGGCGAAGCCCATTTCGTGGGTCACGATGACCATGGTCATACCGATCTGGGACAGGCGGCGGATGGCGTCCAGCACTTCCTTGATCATCTCAGGGTCAAGGGCGGAGGTGGGCTCATCGAACAGCATCAGATCGGGTTCCAGCATCAGTGCGCGGACGATGGCCACACGCTGTTTTTGTCCGCCGGACAGCTGATGGGGGTATGCGTCCAGCTTATCCGCGATGCCAAAAACTTCCAGATACTCCTTTGCTTTCTGCAGCATCTCGTCCTTGTTCTTTTTCTGCGTCTTTATCGGCGCGATCAGCAGATTGTCTTTCACCGTCAGGTTGCTGAACAGGTTGAACTGCTGGAACACCATGCCGATGTGCTTGCGGATCTCACGGATATTTCTGTGTGTGACCTCCTGACCGCGGTAGATGATCTTACCACTGTCGATCTTTTCCAGACCATTGATGGTACGCAGCAGCGTACTCTTGCCGCCGCCGGACGGACCGCAGAGCACCACGACCTCATGCTCATAGATATCCAGGCTCATGCCGTCCAAAACGGTGAGACTGCCGAATTTTTTCGTAACATCCTGGAGGGATACAACGATGTTGTTATTCTCAGACATATTTATCACCCATAATCCTTTTTACAACGGTACGCTCCAGCCGCTTGCCCAGCCACGTCAGGAAGTGGCACATGATGAAGAAGATCACCAGAATGTACGCATAGATCTCCAGCGGATAGGAGTACTTGGGAAGCAGCAGCTGCGCACGGCGCAAAACATCCATACAACCGATGGTGGCCGCCACAGACGTACCCTTGACCAGCATGACGATCTGGCCTATCAGCGCGGGGATCGTCACCAGCATGACTTGAGGCAGTACGATATATACAATGGTGTGTATCAGCGGCAGGTTCAGCGCTTTGGCCGCTTCCCACTGGCCTTTATCCACTGACAGGAATCCGCCCTTGACGATCTCCATCATATACGCACCCTCCACCAAAGAGATGGACAGCACGGAGATCCAGAACTGCGTGCCACGTACCAGCGTAGCGTAGAAGAAGAGCAGTACAATGATAGTAGGGATACCGCGGCACACTACGGCGTAAAGACCCAGAATCTGATCTACCACCGGGATCTTCAGGCTGCGGATCGTACCGAACACGATACCGATCAGCAGGGAGAACAGCAGACATGCACCGATGAGCTTCAGCGTCATGGGCATACCCTGCCCAAGCATCGTTTTGACAACGATAATATAGCGATCCTGCATTGTCATACGGCGCACGCCTCCTTCCCTTCGTCACTGATCTCCGTGCGATCCGATGTGCTGCGGGCGTTGTTCTTGGCTTTGACGATACGGCGAATACCCTGCACGATCAGGAACAGGATCAGGTAGATTCCCGCACCGATCAGATACGATGTAACGGGGTTAAAGCTATAAATGTTGACCTGATTGCACTGATAGGTCAGCTCGCAGATGGTGATCCACATCAGCATGGACGTATCCTTGATGATAATGGAGATCATGTTGATGAGGGAGTCCAGTACCTTTTTCAGCGCCTGCGGGATCAGAAAATAGATCATTGTCTGGAACTTGCTGAAGCCCAGTGCATAGGCGGCCTCGCTTTGTCCCGCGTCGATGCTTTGCAGGCCGCCGCGGACGATCTCCGCCACGAAAGCGCCATCGTTCAGCACTAAGGCGATAACGCCCATCATTCCAGCAGATACACTTACATAGCGCGAAACGCCGTAAAACAGAAAATATAGCTGCACCAGCAGCGGAGTTTCGCGGAAAAAGCAGATATAAGCTCTGACGATCGGCCCGAGGATTTTCGGCTTGCGGAAGCTGAGCGCGCCTATCAGAATGCCCCAGACCATTGCGATTACGATCGCGATCGCTGCGTATTTCAACGTGAGCAGCGTGCCGCTCCAAAAACGCGGCCAATACGCAACGACGATACTCCAATCAAAAGACATGGTATGTTCCTCGCTTGGTAGATTTGCGACGTCTTACTTTTCGGTCCATCGCATAAAACCAACTTGTCCAATTCTTCATTTGGTTTCCCTGTGCATGGAAAACTGCGGCGGG
>ENA-OUQF01001904-OUQF01001904.1-human-gut-metagenome-genome-assembly--contig:-NODE-1904-length-11528-cov-4.798222_pt1 | contig 11528 bp, 12 predicted proteins | sample MGYA00237947_ERZ548826 | MGnify/ENA primary metagenome ERZ548826 (study PRJEB26490, sample SAMN05194701) | human gut metagenome | biome: terrestrial biome; feature: human-associated habitat; material... | reverse complement strand
GAAGCCTCAAATTCAAAGTCATTCCCTATACGCTCTGCCGCGATATGGACAAAGCGGAGCAGCTGATCGCAAGCCTCGGCGAAACGCGCTATGACCTGCCGTATGATATCGACGGGGCCGTTATGAAGCTCAACAGCCTTGCGGGCCGCGCCCGTCTCGGCAGCACGGCCAAATTCCCGCGCTGGGCAGCAGCCTTCAAATACCCGCCCGAGGTCAAGGAGACAGTATTGGAGGATATCGTCGTGCAGGTGGGCCGCACGGGCGTTCTCACGCCGCGCGCCATCGTCGCTCCCGTGCATCTGGCCGGAACGACCGTCACCGCCGCAACGCTCCACAATCAGGACTTTATCACCGACAAGGATATCCGCATCGGCGATACCGTCAAGATCCGCAAGGCAGGGGAGATCATCCCGGAGATCCTCGAGGTCGTGCTTTCCAAACGCCCGGAGGGCGCGCAGCCCTATCATCTGCCGGACAAATGCCCCGTCTGCGGCGCGCCCGTCGTGCGCGACGAGGACGGCGCGGCTCTGCGCTGCACCGGCGCGGAGTGCCCCGCGCAGCTGTCGCGCAATCTTGCGCACTTTGTCTCGCGCGAGGCCATGAACATCGACGGCCTCGGCAGCGCGATCCTCGATCAGCTGATCGAACAGAAAATGGTATCCAATCCCGCCGACCTCTACCGGCTGGATTACGCCGCCTTTGCGGAGCTTCCCGGACAGGGTAAAAAGTCCGCTGCGAATCTGGAAGCCGCTATTGAGGCCAGCAAGCAGAACGACCTGTCCCGCCTCCTGTGCGCCCTCGGCATCCGGCAGGTTGGCAGCAAGGCGGCCAAGGTTCTGGCTAGTACGTTCGGCAGCCTTGACGCGCTGCAGAACGCGGCGCTCGAAGATCTGACCGCCGTGCCCGACATCGGCGAGACGACGGCGCAGAACATTCTCGACTATTTTGCAAGCCCGCAGTCGCAGGATCTCATCGAGCGCCTGCGCGAAGCGAAGGTGAACTTCCTGTCCACCAACCAGATCACAGACACCCGCTTCGCGGGAAAGACCTTCGTGCTGACCGGCGCGCTGAGACTTTTCACGCGCGAGGAGGCGACGGAGAAGATCGAGAGCTTCGGCGGCAAGGCAGCCTCGTCCGTGTCTAAAAAGACGACGTATGTCGTCGCGGGCGAAAACGCGGGCAGCAAGCTGAAAAAGGCCAACGAGCTGGGCATCCCGGTTTTGTCCGAGCAGGAATTTCTGGAGCTGCTGCAATGAAGATTACACTGGTCAGCAGCTGCGGCCTTGTGCTGGAGCAGGACGGAAGCGCGCTCCTGATCGACGCGCTCAACAAGCAGTTCCGCTGCTATTACGGTCTGCCGCCTGAGACCTTTGCAAGCATGCTGGCGGGCGAGCCGCCCTATGACGCCGTCTGCGGCGTCCTGTTTACCCACGCGCACCCCGATCATTACAGTGCCAGCCGCGCGGAGCAGCTCCGCGCGGCCTGCGGTGTGCCGGTCTTTCTGCCGCAGCCGGACACGCCCGAGCGCCTGACCATGCAGCTCGGCCCGTTTACGGTCGAATGCAGCCGCTTTCCGCATATTCCCGTTCCGGGGCTGGAGGATATCGCGCACGCCGTATATTGGATCTCTGCTGCCGGAAAGAGCGTTTACGTGACAGCCGACGCGCAGATCGACACGGAACGCCACCGCGCCATTCTGCACGGAAGACGGGCGGACGCGGCATTCTGGAACGGACAGTACCTGTCCCATCCCGAGACGCGGGAGCTGCTGCTGGAAGCGGCAGAGAAGAATTATGTCTACCACATTCCGGTCGACGAAAAGGACGCCTGCGGCATCCGCCGCAAATGCGAGCGCAATATGGCCCGCTTCGGCGCAGCCCTCCCGACCGTCTCCCTGCTGGAGCAATACCCATCGGTGCTGGAAGTGTGAACCCTGACAGCGGGGACTTGTTCCGCCAGCACCAAATGCCGTACGCACTGCGTCAGAAATTTTGAGCTCTGTCAAATCTCGCGGGAAAGCTCCAGAAAAACCGAAGCAGTTTTTATGACCGCTTTAAGTGGGCTCCGGGGGAAATCAGAATCCCCCGGGACTCGTTTCCTTTTTACAGCGTTTTCTTTTGGAGAAGCAAAAGAAAACGTGAAGCCGCAGCTGCAGCATTCTATGCGTGTTCTGGCATTGCAGCTGGTCAGCCCGGCGTTTTCCAGTATGGCTTTCCGTTCTGTTCTACAACGTTCATGACGGAAAACTCCGGAATACGTTCGAACGGTTTCTCCGGCTCAAACGGAAGCAGCTCTGCCTCTGCCAATGCGGGTTCCGGTTCTGGCTCCGGTTCCGGAGTCTGGTCGGTAAGAATCCGCGTCTGCTCCGTAAACGGGCAGCTTCTGTTGGAGATCCTTATTTGCAGCCGGAGCCCATCCGGCTCCGGCTGTGGGACACCGAGAATGGTGCGGACGCCGTCCGTCTCAGCAAGCAGACGGATGGGATAGTCCCAATCTCTGCTGCATGCGGCTCTGACGTTCCAATACAGACCGTCCCGTTCGGCCTGAAGCGTCCCCTCCCGGACGCCGGTGATCGGATATGAAAGCATAAAAACACCTCCTGCAAACAATATGCAGGAGGTGCTTTCCATATTCCATGCGGCGGTTCAGCTGCCCTGAAGGCCAAAGCTGACAGCAAGAGCAGAATCGACCTGCTCCATGACGCTGCGATCCGCATGGCCGGTATGCTCGCGCAGGCGGCGCTTGTCGATGGTCCGGATCTGTTCGAGCAGAATGACGGAGTCCTTCGTGAGGCCCACATCGTGGCCGGTCAGCGAAATGTGCGTCGGCAGACGCGCCTTGCCGGTCTGGCTGGTAATCGCAGCGGCAATGACCGTCGGCGAATGCTTGTTGCCGGTGTCGTTCTGCACGATGAGTACAGGCCGGCACCCGCCCTGTTCGCTGCCCACGACCGGGCTCAGGTCGGCGTAAAAAATGTCGCCGCGTTTCACGTTCGTATCCATTTGCTTCACACTCCGCGGAAAAAGTACGCGCGCGTTTCGCGCCGCTGTTTCTATTCTCCCACGCAGAGGTCAAAAATAAACGGGGAACTCTCGCTTTCTTTTCGCGTCCGGATGCTTCCACTTCATACTATGCAGAAAGCGGCGAAAAATGGCGAATCATCGTTCTGCATTTTAAGAAAGTTGAGCAGCAAGTTGACATAATCATGCGCCCGCAAACGATATGCAGGGAAGTCCTGCTCAACCGCCTCAAAGCGTCACGACAACATCGGCCTTTTCGATCAGCGCCGCGTCGTGGGACGCCGCAATGACGGTCGCGGACTGCTTTAGGCGCAGAATCTGCTCGATGACGACCCGGCTCGTTTCGGGATCAAGCTCGGACGTAGGCTCGTCGAGTAAGTACAGCGGCGCGTTTTTATAAAGGGCGCGCGAAAGCGCCACGCGGCGCTGTTCGCCGCCGGAAAGGAATTTTCCCTTGCTGCCCACTTCGAAATCCGTGCCGCGTTCGCGGATAAGCCCGTCCAGACCGGAGGCGTGCAACGCTTCTTCGATCCGCTGCCCGTCCGGCGCGTCGCTGGCATAGGCCACGTTGTCCGCGATGCTGCGGTCAAAGAGGTAGGACGCCTGAAACGCGACGGAGACAGAGCTGCGCAGCCGGTCAAGCTGACCCGTCATATCCACATGATCGACAAGGATCCTGCCGCCTATAGTGGGCTGATTTCCCAGCAGCGCATTCAGGATCGTGGACTTGCCGCTGCCGCTTTCGCCCGCCAGCACGACGAGCTGATGAGGCGCCGCGGTAAAGCACAGATCCTGCAGCTGCTTGTGCTCGCTGCAAGAGATCGTCACATGGTCAAATTCGACCGCGGGCGCGTCATGCAGCGCATACGGGGCGGCCGGGGACGCTGCCGCCGGCTTCAGCTCGAACACTCTGGCGAGCGCGGCGTCGGCCTGGAAAATATCGTTGCCGTACCGGCTGATCGAAGCAGCGGGCGTCAGGATATTGGACATATAGGAGTACGCGACGGCGATGCTGCCCGCAGTCGCGGCCCCGGCCAGCGCAGAACGGGCGGAAAAGACGACCGCCGACAGATATCCGATGGTCATCAGCGTGTAGGTAATGCCCCAGTAGACATTAAAAATCCGCTGGCTCTTTCTGTTCAGGGTATACATCTGATGCGAGAAGGCATGGAAGCCCGCCGCCTCAAAACGCTCGCTTCCCCATGCCTTGATAATGGGAATACAGTACAGAAGGTCGCCGACAGCGCCCACGAGACGACCGCTGGCCGCGCGCTGTTCAGTGGCGATTTCCTTGCTTTTGACCGCCACGCGCTTGCTGGCAGCATACAGCGGGAGCACCAGCGCCAGCGAGATCGCGCCGAGAACCGGGCTCCAGACGAACATCATGACGACAGAGCCGATCATTTTGAGCACCATTGGCAGCAGCCCGTTCAGCGGGCCCGCCACGGCGCGGACGACAGCCTCCACGTCGCCGGAGATCCGGGAAACGATGTCGCCCTCCCGCCGCTCCTCCTTATAGGGCTTGTAGGACTCCAGCGCCCACGTCATGGCGTCGTCACGCAGCGATTCGATGATCCCGCTTGACAGCATGGTGTTTGCATGGCCGTATGCGAGGCTGACCGCGTGCTTGGCCGCGTATACAGCGCCAAAGAGCACAAGGTGCGGCCCGAGGCTGGCACCCAAAATAGGGGAGAACGCGCTTTTTCCTGTGGAGAGAAGATCGACCACCGCCGCGATGATCTGGATGGGGAGCAGACTCAGTCCCGCGTCGATCACAGACAGGCAGAAGATCAACAGGATCGTGGGCCTTTTCGTTTTCAGATACGGGAGCAATCCTCGGATTCCATTTAATTGCTTCAGGTGTTTCATCATCTGTATGTCTCCTTGTCCGTAGTGTAGGTATGCGCACACATCTTCAGGGGGCACTGCGGCAGGCTATGAAATGAAAAACATTCCTTTCGGTGTACTTCGGGTATTATGTATAGATTTGGCAGGGGCAGGGCTCTGTGCCGTACCCTGTAGGTCCGTGAGAAAGCTGCGAATTTGCCGAAAAATGCACAAAATCAGACGATATATTGCAAAATCTGCGATGTCTCCGCGCCGCGGTGGCAGATGCGCGGGATGCGCTTGCTGATCTGGCAGAGGAGCTCATAATTGATCGTCCCCTGCGCGGCGGCAAGGCGTTCGCACGGCACGAGCGTGCCGTCGTCGTCATAGCCGAAGATCGTGACGACATCGCCGGGCTTCGCGTCCGGCACCTCTGAAACGTCCAGCATGCACATATCCATGCAGATCCGCCCGATAACGGGAACCAGCTTCCCGCGCAGATAGAAGCTTGCCTTTCCGGTCAGCAGACGGCTCAGACCGTCGGCGTAGCCGATGGGCAGAACGGCGACGCGGGTATCGTGCGCGGTTTTATAAAGCCGGCCGTAGCTGATATCCGTCCCGGCGGGGACGGTGCGCACCTGCGCGATCATGGAATGCAGCGACATCATGGGCCGCAGGCTGATCGCGCCCTCCAGCTCCTCCGACGGCGCGTTGCCGTAGGTGATGATGCCGGGGCGCACCATGTCGAGCGCGAATTCCGGGTACAGGATCGCCGCGCCGGAGTTGCAGCAATGCCGGATCTCCGGCTTGATCCCGACGCCTGCCATGGCGCCGAGCATGTCCATAAAGCGCTTGTACTGCAGTTTTGTAAACGAAACGTCCGCCTCCGTCCGGCTGTCGGCGACGCAGAAGTGCATGAAAACGCCTTCAATATGCAGGTGCGGCAGGGCGGCGACCTGCTTCAGCTCGTCCAGCGTCCGGTCGTTGTCATAGGCAAAGAAGCCGATGCGCGTCATGCCGGTATCGAGCTTCAGATGCACATTCAGGATATAGTTCGTCCCGGCCAGCGCCTCGTTCAGCTCCTGCGCGTAATCAAGCGAATGCACCTCCTGCGTGATATCGAGGAAGATCATATTCGCGGCGTACTCCGGCGGCGTATAGCCCAGGATCAAGATCGGCAGGCGCACCTCGCCGCGGCGGAGCTGCACGGCCTCCTCCAGATTGGAGACGGCCAGATATTCCGCGCCCAGATCGGCCAGCGCACGGCTGACCGGCACGGCCCCGTGGCCGTAGGCGTCAGCCTTCATCACGCCGAGAAAGCGCGTGCCGGACGGCAGATGGGCGCGGATAGAGCGGTAGTTGTATTCCAGATTGTCGAGCGAGATATCCGCCCAGGTTCTTTTGAGTGTTTTCATATCTATTCCTCTATTGACTGCGTCGGCTGACGCATTGAAAATGCGGAAATATCCGCGCGCAGGATCATCCGTCCGCCGAAGCTGAGCTCCGCGCGGACGGGCGTGAACGGCTCCTGGGAGAACCAGGTGTCGACGATGAGCTCCTTTTCCTCATAGCCCATCCGGTAGGTCGTGCGCAGGAGGCCATCCTCCGCGCCGGTCGAGTCGATGTACTCTCCCGCCCAGCACTGCCCCAGAACATAGGGCGCAGCCAGCGGCGCGAGATTGCCGCCTGCCAGCGAGCCAAGGCCGAGCTGCATCCCGTCATACGAGACGGAGGCAGCTGTGTCTTTGACTTGAGCCTGAATGCCCGCGATCGACTCCGGCTCCGTCACTGTGACGGACGCGCCTGTCTCGCGCGAGAATTCACAGTCCAGCGTGAAGGACGCGGTGGTCTCGCCGTAGTCCGCCGTGATGGCGGCGGTGAACGAGCAGCCGCCTGCCTGCAGCAGCGCCGTGCGGAACGTCAGCGGCGGCTGGGCCGGGCTTTTGGCTGAGCAGGCCGACAGCAGCATGGGAAACGTGCAGAGAAGAAGCGCCAGTTTTTTTCGCAACAAAGATCACCCTTATGGCAGAAGTCGCGGAATGCGCAGCAGCAGATCCTCCGGCACCATGCCATACTCCCCCAGCTCATGCGCCGCAAGATCGGCGGCGGCGCCGTGCAGCCATGCGGCTGCTGCGGCAGCCTCCAGCGGCATGATATGCTGGCCCAGAAGCGACGCAAGCATTCCAGCGAGGATATCGCCGCTGCCTCCGGTCGCGAGGCCGGGGTTTCCTGTATGGTTTACATAAACATTCAAGCCGTCGGTGATGAGCGTCCGGCTGCCCTTGAGCAGAAGGACGGCATGCGTCCGGTTCGCAAGGCGCATCGCCTCCTGCGTCCGGTCGGCTGCCTTGGGGTCGCCGCCCATCCGCAGAAACTCGCTGTCATGCGGCGTGAGTACGACCGGACAGGCACATCCGCGCAACACATCTATATGCGGTGCGACAGCGTTTATGCCGTCCGCGTCCAGAACGAGCGGCGCACGGCAGACGGAAAGAACTTCCTGCACCAGTCGCGTCAGCTCCTCCGAGCGGCCGAGGCCGGGGCCGAGCAGCACAGCGTCCATTTCGGAAAGCTTCTTTGTGATCACAGGCAGCGCAGCCATGCAGAGCCGCCCTTCGCTGTCACACGGAAGCGGGAAGACGATCTCGCTTCCCGCGCCTGCGGCGATGATCGGATAGATCTTTTCCGGCACGCCGAGATACACAAGGCCGCTGCCCGTGCGGAGCGCGGCCTTGGCCGCGAGCCGTGCCGCGCCGGTCAGCCCTTCGGAGCCGCAGAGCAGAAGCACTCTGCCGTAATCGCCCTTGTGGCTCTCCCGCCGCCGGATCGGCAGCAGCTCTCCTATCAGCTTCCTGTTCGTACATTGCGCGGTCCATGCAGGTCTTGCCATGTTTGCAGCCCTCCATATCGACGTAAACTTATGTAAACTTACAGCTTCTTCTCCAGCAGCACGAGCCGGACATTCGGGATGCTGTTGAACGCGCAGGGCACGATATCCGCTTCCCGGTAACCGAGCTTCGCGTATAAGCGCCGCGCGGCGGCGTTTTTCTCGTTGGTGTCCATCCGCAGCACAGTGCAGCCCAGTGCGCTTGCCGTATCCTCGTAAAAGCGCACGAACGCGCGGCCGATGCCGCGGCCGGAAGAAGCAGGATCGACGGTCAGCGTGTGCAGAACGAACACGTCGCTGTCCTCCGTCGGATAACTCCAGCGACCCTCCGCGTAGACGTCCACCTGCTTCTGATTGAGAATGCCGGAGGCCGCGACGCGGCCTTCTGCTTCGCAGACATACAGGTCGCCGCGTTCGAGCGCCTGCTCTGCGTCAAATCGGATCGGGTATACGCCCGTGACCCATCCAATCGTCACGCGGCCCGCGTCCTCCTGCGCGTGGAGCTTGTCATAGATCGCCGTTACGGCGTCAAGGTCAGACGCGGCTGCTTTCCGAAAGGTCAGCGTTTTTGTTTCCATTTCTTTGCTTCCTCTTTTCCAAAAGCTGTCCGACCAGATGCAGCACCTGCTTCTGGTACTTCCACAGCAAAAACGCAATGCTCAGCATCAGCACGACCAGCGCGGCGGAGCCGATCCAGTCGCCGTGGATCAGATTGCTGCCCAGCCAACAGTAAACCAGCGTGCTGAACGCGCTGCCGAAGAACATGGCAAGCGTAAATTCCCACGGCTTCAGCCGGGAGCGGCTGGCGGCAATGGGGATAAAGCCGTTCGGGATGAGCGGCAGGAAGCAGAGCGTCACGACCATATAGGCCGGATGCTCGGACTTCGCAACGATGTCGAGCTTGTCGGAGCCGGTATCCGGCAGGAATTTATCGAGATACTTCCCCAGCCGCTGGTACAGCGTAAAGCTGATGCCGTGCGCGATGGAGGAGGAGATCAGGCAGATGGCAAACGCGCGCCAGACGCCGTAGACGACGCCGGCGGCCACATTGACGATCACGCCGGAAATGACGATGGACCAGACCTGCACCATCTGCAGAAGCGCCATATATAAAATGCCGGTGAGCGACATGTCGCGGCTCAGATACGCCTCCAGCGCCTCTTCGTCGCCGCTGCGCAGCAGCGGAATGATATCCGGCATGGTCTGCTTCACCACAAGATAAACCAGCAGCAGCGCCGCAAGCACAAAAAGTGCCATGACGCAGCTGCGGATAAGCTTTGTTTTCTTCATCATAAACCGTGCTCCAGCTTGGAATTGGATCTATTTTATCATATTCGCAGAAAAAGTGCAATTGTCTGCACGGACGAATATACAGATTATGGTTTTTAAGGCGCTCCGTAGAGCTTCTTCGCGCGGCTTCTGGAGACGGGCGTGATGCGTTCCAGAATTTCCAGGACCTGCGCGGTCAGCGCGCGGTTTTCTATATCCAGAACTTTCTGCGGCTTCGCGCCCGGATACGGAAGGCCCTCCGGCGCACCCGACAGCAGCTGCGCAAGCGCCGGATGGTTTTTGACGAACACGGTGTTGTCGCAGACCAGCAGGACGGGCTTGTCGTTGACATAGATCTGATACTCGCCGAACATTCGCTTGTAATCTACGCCCCGGATCCCTTCGAGCTGTGCACAGACAAAATCCAGATACTCCTTTGTCGTCGCCATGGCGCATACCTCCTATTTTCTGACGCAGTGATTATATCCGCGTGTATTCTGCCTGTCAAGGCGGAAAAACAGGGCTGGAAAACGCGGCGGTTCCGTGGTAAGATACGCTCAGATCGATAAGAAAGAAGGGGTTGTTCTGCTGTATCTCGGGCTTCTGCTTCTGGCCGGTATTCTGCAGGGCGTCATGGTTTCGCTCAACGGCCAGATGGGCAATTATTTCAGTCTGTTCGGCATCTGTTTTTTTGTGCACGCGATCGCGCTCGTGCTGCTGTTCGCGTATCTGCTGACGAAGCGGCAGACGCTGCGGTTTTCCGGTGCGCCGTGGTATGTGTATCTTGTCGGCGTGATGGGCATCGCCATTGTCGCTTCGTCCAGTTGGTGTACGCTGCATGTCGGCGCAAGTGCGTTTATGGCGCTTTCAACCGCAGGGCAGCTCGTCTCCTCCGCGCTCATCGACCGGTTCGGCCTGTTCGGGATGCCGGTCACGCGCATCCGCAGACAGCAGCTGCCGGGCTACGCGCTGGTACTGCTGGGCGTAATTCTGGTCGTTCTGAATTGAAGGAGGGCTGACGCATGATCTATTATCTGACCGCTTTGATAAACGGCTTTTTCAACTCCATCAACCGCATGACCAACGTCCGGGCCGGAAAGCTGTTCGGCACGGCAAACGGCGCACTCATCAACTATGTGGAGGCAACGGTTCTGTCGCTGCTGCTGATGCTCGTACTGAAAAACGGAAACGAGCTGGCTTGGGGGCATATCGTGTCCGTTCCGTGGTGGGTATACCTCGGAAGTGTCTGCGGGCTGCTGGCGCAGCTTTTGCAGATTGTCGGAACGCTGCATTCGAACACGCTTGTTTCATCGGTTCTGATGCTGGCTGGAAATCTCGGGATGTCTCTGGCGCTTGACTATGTGTTCTACGGAACATTCAGCCTGCTGCGTGCAGTGGGAATTTTCCTGATCCTGACCGGCATGGCCTGGGTGGAAAAAGAGAAGAAACCGGAACCGAAGGATAGCGCGGCCAACGGCAAATGAGTTTACATAACAGCAGCCCTCGCAGCGCAAAGCGCGGCGAGGGCTGCTTGTGTATATAGCGTTACAATTCCAAGACCGAAGGATATTGTTCCAGCAGAAGAACACCCGGGAGATCTGCGCCGAAGCGGGCCATGCTGCGCTCGCATTTGCGGCGGATGCCGCAGGCGTCCTTTTCGTCGATGGGAATGTGGTAGATATAATTCTTTTCCGCTGCTTCCAGCACCAACTCGCGCGTCTCTGGATGGGACAGATACTGTCCGTTCCAGAACGCCGCTTCCGCCCGTCTTCCGTGCAGAATGGCACGGTGACGAGCTGTATCGATCTGCGCGTCGGCAGTCACATAGACGCTTTTTCCGGCAGCGGAGATCCAGTATACCGCATGAGGAAGCGTCTCCATGCCCGGAACTGGAATATGCGGAAATATGCTGCATTCGACCGTAAACGGGCCGAACTGCATCGTCAGACGCTCCGGTGTGTCCGGCTGCGGCAGAAATACCGGCATGTCACAGGCTGCACGGAGCTGCTCCGTGCGGCTTGCACTGTAGTGGTCGGGGTGCGCGTGGGTGAAGAGAATGCCGCAGACAGCGTCATAGGGCGGCTTGCCTGCCAGCATGTTTGCAAAGGCTTCGGGCGGCAGGCCGTAATAGCAGCGGTACTGCTTGTTGAGCGCGTCGAGCAGGAGCGCGCTTCCGTCCTGCTCCAGCACAAGTCCGCAGTTACTGACCAGCGTGATTCTCATCGCAGCAGCTCCAGAAATTCCTGCTCGGACAGAACCGGGACCCCCAGCTCATTGGCCTTTTTCAGCTTGCTCCCCGCGTTTTCACCCGCGACGACATACGTCGTCTTTTTGGAGACGGACGAGGCAGCTTTGCCGCCGAAGCCCTCGATCTTCTCCGTCGCCTCTTCGCGCGTAAAGAGGCTCAGCGCGCCGGTCAGGACGAAGGTCTTGCCCGCGAAACGGGTATCTGTAATCTGCGTGGTTGACATAAAGTTCACACCAGCTTCGCGCAGGCGCGCAATGAGATCCTGCGACTGCGGACT
>ENA-OUQF01001899-OUQF01001899.1-human-gut-metagenome-genome-assembly--contig:-NODE-1899-length-11549-cov-6.491561_pt1 | contig 11549 bp, 11 predicted proteins | sample MGYA00237947_ERZ548826 | MGnify/ENA primary metagenome ERZ548826 (study PRJEB26490, sample SAMN05194701) | human gut metagenome | biome: terrestrial biome; feature: human-associated habitat; material... | reverse complement strand
AATATCAAAAGATTAAAACACCAAATGAGTTATTAATGTTTATGGATAAGATTAATTATGGATATCTATCTAAGAATGGTAAGGTGTATTTAAATAATGATGGCGATTGGTATTTAGAGTATATCTTAGAAAATACTAGTGATATTTTAACTACTATGACTGGTAATTGTTTTGATCAAACAGAACTAGAAAGAGATTGGTTTACTAAGAATAATTATTATGTAGAAACATACTTTGAAATGGTTAATCTAGATTATGAAAATACTTATCCAACTCATGCGTTTTTAATATACAGAAATAATAATAATTGGTATTTATTTGAACATGCTGATTATAAGAATAAAGGGATACATGGATTTACTAGTAAAGAAGAATTATTAAGATTTCAAATGGATAATTATATTCTTTACTTAAAAACTTTTAATATTAGTGATTCGGAATTAGCTAGAATTATACTTAGAAAGTTTGAAAGACCGAAAGAACATATAGATGCTAAAGAATATCTAGATTATGTTGTTAATAGTGAAATAGTAAATATATAAACAAAAAAAGTCTTGAATTTTCAAGGCTTTTAAATTCTAACTGGTCGGGAAGACAGGATTTGAACCTGCAACAGCTTGGTCCCAAACCAAGTGCTCTACCAAGTTGAACTACTTCCCGAAGTGGTGCGCTCGAAGGGATTCGAACCCCTGACCTTTTGGTTCGTAGCCAAACGCTCTATCCAACTGAGCTACGAGCGCATGCTCTCCCATTCGAAAGACAAGTTTATCTTAGCACATTAATAAACTCCAGTCAAGCATTTTTTTACAATTTAAAGGTAGTTTCATTAATAAATGTATATTCACTATGACATTTTAGCTGTCTTACTAATTTAAATAAAGCCATATCTCGCATTTTACACTCTAACATAATATCAACATCTTCATCAACTTTTTTTAATAAATCAAGAAATTTAATAAACTCTTTTTCATCAATATAATTATGATGACTTCTCTTATCCTTTCTACTTTTGGGAGAAGAAAAGTGTATCTTAGCTTTTAACTTCGTATCCTTCCAAGTAGATAAAATATCTTTTAAATCATTAACAGTTAATTTCTTTTTATTATTACATTTATAATGATGATAATCTAAAACCATAGGAATATTTAATTCCTTACAAATAGCTAGAGTTTCTTCAAAAGTAAATAGTTTATCATCGTTTTCTAAAATGATAATTTCTTTTAGATAATTAGGTAACTTTTTAAAATTAGTAATAAATCTTTTAACACTTTCTTCTTTGTTATCCTTACCACTTCCAACATGAATAATCGTCTTACCATTTATTCCTAGTAACTTAAAAAGATTATACTGGTATTCAATTTGTTTCATAGATATTTCTACAACTTTTTCATTAACACTATTTAAAACACAATACTGATCTAAATGAGTATCAACTCGCATTCTATACCTCTTTATCTTTTTTCCTATATCATTAAACTTTTCACTAAAAGGTAATAAATAATCAAAATTAACTTTCTCATGAGTGGCTAGGGGAATAATATTAGGAGACATTCTATAAAAGTAAACTTCATTTATATGGTTATAATCAATAACATTATCAAAGATATATAAATTTCTATTAATAATTTCTTTTAACCTTCTATCACTTTCCTCATGACTTAGACTAGAGTAAGTCTTGTAAGTCATAGTATGAGAGTAAGTAATATTATCTAAAGATAGGGGACTTGCTACATAACCAAGATGGATTCTCATGTTAATCACCAGTATTAGTATTTCAAAATCTAGAAAGTATTATTCTATAAATTTAAAAACAACATATATTTTAATGGGTGATTATTTTGAAAAATGAAATAAATATTGCTTTTCCACAAGTACCATATGAAAGCTTAAAAGAAAAATTAACTATGTTTATTAAAAATGAAGTAGATAATTTTTTAGACTTTGCTAAAGAAAAGTATCAGATAGAACTTCCTTGTAATTTAACTATCACTTATGAGTATTATAACTATAATGGTTATGATAGTTATGTATTTTATATATCTAGTTTTGTCTTTGGGGCTCATCCTGATAATAGAATAATATCTTTTACTTATGATACTATTAATAATAAGCTTATTACTATGGCTGATTTAATAGATAAAGATCCATTCCTTTTAAATTATTTATCAAAAGAAACTAGAAGTAAACTTTTAAACAATAAACGTATTGTTGATAGAAATATGCTGTTAGAAGGGACTAAACCAGTTATAGATAATTATCAAGTGTTTGCTTTTACTCCTAGAGGAATTATTCTTTTCTTTCAAGAATATCAAATAGCTCCTTATTCATCAGGTAGCTTTAAGGTGTTAATTCCTTACCGAAATAGTGATTTCTTAGACCGCAGTGTTATACCTTTTAATAATTAAATTTACATTAGCAAAGTCTATATTGGCAGAGGCACTATCACCAATTATTCCACAACGAACGTATAGAGAGGTTGGTTTTTCTATTTTAGTAATAACTGTTTCTGAACAATCCATTCTATTTGTTTGACCAGCTTTTAATTCAAAAGATAAGTCTTGAATAACACTACCTTCACTATTAGTAAGATGAAAGATGGCACCATGACTTTGATCTACTCCTGATATTTGACCACATAAGGTTATTTCATAGATACCAGAGTTTAATAAAGAAATAGCAGAGTCACTTATTAATTCAAAAGTTTCATTATCATCAGGAAGAACTAATGTTTCTTGAAAAGTCATAATTTTAGAGTAGCGAGCTTGAGCAAAACTTACAAATAAAACAGTTTCATAACTAGTAGGAGATGTAAAACTAGGCCCTGTTGGTCCTATATCTCCTTTAGGTCCTGTTGGTCCCATTAATCCATCATTTCCTTGGGGACCAGTATCACCTTTGTCACCTTTTTCTCCTTTGTCACCTTTAGGACCAGTATCTCCTTTTTCTCCATTGCTGTTTCCAATATCAACCCAATCATTTTTAGATGAATCCCAAATATATAAGTCATTTATTACTATGTAAGTATCTCCTTCTTCACCTGTTGGATGATACCTTTTTAATTCTTCTAAAGAAGGGTAGGTTCCTTTAATATCTAATCCTTTACCAGTTTCACCCTTTGGTCCGGTTGGTCCTGTTATTACGGAAGGATAAAGTCCTGACTTTAAAAGCTTATCTCTAATCTTAATATTTTCTGTAATCTCTTTAATTTTATCATCATAAGACATTTATATCACCTAATACAGTCTATGTTTGCTAGTTATAATGTGGTTGTGATATTGACTAACAAATTCCTTAGAGATACATATTATAAGAAGAAAGGGGAAATTAAGATGTATTCAAATTATTATAATTATAATCCTTATCTAAATTATAGAAATGATAATCAGATGGAGTCTTTAGAACTTATTACTTTAAATGAGGCAATTAATCTAATTAGAAAGTCAGTAGGTGATGAGAAAAGTGATGAGTTATTTTATGAACAATTAATTAATATGGCACCTAATAATAAATCTAAGGAAATAATTGCAAGTATTAGAGATGATGAGAAGAACCATCATGAGATATTAAAAGATTTATATTATTCCTTTACAGGTAATAGTATAAATGATAATAATAATCAGTATAATAACATGAATCTAAACATGAGTTATAAGGATTCGTTAGAAAAAGCTTTATTTGGAGAGTTAGAGGCAGTGGAAAAGTACCGAAAAATTCTTTCTAAAATGCCTAGTGGTAAGGCTTATACCTTATTAATGGCTATTATGACTGATGAGATGAAACATGCTAATAAATATAATTTTTTAATAGCTACTATGCCTAACAATAGTTGACACTAAAATTTTTTTAACTTATTTAATTATTAAATCTTAAGTAGTATAATAATAGATGAAAAGTAGGATAATAAAAAGGATGGAGGTTTAATAATGATTAGAAATTATTTAAAGAATTTTGAAAAGTATTCTATTTTAATATCTAGCTTGTTAATTATTTTGGGAATATTCTTATTAGTTAGTCCTATGAAGTCGCTAGAAGTAGCAGTTATATTTTTTGCTGGTATTATGATTGTCAATGGTATTAGTAGTTTTATTTCTTACTTTATTTTACCTAATGAGGAAAGATTATTCAGTCTTGATTTAGTAACAGGAATAGTAACAACACTAACTGGTAGCCTTATCTATCTTTATAGAATGGATTTAATTAATGTTTTCCCAGTGATTTTAGGTATATGGATAATAGTTAGTAATTTAATAAAGATGCAATTATCTATTAATCTAAGTGCTATTGCAGGTAGTAATTGGTTCTTATTACTAATTACTCAGATATTAATGATTATTTTAGGAGTAGTGTTAATTACTAATCCATTTAGTTCATTAATAGCTTTAACAACTATTGCTGGATCTTTTTTGATAATAGCAGAGATAGCCAGTCTAATAGAAAGTATTTATATTTTAGTAAAATTAAGGAATCTTTAGGATCCTTTTTCTTTGTTTACTTAATAAAAAATGATAAGAATTTGTTAATTAATCCTCATCATCAATAATATTTTCAATTTCTTGACCAATTCTTTCTATAACTCCTACAACTAGGGCATTTCCCATCATGAAGTTTCTTTTCTTTTCAGTCATTCCAGTATTAGTCCAATTATCTGGAAAGCCATCTATTCTTTCACATTCAATAGGTGTTAATAGTCTTGGCTTTTTTGTCTTAAAGTCTTCTATCACATGAGTTGTCCTACTAATTCCTCCTTCACTAGTAAGCATTGTTCTTGCTGGAACATCTAAATTATCTGGAAAAGGCATGGCACCTTCAGAATAATAATATGGCATACCGTTTGGTTTGACTCTTGGAATTTTTTTACCACCCTTTAAGTAAGTAAATTTTTTTATTTGTTCATCTGTTAAAAAATATTTTTCATCAACTTCATTTTCTTCTCTAATCTTTTTTAATGGATAAATTAAATTATAATCTGCTTTTGTTTTAACGGAATAGATACCACCATTCATCATAACTCCAGCATTATAAAAATTACATTTAAACATATTACTTACCTCAATTAAGTCTTTGTATTCAGCAATACTAGTTTTTGATACAGCTTCAAAATTCTTTTTAATTGGAAATTGTTTAACAAATATTCCTTTTTCAAAAATAATATCTGCATCTTTTAGTTGCTTAATTTTTTTATAATAATTAGTAGATTTGTGATAGGCAAAAATATAAGTTCTTCTTCTTTTTTGAGGAAGTCCATATTCTCCAGCATTAATAACTCGCCATTCAACATCATAACCATTTTCGTAGAAGCTTCTTAAAATCATTCCAAAGTCTCTTCCTCTTTGTTTAGCAGGTGATAATAATAGTCTATCTACATTTTCAAGTAAAACAAATGGTGGTTGCTTAATTGCAAGTGTTTCTTCAATAGCCCACCATAAAACACCCTTCTTTCCCTCGATTCCTTTACTTGTTGCTAATGATTGAGCAACGGAATAATCCTGACAGGGAAAACCACCAACTAATAATGTATGGTCTGGAATATCATGTTTGTCAACTTCAAATATATCAATGTTACTTAAATTATCAAAGCCAAATCTAGTTCCGTAACAATTATAGGCATCCTGTGCTTTTGTAGCTGGTTCCCATTGGTTAGCCCATAAAAATTGCCAATTACCATTCTCTGTAACCTTATCATTTTCTAATGATACCTTATTTAATCCACATCTAAATCCGCCTACTCCAGCAAATAACTCAACACATGTTTTTTTCATTTTCTACCTCCACGTTGTTTTTAAACAGTAATTATATTATAATATAATTAGTTGAAAAGATCAACTTTTCTATGTAAATATTTTAGATTATTTTTTAGTTTAAATAAAATCAAAGGGAGAAAAACATGAAAAAAGGAAGATTATATAATGAAGAAGAAATAAGATGCATTTCTAAATCAGTAATAGGGAAATCTGTAAATGATATTTTAATTAGCGAAGGTATTGATATAACTTCAAAAAGTGATAAAAAAGTTAATAAGGGTAGTTTAGGACAATTAATTGAAAAACATCTATTTGGTATAGATAATAACAACAATTCTGAACCGGATTTTATGCCAGCAGGTATTGAGTTAAAAGTAACTCCTTATAAGAAAAATAAGAGTGGTAAACTTTCGGCCAAAGAAAGATTAGTATTTAATATAATTGATTATATGACGGAGTATAAAAATGATTTTAGAAGTAGTCATTTTTGGTATAAGAATAATAAAATTCAGTTATTATGGTATTTGTGGGAACCTAAGAAGGATAAAAAAGACTTAATAATTACTAATGAGCAATTATTAGAATTAGCCAAAAGTGATGATTTAAAACAGATAGAAGAAGATTGGAATTATATCATCGGAAAGATTCGCGAGGGTAAGGCCCACGAAATATCAGAGGCAGATACGATGTATTTAGGAGCGTGCCGTAAAGGATCAGGTGGTAGTACTGAGTCAAAGAGAAAACAGCCATTTAGTGATATTTCTGTTTTTCAAAGGGCATTTTGTTTTAAGACTTCTTATATGACTCAACTTGTTAGAAAATATATTGGTAATTATTCCGATGTTGAAAAAATACTAAGAAATCCAACTGATACTTTTACAAAATTTGTTTTTTCGGTTACTGATAAATATAAGAACAAATCTCAAAGGGAATTAATGAAAGAATTTAATATTAATTCAACAGCAAAAAATATTAACAGTATAATAATAAGTAGAATGTTTAATGTTAAAGGTAGCCTTGGTAAAACAGAAGAGTTTCAAAAGGCAAGAATTATTCCAAGAACAGTTAGAATAGAGGAAAATGGAAAAATAAAAGAATCTTTTTCATTTCCATATTTTAAATATACTGATATAGTTAATCAAACTTGGGAAACTAGTGATTTGCGTGAGGAACTTGAAACTATTAAGTATATGTTCTTTGTATTTAAGATGGAAAATGGTGAATATATATTTAAAGGTATTAAATTATGGAATATGCCTGAATCTGACATAGAGACTTTTGTAAAAGATATGTGGGAAAAAACATACAATACTATTAAGACTGGTAATATTGTAAAATATATTAAAAATGGTAGGAGAAAAACCAATTTTGTAGGTATGAGAGAGAATAGAGTTTGTCATGTTAGGCCACATGGAGGTAATGCTAGTGATGTTTGTAAATTACCTACCAAGGACAAGTTAACAGGAGCAACTGCGTATAGTAAACATTGTTTTTGGTTAAATAATAACTATATAATAGAAATCTTAAAAGAATTTGTTTAATGAATTTTTAGGGTTCCTTTTTTATAATCTGTGTTATAATACGGGCAAGAAGTGAGGGGCATATGAATAAAGAGAAGATTAAAAATATGATTATTATCGTTTTAATATGTTTGTTAGTTTTAGTAACAACTCTATTTATTATTTCTAAGAAAGATGAAAATAAAAGTAATGAGGTAACTGTTACTGTAGAAGCAGTAGGAAAGAAATATTTACTAGGTAGTAGTAAAAACAAAGATTATTTAATTACTAATTATAAAGGTGACTATAAGGAAAAAGATAAGATTAAGTTTACTTATAAAAATAAAGATAAGAAAGAAAAAGATGGATTAACTAATATTAAAGTAAGTGACGAAGACTTAATAGTTGATTATAAAGCTAAGGAAGAAGAAAAAACAGTAGAGAAGAGTGAATCTAGTAATGATTATCAATCTACTGATAATAGTAGTACTATAACTACTAATAATAATCAAGTAAATAGTTCTAGTACTGATACTAATATTGATGATGAAGTAGTAACTTATGTTAATACGCTGAAAGATGACAGTGCTACTAGTAGTTTAAAAACTAACTTTGTTACTTTGGTTGATTTTATCTTTTATGATGGTACTATTAAAGGACATACTTTTAAAGAATTAACTAATGAAGCTAAATTGAAAGTACTAGAAGCAATGCTTTATCTAGACTCAAAGGTGGAAAAATACTTTCCTAATTATAAAGAAGAAATTAGTAGTAAAACAGGTAGGGCATATACTACTGTTAAAGATAAAGTGGTTAGTAGCTATTTAAATATTAAATCAGCTATTTGTAGTAAAGATAGTTCTATTTGTGATAGTGCTAAGGAAGACTTTCAAAATTTAAAGAAAAACTTCGGACTTACTTGGTCAGTAATAAAAGAAGTAGCAGGTGACTCTAAAGAAAGTATTAAAAACTGGTATGAAATTTGGAGTGGTAAGAAGTAGAAAAATGTTCATTTTTAAATAATTATATGCTATCCTTATAGTAGGAGAGGTGAATATGGAAAATATAAAAAAATTGTTTATTTTACTTATAATTAGTAGTTTTCTAATCTTACCTAATGTTTATGCTGAAGATAGTAACTATCTAAATATAAGTAATAATACTGTTAAGACAGTAAATCATAGTATGTTTACAGCCGGTGATGATGTTTCTACTAATAATATGGTTAAAGGAATTGACTTTACAGCTGGTAATAATCTAAACATAAATGGTAGTTCAGAATATGGAATGTTTGCTGGTAATAGTATTAACTTTAAAGGTATGGTTACTAGAGATTTATTTGTTGCAGGTAATCAAATAGTAATTGATAGTAGTGCTAATATAGCAAGGGATTTATATGTAGCAGGTAATACTATAACAATATCAGCAGACATTAAAGGAAATATCTTTTTAGCAGCTAGTGAGGTTATCATTGATTCTAAAGAAATAAGTGGTGATGTCACTCTAAATAGTGGTAAGTTAACAATATCTGATAATACTAAGATAAATGGTACCTTAAAATATAATGATAATATAGATTATTCTAAGACTAATGCTAGTATTAAAGAGATAAAAACATATCATGTTGATGAAAAGAGTAAGGATGAGGTTATACCATCAATTAGTAGTATTCTATTAGGAATAGTAACTAGCTTTTTAGTAGCTTTAGCAATATATTTACTATTACCAGCTAGCTATAAGGTACTTGATGAAGTTAAGAAAGATAAAGTATTTAAAACTTTTGGAAATGGTTTTCTTTTCTTGATAGCAGTACCGGTTATTTCTGTAATATTAATGATTAGTACTGTTTGTATGCCACTTGCTATTATAGCTTTAATCTTATATGGAATAATTATTTATCTATCAAGTATTATTTCATCAGTTTATTTTGGTAGATTAATAGGTAATAAAATCTTAAAATTAAATAATATTTATTTACAAATATTAATTGGTGTAATAATTACTAGACTAATAAGGTTAATTCCTATCATTGGTGGATTATATAGTTTTGTAATTGTTATCTTGGGAGTAGGTTTAGTTTACAATATGATGGTGAAACTTCATAAAGAAGCACTTGACTAATACCTATTAAAAGGTTACACTTATACTGTTAATAAGGGAGTAGTTGGCATGTTAGAATCTAGCATGTAATAAAGTCAACATCATGATTTTTATCTGGCTTTATTATAGACAATGAGACTTGTTTGCAAGATATAGAAAGCAGACTAAGTCTCTTTTTATATCAGAAAAGAAAGGAGTAGAAGATGATATTTTTAGAAATTTTATTATTAGTTATAGGATTTGTTTTATTAGTTAAAGGAGCAGATGCTTTTGTAGATGGATGTAGTAATGTTGCTAAAGCTCTTGGTATACCTAGTCTTATCATTGGTTTAACAATTGTAGCTTTTGGTACTAGTGCACCAGAGTTAGCGGTTAGTTTAATTGCTTCGTTTAAAGGAAATAGTGCTATATCAGTTGGTAATGTAGTAGGTTCTAATATTTGTAATATGTTATTGGTACTTGGTGCCACTAGTTTATTTGCTACTTTAAATTGTAAAAGAAAGCTAGTTACAAGAGATTTTGTTTACTTATTTCTATCTTATGTTGCCTTATTTATAATAAGTGTAGGTACTTATATAGAAAGTGGTAAAGTTGGAGCGATTAATAGAGTAAATGGTTTATTACTTGTTTGTTTTCTAGGAATTTATATGTACTCTTTACTAGGCGATGCTAAAGGTAATATGAAAAAGGAAGAGAACTCTAGAGAAAAAGTGACTTTCAAGGAAATACTATTTATTATCATAGGACTAATTGCAATAGTAGGTGGTGGGGAGTTAGTTGTTAATAGTGCTACTGCTATTGCTAAAATAATTGGTATAAGTGATAGTGTTATTGCTCTTACAGTAGTAGCTGTTGGAACATCACTTCCAGAATTAGTAACTAGTGTCGTAGCTGCTAAAAAAGGTGAGGATGATATTGCTATTGGAAATGTAATTGGTTCTAATATCTTTAATATTCTTATGATTTTAGGCTTTTCTTCAATAGTTAATCCATTAACAATAAGTTATAATTCTTTGATTGATATGATAGTAATGGTTATAGCAGGTATCTTAGTATATGGATTTGTTTTAAAGGACCAAAAGATTACTAAAACTAGAGGAATATTTATGTTGATATTATACTTTTCCTATGTAGGCTATTTATTAGTTAGATAATGGTTGTGATAAACCATTATCTTTTTTGTCTTGGTTGAAAAAAATTAATTGTATAACATTGAAATTATATATGGGTATTGTAAGTAATTAGAATTTTATATGGCCTTTTCAGGAAAAAATTTAATTTACTGTTTATCATAATTATGGGAGGAATGTAATTATGAATTATGAAATTGATGGATATCAAAATGAAAACGAATTTGTTAGGAGTTTAAATAGAAAGAAATTTTCTTCTTTATTACCTAATTTTCAGGATTTACTTCTTAATCTTTATGGAAATCTTGATAATGACAGTGTGGTTTACTGCAGAAAGGATTATGAAAAGAAAAAGTTTGATATTGAGATAATTGTAAATAGTATTATTAAGAGAATTAGTATCAAAAAAGGTATTAATAATTCAGTCCATGCCGAAGGAATCTCTAGCTTTATTCATTTTCTAATTGATTCAAATGTATCTAGAGAAGCTGTTATAGAATATTTACGTTATCATTATGCCGATGGAACGCAAAACGGTAGGGGAATTAACAGAATAAGTGGACATAGTATAAAGAACAAAATCAAGATAAAATAGATTATATTAATGATCAAATTAATAATCCATATGTTTAAGAAGAGCTATCAATAGATTTGTTTTACAAGGTAAAAATTCAGCTATTAAAGTAGATGGTATTATTTATGGTACAGTTAATGATTTTCTATTTATTTCTAGTGATGATGTTATGGAAATTAAAAATAAAAATATATTAGATAATATAGAAAATATTTCTAGATAAATTTATACTAACGTCGTTATTATATAACTTCTTATCAGTGAACTTCCAAGCTAACTACGGGAGGTTAAACACAAAAAAACCAATTCATTACTGAATCAGTTGTTATTTTAAATGGAACCATAAAGGTTGAAGTCGGACAACCTTTATTTTTCTGTATAATAGGTAATAATAAAATACTAACTGATATAAGTATACCATGAAAATACTAAATTTTAACAAAAAAGTGATGATAATTATTAAGCAGGATAAAGGAATTGATAGCACCACCTTAATCTATCCTTT
>ENA-OUQF01001897-OUQF01001897.1-human-gut-metagenome-genome-assembly--contig:-NODE-1897-length-11562-cov-6.885374_pt1 | contig 11562 bp, 10 predicted proteins | sample MGYA00237947_ERZ548826 | MGnify/ENA primary metagenome ERZ548826 (study PRJEB26490, sample SAMN05194701) | human gut metagenome | biome: terrestrial biome; feature: human-associated habitat; material... | reverse complement strand
GCGCCATGCAGGACGACAACGACACCATGGCCGCCCTGCGGCGGTATTTTACCGGACAGTCTATGCAGACGGCCATCGAGGCGATGCCCTTCCGGTCGGCAAAGAAATACGGCGGCGTGTCGTTCCATGAGGACGAGACGTATTTGCTCGGCGCGCCGGAAATCCTGCTGGCGAACTGCCCGGAAAAGGAGCAGTATCTGCCGCTGGCGGAGGAATGGTCGGCGAAGGGCTGCCGTGTGCTTCTGCTGGCGCTTTATGACGGGAAGCTGTCAGACGAGACGCTGGACGCGGAGCTGATGCCGCTGGCGCTGATTTTGCTCAGCAACAAGATCCGGCCCGAGGCGCCGCAGACATTCTCCTATTTCGCGCAGCAGGGCGTGCGCACGAAGGTCATCTCCGGCGACAATCCCCTGACCGTTTCCGAGGTCGCGCGGCGCGCCGGGATCCCGGACGCGGAGAAATTCGTCGACGCGCGAACGCTCAAAACCGACGCTGACATTGCAAAGGCAGCGGAGGCCATGACCGTCTTCGGCCGCGTCACGCCGGATCAGAAAAAGAAGCTCGTTGCGGCCATGAAGCGGGCGGGGCACACGGTCGCCATGACCGGCGACGGCGTGAACGACGTGCTGGCGCTGCGCGAGGCGGACTGCTCCATCGCCATGGCCTCCGGCTCGGGCGTCGCGTGTCAGGCGTCGCATATCGTCCTGCTCGACTCGCAGTTTTCCGCGCTGCCGTCCGTCGTGGCCGAGGGCAGGCGCGTCATCAACAACATCGAGCGCAGCGCGTCGCTGTATCTCGTCAAGAATATTTTCACGTTCGTGCTTTCCCTCATCACGCTGTTCTTTGCGCTCCCCTATCCGTATACGCCCGCGCAGCTGAGTCTGGTCAACGCGCTGACGATCGGCATCCCGTCGTTCATCCTCGCCATGGAGCCGAACGAAAACCGCATCAGCGGCCGGTTTCTGCCGAACGTCATTTACCGGGCGCTGCCCGCGGCGCTGTCCGATCTCATTCTCGTGGTCGGCGTGATGCTGTTCTATCTGGCGTTCCACATCAGGGAGGACATGCTCTCCACGCTCTGCACCGGCATTATGGGCATCGTGGGCCTGCTGATGGTCCATCAGACCTCGCTGCCGATGAATAAGCTCCGCAAGGCCATGCTCATTGGACTCTGCGCGGCGTTCGCGGTGTGCTATTTCTTCCTGCCGGAGCTGTTTACGCTGAGCGCGCTGGACAGGCCGTCGCTGCTGATCCTCGTTGTGCTGGGTCTGCTGGCGTTCTCGGTCATGTTCGTCTGCCGGCGTGGACTGCGCAGGGTAAAGGTGCGGGTAGACAAGGGAATTTTCCCGCGCAGGAAAAAAAGATAACAAATCCGCAGATACTAGAGCCAGCCGGGTTTTCCGGCTGGCTCAGATTTTTTGAAAAGGAGAAAACTATGCAGTATCACGTAAATGAAGACGCCTGCATCGGCTGCGGGCTGTGCGCTGAAACGTGTCCGGAGGTCTTTTCGCTCAAGGAAGACGGCTTTGCTGAGGCGAAGCCCGGCCCTGTGCCGGAAAGTGCGCAGGAACCTGCTGCCGAGGCCATGGACGCCTGCCCGACGAGCGCGATCGAGGAGGGCTGACAAGGGGCAGAAAATCTGCTATACTGGTTCCATCCTGTCAAATGGGGTGGAAGTATGGAAGATCGTTACGTCGCGTTCGACGTGGAAACGCCGAACGCGCAGAATCGGCGCATGAGCGCCATCGGCGTGAGCGTGATCGAGCGCGGCGAGATCGTGCAGGAGCTCTATACGCTCGTCGATCCGCAGACGCATTTTGACCCGTTCAACATTGCGCTGACCGGCATCACGCCGGAGCAGGTGCGCGGCCAGCCGGACTTCTCTGCGCTCTGGCAGCTGCTGGAGCCGATGCTCAGAAACAGCATCCTGGTCGCGCACAATGCGCCGTTTGACCTGCGGGTGCTGGCCAGCTGCCTGCACGACTATCACATCGACTGGAAGCCGGAGGCCGTGTATCTGTGCACCTGCCAGATGGGGCGGAAGGCGTATCCGTATCTGCAGAACCACAAGCTGAACACGCTCTGCGAGCATCTGCAGCTCGCGCTGGACCACCACAACGCCGGCAGCGACAGCCGCGCCTGCGCGCTTCTGCTGCTCAACTATCTGCAAAAGGGCCTGCGCCCGGAGCCGTTTCTGCGCACCTACCGCTTCGCCGACCGGAAGACGCTCCCGTACGGTACCGTATAGGCAAGGCGCTGCATTCTGCGGGCAGGCCCCTGCAGCTATGTCCCGAACAGCAGCTTCATCATCAGCGGGATCGTCAGCAGACTGAGAAGCGTGCTGATGAACACGCCGGAGGAGGCGCCAGTCTCATCGACGCCGTATTGGTAGCTCAGGATCGTCGTGTTGGTAGCGATGGGCATGCACAAAAGCGCGGTCAGGACGCAAATCGCAAATTCATTCGTCATCACATGCCGCAGCCCGGCATGCGCCAGCAGCGGAATTGCCACCATTTTGATCCCGACCAGCGCGTAGATCCGCCAGTTTCCGAAGATCTGGCCGAAGTGCAGCTGCGCAAGCGAGCAGCCCACGATCAGCATGACGACGGGGCTCGTGATGTCGCCGACGTATTTGACGGTCTGGTGCAGCAGCGCGGGCGGCTGCCAGCCGGACAGATAGATCACGAACGCCGCAATCGCCGCCATGACGCACGGCTGCCGCAGCACCTTCCACTGAAAGTGGAAGCGCGCCGCGCCGCTCATCAGGCTCGCCCCGTAGCTCCAGCAGAACAGTTGGAAGAACAGGACATAGATCGTGACATAAAACGTTGCGCCGCTGCCAAGCAGCGACTCCACGACCGGATATCCGAGGAACCCGGTGTTGGAAAAGATGAACATAAACCGGTACAGCCCGCGCTCGCCATCCCTGACGTGCAGAAGCCGCACGGCCGGGATGCTCAGCGCGATCATCGCCAGGTAGATCAGCACGGTCAATCCCGACAGTTGGAGCGTCTGCCCGGTCGAGAGCAGATGCTCGCCTGTCAACGCAGAGGCAAGGATCTGCATGGGATTCGCAACGTTTACGATCAGGGCCGAAAGCTTTTTGTTGCTCTGCGCGTCCATCACGCCGCGCTTGGCGGCGCAGAAGCCGCAGGCCATGCAGAAAAAGAGCATGACCATCCGCCGGCATAGAGAAAGAATATCCATCGTGCCCGCTCCTTACTGCCCGACGCAGTCCGGGCAGGGCAGATACCCCTCGGCTGCGGCCAGCTTCTCGTTGAGGATCTCAAAGTTTTCCGGCGTGAAGCGCGCGCAGCCGTACCGGTGATAGCATTCGCCGCCGACGTTCACGCAGACGGCGTATTGGTCAAAAAACGCCGTCTGCTCCCGCAGCTGGTCAAGCTCAGCCTGCTGACTGCGGAGTTTTGCGCTGCCGGTCAGATACAAAAACGCACCCGCAGCCAGAAGCAGCACGCAGCAGACCGCAAGAATGCCTGCGGCAGGCGATCCAGCCCGCTTTTTTGCGGCAGGCTTTGCCGGCTCTGCCGGCTGCTTTTTGATCTGCGGCGGGATCTGCATCCGCCCCACAGGCAGAGGGGCAGGTCTTGGGTGTTCCGCTGCACCGTTCTGCGCGCACTGCGCGCAGAACAGCTCTCCGTCCGCGATCGGTGCACCGCATTTGATACAAGTGGTCATGATTCGTTCTTCTCCTGTCTTTCTCATTCGCGAACAGTATAGCGGAGTTTGCGCGGAAAGTAAACCAAAACCGGCCGTCCGGCCGGTTTTTTCCGCGCAAAAGCTGTCTCTTTTTCTTTTCCGGTGACAAATGGTTCCGGATGTGATAAAATCAGAGCAAACGATTCGATAAAAAGGAGAAATTTGTAATGCCGCAGAAAAAACGCAGGAAAAAGACGGTTCTGCTTGTGCTCGCGGGCATCCTCGCCATACTGGCCGTCACGGTCGGTGCGCTGCTTTTATTTGCGCCGCTGCGCCTGTCGGGGCGGCAGGTGCTGCTCTGCGGCACTCCGGTAAGCACGCTGACAAACGGGCTGCGCGCATACGTCTGCACGGACGCGCTGCCGGACTGCGGCATCCGGCTCGAGGGAACGACGGCAGAGCTAGACGGCGTGCAGGCAGACGTCGGTGCGCTCCTGCGTGAGCAGGACGGGAAGCAGTATCTGCCGGTGCGCGCTCTGGCCCGGAAATTCTCGCTGGTCTGGGGGCTCTGGAACGGGCAGCAGTATTACGCCCGGCGCGTTTCCCTCTCAGAGCCGGAGGCGGGCGTTCAGGTCCCGGCGTTCATGTACCACGCGGTCGGCGACGACTGCTGGGGCGAGGAGGGTCTGTTTGTCCGGCCCGGGGATCTGGAAGCGCAGCTGCAGTATCTGCAGGAAAACGGATACGAGACGATCTTTTTCGAGGATCTTTCACATGTGGAGCAATACGACAAGCCGGTCATTCTGACCTTTGACGACGGATATGACGACAATTACACCCTCCTGCTGCCGCTTTTGGAAAAGTATCAGATGAAGGCTACGATCTTCATGATCGGCCGGGACATCGGCGGAAACCACAAGCTGACGCAGGCGCAGGTGCTGGAGCTGACGCGCTCGGGTCTGGTCAGCATCCAGAGCCACGGCTGGAGCCACCACGAGATGGAAACGATGAAGCGGACGGAGCTGCTCAAGGAGATGTTCTGCAGCCGCAATGCCATCGCCGCGGCCAGCGGACGCGTCCCCTATGCCGTTTCCTATCCGAACGGCCGCAGCTCTGAGCGTACGCGGAAGATCGCGGGCTGGTTCTACACCTACGGCATCCGCACCTTTGAGGGCGTATACGTGACCGGAAGCGACAGCATGCTCATCGAGCGCATTGCCGTCAAGCGCGATACCACATTAGAAGCGTTCCAGTCCGCCTGCCAGAGCGCAGGCCAGCCCGGAAATCGTGAATAGGGAAAAGCTTTGCCCCGCCTGCCGCAACGGCAGGCGGGGCGTTTTGCGTCTTCAGTGCGTTTCGTTGTATTTCCGGATACCGAGAGCCAGCAGATCCATGGCGCGCTCCAGATCCTCCTGCTTGAGAACGTATGCGATGCGGATCTCATTGCGGCCCTTGCCCGGAGTCGCGTAGAACGGCTCGCCGGCGGAGAACATGACGGTGTCGCCATGATCCTCAAATTCCTGCAGCAGCCAGAGCTGGAACTTTTCCGCGTCGTCAACCGGAAGGGCAGCCATGAGATAGAACGCGCCGCGCGGGCATTCGCAGATGACGCCGGGGATCTCGTGCAGCTTACGCACGACGGTATCCCGGCGGCGCTTGTATTCCTGCCGCACCTGCTCGAAATATTCCGGCCCGACGGAATAGAGCGCGGCAGCCGCGATCTGGTCGAGCGTCGCGACCGACAGCCGCGCCTGACAGTATTTGAGGGCGTTCGCCATAAACTCCCGGTTGCGGCTGACGAGGCAGCCGATGCGTGCGCCGCAGGCGGAAAAGCGCTTGGAGACGGAGTCGATGAGGATCAGGTTTTCCTGTCCGTAGTCAAACTTGCCGAACGAGTGCAGCGGCTCGCCGTCGTAGGTAAACTCGCGGTAGACCTCGTCGGCGATCAGATACAGATCATGCTCCACGGCCACGTCGAGCAGCATTTTCATCTGCTCCGCCGTCAGACACGTGCCGGTGGGGTTGCCGGGATTCGTGATCATGATGGCCTTTGTCTTCGGCGTGATACAGGCTTCGATGCGCGCGCGGTCAGCGTAGAAATAGCCCTCCTCCGGCTTTGTGTGCAGCGGATGGATAACGCCGCCGGCGGTCGTGATGAAGGTATGGTAGTTCGGGTAGAACGGCTCGGGGATGATGACCTCGTCGCCGTCATCGAGCAGGCAGTTCGCCGCGATCTGCAGCGCCTCGCTGCCGCCGGTGGTGACGAGAATGTCGGCCGCGTCAAGCCCGACGCCGATGTTTTCATAATAGCTCCGGATGGCTTCGATCAGCTCCGGAATGCCGGGCGAGGCAGCGTAGGCCAGCACCGGCGTGCGGAAATTATGGATCGCGTCATACAGCGCGTCCGGCGTGTGGATATCGGGCTGGCCGATATTCAGATGATAGATCTTTTTTCCGGCTGCCGCTGCTGCCACTGCATAAGGATGGAATTTGCGCATGGGGGACTGCCCGCATGCAAGCGCTTTGCTGGACAACTTCATAAGAATACCTCCTGTACCCGTATTTTCCGGGATGTCCACCCCGGTTTATGCACATGCCGTGCATAAAAATTTCGTTTATCATACCATATCCCGCTTCAAAAAACAACGGGAACATCGGTGCTGCAGGAAGTTTTTTCTGCGGCAGGGCGAGAAATTCATACTGTCAGTATGGATAATCTCCATCCGAATCGTATGATTCATGCGTTCCATTTTGCCGCACCATCTGATACGATACTATCAGCAGGAGGGATGGATATGCAGATCAGACTTGCGGAAAATATCCGCGCGCTGCGCAGACAGCACAGATTCACGCAGGAGCAGCTGGCCGAGGGCCTGGGCGTGACGCCCGGCGCGGTCTATAAATGGGAGGCGGGGCTCTCGCAGCCGGAGCTGGCGATCATTGTCGAGCTGGCAGATCTGTTCGACACGTCGGTCGACGTGCTGCTGGGCTATGAAATGAAGGACAACCGCCGCCAGACGGCGGCGGAGCGCCTGCAGCGATACCGGGTGGAGAAGGACCGCACGGGACTTGCAGAGGCAGAGAAGGCGCTTCAGAAATATCCGAACGACTTTGAGATCGTCTACAGAAGCGCGGCGCTCTACCGCGTGTTCGGCATCGTGGAGGGGGACGAAGCGCTGCTGCGGCGGGCACTGACGCTGCTGGACAAGGCGCGGCTGCTGCTGCCGCAGAATACAGACCCCAAACTCAGCGAGACCGTGCTTTACGCGGAGACCGCGCAGACGCTTTCGGCGCTCGGCGAGGCCGACAAGGCCGTCTCGCTCTGGAAAACGCACAATGCGGGCGGGCAGTACAGCGCCATTATCGGCTCGACGCTCTCGAGCAGTTGCGACCGGCCGCAGGACGCGCTGCCGTTTCTGTCCGACGCACTGCTGAACGCATGCGCGGATCTTGTCAACATCGTGATCGGCTATCTCAACGTCTATTATAAGCAGCAGGACTTTGCCGCGGTGCAGGCCGTGATCCACTGGGGGCTGGACACGCTCGGCGGGCTGAAGGACGCAGACAAACCGTGCTTTCTGGACAAGGTCAACGCGTCGATGCTGGTGTGTCTGGCCGGTGCGCAGAAAAACTGCGGAGATCCGGAAGCAGCCGCCGCTTCTCTGCGGCAGGCGCAGACGCTTGCCGCGCAGTTTGACGCTGCGCCGAATTACCGCGGCGACGCGCTCCGCTTTGTAAGCGGCGGCGAGCCTGCTGGGATCTACGACGATCTGGGCGCGACAGCCATGGACGGCGTGCGGAAGATCGTGCGGGATCTGGACGACGCGGAATTACTGGAATGGTGGAAGGAGCTGGACAAAGATGAAGCATAAACCGCTGGCGCGGCAGCTGACCGCGCAGTTTTTCCGGGGAAATGTCCCGATGTTCGCCCTTGCGGTGTTTGCCGCGCTGACGGGCGGTACGCTGAATCTGATCGTGACATGGCTCATGCAGCAGCTGATCGACGCGGCCTCCGGTCTGCCCGGCGCGCTGCCGCTCGGGCAGCTGGCGCGGATCACGGGCGGGTTTATCCTGCTGTGTGTCGCGCTGATGCTGCTCAAATACGCGTCGGAGCCGCGCTTCATCGAAAAGGCCATGCGGCAGTATAAGGACTTCGCGTTTCAGAAGCTCACGGAGAAAAGCATCTCCTCCTTCCGCGCGGAAAGCACCGCCGCCTATCTCTCCGCGCTGACCATCGACGCGGCCAGCATCGAGGCGGATGATCTTTCCCAGCTGCTTTCCGTCATTACGAAGGCAGTGACGTTCTTTGGCGCGCTGGCGATGATGCTGTGGTATTCGCCTTTGATGACGGCCATCGCCGCAGGCGTGACCGTTCTGCCGCTCATTGCGTCCGTGCTGACGGGCGGGCAGCTGCAGGCAGCGGAAAAGCGTGTTTCCGACCGGAATCGCGACTTTACCGCCGCGCTTTCCGACTGTCTGGACGGCTTCTCCGTCGTCAAGACCTTCCGGGCGGAAAAGGAGATCTTCCGCCTGTTTGCCGAGAGCAACCGCGCGCTGGAGCAGGAAAAATTCAGCCGCCGGCGCGTCAAGGCGCTGGTCGGTATGATCGGCGCGACCACCGGGATCATCGCGCAGCTGGGCGTGTTTCTGGCGGGCGCATATCTGGCGCTGAGCGGAAAGGGGCTGACGGCGGGCGCCGTGATCTTATTCGTCAATCTGATGAACTTCATGATCGAGCCGGTCGCAGAACTGCCTGCACTTCTTGCGGCAAGAAAGGCCGCGCGGGGGCTGATCGACAAGCTGGCAGACGCGCTGGAGCAGGACGAGACGCAGCCGGACGGCATGCAGATCGCGCCGCTGACGCGTCAGCTCCGGCTGGAGAACGTGCGGTTCAGCTACGACGGGGAAACCGAGATCCTGCGCGGGGTCAGCGCGGTATTTGAGGCCGGGAAGGCCTACGCGATCGTCGGCGCGAGCGGAAGCGGAAAATCAACGCTTCTGAATCTGCTGACGTCGCCGGGGATGGCGTATGAGGGGAGCATTCTTCTCGACGGGACAGAGCTGCGCGCGGCCTCGCCGGAATCCCTGTATGAGACGGTGTCGCTCATCCAGCAGAACGTGTTTGTGTTCAACGCCTCCATTCGAGACAACGTGACCATGTTCCGCAGCTTCCCGCCGGAGGAGCTGGCGCAGGCCGTGCGCCGCGCGCAGCTGGAAGCCCTGATCGCAGCGCGCGGCGAGGGTTATCTCTGCGGGGAAAACGGCAGCGAGCTTTCAGGCGGTGAAAAGCAGCGCATTTCCATCGCGCGGAGCCTTCTGAAGCACGCGTCCGTTTTGCTGGCCGACGAGGCGACCGCCGCGCTGGACGCGCAGACGGCACATCAGGTCACGGACGATATTCTGTCGCTGACCGGCGTCACGCGCATTGTCGTGACGCACACGCTGGAGCAGGCGGCGCTGCGCCGCTACGACGGCATTCTCGTCCTGAAGGACGGCCGCATCGCCGAATCCGGCTCCTTCGATGCGCTGATGGTGCAGAAGGGCTATTTCTACGCGCTGTATACGGTGTCGCAGTAAACGTACTCCTTCATACAAACGCGTCTTCGCGCACAGCGGGGACGCGTTTGGTGCATCCTGCGGGTACAATTCAGGCAGGCAGCAATGTTTCAATCGTTGCAAACATACATACTCATCCTGCCGGCGCTATGGTACGCGCCGCCTGTCACGGTACACCAGGTTTGTGAGCCGCTGCCTTTGCGTGGCTGCGGTAAATTCGCCCTGCGTTCGAAATTTGCAGGGCTGTACGGATTCGCCTGCGTCCGTTTTTTGATTCTTTATACGTATCCATACATGCCCCGGACGGAGACTTCGCCGGAGGCGATGGTGGATTTTGTTCCGTCGGGGAGCGTGACAAGGAGGGCGGCGTCGGAGTCGATGGCGTCGGCGTGGGCATAGGTCACGTCGTCGCCCCGGACAAGCTTGACATCCTGTCCGATGGTGATGCAGTGCGCGGAGAATTCCTGCAGCCAGGCGCCTTTTTCGGTGAACAGAGCCTGCTCCATCTCATAAAGTGTGCGAACGAGGGCAGCGGCGAGGCGGGCGCGGTCGGGCTTCCGCCCGGTGAATGCCTCCAGACTGGCCGACATGGCACTGACCTCGGGCGGCAGGTCGACGCGCGCACAGTTGATGCCGATGCCGACGACGGCATAGTCGACCTCGCGTGATTCGGCCTCGATGCCGATCTCGGTGAGGATGCCGCAGAGCTTTTTTCCGCCGAGCACAAGGTCGTTCGTCCATTTGATATCGGGATACACGCCGCTGACTGCGAAGACCGCCCGCGCGGCGGCGACCGCAGCCATGGCCGTGAGGTGCATAAGCGCCTCCGGCTTTGCGTGCGGGCGCAGGATCGTGCTGAAATACAGGCCGCCCGGTGGGGAAACGAACGTCCGGCCCCGGCGGCCCCTCCCGGCGGTCTGGCAATCGGTCAGGACGACGGTGCCGTCCGGCGCACCCTCAGCGGCGAGGCGCTTGCAGGCATTGTTCGTGGAATCCACGCTGGGCACGACTGTCACCAGCGCCTGCCACGGGTGGCCGGACAGATATGCGCGCACAAGGGCCGTATCGAGCCGGTCAGGCACGGAGGAGAGCGTATAGCCGCGCTTCGGCGCGGCGTCGATGGCATAGCCCTCCTGCCGCAGCTGGTCGATGGTCTTCCAGACAGCGGCACGGGTCACGCCGAGGGTCTTGCAGATGCCCTCGCCGGAGACGGGTTCCCGCGCGTTCAGCAGCATGGAGAGAACTTCTTCTTTCAACATGATAAATATCCCCTTGATTTTTCGGTTGGTTTCGTGTATTGTAAACCTGTTTTTAAATTCGGTTTACAAAAAGGAGCGTTTTCTATGCAGCACAGAAAGACATTGATGTTGGTCCTGACAGCCCTGTTTGCCGCGCTGACGGCAGTTGGCGCATTCTTCAAGATCCCCTTTGCGCTGGCGGCGATCTCGCTGCAGTTTCTGTTCACAGCCATGGCGGGCATTCTGCTCGGCGCAGGCTACGGCGCGCTGTCGCAGGGCGTGTATGTGCTCATCGGGCTGGTAGGCGTGCCGATCTTCGCGCTGGGCGGCGGATTTTCGTACGTGCTGCAGCCGACGTTCGGGTTTTTGCTGGGGCTGATCCCGTCGGCGCTCGTGATCGGGAAACTGGCAAAGCGGCCTTTGACCTTCTGGGGGACGGCGCTTGCCATGCTGGCCGGGCTGGCAGTCCTGTATGCCATCGGCGTGCCGTATATGGCGCTGATTGCGAATGCGTATCTGGGGAAGGGACTGACATTCTGGCAGGTCATTAAAAACGGTATGCTGATCTATCTGCCGGGCGATCTGCTGAAGATCGCGCTGGGAAGCTTTTTGTGCGTGGCCATTTCGAAGCGGCTGCCGCAGGTGCCCGCAGCCGCCTGATTGCCCGCGTTTCCTTTATAGAATCACACTTTTTCCCGCTTGTCAACCGGGCATATCGGCGGTTCTTGCCAAAAGCGCCCAAATTGGCACGGTCTGTTTCGTGCATTTTTCCGAATTGCGCCTTGACAGACACGTGTCAAACCGGTACAATGTAGGGTAGGATTTGTATGGCTGTAATGGGACTTGGGGAAGCTCATTGCGCTTTATGATTCAAACCGCCGGGGCCCCGGCGTACCCAATACTGAAAACAGGAGGTGTGATTCGCAGTTTATGGAATTTAATACGCTATGCCTCATCCTTAGCATCGCGGCAGTCGTGCTCTGCGCGGTTTTCTTCGCGGTCGGCGTTCTGTACCGTAAAAAGGTCGCGGAAAAGCAGATCGGTTCCGCCGAAGAAGAAGCCCGGCGCATCATCAACGAAGCCATCAAGGGCGGAGAAAGCAAAAAGCGCG
>ENA-OUQF01001893-OUQF01001893.1-human-gut-metagenome-genome-assembly--contig:-NODE-1893-length-11570-cov-4.679809_pt1 | contig 11570 bp, 9 predicted proteins | sample MGYA00237947_ERZ548826 | MGnify/ENA primary metagenome ERZ548826 (study PRJEB26490, sample SAMN05194701) | human gut metagenome | biome: terrestrial biome; feature: human-associated habitat; material... | reverse complement strand
CCTTGATAATCTCGATGGGGATTTGCTCTTTTCCCAGCCGGACGGCATCAGCGGTACTGCTCAGGACTTCCGAGATCAGCTCCACCAGCGCGTCCACATCCTCGGCGGCGTACTGCGTACAGAGCGCGTCATATTCGATTTGACTTCTGACACGCTCTTTCAAACTCCATCGCTCGATCAATCGCCCTCCATCTCCCGGCGGCTTCGCGGGAGAGATAGATGGATCAGGATAGCTAGAATCAGGATAATTATTATCAAGATAACTTGGGTCGGAAAAACCGACTTCTTGAAGTCGAGGTTTCCGACCTTTAGAAGTCGGGATTTCCGACTTCTGGACGTCGAGAATTTCGACTTCTGAAATGGGCGTAGGATTTTCTTCCTTTTTGGGTGGAACTTCGCGGGTCGTGAACCGCTTGACGTATATTTTCGTCGGCTTGCCCTGACCTTGGCGAACGCGCTCGATCAGGCCGGCGCCCTTGGCCTTGTCCAGCTCAGCCAGCAGCTTCATCGCCTTGTCGCGTCCGCAGCAGAGATCGTCGGCAATTTCTTCGACTGTGTAATAAATGAACACGCGCCCGTCCTCGTCGTACCAGCCGTGTTCCTCGGACAGCCCCATGCGGTCAAGCAGCAGGCCATACAACAGCTTTGCTTCGACGGATACGTTTTTGAATCGCTGGTGCGTAATCAGCAAGCGGGGAATACGGAAGTAGCTGAACTCCTTTGATTCGTCGCCATAGAAATAATCTGATACGATAACCGCCGCCATATTTTCCGCTCCTTCCTCCACTTGGGTCTGATAATCTATGTCATAGAAAAAGCACGATTTGATTTTCTGTCAAATCGTGCTTTTTCTTAGTGTTCTTTTTTGTCAGTAAAGTTTGGTTTTTCGGTGACTACCTGTTAAAAATGTGCTTTTCGTCACGCTCTTTATCCACCACCACCTTGTGTGCAGCCCGGTTTTTATATTAAAAAATTATGTTAACTATCATACAGAGCAGCACGCCGATTGCAGTTGGGAGCGCAGCGGACAGGAGCGTCCACCAGACGCTTCCCGTTTCTCGCCTGATGGAGAGCAGCGTCGTGCTGCACGGCCAGTGAAACACGCAGAAAATGAGGGCGCAGACCGCTGTTTTTTCCGTGATGCCGCAGCTCGTCAGCTGCATGGCGGCGGCCAGCCCCTGCGCGCTGCTCAACGTGCTCTGCTGCGTGAGCAGCATCAGGATGACCGGGATTGCAAGCTCATTCGCGGGGATCGCAAACAGGAAGCCCAGCAGGAGCGCGCCGTTCATTCCCAGAAATTCTCCCGCCCCGTCCAGCGCGTGCGCAAGCCACTGCAAAAGGCTCTTCCCGCCTGCCTCCCATGTGCTGAGCACCCACAAAAGCAGCCCGGCCGGGGCCGCGACCAGCAGCGCCCGCGACAGAACATGCAGCGTTTTTCCAAGTATCGCGTCATTCAGGATCTTTTTCAGCTGCGGGCGGCGATACGCGGGCAGCTCCAATACAAACGGCACACGCGCTTCCCGTTTCAGGAGTCTCCCGACGACCGCCGAGGCGAGCATGCTCCCGCCTGCGCCTGCGCAGACTGCTGCCAGCAGGATCAAGGCCAGCACGAAGCTGTTTTCATGACCCAGCAGGACAGTCCCCATCGTCAGAAGCATCGGGAACCGCCCGTTGCACGGCACCATCGCATTCGTGCAGGCCGCGACCAGCTTTTCCTCGCGTGTTCCCATGATCCTGCACCCTGTCACACCAACCGCATTACAGCCGAGCCCCATGCACATGGTAAGCGCCTGACGACCGGAGGTTCCGCAGCGGGCGAAGATATGGTCGGTCAGGAATGCGGCGCGCGGCAGGTATCCGGCGTCTTCCAGAACCGAAAACAGGAAAAAGAAGATTGCCGCTGGCGGCAGCATCACGGCGGTGACACGCGCCGCCGTTGCATAGACGCCGTTTATGAGCGCATCCGAGAGCCGGAGCGGCCAGCCGGAGCAGGCACGAAGCAGAAGCCCCTGCAGCCGGTCGAAGCCAGTTTGCAGCCAGGCAGAAAACACATTGCTGCCCTCCAGCGTCAGCCAGAACAGCACGGCCAGCAGGAGTATAAATACAGCGGCTCCGGTGTATTTTCCTGTCAGAAGCCGGTCGATCCGGAGCCTGCGCTGTGAGCCGCCGCTGTCCCCGCTCTGAACGACCTTCGCTGCAAGCTGCCGCGCATGACGGACGCAGTCGGCGGGTGCGGAGCATTCCGGCAAGTGCGGCGTGAGCGTGATGTAGCCGTCCAGCACGTCGCGGATCGTCTGCCGCAGCCGCCGGATGTCCTCCGCATCGCTTGCGCAGGTGCCCACGACCGGGACTCCAAGCAGCGCTTGCAGCGCATGCAGGTCGATCTGAAGTCCCCGCGCCTGCGCCTCATCCATCAGGTTGACGCAGACAATCAGACTTTTGCAGCGCGGCATAAGCTGCAGCGCAAGCGACAGGCTCCGGGCCAGACATGTCGCGTCGCATACGGCAATCACGCAGGCATCCGTATGCGTCTGCAGATACTCCGCCGCGATGCGTTCCTCCTCCGACCCGGTTTTCAGGGAATACGCGCCTGGAAGATCCATCACGGCGTATGTCTGCGCAGCATAGGCGTATGTGCCGTGCGCCACCGCGACGGTCTTCCCCGGCCAGTTTCCCGTGTGCTGGTGCATCCCGGTCAGGGCGTTAAAAATGCTGCTCTTGCCGACATTCGGATTCCCGGCCAGCGCAATGGCCCGCGGCGCGGCATCATTCCGGCTCATCTGACCGCCTCCACGATGATCTGCGCCGCGTCTTCGCGCCGCAGCGCAAACACCGCTCCGCCGACCGCGTATGCCGCAGGCGATGCATGCGGCGCGCGGTACAGACACGCAAGCTCCGTTTCCGGCAGCAGGCCGAGCTCCTCCATACGCGCCGCGGCCTCGCCCCGCATCAGAACCTCGCGCAGAATTCCGCGTTCTCCGGGCTGCAGCGCATCGAGTCTTATCCGCCGCTTTTCCATGGGCACACTCCCCTTTCTGTTTCCCAGGTTTGCGTCAGCTGACAAGGGCACACGCGCTTGTCAACTGACGCTTCTAATCCAGAATATACAGAAAAGCGCGATTTTGTGACAAACCCATTGTTTTCGGAAGCGCTGCGTGCTATACTGGCCTGAGAATTGATTCGAGGTGTACCATGCTCCACAATTATCACACGCATACATTCCGCAACCACCACACGCGCGGCACGGAGCGCGAATATATTGAATCCGCCATTCGGAACGGCTTTCGGACGCTCGGCTTTTCCGAGCACGCGCCATACCGGTTCCCGGACGGCTTCATCTCCTATTTTCACATGTTCCCGGAGGATCTGGAGAATTATATCCAGACGCTTCTGGCGCTGAAGGAGGAATACGCCGGACGCATCGAGATTTTGATCGGCTATGAGGCCGAGTATTATCCCCGTTTTTTTGACGATCTGCTTGCACGCATCACACAGTATCCCGTCGACTATCTGCTGCTGGGTCAGCACTATATCCATAATGAAATCGACGGTGTCTACGTCTATGAGCCGACAGACGATCCCGAGGTTTTAAAATCTTATGTCAACCAGTGTATTGCAGCCCTGAAGACCGGGCTGTACACGTATCTGGCGCATCCGGATCTCATCAACTTCACCGGCTCCGACGCGCTTTACCACGTGGAAATGGAACGGCTGTGTCTTGCCGCGAAGGAGCTGAACATTCCGCTGGAGCTCAATCTGCTGGGACTGCGCGCACACCGCACATATCCCTCCGCGCGTTTTTTCCACATTGCAAAGGCCTGCGGCAACACGATCGTCGCCGGTATTGACGCGCACGACCCGGATTGCTTCTTCCAGCCGGAGACATTTGCGCCCTATCAGGCGCTCGTCACGGAATGCGGTCTTACCGTAACGGACGACATCACGCTCCGGCCCGTTCACCGGTAAGCGCTTCGCCGGTATATATTTTCATATCTGCGCAGAAACTAGAACAAATATAATCTGGTGAGGTGCTGATATGAAAATCGCGTTTTTTGACGCCAAGCCGTATGATAAGCCGGGCTTTGACGCCTATTCCGCCGGGACAGGGCTGGAGATCAAGTACTTTGAGACGAAGCTCAATGCGGACACAGTCTCTCTGGCCAGTGGGTTTGACGGCGTGTGCGTGTTCGTCAACGATACGCTGAATGAAACGGTCGTCGACGCGCTGTATGCGCTTGGCGTCCGGGCTGTCGCCCTTCGCTGCGCGGGCTTCAACAACGTGGATATCCGGGCCTGCTTTGGAAAGCTCCGTGTGTTCCGCGTCCCGGCCTACTCTCCGTATGCCGTAGCAGAGCACGCGATGGCGCTGCTGCTCACGGTCAACCGGCATACCAACAAGGCATATATCCGCACCCGCGACTTTAACTTCAGCCTTGCCGGGCTCACGGGCTTCGATCTGCACGGCAAGACTGCCGGTGTTGTGGGAACCGGCAAGATCGGCCGCACATTTGCCGGGATCTGCGCGGGCTTCGGCATGCGCGTTCTGGCGTATGACAAATTCCCCTCCCCCGACAGCGGCTTATCCTACGTAACGCTGCCGGAGCTTCTGGCGCAGTCAGATGTGGTCTCGCTCCACTGCCCGCTTACCAGCGAGACGCGGCACATGATCGGCGCTGCCGCCATTGCCGGGATGAAGACGGGCGTCGTGATCGTCAACACCTCCAGAGGCGCTCTGATCGACACGGAAGCGCTCATTGACGGACTCAAGCGCCGTAAAATCGGCGCGGCGTGTCTGGACGTCTATGAAGAGGAGTCGGAGCTGTTCTATGAGGACCGGTCTGACAGCATCATTGAAGACGATGTGCTGGTCCGGCTGATCTCCATGCCCAACGTGATTGTAACGTCGCATCAGGCATTTCTGACGAAAGAGGCGCTGAACAACATTGCGGCAACCACAGTGGATAATCTGCTGAAGTTCCAGCGCGGCGAACCGGCTCCGGAGACGGAGGTCTGCTTCCGCTGCGCCCAATAGCCATATAAACCGAAACCGCGCTGGCCTTGCCAGCGCGGTCAATTTTATCCCGAATTACTTCTGCCGCCCGCTTTCCCGGTTCTCCAGCATCGCCCATGCGATCAGGAAAAACGGCGTTGAGAGGCACATGGAGATTCCAAAAAACGCCTGCACGCAGTAGCCGAGCACGGCGCTGCCGCAGATGAGCACAGCAGGCCGCTCCCCTGCCTGCCGGACAAACCGGGCGGCAGAGCACCCAAGCGCGCAAAGCCAGCAGAGCAGCGCAAAGATGCCCTGATTGGCAAGGATATTCAGGTACTCATTGTGCGCCGCGTCGATACCGGTACGGATTACAGTGTTCCTCGCTTCATCGTAGCGCTCGAAATATGCCGTGATGCGCCGGGACAGTGTGTCCGGCCCGCCGCCGAACAGCGGTCGCTCCTTCACCGCCTGCCAGACGTTTTTCCAGATGTAGATCCGGCCGGAGCCGAATTCATCCTCCGCCTGGCCATGCAGGAGCGCGTGCGCTTCGCCAAATATACCCGGCAGGTCCGGGAGCAGGAGCACCGCAAGAAACACCACAAGCAGTCCTGCGCCGATCACGAGCGCCGCCGCACGGCGCTTTTTTTCGCGGAGCGCCAGCGGAAGCGGCAGGACAAGCCCCGCCGCGATGCCGAGAAGCCCCGCCGAGACATCCATCCAGACGCTGACGGTCAGGCACAGCGCCAGCGGCGCGAGCAGCCAGTACCGCCGAAGCTTCCACGCGCCATAGAAGAACGCAGGCACCGCCACGCACATCACAGCGGCCAGAATATCCGTATTGCCGATGGTTCCGAGGTACGCGCCGCTGTAGGCTTTTCCGGCGTCAGAATAGCGGAGTCCTTCCGGATACAGACCCAGCGGATTTCCGCCCGCCAGCTGCCACAGCGCAAGCAGACAGCAAAGGCTCATGCCCGCGCCGAAGACGTCGAGCAGCCATTTTTTCGGGCGCGCAAGCCGTCCCAACAGCAGAAAAACGACGGCATACAGCGCAAGCGTCAGAAATCCCTCCCGCCGGCCGAGGCCGAGCCATGTATCCGCCCGCCACGGCGAGAGCAGCGACGAAAGCAGGCTGCACAGCACATAGCCCAGCATCAGCCATTCGGCAGGCCGGATTGCGCGCACCATCTCCCGGAACGGAACCGGCCTGCACTGCCGGATCATAAGCAGCTCCAGATACACCAGGGCCACGGCCGCGCAGCAGGCCAGCGTCAGAATCAAAAACAGCCGGTACTTTACCGCCGTTATCTTCGTATATCCGTCTATCCCCGGCCAGAGCAGAAACACGCTCAGCATCAGCGCAAGATAGGCGTCTGTGATTTTTTCGGCAAACAGCCTGCCGGGCTGTGTTTTTCTGCGCATGCCGCTTCCCCCAGTTCTCTCTCGTTTGTTTTCTAATTTTATCAGATCCGGCATGCTTTTACAAGTGCCCGCGCGGCCGGACGCCGCCCGGGATTTCCGGTTCCCACCCGGTCATTTTGCGGTTTATTCGCAGGATGTTCTTGACGAAATCATTATTTTTGCTATAATAATCGTGATTTAATGAGAAAGGAATGAACTCAATGGATTCTGACGGCAGCGATTGTCATAGTACACGTTTGATCTGTCATCTGTTTTTGGAAGCATATCTGCGCTGCTAGGATGCAGGGCGGACGTGCTTTTTTGCGTCTTCATGGGCGCATCAGCGAATTTTTTGCTATGCAAAAGCATAGCAAAAATAAGAAATGTGCCATTTCCTCGCCCCTGCGGGGCAACCGGAAATGATGCACAAAAACTTCATGCACCGGCATTTGCGTATTTTCGCGGTGCGACGCGCATGCATGAAGTTTTATACTACAACTTCAGATGACAGAAAAGGAGTTTACGTACATTGTCTACCACCACATGCATCGTTATTATGGCAGTCTGCCTGATCCTGTCCGCCTATTTTTCGGCGACGGAAACGGCGTTTTCCTCTGCAAATACAACAAGACTCAAAACGCTTGCGGAGAAAGGGAATAAAAGAGCGTCGCTGGTCTGCAGGCTGCTCGAGCGCTACGACCGGCTGCTGTCCACCATTCTGATCGGCAACAACATTGTCAATATCGCAGCGGCTTCTATCGGCACGGTGCTGTTCGTCAAACACTACGGCGACGCCGGCGCCACGATTTCAACCGTCGTTGTTACGGTCGTTGTGCTGATTTTCGGTGAGATTTCGCCGAAGAGCATCGCGAAGGACTGCGCAGAATCCTGCGCCATGCTGTCCGCGCCGATGCTGCAGGTTCTCATCTGGATCTTCACGCCGCTGAACGCGCTGTTTTCCCTCTGGAAAAAGCTGCTGGCGAAGGTCTTCCGTCTCAGCTCCGACACTAAAATGTCGCAGGAGGAGCTGCTGATGCTGGTCGATGAGGTACAGCAGGACGGCAGCATTGATAAAAACGAGGGAGAGCTGCTGAAAAACGCGATTGACTTTTCCGAGCAGCGCGCGGAGGACATTCTGATTCACCGCACCGACCTCGCCGCGCTCCCGATCACGGCGACGAAGGAAGAGGTTGCCGCGCTGTTCACGGAGACGAAATATTCAAGGCTTCTCATTTATCAGGACTCGATCGACAACATTCTCGGCACCATCCACCAGAAGGACTTTTACGTCGGCTGCGGCGTGACGGACAAGCCGCTGCGGGACATTCTCCTGCCCCCTGTTTACGCGCTGGAGATGGAGCCCATCAGCCTGCTTCTTAAAAAGCTCCAGCAGGCCAAAACACACGTGGCCGTCGTGGTTGATGAATACGGCGGCACCTGCGGCATTGTGACGATGGAGGACATTCTGGAAGAGCTGGTCGGCGAGATCTGGGACGAGCACGACGAAGAGGAAACTCCCATCACGAAGGTCCCTGACGGCACATATCTGGTTGATGCAGAGATGAGCTTTGATGACTTTGCAGAGTATTTCGGCCTGAAATCCGACTCGGACATGGCCTCTGTCAGCGGCTGGGTCATGGAGCAGTTCGGCCGGCTCCCGGAATCCGGCGCTTCCTTTGATTTTGAGACTCTGCACGTCACAATCACGCGGATTGCCAACCACCATATCGAGCAAATCCGCGTCACCGTGCGTACCGGCAGCGGTGCAGAACTCTCGGAAAAATCCGGGTCTGTGTCCGTGTAATCTGCGGAGGAATAGAAAAAAGCGCGTTCGGAACAGGTTTCCGGACGCGCTTTTCATCGTATTCCCTTTTGATTTCTTGTGCGTTTCTTTCCGCTTCTCAAGCGAATGGCTCTGCACAATTTGTTTACAAGTTCTTTAGCTATGCCCAGAAAAAATGTCCGAGCGAAGTGAGGAACAAATCTGGAAAGCAGCGGATACGGTACGATTCAAAAAGGCAGATAATCGAGAGTGACGAAAAGTAAAATGCAGCACACGGCTATTTCAATAGCAGTAGGGCGCATCATGCAGCAGAAAGAAAATTCGATGAGCCTATAGGCTCGGCTGGTAATAGGCCCCAAGGGGGCCTGTGCAAACCACTGGCACGGCCGGTGGTTATGATTTTTTCAAAAACCTGTTGACTTTTCTCGTCTACTCGTGTAGAATATGTGCACGTTCTACACGAGTAGACAGGAGGTGCTGAAAACGGAAATTCCGAAAATCCACGAGGGCGAGTATCGCTTCTGCCTGATCTTATGGAAGCATGAGCCGGTCACTGCCGCGCAGCTCGCAAAGCTGTGTCTGGATCAGCTGGGCTGGAAGCGAACGACGACCTACACGATCATCAAGCGTCTGGGCGAACGCGGGATCCTGAAAAATGAGAACGGGCTTGTGACCGCGCTCGTTTCCAAGGACGAGGCGCAGGCCTGCGAAATTGACGAGCTGGTCGAAAAGAAATTTGAAGGATCACTGCCCACCTTTATTGCCGCGTTTACGAAGCGGCAGGATCTGTCCGAGCGGGAACTCGACGAGGTGCAGCAGATGATCGACCGCATCCGAAGAGGAGAAACACAATGAGCACACTCTTTTTGAAAATCGTCCATATGAGCGTCTCGGCAAGCTGGATCGCGGCGGCGGTTCTGGTGCTGCGGCTTTGCCTGAAACGAGCGCCGAAGTGGGTCAATGTGCTGCTTTGGGGCTTTGTCGCGGTGCGGCTGCTCTTCCCATTTTCCATCGAAAGCACGCTGAGCCTGCTTCCGCGCACGGACGCCGTCCTCCCTGCGGCCATGACAGCGCCCGCAACGCCCATGCAGGCCGGAGCCGCACCCGTAACCGGCAGTTCGGCAGCCGTGAGTCCGGTTCCGGTCTGGCTCCCGATTTTGGCATGGGTCTGGACCGCAGGGATCGCCGTGCTGCTCCTGTATACCGCGGTCAGTACGCTGCGGCTGCGGTATAAGGTCCGCGAAGCAGTCCGTCTACAGGGAAACATTTATCAGTCCGAGCGCATCGGCTCGCCGTTCGTGCTCGGGACGCTCCGCCCGAAGATCTATCTTCCCTATCGCATAGACATCCGCGACCGGCAGCATGTCATCGCCCACGAGCAGGCGCATCTGCGCCGGGGCGATCATCTGTGGAAGCCGCTCGGGTTTCTGCTGCTGACACTCCACTGGTTCAATCCGGTGATGTGGCTCAGCTACGTGCTGCTGTGCCGCGATATCGAGCTGGCGTGCGATGAAGCTGTAATCAAAGAATTGGGGTGCGAACAGAGGGCCGATTATATGCAGGCGCTCGTCTCGTGCAGCGTCAACCGCCGCAAAATTGCGGCCTGCCCGCTCGCTTTCGGCGAGATCGGAGTAAAGGAGCGTGTCAGATCTGTTATGAACTACAAAAAACCAACCTTCTGGATCATTCTGGTGGCAGTTATCGCCTGCATTGTCCTCGCGGTCTGCTTCCTGACCGACCCAGTAGACTCCAAGACGGAAGCGCCGGCCGGTCCCGTCGTTTCCAACACGGAAACCGCCCCCGCTCCGGCGGAAACAGCGCCGGAAGAACCTGCTCAGCCCACCGAACAGGATATGCTGCAGGATAACCTGTCCGCCGAGCAGGAGGCGCTGCAGGAGAACCCGCCCGCTGCTGCGGAAGCTAACAATTCGGTTCTGGATGAACTGATCGGTAAAGCGGTTCTGGATCATTATGCGGAGGCTGTGCAGGACGGGCAGCTCCATGTAGAAAGTCACGTTGTTCTCGCCGAGGACAGGAGCGGTGCCAATACGGTCACTGTATATCTGCTTGCCCTGCAGGAGACATACAGCGTGGTCGGCGAAACGCTGACGATGGAGAACGGAAGCTATGTCCCCACGGCCATCACGTTTTCTCTCAGCACCTCCAGCGGCAGCCCGCTGGAATACTGGGAGCCGGGCGACGGCAGCTATTCCGACGACGTCCGCGCCAAATTCCCGGACGCCGCGGCAGAGGAAGCGCTGAACGATCAGGCGTACATCGACGACCTGAAAGCCGCGTGCTATCAGAAAGCGCTTGAGGCCATGAACGCTGCGGCGGATTGACGACGGTATGCCCGAAGAAGCAAATGGCCGGCTTGAGGCATGGCTGGACGACGGAAACCGGATCGTTTCCTTCCATGAGATCCCGGACAGCCGGTATTACAGCACGGACGAGCAATCCTTCTGGCAGATGATCGTCAGCCTGGTTCTGGCCGGATACCGGGTGCAGTAGGTTCTGAACATAAAAGAGGCAGCATGCAGGCAATCGTCTGCATGCTGCTTTTTGTTCGATCCGATTTTTACGGTTTCCTGAATGCGGCCCTGACCGCTTCCAGATAGCCGTAGCCGGTTCGGTCGTCGGGCTGCAGGTAGCTGCCCTCCGTCCACTCGTTCCAGCTGTTTACGGTATCTTGCCGGTGCAGACGCCGCGGCCTGCATCAAATCCACCTGCTTCAACATGAGAAAAGCGGCTATACCGTTCATGTGCTGTCGGACTGCATCACAAGCTGCGATAAAAAGAAGCTGCCGGAGCTGCTTGCATATTACGAAAGCAAGGGCTGCTCTGTCCTGACGCTTCAGGAGGCTATACGGATGTGAATCGCCCACAGGTCAGGTGGTTGACGCAAACTGTCGGAGAATGGGGAGCAGCGTTTGCACTGCTCCGCAAACGCACAGGCAAACACGCCGGAACGGGGAAATGCAGTTCCCGCTCCGGCGTGTATTCATGCCTTTATTCTGTTTCCGGCCGGCAGAAGGCCAGCGCGGTGTCTACGCTGCCGACGCAGTATCCGGCGCAGGCGTGGATGATATGGCGCGAACGGTCGCACAGCACCAGCAGCGGCAGTCTGTCCGGGTCTGTGTAGGCGCTTCTTGCCGCAGGCTCGGCAGAACCTGCGCTCAGCCAGACCTCCGCCTCCGGGAAAGCCGCAAGCACGGCCCGCAGCTTTTCATTTTGCAGCGCCTGCCGCGCAGGCAGAAGAAACACGATGCGCAGGCCGCGGATGCGGCTGTGGCTTGCCAGCAGCTCGTTCAGAAGATGCTCCGTCGGCTCGCTCCCCACGTCCAGCCAGAGAAGAAGCGACGGCTCCTGTGTCAGCTCCGCAGCGGACGCCCGGCG
>ENA-OUQF01001892-OUQF01001892.1-human-gut-metagenome-genome-assembly--contig:-NODE-1892-length-11576-cov-7.369152_pt1 | contig 11576 bp, 15 predicted proteins | sample MGYA00237947_ERZ548826 | MGnify/ENA primary metagenome ERZ548826 (study PRJEB26490, sample SAMN05194701) | human gut metagenome | biome: terrestrial biome; feature: human-associated habitat; material... | reverse complement strand
TTTTGATTGCTTTTAAAAATCCCCAAGCCGTAATACGCCGTAAAACCGGTCAGCAAGTATTCGGACAGCGACAGATTTACGTACACGAGGTTATTCCCGTCCCACAAACACTCCTCTTCGTCTCCGTTTTAAAGCGTTTTGGAGCGGCGAAGCCCGTCGATCCAATAATCGTACGTCGTCGTCCTGCCGTTTTCGGTATAGCTCGTCAGCTGATTACGGGCATTATAAGTATAAACCTTGCCGCCCTCGGTCAGCATGTTGCCGTTGAGGTTGCTGCGGTTGCAAAAACTCATCTCCGAAACTTTTTGCCACACATTATTGCCACAATCAACTGCACACCTATCCAAATCCAATAAATGAGTTCCGGGTATGGAGCAGAATTGAAAAAAGAAACGATCAAGGTAAATGCAAGAGTAAGTCCGGATATGCGATGAATCCAACAAAGAGCAAACGTGAAAACGGTTTTGAAGCTTACACCGTATTGAAAAAGATAGGTAAGCAGTATTCTATCTCGCAAAATCCTCTTTCTGTATTTTTTCCGTATAGTTTTGAACTTTTGAAGGGGATATATAGATGAAAAAAGTATGAAGAGCATACAGTTTACAATAAACTCTGTTAAGAAAAGAGTTAATGCAACCGTGAAGATTAAGAGGATATTTTCAATCACCGCACCGCATTCCTTTCGTGTTGCCGATCGGCTTTGGTCTTTAATTTGTTCAGCTGTTTTTGTTCTTCTTCCGAAAATTCCTCAAAGTCGGATAAATACCGAATGACATCGTAATCCGAAATGCTTTCGGTGTCTGCTGTATCGCTCGGTACGGAATACAAACGGCATATGTTATTTTCGTCTATCACGGCGTACCCGTCATCCGATCGGACATAAAACTTGTGTTTTGTGGCTTTATAATCCGTCACATTACCCAGTAGGCAGACATAGTCGGCATACTGTCCGTACGGTGTATAGCGATAGTACAGCGACGGGGTGGAATAACGCATAATCGCATAGGTATCGTTCCATATCGCAAAGGTGTCTCTACCCTCAATGATATGCCCCTCTGCCGCGCGTCTGGCGCGATCCTCCTCCTCGGCGTCCATTTTTGCGGAAATAGCTTGCATAATGGCGTGATTTACGTATTGAAGTATCGGCTTTATATTAAGCAAAAGTACAATGCCGAAAATCAGAAACAATATGCGAAATGTGCGTTTTTTCATTTTGAAACCGCCTTTCCACTTTTGCCTTGTATTACAGCCAGTTCAATGCGTCTCTATCCAAATCCAACCGCCATCCGTACTGTTCCGAGTAAACGAAGCGATAGACAAGATCGCTTTGATAATCGTTTTTCGAATAATACTTATCTGCACGCAAAACGGCTGTACCGTCTTCGTTATTCTGCTCAAGAGACAGAACACGCGACTTTTCCCAATCCCCCTGCATAATTCCGACATCTTTACCGTAATAATTCACTCCGATCATTCTGCCGTTGTATTCGACCGCGTCGACGTAATGCTTCAAAACGGGCAATGAATTTTCCGTAAAGGTCTGCAAAAACCAATCGTCGAATTTTTCCTCCGTGCCGAGGTCGGGAACAAAGTAAGTATAATAAAAATCTTCCGGATACGAGCCTTTCCGTATTGTGTTTCCCGATTCACGTTCCGCTTCGCACGACAATACGCAATAAGAAAATCCATCGCACCCGAATTGTCTTTCGATACGTCTATTCCCGAATAAATCAAAACGTTATTTACCATGTCGCTTGCTTCCTGCAAAACAGAAAGCGCCGTTTTTTCCGTCAACATCGGATCCGCATAACCGTTCGGTCGCTCGTGAGGATTCAGACTTTTGATTTTCATATCGTGCCACAAATAAGCGTTTTCTTCTTCAATATAATAAAATGAATCCTCTGCGGCAGTATTATCCTCTATAACCGCGGTGATTGAACAACGCGATATTAGTTCGATCAACGCCAAAATCAATGCGACAATTTTCATGTTTTCTCCCTCTGCTTTCTCGTAATTGTTCTCCACATGCTATATACGCGCCATCTGAATTTTTTTTGCAAAATAGTCAACCATTTCTTGAAGCGTATATGGTTTCCCGGTGTCAACATGATCTGCTTGGTACTGCCTGGATCCAAAATCAGAATACTGCTCAACGTTGCGCCTTTACCTTTAAAGCCGTAAGCTACAACCGAATGGGTTTGCTTTCCCTCTATGCCATAAGCAATTTGAATCATAACCGGATTACCCGATTCAATATCTAACCGACATTTTTCAAGAGCTTTTTCAGTTCCGATTTTACTACCAGACGAGGCTATCCCAAAGTCCCCACCTATGCCTAAATTATCAAAGATATTATAACTCATCCAATTTCGACTGCCGTTTGCCTCATATATTTGCTGAACTGTATACGAGTATCCATAGTAGTTAATCATCATTGCGATACATGCCAATACACAAGCGGAATCACTGACAGATCGTTGCGTCAAATGCGTAACACCCAATACTGTTAGCGCGCAGTTTGCTCTAACACGTTCGGCACTCATGTGCCAGTATTCGCGTTCAGAATTCGACGTAGCATTTTCGTATTTATCGGTATAATACAATATTACTTTTTGAGCACCTTCCGGCAAATCCGCATCCGATTCCTGCCAGTAGCCCGTAAAATCGACATATTTCACCGGATTATTGGCACAATAGGTATACCAATTCAACCCGTCGCGCGCGGGGTCTTCGGCAGTGAATCTTCCGTATCGCGGCAAATAGCTTCTTGCGCGGAGGTAATAGCTCTGGCTTTCGCGGTCGTAGTATTGACCGGCATAAAGGAAAGGATTGGTGTCGTCGGCGCTATACGTCGATGTACCGAAAGCGTCTTCGTAGGTATAACAACGCACAATATCCCCGCTTTGGTTGAGGAGCGCCGTTGTGTCTCCGTGGGCGTTGCGCTGATAGCGGTATTTCGTTCCGTTTTGATTGCTCTCGAAAATACCTAAGCCGTAATACGCCGTAAAACCGGTCAGCAAGTATTCGGACAGCGACGGATTGATGTACACGAGGTTATTTCCGTCCCATAAATACTCCTCTTCGCCCCCGTTTGCAAGCGTTTTGGAGCGAAGTGTCGTATTATGCGCGTACGCTCTTAATAACCCAAATGCATCATTTGTTCATGCGTCGTAACCTTAACTCGCCATCCGTATACTTCGTCATATTGCAGAGTATATAATTGAGACAAAAACCAAGTTTCGTAAACCTCTATATTACACTGGATCATCACTTCTTTTCCATCTTCACTTTCTTCTCTGAAAACAGTGGGAAAATCACCCCAAGATACAGGAATAAAACCTGCATCATAGCGATCTGTCGAGATTCCTGCCGTCTTGCCTTGATATTCGACTGTCTCCACATATTCTTCAACGGTCGCAATGGAATCTTCCGTGTAAGTCAATCGGATATAATTCTCCAATTTTTCCATTGTATCGATTTCCGGGGCATAGTAAGCATAATACATCATCTCACTTTTTCCGCACAAATCACCCCGAACACAGTTTTCGTCCTTTCTGACCCATTCGCTTAAAGCGCCCGAATCCGAAAAACTTGCCGCAAGCAATCCGCAGTGAAGCAAACTTTGACACATGTCCTGTGCCTCTTTTATAATCAACTGTGCTGTGGTATCCGACAAAACAGGATCATCATATCCTTCGGGGCGATTATGCGGATACAGGCTTTGCAAACGAATCCCGTTCCATTCATAAATCGTCTGTCCATCCTTGAGTGGAAAGTCTTTTTCTTCTTCCTCCGTTTCCGTCTGCGTGACGGTTGTTTCGTTTTTGCCTTCGTCGTTTTGACTTTTCTTTTGCTGTACGGCAACCTCTATCGTTAGGGTGTCCCAGCCGATTATCATCGCGGCAAGCAGTGTTATTAAAATCGATTTCATAAAATCAACCTCTCAATCAATTCATGCGTTATTTGGGAGTAACCGTGCGCCAGTTGTCGGTTGTATTGTCGTTAAACAATTCTGCAATCTGAGAATGCCCATAATTCGGTATCATGGTATCTCGGTATTTGTCTGCCAAATAGTTTTGCACAGATGTGCCGTTCGACAATTCACCTTTTGAAAAACAGGCAATAGTATTGTGAAGGCAACTATATTATCATATATATTCCGTATCCTTATAAATTCTCTTACGGGTCTATGCGCCTGAACGATTCTACCAAAGTTTTGTCGTAGTTCTCCGCCAATGCTTTAACGTCATCATATGGAATTTTAATTGTGTAATCGCTGTAAATGAGAAAGAGACTATCAAAAATCAAATCGGTCGATGTAATTTCTTTGAAAAACTTTTGGTAGTTCTCGTCCGAGTACGGCTCGGAAAATGTAAGCTGTACGCTGTTGTCGGGCGTTGAGCCTTCCGATACCTTGCAATAGTTTTCCATAAACTCCTTATATGGGATAACTGGATCAATTCCCGGTCGTATATCCGTATAACCTCCTACAATATGCACGTATACGCCGAATTTCCCAGCAAAACACCGTTTTGCAACTTTCGAAGCGATATCTTTTGCATAATTGCTCCAATACGAGTTGCAATAATCATTTCTCAAAGTGTATTGTGATACATTGAATGCATAGTCACACTCTGGTGTTGTGACGGCGATAGTATACACCGGGAATTCCGGGGTAGACGCTTTCCATTGTTTCTGTATCCAAACAATCGCAGATTCCCCGTATTTTTCACGAATCTGTTTCTTTAGTCTTTCTTTTTCCGTGTCACGAGAACATGCGGTTGATAAAATCAATACAGCCGTTGCGAGCGCCACGAAAAGCCATCCAAAAGTTATGTGTTTTTGTCGATTTATCACTTCCGGTACCTCCTGATTTTGAAAAAGAAAAATTGCCCGTTACTTTACCTACATTAGCTGCGTATAAATTAGGCACAATTTCCCTTTGTATGTCCAGACTTGAAAAACTCTTTCCGTTTGATAAGATGCCTTTTTCCAATCCATCAATACTCGTTGTAACACAGTTGTTTGAAAGTAAATTATATTTTGTGTTAAGATAAACATCGAGCTTGCGTATAACCATATTGCCGATAAACGTATTGCCGATAGGCATAAGAATGGTTGTTTTTACTACAACTTTATTAATCAGTGACTGATAATACGATACACTTTCCGAAAAGTCGCCCTCGAAATAGTTTGCACGGTCATAGGTTGTAGTACTGTCCCTGAACATTTCTTTATTCGCGTCATCCTGAAGCCATTCGTTGAAGCTATCCAAGCTTTTCATAGCACTGGAAGGAACCTTTTCCAAAAAAGCGTTTTTATCTCCCCAGTAATAATAGTACCAATTACCGTCACTATCTTGCACCAAAACAGATGAATGACCGCAGTGTACAGCCGAATCGTCAGCAGTAATTAGTATCGCGTCCAACCCACTCGGATCATAATACCGCACCGGATTATCGGCACAATAGGTATACCAATTCAACCCGTCGCGCGCGGGGTCTTCGGCAGTGAATCTACCGTACCTCGGCAAATAGCTTCTTGCGCGGAGGTAATAGCTCTGACTTTCGCGGTCGTAGTATTGACCGGCATAGAGGAAAGGATTGGTGTCGTCGGCGCTATAAGAACCCGGTGTACCGAATGCGTCGTAACGGTAGTAGCGGTTTACATTTCCGTTGTTATCTATGAGCGCCGTTACATCTCCGTGAGCATTTTTTTGATACAGATAATCCGTAAAGTCACAATCCGTCCAATCCGAGCTTGCAAAGATCCCGTTCACTCCGTAATAGGCAGCATAGCCCATACGGGAATTATCGTTCGGATGATAGTAAATCAAATTGCTTCCGTCCCACACATATTTCTCACCGCTTCCGTCCGCTCGCGTCTTTGAGCGGCGCAAACCGTCAAGGCAACCGTTTGCGCCGCTCGGATTCTACTCACTACTCTTGCTTTTGTGAACCGACTCGGGAGTTATGCGTTTTTTCTTTGCCGTTCTTTCGATATTCCACATTCGTTTTCGCCAACATATCCCCGAGACGTCTTTGCATTGTGAGAATCGCAACGACGTCAAAAATCATAATCAGCAAAGTAATGTTGCGCAGCAGCAAACGCCAAACAGCGGCTTTGTTATTTTCCTCGTCTGTTATGTACAGTTTCATAATGCGTTTTCCAATGCTGCGTCCGCCGCATAGTATATCCCGTATGATTAATACGCCGTAAAAACCGCCCATTACGATCATCGATTTATAAAATGTCGGATACCATCCAACAGTAAAAGGAAGCGTATAAAGGAATATGGTTTCCAGTGTAAAGAGATCGATCATGAATGCAATAAAACGTCGAAAAGTTATCATTTGGTATATTCCTTTCATTATACGAGGCCCAGACGGCTCAAATACCCAAGATAGAGGAACATTTTTTGAAATTTTGTCAACAGTTGTTTTCGCATCGGTATTTCATATTATGATTTTGTTTGAACTGATTCTCTGAATCTCATAGCCGCCCGGCAAAGGGAGTCACAATCATTTGTACCGGCACGGCCGCTGAAGCAAACAAACGCAAACAGCAAAGTGCCCCATAACCGCTTTTCATCATGTCAGACATTTGTTATCAAGTAAATCTTGGTAAGCCAAATACGAAATTCGAGTGCCCAAAAGGTGTTCCGCAATATATTCTTCCGGGTCTGTAAAAAAACACAGATTCAGACTTTTCAGTTCTTCATGACTATAGACCTTTTGCACATTGTTTAGGACATCTTTTCGTGTAAATCCGCGATGCGGAAATATATTAATGTACTCTAAAAGATTGAATACGCTGGAAGAATCACACTGAACGGATTTCGTGAGAAATTCTCTGTATTTTTCGTTTGTTTTGTAATGCTCGTCCCGAATTCGGGTATCGAGAGCGTGCAGCCACCAAATAACAGACTGCTGTTGGCTGCACAGAAAAGGACACATCGCATCCAAAATATCGAGAAATTCATTTTGCTTATCATCCCACCCCGGCTGAATATGCGCACCGATTACTAGCAAACGGTAGGATGTTACTTCTTTGTAATTTTGGCGGATTATTTGAATAGCGTTGGGAAAATCCGCGATCGGAGCGCATAATTCCGATAGAACAAAGCGTTCCAAAACATGAACATCTTTCGTTTTCTGAAATTGCTCGGATAAATATTGATTGTATAAAATGATATCGTCCATTATTTGTTCCTCATGATTGAATTAAGCTGCCAAGTTCACGGCCGGAGTAGCCCACAAATGCGTTAATTCTTTTTATTTCGCCATTGTTTTGGAGCGGCGAAGTCCGTCGATCCAATAATCGTGCGTCGTTGTCCTGCCGTTTTCGGTATAACTCGTCAGCTGATTACGGGCATTATAAGTATAAACCTTGCCGCCCTCGGTCAGCATGTTGCCGTTGAGGTCATACGTGAAGGCAGTCGTTTGATCGTTTTCGGTTGCCGTCAACAGGTGGTTATTTTTATCGAAAGTGCTTGTTACTGTGTTACTCTGAATCGTGTCGTTGAAAGTATCCGTTTCGCGAACCGTCTTTTCCTGACGATTGCCCGCGGTGTCGTATTCGTACAGATAATCGAGCATCACACCGCCGGGCATGCTGTAGTTCTCACAGGTCAACCGATCGGCACCGTCATACGTATAGGTCACAAAACGCGTCGCTATGCTTTCGTGTTTGGTTCTGACGTTTCCGTCGGTATAATAAGCATACTCCGCATAATTGGACGGCTGATAGCCGACATATTCCGGTTCTTCTCCGTTTACCGCGTGAGAAATATGCGTAACAAGATTTGCGTCATTGTAGGTATAACCCGTCACCATGTTCCCAATCGTTTCGGTCAAAAGATTGCTGCTCAGAGCCGTTCAGATTCTATGTCGAGAAAAAGTGTTCGTTGCGTTAACATAAACATATGATCTGACATTCAAAGTCAAAGCAGTGTCTTCATCCGCACATTATGATGCTCCGCATTTTTTCTGTATTCTTATGAAAATCAGCCCCCACGCTATTCCGCATAAATAAAAGCATACCGCACGCCAAAATCCACTGGCTATAATTCTATAAAACAAATCTTCGATTACAATTACAGGGATGCACTCAACAACGCCGATAATCAATTGTTTCCCAGTAAGTTTCTCAACGTAAAACATATTGTAATACGCAACCAGAAACAAAGCATAATTCAACCCCGGTATGAACATGAGTATTTTCTGTAATTTGATTGAAATTGGCATTTCATTTCCCCCTATTCTGTTCTTCAGGTGCAGCTTCCAAACAAAAGCCGAGCAATGCTGCGGCACCAATTTTATACTTGTTACGAACTGGATCTATCTCAACAGTTCCTCCCACAGCAAGTACATCGACTTGTATTGTAAACACAACGCCCCAAATCGTAAATGATACAGATGGTGACCATGCAGTTGCTTTTGCTTCTGCCACAAATCCATCCGTTGCAGATAATTCAAGACCCGCATTTAACGTTCCCATCTTAAATAGCGAAAGTTCTGCGTATTGCCACTCCCAACCTGCGTCCATCAATCCAATCTCAGCCGACCCCAGTCCTATTGAAAAACCTCCTTCACCCACTTCGTCATTTAATCCTATGTTAAAACTGGGTTTTGAAAATTCATATGGAAATGCTTGACCGTAAGACGAATTTCTTTTAGGTTGATTATATAGAGCGTGTTTGGCCTTTGTACCCATTGGGTCATGAAGTGCAACCGGATTATCCGCACAGTAGGTATAAAGATTCAGCCCCTGCGATATTGCCGCGTAATTCGGAATTTGTCTGCCATTGAGCGTGACGGGATTATCTCCATACAGCATATTCCCGGTATTCCAGTGCGTATCCTGCTGAGAGAATCTACCATACCTCGGCAAATAGTATCTTGCGCGGAGGTAATAGCTCTGACTTTCGCGGTCGTAGTATTGACCGGCGTATGTGTATACCTCAATTTACATTGATTTTCATTACTTCCGCGTTATGCGAAACATTCTCTTCCAGTATTTTTTGCGCTTTATCCGGGTTTTCACAAAAAACGGCATACAGACTTTCCATTCTTTCTTTTGTCCATATATTTTCTCCCGCTGTTCCCGCTTTGTAAAAACTGTATACTCGGTCATAATCTTTTGCATAAACGGCAGAATAAAACTTTAACTCGTCCCGTTCATACGGCGGAGTAAAAAATTTGTGTGAATCAATACACTTGTACATATCTTGTGCCCTATTCATCTTTGAGAAAAAGCCCAATACATAGTTCTTTAAATAATCCTGCGTACCGGCAATGCTTTTTTCCCACATTCCGGGTATATTCAACCGCAAAGGCGGGACTCGAAAAAGCAACCCTCTCGACATCGAACGCCCGTAACTGAGGATCAAATAATCAAAGGGCATGTACAGAGGCTGCACAAAATAATATGGCTCATATCCACCGCTTTTTGCACTGAAACCAATTGCTTTTATGATGTTACCGTCGCATCTGTAGTAATACTCTTTTATTTTTGAGCAATATCCGTTTTCGAAAGCAAAGGGGGCAAATTGTTTTTGTATAACTTTTTTCAGTTCATCTTTATTTGTCATATTCAGCACCTCATTCCGGGCGAATCTCGAATACCGGCAAATCGGGATTGCCTACTTCTTTTCTTATTTGTTCAATCCTTTCGGGAGTTAAATGAGCAGAACCGGTTTTTAAATCGTATACAGCAACTGGTTTTCCGTGTAAATCCAGTTCTACCGCATCCAGTCGAACGCTACCCGGTGTCCCGTAGTCTACTATTTTTCCATTCTTATATGAAACCTCGGCAACTAAGAATGAATCATTTCTCTCATCAATAGCATGTAGCTGACCGTGCTTTTGCTCCAGTTTGTTTTTGTCTCTTGGGTAAGCTTTTCTGCAATCTGGCGGTGGCTGAATCCCTGTTCTTTTAGGGATTTTATCAGGTTTAACGTCTTTTCATCCACTCTGCTTTTCCGTCCCGCCCCTCGTGCATTTGGCACAAGAGGCGGACGGTTATTAATTTCTGTACTGTTTTGGAAGGCGCCGTTGCTGTTTTTGGAAAGCAATTTCCTGTTCTCTGCTTTCAGTTCTTGTATCTTGTTTTCATATTCCGCAATGATTAAATCCGAAGCTGAAATCTGAAACTTTAAATCTTTGATTTCATCCTCAAGAGCTGAAATCTTATCCCAAAGCTTTTGATTTTCCTCTTGTAATTTTTTCGACAGCATATAGCACCTTCTTTCCTTGAGACTCACTCCATATTTGCATAAAATAAACTCTCAAATATCGGAGCATCACACGTAATAGTTTCTATTTTAAACCGCAATAACCCCTTTCTTCTCAGTCTCATGGATATATTACATTCCCCGATATCCTGTCCGTTTAATTTTCCATACAACTTAATATTAATATTTTGGATACCATCTATAAATTTATCACTTCCATAACCATAGGAACTGCCTTTACTAAATAAATACCTTTTTTCATTACACGCCGATATAACATTTGCCCGTAAATCTTCATAGGTATTATTCTTGCCATTGCAAATAATGAGCGTATCACCTGACAGATACTTATCTACATCATTAATATCATAGTTCATGAATGCTTCAGAGAAACCAATTGCAAATTTTGTATCAATGGTCTTGGTATAATAAACATATCCTACAACAAGAATTACAACAATAGCAATAGTACCTATTATCAATAGTATCTTTTTCATAATGCACCTCCACTCAATTATTAGGACGAAATACTTTACCTAATCCATCATTGTTACGCAGTCCGCCCCATGATTCAAATGATAATAAATAAACATTTTTAGAGGCTGCATGAGTTGTAATCCAAGTCCTATTTGTTCTTGTATGCGAAAAGCTTGCATAATCTGTTTGTGCGTAAACTGTTACTGCTTGTGTATTTGAAAAGTTTTGTGCAAAACTTCCATTGGCTGTATTGCATCCATAAAATACTGCGTACGGTTGCAATATTACACCTTTTCCATCTATTTGCCGTAAACTTTCTCCAAAATTCAACTTTTGGGCACTATCCCAAAAATTACCACTACCACCATATACCTCTGCGCCTTCAGAATAGCCATGTGAATAAAAATCAAGTCCTTCAATCAAACCATACCCAGCCCACATATTCCAGGTAGCTTGTAAATCTGCTTCGCTATCAATCCTCTGAACATCAATATCACTCTCCGCCACACCCATATCAAGAAGTTCCTGCTTTTTTGTATAGGCCGCCCTTGCAAAAGAACTTCTTTGGGTAAAATCGCTCCAAGTAGCATCATCCCAATCAGATGTATCTCCATCTACTGTTACACTATATCCATTATCCAAGCGATATTGTTCATATTCCCTGACATCTTTTGTTCCATATGACCATCCAATAACATAAGTAAGCCCACTTGGGTCAATGTATTTTATAGGATTATTATTGCAGTAAATATACCAATTTGTACCTTGCCTTGCTGGATCTTCAGATAACATGCGTGAAGTCGCAGGGTCATAGTATCTTGCGCGGAGATAATAGCTCTGACTTTCGCGGTCGTAGTATTGACCG